>ERZ1026898.185-NODE-185-length-42381-cov-48.138118_pt1 | contig 42381 bp, 68 predicted proteins | sample MGYA00380178_ERZ1026898 | MGnify/ENA primary metagenome ERZ1026898 (study PRJEB33269, sample SAMEA4719814) | human gut metagenome | biome: human-associated habitat; feature: organic feature; material: feces | place: Cameroon | collected 2013-10 ...
TATCATACCCTTTGACTTTTTCTTTGTCTACAGAGCAAATATATCTGTTATACATTTCGTTCCCATCTGGGAACTTTTTGCTTAAGTGGATACATCGTTCGCACAACCGAGGGTCTTTTTGTGGCTTGAATGGGTTTTTGAAGTCAAGAAATAGCCCCCATGCGGTTATTGACATCAAAAAGACAAAAAGCAAAATACCGAATAATTGAGACACGTTCTACTCCTCCATTTCTTCAATCCAGATCTCCACTCTGGGGTTTTGCTTGTCGTAATCCACCCGGCTGCCATCGTGGGCGGCAACGATCTTGCTGTTGTCGTCCTCCAGCACGTGGCCTTTTACCAGAATGTCTGTGGTTGCCTCAATGAGGTTTGCCAGATCGACCCGGCGGGCTGTCTTCATGTAGTATACGCACCTCACGTTCACGCGGGCAGAAATGGGGCCGTGCGGCCTTTTGATTTGCCGCAGGCAGTCCGTCTCATAATCCACGTAGGCCTTGCTAGGGGCCACAAAGCGCCCGCCTGAGCGGCTTTTGAGGATGCGCGCAGAGTTTTTCTTGGTGCGCGGGTCGCCGTAAAGGGTCAAGTGCATTTCTTCCGTTCCTCGCTGTTCCACTGCTTAAGTGTTGGTGCGTAATGCCCGCACATTAAACAACAAAGTTCAGTCCCCGGGGCTGACAGCACCGTGAGCTTCGGATTAACTGACTTGATTTTCTTTCCCCATGCAAGAAATCCACTCCAGCACTTTGGGCAAAGAAGAACAGTTTATGATTTTTTCATCATTTCTCGTCCTCCACATATCGCCAGCTCTGGGGCGGGCGAGTGATCTCCACAGGCCACATACCGAACCGTGTGCTCTGCAAGCCTGTGAACTCCCGCAGCTCGCGCGGCTTGTCGTAAATCTTCAGCTCGGAGATGTGCCAGCCGTATCCGTCACCGCCCTTGAGATACTTTTCAGCCTGCGCTTCGGTCAAGCAAGCCGCTTGAAGCAGTGCATCTGCTGGTTTATACCACCCGTTCAATGTCAAAATGTTTATGTCCATCATCGTTCCGACGTGGACGAGCTTTTCGATTTTATCACAGACGAACTCACCAATAACCATCTGCATTGCGCTGTCTATATCATCAGGCACACCAATTCCATCCCATGTGATAAACTTGGTCTTTCCGTGATAGATTTCTCCGTCATACGATTCTTCGCCATCTCTGAAAATCGTAATGAGTTTCTTTGGAGCTTTTGTGCAGTAGATGTAGCATTTGAACGGCACTTCAAGGTTTGGCGCAGTTTTGCGAATTTCAACCGTCTTCCGCAGGTTTGCGATTTTCTTGCACCACTCAGGCCGAATGCTCAAAAGAACAGCTTTCATGCTCATGTCTCTCCATTCAGTAATTTGCATCAATCAATCTTTCTTTCGCTCCTGCTTTGGCTTATATCTCCATCAAATCGTCCATGCTCAGCTGACCGCTGATGTTGTCGTCCTCCATCCACCAGCGAAACACTTCCATGCCGGTTTTCCAGTCACCAGTCACAAAGCGTTTTTCTCCGCGCAAAATTCGCGCCTTTCTTTCTTCCAGCATCCTATCGAATGCTGAAATATAGAGTTTTTCATACTGTGGCCAGCGCATGAACTCACGCTGTCTCCCCCTCCTAGTTGCCAGAGGGCAGCCGACGCAACCAACACGTTTCTGCCCTTCGCAATACAACGGATTGATAGGCAAGTGTTCGCTGTTCGTGTAGTCCCACACATCATCGTCAGACCAGTCCACGATCGGATTGACGGTCATCTTGCCCTTAAGGTTGCAGGTCTCAAACAGTTGTCGCTTTTCATCGTTGTCGCCCATCATCATAATTTTTTTTCTTTGTTACGATGGTTAAATTCCATAATTCCACGATTGTTTTTTCTCGATTTCGACTCAGCCCAACGAACGCCAGTTGCAATAAAGCGATTTTTACCAGATGTTTCCTTCAACACAGAACAACAGTAACGCATAAGCCTCGTTGGTGGAACCATGATTTGCGGAATCAGCGTCCACATGGACACGGGCTTGTCTTTGTAGCGTGGCATAACGATGGAGCATTTGATTCCACGCTCTTCCATCGCCTTGAACTGCTCACGGATGAAATAGACCGTCTCCGGCGCATCTGCGGTAGTATGGCTATTGACCACCTCGAAGTTGATTCCTGCACGTTCAGCCAGAGCCACAAGCACCTGCGAATCCTTACCGCCAGAGTATGTGACCATGAGCGGTTTCTTGTACCGATGCTCTGATAGCCGTGCAGCGTCCTGCAATCGTGCGATAGAAAGCTGTTCCTTATCCATCTGCTCACCCCCATTCGGCCATAGCTTTTGCAATGCCCGGCGCGGTTTTGCATACTTCCTGCGATTCCTCGCAGGCAATCAGCACTTTCATCTGTCCGCTCCTCCGTTCGCTCCCATGTACTTCTTGCGGCCCCGCTCCCGGTGGCGGTCCTCGTGGTCGTAGTAGTAGACCTTGCCTGTGTCCAGCATCTCTCGGGTGTAAGCGGCTTCTGCGCCGCGCTGACGCTTGTACTCGGCGTACTTTGGGCAGCTGTCGTGACAGATCGGGTGCCGGTCGGGGCAGTCTTTACATGTCGGGTTGGTCATGTCCAGCTTCCTCCTCTTCAAAATAAAGGCGTGTTCCACATCCGGAGCAAAATTTGTCAAGGTAATAATCATCGTTGCATTCATACCCGCAAATGGGGCAAATTGTTTTGTATGCTTTTTCACGCCAGTAAAGCTTTTTGGGACGTTCGCCCGGCAGCTCAGGTATTTGCGTCCAAAGCGGAAAAGTCTCCGGAGCACCTGCCACGATGTCCCACATTGCTGATTGAGTAAAAGTCGTATTTTTGTATTTCACGAGAACATTTCCGTGCACAGCATCCTTTTCTGTCGGCGGACATTCTGCCGTTTTGCGCCAGCGCTGGGCATCCGGGACGACTGCCGGTTCGTCTTCCAGCACATCCATCGCGTCCATAATCTGACACGCGCGGCATCTTACGCCGTTGTAAATTTCGCAGCCACAGCAATATGCCGCTTTGATGTTTGCGATGGCTTTTTCGCGGTCGATAAATTCGCTCATTTTTCAAGCTCCCTTCTCGTCAGTTCACTCGCCCGCAGCCTTGCCGCTTCACGCGGAGCGGTGGTGATATCTGTCTGCGCCTGCTTCAAAAATTCGGCACGGCGGTATGTAAGGTCTGGCATTTCAGCCAGCTCTGCAAGCCCTCCAACGCTCCCGGCATAGGATTTTGCCGCCGGGGGGAGTTGGTCATACAGGGCTTGCAGTTCTTTCTGTCCGTCACTACGCAGCAGTCCGCCCTTTTTGTCAATGCCGGTCACCATCGGGAACTTTCGCCAGCTCAAAAATGTCTGTGCCTTGCGTGCCGCTACAGCCAGAGCTTCCCATTCAGCGGACGGGTCAAGACACTGGGAAAGCTGCTTGAAGATGTCGGCCACCGTAACCGGATAAACGCATACTCGGTTCGCCGCCAGAAAAGCCCGCTTGACGGTATCGCCGTCATAGTCGCCAAACTGGTACGTCCACACATCGATGGTGGTCTGCATCTCCTCGTCGGTCAGTGGCTTGGAACCCAGTTTGTACAGCACAAAATTCATGCGGATCAGCTTTGCCACGTCTTCCCGCGTCATGTCTCAAAACCCCTTTCTCGGTCCATCTTCGCCAGCACCCGTGCAAGTTGGTCGTCTACGGTCTCGGTTGGCTGCTTGCCTCGCGGTCTGGCTTGTCGGCTTTGTTCGTTGGCTTCCACGTCTCCCGGCGTACGCAGGCCGTCCCGTTTCCATCCGGACAATATGCCGTTGATGTAGTTCCACGACCGCTTCCCGGCTTCTGTGGCCTTGTCGATTGCCAGCAGGATCATCTCTGTGCTGTACTCCTGCCGCCACTTCTGCAGCTTGTCCAGTGCAGAGCGTGGAAAGTCCCCAACGGCCTGCTGATAATGCTGGACGATTTTAGAAAGTTCTACGTCAACGGCGGCGGGGGTGCCTTTATATACACCACCGTTAGGTGATATAACATTAACAGTATCATTAACAGTATCATTAACAGTAACAGATACAGCCGGATTTGCCGCGTTTTGCTGCTTTTGCTCGGCAAAATCGGCATTTGCCGGATTTGCCGCGTTTTGCTGACGTTTGCCGTTTGTTGCTTCTGCACCTTTTCGCCCTGCAGCGGAACGCTTTTCTCGCGTTTCATCCCACTTTTTATCGTTTTCTTCCAGAGCGTCAGCCATAAAGTCCCATGCCATCACAAGCATCGGGTCTTCAAATTCCGGCTGTTCAGGAAAATCGAGCAGCGCCTCAAAAATGCGGCCTTTTTGTTCCAAGGATAGGCGACGCAGCGGTTTTTTCCATGACTTGTAGAGGATTAGACTCTTTTTTTCTATCTCTTTCGTTTCGGCTCACCTCCTTCCTCGCCCGCCCGTATAGCCAGATAGCACAGCTGCCAAAATCAGAAGGGGAGATCGTCCGCGTCTGAAATCTCGGCGAAGTCGTCGGCGCTGCCCTGTGCGTAGCTCTGAGGCTGCTGCGGGGCGCTGTGCGCGGCGTTTGCTTCTCGCACATGATTTGCCGTCTGCTTCTCGTAGGACGCCGTGGCGGGCTTGTCTGCCGCCTTGGGACCGCAAAAGCCGACTTCTGCGGCAAGAACCTCAGTCGCTGTGCGGTTGTTACCGTTCTTGTCCTGATACTGACGGGTCTCCAGACGGCCATGCACGGAGATCATGCTGCCTTTCTGAAAATACTTCGAGACGAACTCCGCCGTCTTGCGCCATGCGGTGATCGTGAAGAAATCCGCCTGGCGCTCTTCGCCCTGCGCAGCATAACTGCGGTCAACGGCGACGCGGAATGTGCACACGCTGTTCCCGCTCTTGGTGGTCTTCAGCTCCGGGTCGGCCACCAGACGGCCCATCAATGCCACAACGTTAAGCATGAGTTAAACCTCCGTCTTCTTTCGGCTGCTTCTTGGCACACTCTACGCAAAGGATGCGCCCGTATTTCTTTTGGCTGCGCTCGCTTGCCTGCTCTGCACTAACTTTACTGCCCTGATATGTAAAGCCGGTGATCTTCTTCCCACAGCAGGAACAAACTGGTGCAGGAGCAGCGGGAAGTGGATCATATTTGGTTCTATCGGCGTTCCAGTACACATCTGCACCGATGCCCAAAGCCTTGCAGGCCACGCTCTGAGCGTCCGTATAGGCCTTTTTATAGGCGTCGTCATCCGTACGCAGGCCGTCCCGCTCCATCGTGATAAGCGTAGAACCACCAATGCCCGGGATGGGGGCGCTCCACGCCTGCTCAACGTCCTGCCGAATATACAAGCAGGTGAAGCAGTGCACCATGACCTCGCCCTTTGCTCCTTGCTTTTCCTCAAAAACAGGCGGGTCAAACTTCCATCCAATGCCCGCTGGACCAAAAAGCTCTGTCAGTTTCTTGATGCGCCACATGGGGTTAATGTCAGTCTTGCCCTTCAACCGACCCGCCACAATAGGCTTTTGGGCTCCTTCGGGCACTTCCCGGCACTGCTCGTAAATGGTCATTTTATCCATGATGATATGCCGCCTCCTCCATTCCGTGCTTCTGACAACGTTCCTCTAAAAGCGCGTGCTCTGTGTTATACGACGCTTCCGCGTTCATGGACGGGTCGCGCACATACGAGAACGGATTCTCAGAAGCCAGCACCTCCAACGCATAGACGGACTTGCCAATAAAGTATCCGGCTTCTCTAAGCTGTCTGGAGTAGTCCGGGCGGTCTCCCTCTCTGTCGTACGGGTGCTCGAAGCGGTCATAGATCATCCCGGCAGTAAGCGCCTGCACGATGTCCGTGAGCTTGCTGGCGCAAGCAGACAACGCCCTGACAGCTTTCAGCTGCTCCGTGAGCGTCCATTCCGGGACGGTTGCCGCGTAGTTAAGACAACGCTGTTTCGTTTCATCCAAAACCATTTTTTTCTCCTTTCGTAAAAAATCACTTTGCTTTGCCTTTGCTTCTCGGTGCTGTGCCATGCCGCTGCCAAGCGTCTCCATGCTTTGCCTTTGCTTCGCAAAACGTCGCTCTACCTTTGCCTTGCCTGTCTGTGCTTCTCAGTGCCGCTGCGCCGCGGTAGATTGCGATACTATGCCACTGCACAGCAGTTCACCTCATAGCCACTCCTTTGCCTCTCTTCACATTGCATTGCATCGCCATGCCTCAGCGTAGCAGATCCTTGCGCTGCCGTAGCACTGGATTTCACTGCCAACCATAGCCTTTGCTGTACACTGCTCCGAACGTTTCTATGCTATTTTCGCTGTGCTTTGCCGTTGCTAAGCATGTCGATGCCAATCTTTGCCGCCGCGGTGCGGTGCCATACGAACCATGCCGTTTCTCCGCGAATCAGGGCCATCAATGCCATGCCGCTGCGGTCAGCTCAGGATTTGGTAAGTGAAGCGGCCCTTGCCGCTGTTGCGCCACTGGCCGATGCCGCGAAGTTTGCCGTAGTCCAGCCACTCCAGAACGGCTGCCATGTGGTTGTCATCCATGCAGGTCACCTCGATGATGCACTCGGAACCTGCGGGGATCTCCTCGGAGTTCACGAGACTCACGCGTTCGCCCTGCGCGGTCTGGGCACGGAGCGGGCGCTGGCAATCGCCAATCTCGCCGTTCACGTCAATGGGGATCATCCGGGGGGAGACAAAGATCAGGCCGTCAATGACTTTCTTGTAGGCGGTCAGCTTGCCGGACTCGTTCACAGCCCGCTTCTTTCCCGTTTCGGTCTTGCCTCCGATACGGCCCAGCATCGAGCAGGCATCCTTGAAGAAGCCTTTGATCTGGTAATCCCAGAAAGCGGGCCGCCCGTTCTCGTCCCGGGGGAAGACGGTCATGGCCTTATCGGCGGCCGCATCTGCGCCAAGGGTAGCAACTTCGTCCTCAATGGTGGAAGCATCCGGGCTCTTGCTGGCGATGAACTCCCGGGCCACGTTGGGATTGGCGGGCCAGGTGCCCAGAACGGGCTCAATGAATGTGATTTTGACTTTGATGGTTCTCATGCTTTTATCTCCTTTTATCGTTGTTGTTTTGCAAGATTGCCGTGCGGATCGCGGACGGTGTAAGTCAAATCGCCTACAGCGTTCCGCACCTCGGCGTAATCGCAGGTGTGGGCGATCTGGTCCGCGTAGTGGATGGCCTGCGCCGATGCGGTCACGGCGTCGCCCTCGAAGCGCTTGGCATCGTATCCGCCCTTTTTGTGGTAGGCATAAACATGAAAATGCGTCACGCTCTCCATCGTTCATCCTCCATTCTCTGGGGCCGTGCGTGGGGCTTGTGTACTTTCCTGCTGGCAGCTCTGATCTCCCGCTCTCGCGTCAATCCAAGCGCCCACAGGCACAAATCAGAGCCAAGCAGAATCACGCTCAATGCAATGTAACCAAGCTGTGAAACCAGCCCTGCAGCGTTCTCAATGCCGCGCCTCCGGCCATAACGGCCAGCACAAACGCTGCGACGCCAGCCGTATAAAATGCATAAACTCGAATCATGGTATTATCACCTCATCCAATACATAAAAGTCTTTTACCCACGCAATGAACCGGGCGCGGGAAATGATTGGATTTGCTCTCTTTGTTCCAACGGACGGAATCGCCCACGAATACATTCCCGACTGAATTTCTTTCGTGAGCGTGCGCTCAGTCTTTGGAATCTGATTTGCCCTCAGAATCTCGCAGCAGTCGTGGATTCCGATTCCGGGCGTCGGGGGCCTTTGCCTCTGCATCTGCTCCATGCGGATTCTCCTTTCTTTTTTGTTTTGCCTGAATGTGTTTCAGGCGCTCTGGCTGGCGCTTGTCCCATCGCTGCTCAAGCCAGCGCTTATTTTTACCGTTCACGTCTGAACCTCCACAAACTCGCCGTTTTCGAGGATGTACCAGACGTTTTCCTTGATGGTTTCTTCTTCCATTGTGCACCTTACTTTTTAGAGCTGCTGCAAAAGCTGCCAACCAGCAGCAGCGCAATCCACGCCGCCGTTCCGGCGGCCCAGGTGAACGTCCAATGCATCAGCGTGCAAATGGCCCACACGGCGGCGCAGGTAACACCCCACGAGATACCAAGCAGCACAGCAAAGATTGCAACGATCATCAATGCCTTAGCCACGGTGCGCCACCTCCTTGCCAACAAGTTTTCTGGCGGTGGCGGTGTTCAGCTTGTGCCAGGTTTCCGGATCCTTTGGCTCCGGCCGTTCCGGGGCTTCACATCATCTGCACAATCGAGCGCCTGCTGCAGGTCTTCCACGATGATGCCAAAATCATCGGCCATAGCCTGCCACATATCGCTCTGGAACTTGTAATAGGCGTTCTGTGCGTGGAACTGATGGCGCTGCTGGAGCTTCTGGTACTGAGTGATCAGCGCCCTGATTTTGTCTTCAAGCTTCATGGCCGTTCACCTCGTCCTCTTCCAGCAGCTTGTTCAAATCGGCCAAGAACTGGCCGCACATATCCGCCTGCGCAGGCTCTGCAATCCGGATGATAAAGCCGCCGTCTAAGATGCTCTTTTGTGCGTTGATGGCCGCTTTCGTTTTGTAATAGTCTTCGAGATACTGATACTTGCCAATCAGCTGGCAAACCTTATCGCGCATCGTGGTTTTCATAAAGATCCTCCTTGCATCAATGACGCATAACAATGTTGGACGAATGAACCAGATAGGTCACACCGTCAATCTTCACTTGCAGCTGGTCGCCCTCGTAATCGTCCCAACTGTTCAGCTTACCCTCAACAATCGTTCCGTCGGGCATTTTCAGCTGTGCCCAGTTGTATTCATAGGTCAGGTCAATAACCTGCTTATTGCATCCGGCCATCAGCAAAGCGCTTGCCAATACGGACGCTACGCCAACAATAACTTTTTTCATGCTTGCTCCTCCTTTACCGTTCATGCAGTTCAGCTTCATGTTACGCACCCCTTTCAAATGTGGTCTGTTCCGCATTCTCTTTGTGGTCAATGCTGGGCGTCAGGCCAATGGCCTTGAGCTGCTCATAAATGAACCGCTGCCCCGCTTCCGTCCAAACGGTGGTGTTGGGCGTGGTGATCTTGCCGCTGTTGTGCTCAAACGGACGGCCTTTGCGGTTTTTGGTGTAACCTTTGCCGCTATACTTTGCGTATAGCACCCACTGCCCGTCGCTGTTCTTCCACTGGATTTTCAGCCCGTGCAGGATGCTGTTCAGCTTCTCGCCGCTCATGCCGTAATCCTTTGCAATGCTGGTAGCCGTCCGGCAGTTATCGCCGATGCACACCGCCCGGGCATACTCTGCATCCGGCTTCAGGTCGCTGTTCTCGGCCAAAAGCTGCTTGTTTGCGGCCTTGAGCTGGTCGTTCTGCTTCTGGGCAATGAGCACCGCGCGGCGCATGACCGCTTCCGGGCTGTTCCACTGTGCCTCGACGGCCAAAAAATACTGCCGGGCCTGCTTGCCGCGCTCGTTGCGCTGGATCATGCACAGCTCTTTTGCCATCGGGATGGTGAGTTGGTGGTCGGTGCGCTCTGTGTACGGATTCTTCGGATTATTGGTCGGACATTTTTGTCTAACCAATGTGACGAAGTCCTCGCCCTCTGTAAAGCCATACTCAGTCATGCGGCCAAACCACTTGACATACGGCGTATCAATTCCAAGAAACTCGTGCAGCTCCCGTCCACTCACCGTTGGGCGTTCCGGGTTGTCGTAGCTGATAGGGATTAAATCGTTCATGTAAACCTCCTTGTTGATACCCTCCAGGCCTGCTATACTGTATAATGGAGGGGGTGAAAATTTTGAATCAGTGGGAATACTTCAACCAGCGTACAGATGAATTAGAGCGCATCTTGAATGCTGGAAAATCAAGCAGTGCAAATCAGAATGACCCGCAAAAACCAACGCTGTATCAGATTCAGCAGCAAAATGCTGATGATGTTAGAAAGCTGTTGGAACAATATGAAGCAGATTTGAAAGAACAGGCAAAAGAAAGCAAGAAAAATCGCAAGCTGACAATTATTTCAATCGTTGCAGCAATTGTAGCTGCTATTTTTGGCGGTGCTTCTTTTGTTGTTGCTCTTATAACGCTGCTTTTACAACTGCCGTGATAAGAGATGCAATCATAAATGCAAATGCAATGCTCTGAAAAACGATTGCTGTTATGATGGTTTTTCGGTATTCTGCATTGCGTTCACGATTGATTTTTCTCTGCCGCTCTTCCATGCTGGAAAGTGCCCGCATGGTCGAAACGATTTGCCGAAGTTGATACTCAACTTCTTTGTCAAGCTCTGCCCGGCGTTCCTCTTCAACAGGTTCGCTGGGCTTTTTGTTTTGGTTCACGACTCTGCCCCCTTTTCCTTAATAATCTCACTGACTGCGGCTTCCATCTTTTCACGGATGCCGGGCGGGTTGCGCTTACTGTTCAAAATCAGTGAGCAGTAGCTTCTTGAGAACCCGAGATGCTTTGCTACGTCGTCTACCGTAATCTGGTTGTTGTGCATCCGGCCTACTAAACGGCCTGTCCATTTTTCAGGCACTTTCACACCTCCTTAAAAATGTAAGTTGAAACATAATTGACAGCGGCGCACCGATTTGTTATACTGTTCAAACCTTAGATACTGGCAAGAAAGGAAGTTTTGATGCAAATTAAAACGCTTTTTGAGTCAGCCTGTTCCAGACACAAGCAAGTGCGCAATGCCTAAGGCTGTAAAATCCAGCGGAGCCGACCCGCTAAAGTGAGCGACGTACCGATAGAACTGTAAGTCGCTTTTGTAGCCCGGGCGTTACTTTTGCGGCGTACATGCCCGCAAAAGATATGCAACCGCGCATGGTTGCATTACCGCCGGGGTGCAGGTGCGTTCTGGTAACAAATCGGTGAAAAGTCTGTCTGTGAAGCGACCACAGGCAGATTTTTTCTTATCGCCGTATCAAATACCAGTTGAAAAAGTTTACAAAGTGTGTTACTATGTAGTTGCAGAACAAAGTAACTATTTAATCACAGAATTCCATTTGCGGGGCTGTGTACTTTGTGAACGTTTTTAACTGACAACAGCATTATAGCAGTTACTTTGTTTACTGTCAATGTTTTTCAGTGAACTTTAGTTACTTTGTAACTATGCACAAGTCTGGCGGTGATTTTTCATGTCTTTTTACGAAAAGTATTTAATGCTTTGCGACAAAAACAAAAAAACGCCGTCCGGCGCGGCTCTTGAAATGGGATTGTCAAAGACAACTGTCAATCGTTGGAAAAACGGCGGTGGAATAACAGATGCGACTATTTTAAAGGTTGCAAATTACTTTGAAATCCCAAAAGAAGAGCTCACAGGCGAAGAACCAGAGCAAAAAGAAAAGCCCAACGCCTTAGATGGCATTGAGCTTGAAAAGCTGTCACCCGCCCGCCGGGCGCTACTGGAAGCGCTGGAGGGCATGGATGACGAAAACATTATGAAAATTGTTCGGATTGCGCAGGCGGTCAAAAAGGAGCTTCCAGAGTGAGTATACATCTTAATAAGAGAGAACTCGAACTGCTGAAAAAGCTTGATGAAAAATATCCTGATGGTGTTGAGCGGACAAAAGAGTTATTTCAAGACGCTATGACGCTTGAAGAACTTGGCCTTGCGGATTCTGCATCGGTAAGTTATCGCAAGTCTGCGGTATGGATCACGGAAAACGGAAGGCAGTATTTGAGAGAGAAGAAAGCAAACAAGTTCTCGCTCCCGGCGAAAGCGGTCGGCGGTATTGTCACCCTGATTTTGATTCCTGTGCTGGTGAATCTGATTTCAGATTATGTATTACCTCTTCTTTTCAGGTAAAAACCAGTCAATCCACCCAAAAAGGTCATCACGGAAAAAACGCCATATCCGATGCTGATTCTTGGGGCAATACCATTTTCCGTTCTTGTCTTTTTTCCAAATCGTAAGTCTACAACTCAGCATAAAACCTCCGAATCACTTCTTGAAGCTGGTTTTCAGATAGTGAAAGAATTTCATCGACAGCAAGACGCACAAGTTTGTCGTGCGATTCTTTTTCTTTTATTGTACCACAATCTGCAAACTTTGTGCTATTTTCTTGCACTTTATTTTCCTCCTTTGGCATTTTCTTTGATAATTTAGTTTTTCGGCAGCTGGTTGGCTGCCTATTTTTGTATATGTGAGGCATAAATCATGAAAAGAAGAACATTTCTTGCGCTTGGTTTGACCGCGGCTTTGTCTATCCCTTTTGCCATGACTGCTTTTGCAGATGACGTGCAGTACAAGAACGGACAGACCGTAGAATTTTCTGGGCACACTGACTTTGGCTATTTCTTTACTTATACTTCAGGGAACGGAAAAGTCAATTATAAGTGCTTTTCCGTTGTCAATAATGGAGACCGGAAATACGCTGCTGTCAATGAAGACCTGTATGAGTATTTCAAAGCAGTTTTTAATGACAAAGATGTTGTATTCAAAGGTAATTTTCAAAAAATGGCCGATGATGGAGCCCCTATTATTTCGGCATATTGGGAAGTTCAAAATACAGAAAAGGGTACTACATTGTATCGCCTTGAAAATTATGTTGCTCCACTGCTTTATGAAGTCGGTACAACGCCAAATTTCAAACTTTTTGGTGAACTCTATGACGCTGCAACTGTTTCCACTGCAGATGATGGCTCTTACATGACAATAGACACAAATCCTCTCAACATGAAAGGCGGCTCTATTTTCTTTAATGACATGGCGTTGGAGCACATCCAGTTAACCAATAACGTTCTTGGACTTCCTAGCTGGCTTTATGAAGAAATGGGAAAGACCCGAGCTTTGGATGGCCGGCAGAAAGAAGTCTTTGACAACGTAACAGTTACTTGGACGTTCCATCCAGACCAGGGACTTGAAGTTACATACAGAACCAACCAATAAAAATGTTGAGGTTTATTTAATATGAAGTGTCCAAATTGCGGCTCAGAAGTTGGAAATGCAAAATTTTGCCCAGAATGTGGTACTGCGATTTCTGCATTAACTGACAACAATTCATCAAAGGAAAAAGAAGAAAGTCCGAAAAAGAAACGAAAAGGGTGCGGTTGCTTAACCGTAATTGTCATTCTTCTTGTGATTGCTATGATTGGCGGTTCCTCGTCAACCTCAAGCGGATCATCGGTATCAGCGTCAAGGTCAAGCACGTCTGTCAAATCGTCTGTTTCGTCCACGCCAGATTTAACAATGGGACAAAAGAATGCGCTTCGTTCTGCAAACAGTTATTTGAATGCCCTTGCATTCTCGTATAATGGTTTGATTAAGCAGCTTGAGTATGAGGGCTATTCCACTGAAGATGCCACTTATGCGGCAGACCATTGTGGAGCCGATTGGAACGAGCAGGCCGCAAAAAGCGCAAAAAGTTATTTGAGCTCGATGTCTTTCTCTCGTTCCGGCTTGATTCAGCAGTTGGAATATGAGGGCTTTACACCAAGCCAAGCTGAATATGGCGCAACTGCAAATGGATATTAAATTGTAAATCCGTTTACAACCACATTATACAACCATTGATTGTATATCGTCAAGCGTAAAAAATTGCGCAAAGCCAGTTAAAAATTTATTCATTTGCGTTGAAGCGTTAAAATTTCTGATGACTTTTGCACGTTTTACGCTGAATCAGCGCAAAATATGTACGTTGTTACGGTTGACCGTCCAGTTGTTGCAGATTATGCAACAACTCCGCTGCCAGTTCCCCGCCGGGGGCTGTTGCGGACGATTTGAGCCACCGGACGGCTTCTGTTTTGCGGGTTACATAAAGCCGTGCCCGGGCTTGTCCCTCGGGCGGCAGGTCTTCATAGCACGCCAACGCGGCACGGATGTGGGTACAAAAGCTTTGCATTTTATCCATGTTCAATCCTCCCATGGCTGCGGGGTGCGTGTGGTGCCCGTCAAAACGGTTGCTGGCATCCCGTCGATAATGGTCATCTCAGTCTCTTTACCGTTTCTTTTCTGGTTTTCCATTTCGATTTCCTCCTGTTTTTTGTAGATGGTGCACAATTCTTAATCCAAATAATACCATGCGCCGCAGGAAAAGGAAATACAGAAGGATTGTGTCGAATGGCGCGGAATTTTTCTGCGTCATTTTTTGATTAAAAGACGCGTGTTTTTTTGGAGGTGAGTGCATGAGCTACTTTACGGCAGCCAAAATTGGGAAAGCGCTGGCGAAGGCCCGCGTTTCTGCAGGGTTGAGCCAGAGGGAAATGGCAATCGCCCTCAACCGTGGCGAGCGGACAGTTCAGAGCTGGGAAAAAGGGATTTCCAGCCCCGACAGCGACGAGGTTTTTGATTGGTGCAGCGCGTGCGGGGTGTCTCCCATATCCGTGTTCATGGAGATGATCCACCCGGAGCTGTACGCGGTGCCAGATGACGGCAAGACCGACGAGGAACTGGACGCGGAGTTGTGCCGCCTTGTGGTAAACTTGCCGCCTCTGACGAAGCGGCTGCTTCTCTTTATCCTGAAAGGAAACCATGGCAGCAGCCCGCCCGCGGTGATCTCCGAGGTGGCCGCAAACTTGCACTGTCCGCTCAATAACCGGGTCAGCGTGTGCGGCACCATCATCGACCAATACAACTTTGCCCAGAACATGGGGCTAGACCCCTGCCCGCGGGAGCCACAGCCGCCCATTGAAGATTTGCGCATGAATTACAAGGCAGGCCGTGCGGCCTCTGAGAACGGCGCTCAGGGCTATATAGGAAGCAGAAAGGAGTAAACCGTGGAATGTATCAGGTGCCACAAAGAAGTTCCGGACGGAGCCTTATTTTGCCCGTGGTGCGGTAAGCGCCAACCTGGCTATGCCCCGCCCGTGCAGAGAAAAAAACGCCGCCGCCCCAAGGGCAGCGGAAGCGTGTACAAACTGAGCGGGACGCGGGCAAGGCCGTATGTGGCGCTCACATCAACGCGAGACGTGCTTGGAACTTACGAAACATCGGGGGAAGCGGTAAAAGCCTTGGACGCCTACAACGCCCAACAGTGTCACGTCACAAAGCTGAAATATACTTTTTCGGATGTGTACGACAGATGGAGCAAAGTCCATTACCAGCAAGTTGGAGACGACGGACGTGACGGCTATGAGCGTTCCTACAGAAAAGCAGAACCCCTTTGGAATGTTCAAATTCGATATCTTGTTACAGAGGACTATCAAAAAATTATCGACAGCCTTGTTAATGCAGGTCTTTCCCGTTCTATGTGCGAAAAGCAGAAGCAACTTTTTAGTCAGATGTGCAAGTGGTCTATGGGAAACGGAATTATTGCTCACAACTTTGCAGAAGAGCTAAAGCTCCCACCTGAGAAGAAAAAGAAAAAACTTGTCATTAAAAGAGATGAGATTGCAAAGATCCAAGCAATTGCAGACGACAAAAGCGATGAAATGAACGAGATTGCCAAAATTACGATGGTGTTGTATTATACAGGTATGCGAATCAATGAATTGCTGACTCTCCGACGTGATGACGTGGACATAAAAAATGGTTTTCTTGTCGGTGGAGAGAAATCTGATGCTGGCCGGGAACGAACGATTCCAATTTTGGAGCCTATTAAAATGATTCTGGCAGATTGGATGCTTGACAGCATTGGAAACGAGCTGCTTCTTCCGTCCAAACGCACCGGGAAAAAGCGAAGCTATAGCGGTGTCAGAGTGGCATTTAAGAGCCTTATTCGACGCTGTGGAATTAGCGAAGAAGCAGTTTTGCACACAATGCGCCGAACTGCAACTACTCGGCTTGTGGAGGGAAAGGCGGAACCAACCGCAGTAAAAGAGATTATTGGTCATTCTGATTTTTCCACTACTGCCAATTATTACACTGAACACGATGCGGAATATCTAAAAGAAGAGATGGAAAAGTTCAAAGAATAGTCTAACAATAGTCCAACAATTCTGAATTACTTTACGAATTGCCGATTTTTTTGAGCAGATACCACTGCTTCCCAAGCAGTAGGCGGCGGGTTCGAGTCCCGTATCCTGCTCCATATTTTAAAGAAAATCCCGCGAAATAGCGTTTATTGCTTGCTTATTTCGTGGGATTTTTGCTTTATTTGTTTTTGAAAAAATGACGATAAAAACTCTAAAAGAGTTCAATAATCTAACGGTTAGTCTAACAGATTTTTGATTTTTCTGATAACAAGCTCATACTCTTTCGGGTACACCAGCTTTATTGCGTTCATGTGTCTGTCCAGTACCTCCATCAACCCGCTGAACGGCACAGCGCTTGCAGCCGCCACAAAGTCGCTTTGCGGTTCCGCTGCCGTGGAGTACGCCGCCGCATAAGTCGCGGGCGGCAGTGCCTGGATCTGCGTTTCAGGTGCGTGTGCTTCTTCCAGCTCGTCCCGCACAGTGCAGAGGGCGGCAAGCTTCTCCACGCTCTGCCAGTCCGTCGAACCGCATTTCAGCTTGTGAATGTGGGTGTTGATCTCGTCAATGTCCATGCCTGCCGCCCTCCTGCTTTATGCGTTTTTCAGGATTTCAGCCGCCCGTTTATAAGCCTCTCGCTCCGGGCCGCTTGCATCCTGCATCATATTTTCAATGTCTGCAATCATGCGTTCACGGCCATCGGAGCGGGAGTAATGCCCGCGCACATAGTGACGACCACGGTTGGCGTAGCTGTTGCCCCGGTTGTAACCGTTTCCGGCATCGCGGCTGAATGTTCCACGCATGTCAGCTTCCCACTCGCCCGCGCGGCTGTACTCGCCGCCCTCGCAGTAATCCTCGATGCGGTGGATGTCCAGAATGATATCCACGATCTCGCCGATCATCTCAACATCGCCCGGGGAACGGTTCTTTTTGTCAGTCAGCTCCATGAGCTCGTCGAACATCTCATCTTTTGTATGATTCAGTTTATCCAGCATGGCTTTATCTCCTTTCTTATGCTACACGTTCAACGATCAGGTTGCTGTTTGCGATGCTGACCGCCTGAGTGCTGGTATTTTTTACAGCCACGGTCACGCAGCAGCCGCGCGGCACCTCGATGAACGCAGCCACAAAAATGTTGAAGTAATTTTCGACTGCCGCCGGGGTGACGATGGCGGTCGCACTGGTCAGCGACTCACCGCCGACAGCCAGCGCTACGGAAACGGGGCCCACCGTGCCGCCGGTTGGAATGGCGATATTGCCGCCAAAGCTTACCTTGAAGCGCGCTTTGCACTGATTGGTCAGGCCCCGCAGGGTCACAAGGCCGCTGCCCTCACGGTGCATGATGCAGGCGGGGGCTTTCACGGCGGTTTCGGTCAGAGGCAGATTTTCGCCTTCCGCCACGCTGACGATGTTAGAATTGGAAAATTCAGCCATTATCGGAGGCCTCCTTTACAGAAAAGTCGGGCGCAGCAACAGGAAACGTCATCTGCTCCGAGTCTTTGTGCAGTTGCTTGTAAAAATCCATAAGCGCCGCACCGGGGTCAGGTTTGTCCATGTCGTTTACCATTCGCAAAATGTTGACATAGACATTCAAGTCCATAATGTTCATTTTGTTCATGTCCATACTGCCCAGATAGTTGATAAAATTCTGCTTCAGTTCTGCTACAGTCATTTAAAATGCTCCTTTCATAGAAAAAACGCCGGGACTTTTGCCCCGGCGCTCTGGTTTGCAAAATCAGCTCAGGGGCTGAACAGACTACAAATTGAAGTCAGTTGCCGTGATTCAGTTATGCGCAGCTGCCGCAGCCGGTCCCGCAGCCATAATAAATGGCATTGGGGTTGGGCACCTGGTAGGCAGGCACGGGAACTTTCTGCTGCAGAGTCCCGATGATCTGGTTGGTCTGCGCGTTCATTGCGGTGGTCAGGAGAGCGCTCTGGCGGTCCTGAGAAGCGGCCCGGCGCAGCTCGTTATTCTCGCTCTGGAGAGTAGCGATCTTATCGTTGGTCAGGAAGTCGAGCACCGCGCGGGTGTTGCTGTTCTGATTCTCAATGATGTCCCGGGTGTTGTTGTTCATGGCGTTCTGTGTCGCGCAGAAGCCCTGCTGCATCTGGTTCCGGGTATCGCACTCCTGAGTGGCCAGATTGTAGTTGACGCCCTGAATGGCGGTCTGGGTCTTGCAGCAGCAGTCTGCCAGCTGTGTAGCCAGAGCATTCTGTCCCTGCATCAGCGCGACGTTGGTGCTGTTGAAGCCCTGCTGCATGGCGTTGGTGACGCCGTTGAAGCCCTGAAGCATCCCGGTGTTCATGGCATAGAAGCCGTCGCAGAGGCCGTTGTTGATGCCGTCCAGCTTGCCCACGATGGCCTGCGTGTCAAAGCCGCGCTGCAGGTCTGCCTGTGTAACGGCGCTGGTCATATAAGGCGAAGCGCCGCCCATGCCCATGCCGCCGCCCCAGCCAAAGCCGCCCATGCCGCCCCAGCCGAACATGCCAAAAATCAGAAAGAGGACGATCCAGCCCATCCAGTCGCCGCCCCAGCCGTTGAAGCCGTTGCTGTAGCCGTTGGCGGGCTGCACCGGCATGGTCAGAACCGTGCTATCAGAAGAAAGAGACATAGTTTTACTCCTTTACGTTAGATTTTTTTAAATTTATTCTAAATGCGGCCGCATTTTAGAATCCAAACATGCCTTTCATGCCGTTGAGCATTGGCGCGATCTGCTGCGCCCGCTGCTGTATGGCGTTGAGCTGCTGCTGCGAGAGTTGCCCGGATGAAACCATCTGGTTTATCACTTCCTGCGGGTTTCGACCCTGCATCTGGCCTTTTATCTGGCCCATAAACTGCTGAAACTGCCCACCAATGGGGTTCTGGGTCTGTCGGCCAATCGAGTTATACAAGCTGCTGCCCATCGTTTAGCCCTCCTTTTCCGGTTCTGGTGCTTCCCGCTTCTCCAACGCCGCCAGTTTTGCCGCCAGCGCTTCAAACTCTTTGCGAGTGACAAACTCCCCGCATGAGGCTTGTGTGGCTGCAATCGACGCTTTGGGGCCGCTGGTGCGCTCCTTGTAGTCGTAGATGCGAAGCGGGAACGGCCTGCCGTCCTGCCCAACTTCTTTGATGTAAAAGGTATCGGAATCGGCGTCCAGCAGAAGAACTCGGCTGCCATTGGCTACCAGATAGCCCCTGGCCGCTGCCTCGCCCTGCACCCAGATAAAGCCGCTGTCCGCCGGTGCGGCCTGCCCTTGCATTGTCGGTATCATGACGGGCTGCGGCTGAAACTGTGCTGCTCGAAGTGTTTCAAGCTGCCCCTGCGGTTGCTGCGGATAATACGTTTGCGGGTATCCGGTGTAAATCGGCATGGCTTAACCCTCCTTGTACCAGTAATAAATCGGGCACTCTTCGCCTGAGTCCCAGCTGTCCCACCACTCGCCGTCGATTACGGCCAGAACGTGGCCGGAACATCCCAGCACATACACGCCGCGCGGGTACTCCCGGGCAAAATCTGCCACGGTGTAACAGGTGGTGCAGTCCGCTTCCACCAACTGGCGCTTGTAACCCTGTTTTTGGAGGTATGCGCCCCATGTGCGGTTCGCGCTGGGCATATCGCCGAGGGCGTAGCCGGTGAGAGCCAGCGCAATATACGCTTGCTCCCAGCTCTGGCCCGTAGCGGCTGCTACCGCCCGCACGGCGCAGTCCCCGACGCTGCTGCCGTGGGGGTTCGGGTTGAACTTATGCCACATGGTGCACCCCTCCCTTTGCGCCCAGTGTACTTTTTCAAGCCGCCGGGAGAGACAACGAACGTCAAACGAACGCCAAAAAGAAAAAATCGCCCACATGGCACGGAGCCGAGTAGGCGCAAAAAAAGAGGCTCAATGAGCATAAAATTTTGCAAAAAACCTTGACAATTACACGCAATGCGTGTATAATAGAGTCAGTGAAAGACACCACACACAAACAATTGGAGGTAACAAAAATGGAAACGATGGATTTTCTGAAGAGTGCACTTCTGGTTTGCAAAAAGATGCTTGGCGAAAAATTTGAGGCTCTTTCCAAAGAAGAAAAAGCAGCCATTATCATGAAGCTCTTGGCCGATGTGCTGGAAGAGCACCCCGATCTTATGAAAGATATGGCCGCCGCCGTTCAAAAAGAGCTTTGCGCATAAACAACAAGTCGCCCGAGTGATGCGCGAACATCGCCCGGGGAATTTATCAATCAAAAAAGGAGATTTGCAATGTACAACGCAGCTGAACTTTTCGTCATGGCCTCTGACCTCAAAGCCGTCAAAGAAGTCTTTTTGAACAACGTCACCCTCAGCGTGGAGGACAATGCCCCCGGGTGCGTCGATCTGGACGCTCAAAAGGCCAAGCTTGAAAATATTTGGGATATCGCCCACATGCCTTTTAAAGAGCTTGTGGAGGAGACAGGACTCACACAGACCGCCTTTGCCAAGCAGGCCGGTATTCCCATCCGCACAGTACAAGACTGGTGCGCTGGGAAAAGAAGCTGCCTCCCGTACATCCGTTTTTTGCTGGCAGAGCATTACGGGCTGCTGTAAGGGGGCGATTTTATGCCGAGGCGAGGGCTTGTACCCATGGTATGGGTTTTGATAGACCCAGATGGAGGCTGGCACAAAATTTATGATCTTTCCGAGTGGGCCCGTCAAAACGTGCAGCTTTTCTTTCCTGAGAATCCACCAGAAAACGCCAATCAGCGGATCTGTATGGGCTTTCAGGTCATAGCAAAAGGGCTAAGAGATCCCGAAAGAAAGTATAAGGCCAAAACGTACAAAAAATGGACGCTGGAAGAGCCGCCCAGACCGCGCACAGATGAAGACACAGAAGAATCTTTTGAAACGGCCCGCCCGTGGGCGTCCATCGGAGACCGATTTGGGGCGTTGACGATCATAGACACAGCCCCGCGAAAAGTATACTCTGATGGTGGCGTTGCAGCCATGTGGAAAGTATACTGTCGGCTTTGTGGAAAGACAAAAGTGATGTCATATTCATCCATAAAAAGAGCGGTTTCTTGTGGATGCGCAGCAAGCATCCACAGAAAAATTTTGTGTCATATCTGCTGGAAGCAATTTTCTGGCAATGCACGCTCAAGATACTGTCCAGAGTGTAAAAAGAAGTATGGAAAAGGAAGAGCATCTCTTAAATATTTTGAAACGCCCCGTCCAGACTGGGCCAAAGACATCAAGCCAGAGCTTCCGCCAGCGCCGAAAGATGACCTTTCCGGAAAGACTTTTGGAAGCTGGAAAGTGCTTTGCCCTGCAAAAGAGCCGCTTTACTATATATGCAGGTGCGAAAAATGCGGAAGCATAAAAAGCGTTTATCGAAGCTCTCTTCTTCAGGGGACAAGCACACAGTGCTTGAGCTGTGCCGGAAAAGGCCCTCAGCCCGGGATTTCAAAATCACACTTTAAAAAAGCGTGTGAAAAGTACGTCGGAAAAGTGACAAACGGCTGGCTTGTGCTGGAAGTGCTTCCAAATGATGAAAAAGGGAAAAGCTTTCCCTGTCGCGCGATATGTCCAAAATGTGGAAAAGAGACGGTCACAAGGCTGACAAGATTAAGCAAAATTCAGAGCTGTGCAGAGTGCAGCCAAGACCTTGGGAAAAAGGCGAGCGCAATCGCCCCAATCGTCTGTGCAGAGGGCTCAAAAATTACGTCGATTCAGTCCCGCATGGACGGGAAAATCAACAAAAATTCTTCTACTGGAGTCAACGGCGTTACAAAGAGAGAAAACGGAAAATATTTTGCGTACATCAATTTTAAGAGGAAGCAAATCGGCCTCGGGATGTATGACAAGCTGGAGGACGCAATAGCCGCCCGAAAAAAAGCAGAAGAGCTGATCTATGCCCCCTACCTTGAAGCTCATGAGGGCTGGCGGGATGATCTAAAAAAAGCCCTCGAAGAGCTAAAGAAAAAATGAAAAATCTCTGGCGGTCTGGTATAAGGCTGCCAGAGATTTTTTGTGCTCAATGAGCATAAAATTTTGCAAAAAGCCTTGACAATTACACGCAATGCGTGTATAATAAAGACAGTGAAAGACACCACACACAATCAACTGGAGGTAACTAAAATGAAAAAGCTGACTGCTGAAGAGTTCGCAACCAAGGTCATGGAGAACGGCACCGAGCTTGAGTATGAGGAATATGAATCCGCAAGCCGTGATTGCCAGATCTGGACGATTTACGCACACGTCACCGAGGACGGCGATCTTGTCCGGTGTTTCGACGATGCCGAAGAGACCATCACCACCGAGCTGGTTCTCGACGATCAGAGCCAGAGCGATGCCCTCATGAACGGTGAGCTGGACGACATGGAAAAGCAGGTCATCATTGATGAGCTCTATCCCAAGTACCTCAAAGCACTGGAAGACATGGAGTAAATAAAAAAATCCCCCGAGTGATGCGCGAACATCACCCGAGGGATTTTTTGTGAAAGACACCTCACAGGGAGGTGTGCAAAAATTTTATCATTTGCAGTTCAAAAAGTCAAGAAAAAAAACGCCCCCTGCATGGTACGCACTGTAAGGAGGCGTGCAAGGGACTTTAGCAAATATCCACCCTCTTGTGCTTCTTCGAGAGGCCGGGTGGATTTGTTGGTATTATTGTACCACAATCCGTGCAAAAAGAAAAGCCAGCGGGTAAACGTTCTTCCGCTGGCTCTCTGTACACATTTCTCCGAAGTGTGTGTACTCTACTTCGGACGGCATAAATATTATATCACACATCGAGCATTTTATCAATGCCTTTCAGCCGGTAGCCTATCGCTGTCCGGCTGTAATGTGTCTGTGCTGCAATGTCCGGCAGCGGAAGCCGCTCCACGTACCGCAAAAGAGCTATCTTACGGTCTACCCTCCCAAGCGGTGCGTTTTTGATGGCGGCGATCATCTGCTGTCGGTCAAGTCCTTGCAGCGCAGCGGGCAGCACTACGCGAGCCGCCGCCACGGGCAGCACCGAGCCAGAAAGGCTGCGGAAGCTGTCCCGAGTTGCGCACCATTACGGTGACTGCACAGAGATGGTATGTTTTCGTGAGGCCACGAAAACATCCACAGACCATTTTCGTGACGTGCCGAAATTGCTCTCGTGCGGCGTACATCTCGGTGACGTCACCGAGATGGCGGTATGTAGTGCTTGCCATGATATCCTCCTTACTGCTTTTCCAGTGCCGCTTTCATGCGGTCAAAGAAAAATTGAATGATTATCCCGATGGTTTCATCGGTGATGGCCCACGAGATAAATTTTCCGTACTTGCTTGCAGCCAGGGCCGCGCGGAGCATCTGAGCCACCCAGGCTTTACGCTCTGCCCCTTTCTTGGTGCCCTGGATGTCCTTTTCTGCCTGCTCGATGAGCTGGAGCACGGTGGGCTTGACCGCCGCGCCATACCCCAGCCGGATGCAGCCCAGGGCGTAGAACACAAAGCCGCCCAGCATCAGTGCCAGGGCCACAGGGGCGGGGAGTGCGGTCAAAAGTTTACTTACTGCTTCCATGATCGGTCGCTCCTTTCATGAGGTATCCTTCGATTTCATCCATGCTTTTTTGCATGGCGGGGACGTTGTCGCCCGTGAGCTGGCCTTTAAGAAGGGCGTATGTTCCTTGCAGGTTCAGGCGGCTCAGTTCGTCGATTTTCTCAAAGCGCTGTAGATCGCGAGCAAGTGCGTCCTGCACGCGGATGTAGCCATCCTTGAGCATATTGACCTCTTTGCGCAGGTCAGCAATTTCACCGTCCTGTTTTTTGTCGGGGGCCTGTGCCAGCCCTTTGTACTTCTTGTACAGGTCAAAAGCCTTGTCCAGAGATGCCAGCACACCAAAGACGATGGCGACGGGGGCCCACCATTCTTCAAATGCAGAAAGAATCTCCATTTACCCCTCCCTGAGCCGCGTCAGGCCCTTTGTCTTGATGATCCTCGGGTAGTTGCGGGTGGTAACGTTCAAGTCCACATTGCCCGTAATGCCCGGCACAGAGCCATTGCTGGTGTGCTGGTGGGCGTGGTAGATGTAATCCACCTTGGGCGTCTCGCCCGTGTAGTCCGCCAGCCAGACGTCCCAGCGGCCTGCCAGGCGCTGCATGTCCAGCTCATAGCTGTAAAAAGTGTAGGTGTACAGCTGAGCGTAAAAGCCCATTTTCTCCACCTTTTCCAGCGCATACGCCGCCACGTTGGTGAGGTTAAGCTTAGACAGCTTTTTGAGCTTGTTTTCTTCTACGTCCACGCACACGGGCATAGTGAGTTCCTTGCCCCGCACGGCTTCCCGCACAAGGGCCAGCTCTGCATCTGCCATAGCCTCGCTTGTGGCGTAGGTGTAGTAGTAAACGCCCACGTCAAGCCCAGCGGCCCGGGCACCGCGGTAGTTGCGCTCAAAGGTCGGGTCGATGTACAAGCCATCTGCCCGCTTGCTCATTTTCGGGTTTGTGGACACCGTTTTCAGCATGGCCCCCTTGTAGCCCGCCGCTGCCACTTTGGCCCAGTCAATCTGGCCCTGATACCGGCTCACGTCGATGTATCGGTAAGGCAGCGGCCCACCCCAGCCGGGGGGAGCGGCGCTCTGGGTGTCCACTGTGGACACCGTAGAGGGAGCAGGCTGTGCGGTGGAGGTGTCAGCCACTTCCTTTGCGTGGGCAAGGGCGGTAAAGAGACGGGAGAGAAAAGTCAGGAGGTTCATGTGGTCACGTCCTTTCGATTTTTAGTTAGGTAAAGCCTGCTTTAGTTAATTACAAGTATTTTTTTATTTCCGTTTCAATCATCGGAACAAAAAATTTTTCATACCCAAGTTTTCCAGGATGTGTACCATCCGTGCCATTTGCTCCATAAAGCGATACGCATTCTTTGATCATCAGATTTAGACCGCTTTCACGGATATCAATAGGTGTTACGCGCCATTTTTCGCAAATCTCTTTCGCCCTGTTAAGATACTCGTATGTGTTGTAATTATCACTTACGCTAACAATTACAAACATAATGTGTGCTGATGGGTACTTTTGATATGCCTTGTGAAAAAGGGTCTCCAACGCTCCACTAAAAGTAGTTTCATCAAAAGTTGTACTTGTAGTTACATTTCCGTTTTTAGAAAATGTTCCCAATTTGATTTCCTCAGTCCATGCGTCATTCACTCCACCTTCTAAAATCACAAAATCCGCAGAATCCTGCATGGAATCTAGTCTCTCAAGAATGCTATCGCTTCGCCCACTTCGTTTGGCAATAGTCGTTCCTGATATTCCGTAATTTATAACATTTGCCAATGGGTTTCTTTTCTTAACGATTGCAGGATATCCACCACTATATCCAGCACCGTAACAAATGCTATCGCCAGAAAACAAAATTGTTCCCTTTATGGTTTTTGCTAAAATATTATTTAAGAATTCTATCATATAGAATTCTTCAAAATCAGATGGATAATCAGTGTTAATCACGACCATAAAGGTACTTATTTTATCAGCTCTAAAATTGACTACGCAATATGCGATTTGAGAGTTATTGGGAACTGTGAATTCAGCGATTTTATTGTCACCCGCATCAGTATAAGAGTTTGTTACGTACTTCTTATCATGGTCATAATATTGGACAATATGGTATGCGTCAATATTAGAACAACGTAAAGTCCGGATTATATCTCCTTTTTTGCACTTAATATAACCAGTATGTGAATACGCTTGATTCAAATTTTGAATTTTATTTGCGTTTAAAAAACCGTCGCTATATTCATCAGGGTTTGCTTCGTTTACTGATTTCAAAATTATCGTTTTGCTGTCTAAATCTTCCTTTAGCCGCTTCACACTCTCATCCAGCTCAGTATAGCTCTCCGGTATACTTTTGAGCGCGGCTACGGCTTTGGCGTCGATGTCCTTGGAGAGCTGCTCTTTGGTAGCTGCGGCACTCGTTTCAATCGTGGTTTTAGCATCAGAAGCCGTTTTGTTCATGGCCTCTTTAGCAGCGCTGGCCGTTGCCTCCATATCCGCCTTGGCGTTCTCAGAAATCTGCCCACAATACTCCAGGCCGTCGGCGATGCTGCCGCGCACCTCTTCACCTCGCAGGGCGGTGCGTACTTTCTTGATGATGTCAGTAAGATTTTTCGCCATAAATTTTCTCCTTACTTCAAATCTTCCTCTTCGTCCAGGCTCAGGCTGGCGGGGGTAGAGTCGTTAAAGCTCATGACGGCGGAGTGCGCCATATCAAAAGCGTTGGTGGCTTTGCGGGCGCTGAGGGCCTGCAGGTCAGAGATGGAAGAGAAATCAATCCCAAAGGTGAATTTTTTCTCGTCCGGTTTATCCAGCGGCTCCACAAGCTTTGTGCAGGTCAGATAGGTATGCACGCCGTGGGGCTCGGAGATGATGTCCGCATTCTTCATAAACTGCAAGCGCTCGGTATCCACTCCCGCGTCTTTCAGGTCTACGGCAGAGATGGTCATGCCATCCAGATACCGCAGATTTTTTGCAAGCTCTTTCTGAGCCGCTTTCAAAAGGGTCTCTGTGGTGGAGGAAGTGCCCTCCACCACGATGACCCGGGTGATGATGCCGTAGAACTTTTGTGCCGCGGTGTCATTGGCTGTGGCCGTGAGGGTCTTGGTGCTCTTCCACACCCAGAAGCCGCTTGTCCGGTAGCCCACCGCGATGACGCGGGTGACGATGTTTTCCGCCTTGACATAGCTGTCTAAGTCCAGCAGATTTTCGCCAAACTCGATTTTCTGCCCAGTCTTTTCGGTGACGTTGGACACATAATCCAGAAACCGCAGGGTGATGGTCGTATTGACAAGCTTCCGCTTCTCTCTTCGCACGATAAAGTGCCCGCCGTAGGTGTCCGTGAGCTCGGATTGGAGGATATCCCAGGTAACGCCAAAGTTTTTGCCGTCGCCAAAGGTATACAAGTTGTACTCTTTTTTCAGCACATAGCCCACGCCGGTGGTGGTGGTCGTTGCCCCGGTTACAGCGTTTTTGTCTTTGATGGTCACGGTCACGCTGCCGTCATCCGCCACATTTACGGTATAGGTGCCGCTTTCGGTGTCGGTGGGCTCAAACATGGCCCGCTTTGTGCTGCTGCCGGACGTGACTACTTTGATATTGGCCACATAGGTATTTTCAGAGCCATCACTGTTCACGACGTACACGACGCCCGCGCTGACGGTATACAGCGTGTCGGACGTCTTTGTGATAGCCGTTGCGGCATCCTGAGCTTGACCCCATATATAATCCGTACCGCCGACGTAGTGGGTGGAGCCCACTTCCCAGCTGGACGGGTTATCATTGGTCTTAGCCAAAATCCTGCCGCTTTGGTCGTGGTAGGTATACCAGCGGTCTACATCGCCGTACTCGTCCTCGTCCTCGTGGCTCTGGACGGTGCAGCCCGTGGCGTAGAGCACCATCTGATACCCGCCCGCGTCCACCTTGCCCCTGTAAAAGGCTTTGTAGCCCTCTGTCTGGCTGTTGTGTGTGTCCAGCACCTTACCCAGAAACTCCGAAATGGTAATCCACTCATACTTGTACGGCGGCAGGGCGCTGTCGTTGAGGTAGGCAAGCTCGCCCTCACAGTAGATTTTCTGGTCGAGGTAGAAATCCATGTCGTGGCTCATGACACGGCCCTGCCAGATGGGCTCCCCATCCTGCTCCACTTCCACGATGGCTTTCAGCTTCTGCAAAGCAGAGTGGGCGATATTGCCCAGCGGCACGGTGGCCTCAAAGCTGCCCGCTTTGCTGTCTTCCCGGGTGAGCACCGGGTCCAGCAGGATTTTGGTGTCATCCTCCGCACCCGGGTCATAGATACAGACCTTTTCACTCCATGTATCAATTGCCGTCTGAGTCCCGGCATAGACTTTATAGCTCATAAGCTCTTCACTTTCGTCGGGGTGGTATAGATGGTGTCCGTCTCGAAATTGAAAGGATCCCACAGCCAGTCCGCGCCCGCTTCCGCGGTCAGACTGATCTTGTGCGGGTTGCAGGTGCCGGTGATGACAAAGACGTTCTCAAAGCGGTCCTGGCTCTGCGGGGATACTTCCCAGAGTCCCTCATAGTACCAAGAGGGGTCATTATCAAAGATGCACCGCAGCCACTGGCCGCTCAGAGTTTTTTCCAAAGTGCTCTGAACGATCGGCCAGTATTTTTTCGGCTTTACGCATTTGAGGGTGATGGTGATTTTTCGCTTTTTGTAGTTGACTTTTCCGGTAAGTGCTTTTGTGAAATTTAAAATATGATCTCCGCCCGGAATTTCCTTATAGCGGATGTCCGGCTCTGCCGCACCCACTACCGTGCCGCCCACTACGAGATATAACCCCCAGTCCTTGAGGGTGTGATAATCGCCCAGCTGTACGCCCTGAAGTGCTGCCATTTAACCGCCCCTCGCTTTCCGTGTGGCACGCGTGCCCAAATCCCGGTCAATGCCGTCTACCAGCGCCGGGCGCAACGCACCCGCCACGGCCCCGGTATCAAATACCACCTGCCCGGTGCCAATGGCCGGGAGATGTTCGTCCAGAGAGTTGGAGATGCGCTGCAGCACACTGAGCTGCTGTTTTCCGGTGCTGTCCTGCTGGCCGCTGAACGGCGACACAGTGGCCGTGCTGTAGCGGCTTAGAGATTCTGCGCGGGCTGAAAACTCTTTCAGGCTGTCGTAGATGGGCGTTTTGGAGAACGGACTGTCCGGGTTTCCACCCGTCACACTGTCGCTGCCCTTGCTCTTTTTGGAGAGTGCAGCAAGCCCAATGCCGCCCGCCAGCGCCGTGATGCCCAGGATGGCCGCAACCACGGGGTTTGCCACTAGAAAGGACACGATACTTCCAAGACTGGAAATGATGCCGCCGGACATACTGGAAAAGCTCGTGGCGATGCCCGCCAGCTTTGCGCCAACGCCGCCGGAGTTACCCAGGCCGTCCAGAATCTCGCCAAAGCTCTGCACCGCGGTCTTTGCCTCTGTAGCGTCCGCAGCAATGCCGTTGGTAAAGAGGTTTTGCAGCTGTTCAAAAGCAGCTTTCAGCCCGCCGCCGGAATAGCTGTCGTTGATGGCTGTAAGGGCGTCGGAAGCCCATTTGGAGATGATTTCCCGCTGGTCTTGCGAGATTTCGCCCCAAATGAGTTTTGCAATGTTCGTAGCCAGCCCAGACCAATTGCCGGTTTTAACATCGGTCAGCATACTTTGCAGGCGCCCAAAAATACCGCCAGACCACTTTTGCTGCACTTCCGAAAGGTTTTTGTCAATCCGGGATTGAAGCTCACTTACAGAAAGGACCACATTGTCACAGGTCTGGTCTACCGTGGTGGTGACCTTTCCTGCGGCGTCTGTGGTCTCTTTGGTGACTTTTTTAATGGTCTTTTCGGTGCCGTCTACCACTTCCACCCAACTGTCCGTGATGGTCTTTACGGTCTCTTTGGTGGTTCCTTTAAGCTTTTTGGTGGTGCCGTCGTAGACGTTGTAGGTATTGTCGGCAGTCTCGGTGACACGCTTGATGTTGCCCACCATGTTCTCGGTGCCCTTGACAATCTCCGTCGTGGTGTCCTTGATGCTGTCCGCCAGCTTTTTTGTGTCGGCGGCTGCTTTTGCTGTAGAACCGCTCTTTTTTCCCGTGCTGCCAGTGGGCGAGGTTACAATACTGCTTCCACCGTTTCCGGCGGCTGCGGCGGCTTTTGCCTGCCGTTCCGTCCAACTCTCGTTGTAGATGCCTTTTCCGTTTTTGGCGTCTTGTACGCGGCGGTTATAGTTGTTTTGGCTTGTTTTATCCGCAACGTATTTTGCATAGCTCTCATCGTTGTTTTCATACCCGGAATAGGCGTTTTTTCCCAGAAGCTTGTTCAACGCAAAGCTTGCACGGTCTAAAGCGCTGACAGCGGCATTTCCAAGCTCCCCAAATTTTTTGATTGTTGCACTGATGGGGTTATCCAAATCCAGAATTGCATTGCCAAGACCTGCCCAACCATCGGTTTTGTAAGCATCAATAGCCGCAACGGTCAAATCGTTGAGCCTTGAGATCACAACGCCGATTCCGCTTGTCAAATCGCCTGTCATGAGGCCAGCAAGCTGGCTTACGTTATCTTTCAGGGTAGAGACGCGGCCATTCATGGTCTGGCTCTGGGTGTCCATGGCGTTGTAATAGCGCCCGCCCTCTTCGCTGGCTGCAATCAGAGCTTGAGACAGCAAATCATAGCTGATAGTCATTCTCTGGACTTCCTGCACCGTTTTCCCGGTGTAGTCGGCCAGAACCTGATAGACGTTGATGCCTGCATAGGCGAACTGCTTGACGTCGATAGCGGACGCCTTGCCAACGTTGGCGATCTGCTGCAGGTTTGCGGCCATACGAGACAGCTCTGCATTGCCACCGCCAGTTGCTGAAACCGCGTCGCCCAGAGCGTTGATAACCTTGCGGGAGTACTCTGCATTTTCGCCAGCACTGATAAGCAGCTGGTTTGCCTGGGTCAGCGAATCCACGCTGAACGGTGTGCGTGCTGCATCTTCCTGAATGGCTTGCATGGCCGCATTGGCCGCTTCTGCATTGCCCAGCATGTTGGTCAGGCCAACGCGGTAGCTCTCGATTTGGGCGTTGTACTCAATGCCCATCGAGACAAACTGCTTTGCACCTGTGAGCGCTGCATTGGAAAGCGTAGAGATGGCAGAAGCAAGAAGCTGTGATTTGGTCAGCGCTGCCGTCAGACCGTTTCCGGTGTCACTGGCAGACTTTCCAAAAGAGTCCATCCCGTTATTTGCCGATTTCAGGGCAGAGGCAGTAGATTTGAGCTGTGCTTCCGCGGCAGAAAGCTGCGCTTTGAGCTCTTTTGTTTGATCTGAGGTCTTTCCAGTCTTTGCGGCAGAATCGTTATACTGCTTTGTCAGTTCCAGCACGCTTTTTGTGGCCTTGCTGTACTCACTGGAAAGTGCTGCAACGGTCTTTTTGGTTTCGTTCTGTACGCTGTTGATTCCCTGCTGATACGCGGACGTATCCAGGCCAACAGTTGCCATCAATTCAAAAAGTTTCAGGGTGTTTCACCTCCGTTCAACCCGGCCAGAATACGGGCCTTTACTTCTTCCGCTGTCTGCTGCGGTTTTTGCGGGCTATCATCGGGGAGCAAATCAGCCCAGCGTTCCTCCATACCTGCAAAGCCCGCCAAAGCGTCCGTGATGTAGACACGGTAGCTTTTTTCCAAAGCCTCCTGCTGCATCACGTTGACGCAATGCTGGACGATATAGGGCTTGCCGATGGCGTGCAGCATATCCAGCCGGATGGATGAAATCAGCCGCCGATATCGGTCTGAGCCAATTTCACCAACGAGGATAAAAAATCCAGAACATCCCGGTCATTGATGGTCTCTGTGATGACGCGCAAGGTCTTGAACGGCGTCATTCTTTCCGGCTTGCCGTCCTTGTCCGTTTCCAGCTCATACAGCAGGGGCAGCAGCTCCGCCGTGTTCTTGGCATTGTCAAACAACAGCTTTTTTGCCATTGCCTTGACATTTTTGCGGCTCTGTGCTTCCTGCTTGGCCTTTACTTCATCCGGCGTTTCACTGCCCGTCAGGATGGGTGCCACTTTTCGCAGCTCCATCACCTGGGTTTCATTCAGCAGAGCGGAAACTTTATCCGCAATCATATAACAGCGCCGGAGAAATTCGGTTTCGTCCATCTGATTCAGCGTTTTCATGGTGTAGCCTCCTTATACCGCATCGCCGTTACTGACAAAGAACTCCATGGGGACGGTCTCGTCGCCCATGCGGACACAGCCCGTCAAGGTGACAGACACATTGCCCTTGCCCTTGTCGGTCGTCTTGAGGGACAGGCCGCCCGTGCTGATTGCGTTGTCCAGCCGGACAGCCACATAGCCACCGCCAATGAGATCACCCACAAACCAGATGGTTTTAAAATCGCCCGTGGTCTTGTCGGTTTTGAATGTCATGCGGGGCGTTACCTTTCCATCGGCCACATCCGCTGCGCCAAGCGCCATACGGATGACCTCAGCGGAAGTGTTCAGCGCGGTGAACGCCAGCGTGCAGTCGTAGTCCTCAATTTCCATGAGCTCCACGGTGTTCTTCTGGCAGTTATCCACATCTTCGCCCAGGTCGGTGATGTTGGGGGTACAGGTGGCGGTGATGCCGCCAGTGGTTGCACAGATGATATCGGCGTCGGCAACCGCGGTCTGGCCCTCGGTGTCAAACTTGTTCAGCACAAGGCCCGCATTGATCTGCATGGACTTGAATGCTTCTGCGGAAATTTTGGTAAATTTTCTCGCCATAATGCTCCTTTACTCGCATAACTGCGTGATTTCAAAGTTGAGGTATTCGCACAAATAGCCCTCGGGCGGGTTGTCCATCGGCTGGGCCCACGGGGTGCCTTTGCGCAAAACAATAGCGCCGCCCTCGCACGGCACGGTCAAACCGCCTGCAAGGGCTGCGCTGATTTTGTCTTCGGTCTGTAAGATGGGTAAACGCCCCGCGCTGCTTGGATACCACAAGCGGCCATGAAACGACGCTTCCTCGTTCCAGCCGCCGGGGACGGCGGGCTTGTAGGTCAGGTATGGCATGGAAGCGGCGGGCGGGATGTTGTCTTCCAGATAGCCGGGGATGCCGAACCCGTTGAAGAACGTGTTCAGCGCCCGGTTGATGCTCTCAGACGGTCCCATTACGGCAGCACCGCCTTTTTGCACTTGACGGCCCGCAGCCCCATGCCGGATTCCGGCGGGGCCTTGGCTTCGTCTGCTGCGCTGGTGATCTGGAAAGTCTGCCCGTCGCTCACCCGCTTGATGTAGTCCGGGAAAGCCAGCGGAACGCCGGTGCTGACCAGTAAGGTATAGGTGGAGGCGGTGTCAGCCTGCTCTGCCACCTGAGCTTCCACGGTGGTGTCGTGGCGCTCCACGGCCTCAAACTCGGGGCCGTCCTGCCAGCCGGACACAAATCCGCCCACGCCGTCCGGCTCATAGCTGCGGGTCTGAAAACGGTATTTTTGGGTAAAGCTCTGCATCACGGTGGATGCAGTGAACGCGTTGACCATGTCACATCTTCCTCCACTGATTGATCTCGGATTTATAGCGGGTCTTGCCGTCGGCGGGCAGCCCGTCCGTGCCTGTAGCCATCGTGCCGGACCACCCGGCAAAGGACTGGGACACATACACGCCGCCGGACGGGAGCGCCTTGTCGTATGCGTCGATTTTTTCAGCCAGCGCCACGAAGTCAGGCGGCACGCGCATGGGCTGCACCGTGCCGGTGAATATCTCGGCGGTCAGATCGCCGTCCCCGGCCTTGTGCACGCCGTCATTGAAGATGGATCCGCACACGAGGAAATACTGCCCCGGCACTACCCCGGCGGGCATGGTGTCCGGCTCAAAGGCGAACTCCCCGGCAATGGGGTCGTCTGCCCGGTCAAAAAAATTGTGCGTGTATCTGCACAGCTCGGGGACGGTCATGCAAAGTCACCCCCTTGCAGGTTAGACCGATTCACCCGGGGTAATAGTCTGGACAGAGATTCCGTCCAGGTACTCAGCAAACAGGGTCACGCCGGTGATGGCGAAGCTCTCAGAGACGGCGGTGGTGTAGTTGCCCTGGGTGTGGAAGCCGATCAGGTTGTTGGCCTCGCCCGCGGTGGTGTACACCAGCCCAGCCTTGGCGTAGTCGCTGTCGGAGGGGTCAACGTAGTACATCACGATGTTGTCCACGGGGGTGGCAATGACCTTGCCCTTTGCGATCTCGCCGTCAGACAGCAGGAAGATGGTGTTGTAGCCCATGAAATCCTTGATGTACTGGAAGCCGTACTGGTTCTGGATGGTGATCGGGGCGGTGCCCAGGTACTCCGCCACGTCCAGGACGTTGGCAAAGCCCACAACGCCGGTGACGGTGCGATGCATATTCTTGAACTTGTTCTCCACGCTGCCCTTTGCCATGGCCAGAGCCATCTGGAAAGTCTTGGGGGTGCCTTTCAGGCTGCCGGTGTTCAGGTACTTGTAGAACTTGTCCGTGACCTTTGCGGTCAGGTCAAACAGGAACTCGTCATCGGTCTTCTGCACGGCCACATCATAGCCATAGTTCTGGATTGCCTCCAGGGAGACGGCCTTGGCGTACTTTTCGATTGTGATCTTGCCGTAGTCCTTCTCCTTGACGGTGTACTGGCTGTAGGGGATCTCCTCGCCCTCTGCCACGGTGCCGCTCTGCAGGGTGCCCTGGGCGTACTTGCTCTTCAGCACGGTGCCGGGCTGCATCCGGATGGGACGCATGATGCCCATGATCTCCCGCAGGTGCTCCCAGTTGCGCTGGAAGCGTGTCACAAAGTCGATTTCCCGAGGGTTGACGGTGATTTCGGTAGTGGTGATCAGATTGGTCTTTGCTGCCATGTGTTAGTCCTTTCCGCCGCCCGTGAAAAGGTCGGCATTTGCAGCAATCGCGGCCTGGCGTTCGCCAGCGTCCTTGATTGCAAAAATTTGGTCTTTGGTCATTTTGGAGCCGGTGTTGGTGGGCGGGGTGTCCACCTTTGCGCCGGTGGTGGTCGTAGTGCCTACGAAGTCGCTCCAATCAGCTTTCAGGCTGTCGGCGTGCTTCTTGGCATCCTTGACCTCGCCCTTATCGTCCAGCTCCAGCTTGTCGATATCCTCGCCAGACAGCCGCACAACGCGGTCTGCATACTTGTCCAGCACCCCGGCGGACTTCAGCAGCTCCCGGAACTTGGCTTCCTTGGCTGCGTGGGTGTCTTTCTGGGTCTGCTGGGCTTTGTAATCGGTCAGCGCCTTTTCAGCGGCTTCCTTGCCGCCGTTGGCGGCGTCCCGGTCCTTTTCGGCTTTGGCGAGGGCTGCGTTCTTCTCATCGAGCTGGTTCTGCAAAGTGTCCGTTTCCTCATGCAGCACGTCCAGAATTTTCTTGAGCTTGCCGCTGGTGTCGGTCGTTTCATCTTCCAGAATCGCCCGGAGAGTCTTGCGTTCGAGTGCCATGTGATAGTCCTTTCCGCCCTTGCTCGGGCTGCCATGCTTGGCAATAAGGTTTATTTGCCGGACGTGCTGCCGGTTTGGTGCCGCTTGCAGGGGTCGAACCTGCAACTACCCGGTTATGAGCCGGGAGCACTGCCAGTTGTGCGAAAACGGCATAAAAAAGCGGCTGACGCTGTGCGCCAACCGCTGGATATTGAGTTTTAGAGCTCAAATTCATACGGCCCATCTCCCATATACACAGGAATGTAAACCGTAATTGAAACTTTTCCGATGCTGTCTCCATACGCCAAATTGCACATTTCTTGCAGATTTTTGCGCGCATTCATCCCAGCTTTGAACAATTCATCAACTCTTTTTTCTTTGCGTTTTTTCAGCTCCACAATTGCAGCCTTGATGCTTTCCACTTCTTCGGCGGCTTTGTGATATGCTTCATCAGCTTCCGTCTGCTTTTTTACAGCCTCTTCAAGTCGTGCGCGCAAAGTTTCAAGTTCTGTCATGCTTTTATACCTCCCGGTTTCCTTCCTCTACTGCAATCTCTCGCAGCTCATCAACGTGATCCTCCACCGCCGGGCGGAGGAATCCTTTGCCGTCATTGGCGGCTTTCATTCCCCGGGTAAAGTGCCACTTGCCGTTGAAGTCTTTCCAGACCCACGGTGTTTTGCGTCCGTTGCCGTTTGTGGCGTGAACGCCCGTGCCCAGCTCCACATACACGCTGTAAAAGAGATTTGACCCGATGGTCACGGTCTTTTTTGCAAGGTCTACGGCGTAGGTCAGGCTCTGCTTAAGCGCACCGCCCACGTAACCCTCAATATGGGTGCTGTTCTCTGCGCCGGTAGGCACAAGCAGCTGGGCGTAGTCCTGCACTTTCATCCCCCAGAGGGTCAGCACCCGCTCTGCCCATGAATCCAGGGCTTCATGCAACTGTGGGGTGTTGTCGGTGAATTTGATGTCGTATTCAAATTTCATTTATCCCTCCAAGCTTTACTTTTATTCTGATTCTAGCAGTGTATCGCAAAGGGTGCAGGCTTCCAACAGCCAAGGTGTCCTGTACCCACATATAGGACACTCATACCAGCCGGGTTGAAGCGCATCGCTAGCATCAACATGGCGCCACGCAAGTGGTTTTGGCAGCGGAATGCCGAGTATTTTTGAAACTTTTGAAGCATTCATGGCAGCTGTGATGGAATCCCTAGCCTGCTTCAGAGGGTCATATTCTTCGCGTTTTGAAAAATTGGCTGTACTCATTGCTTTTCCTTCTTTCTCTTTCGCTCTTCTGCCCACCACATCTGTTCTTTCTCTTTTCCGCCCTTGGATTTATACCACTCGGTGTAATCCATGACGGGTGTGGTCTCTTTGGTCACATTGTCTCGCTGCATGGCGTTCTGCCGGGGATACTTGCCCAACGCAGAGGACAGCACACAGCGGCAGTGGTAGACCATCTCCGGGGCGGCGTTGGGGTCGCCGGGTCGCTGAATCTCGTAGCCCATGACCTTGAACGGCTCGTCAAGCTCTGCCGTCTGCTGGTCAAGCAAGCGGTGCATTTCACGGGTGCGGTAGTCGTGGGTGGAGTTCCAGCGCTTTTTGACCTCGATGCCCAAAGCCTGGGCGTTGCGCATCTGCTGCAAAGCCCCGGCGTTCTGGGCGCTGGTAAGGGCTGTGATAGAGTTGTTCATGGCCCAGTGGATCTCCGTGTCTGCCATGCCGTTGACGGCCTGCACGGCGATGTCGTGGACGCTCTTGCCCTGCACGATGCCCTGCATGACGTAGCGGTTGAACACCCTGGCGTCATAGGTGCGGTTGCTTTCGCTCTTGATGCGTTTGTTGGGCACCATGCGGGGGTTCTCCTTCAGCAGCAGCTTGACCGCTTCGGTGTTGTACAGGGTCAGCCCGAACGTCACGCCTGCGGCCTGTTCCAGCTCGTAGAAAGCCCAGTTTGCGCCAAAGGAAAAGATGTTGTATTGCTCGTCCCGGGCCAGCTTGTAGGCCGTCTGCTGGGCTGTGGTGCAGGTCTGCGTGATTCCGTCCAGCTTCTGGCGCATCAAATCGGACTGAAAAACCTGATTTTGCAACCAGATGCGGTAGTCGTCCTCGGTGATCTCGCCTGCATCCAGCTGCGCCCGCTTGCGCTCGTCCAGCGCTTTGTACTTTGCCAGAAAATCGGTCAGCTGCTTCTGCATCTCCCGGCGGGCAGTGCCGTACACCCGGAGGATGCGGCGGCGCAGGCGGTTCAGCTGGCGGGTAGAGATGCGGTCACGGTCAGAAATCACGTTTCATCACCGTCGTCCTCCTCCTCGTCCACGGTCTCCCGTGTTGCGCTCTCAGCCATCAGCGCGGCCTTGGCCTGCTCCTTTTGTTCCGGGGTCAGGTTGGGCAGCAGGTCAATGGCCATGTCCTGCCCGATGATCGGTGCCTCAGAAATCACCGTTGCAACCTGCTCAGCTGTGTTGGTGATCTTGCTGCGGTTGAATGTCGGCATGGCGTTGTCAAAGCCAGCCAGTGCGCAGATCTGCCGGATGAACGGCTTGACCTGAGCCTCGAAGTCGTCCGCGTTCTGGTTCAGCGGTTCATAGGCTGCATCCAGATGGTCGTTGGTGCTGTCCGCGCTCACGCAATGCACGTCCAGACCGCCGAAGTCCTCATAGACCCGGGTGTGGAGCAGCTCCAACAGAGCCTGCCGGGCCGTCACAGGAATCTCGGTGGTGTAGGGGGTGATCTTGCCGCCCTCGCTGGTGTCTGCGCCTGCAATGTGGTACAGATTCAGCTTGACAAGGAACTCCTGCAGCTCGTCATCGGTCATGCCGTTGAAGTTCTCACACAGCCAATAGATCTGCGAAAAGTCCTGCAGGTCATTGCAGAAGCCGGACATCACCAGATCGGTGTTGTCAATGTAGGCTTTCAGCCCCACAAGGGTGCTCTGGTGCAGGTCAGATCCCCACAGCGGCACAATGGGAAGAGCGCTGTAGTTTTCGCCCTCCACGCTTTCCAGCCCGCCGCCGGGTGTGGTGACGGTCACGCTCTTGTATGCCTGCTTCTGCGTTGTCTCCTGCATCACATTGCCGATTTTGCTTTCCGTGTACTCAGTGAAGCCGTCCAGCTCGTACAGGATATAGTGCATATTTGTGTCAGGATTCAGCCGCCAGAAGCGCACACCCGCCTGCAAAACGCTTGTCTTTTCATCGTACAGGGGAGCAAACTCGGTCAGCTTGAAAACAACCAGGTGGTCGTTATTCCAGAAGCCAAAGCTCTCGCCGTGGATCAGGGCAAAATATCCGGCTTTCTGGATCTGCTCGTCGAAGCTCTGCCCCAGCTTTTCCTTGTCCACGCCATCGTCCGCAAAGACCACGCCGTTGCCGAGGGAGTAGGTCGCCCGCTGCTTGTTGAGCCGCCGGAAAAGATTGCTCTTGACCATATCGGGGTGTAGGATGTCTTGCTTTGTGTTTTTGGATAGGCGATTCAGCATCAAAGCGTAAGCCTGCGCGAAGCGTTCAGCTCCCGGGTTTTTCTGGGCATCGTACAGGTCGGCGTCCAGAGCCATCTTGTAGGGCTTGGAAGCGCAGTGTTGCTGCACGAACCGCCGGATGAAATCAGGCTGCTCCCCGGCGGCTTGCGCCTGCTGGAAAGTCTGAAATGTGTATGTAGTGCTCAAAATCAATCCCTCAGTTTTACAAGGCGCTTTGTGCGCACGAAATAGCGGATAGCGTCCATGCAGTGGTCGTTGACCTTCAGCACGGTGTCGTCTTTGTCCGGGTCCCAAGCGTACACGCCGAACTCTTCCAGCGTGTGCTTGCAGTCTTTGTAGATCTTCAACCGCCCGGTCTGCAGCATGGTCTGCACGTCCAGAATGCCGCTCAGGACGTCGTTGTTTGCGGGGGTCTGGGTAAAGCCATTCTTGCGCAACTCTGTAATCAGGGGCAGAGCAGAGGGGTCAACGATGATCCTCTCCGGCTTGAGTCCGTTCAGCCACGCTTTGAGGTCTGTGACGTACTCGCCCACGGTCTTTTGCCGCTTCTGTTCCCGGCCGCTGTAGTAGTATTCCCGGGTGACGATCCAGCAGTCTGCATCTGCCTGCTTCTGGAACAGCAAAAAAACCGTTGCGTTCTGGGTGCCGAAGTCGCACGCCACATAGGCGCTCTTTGGAGACAGCTCCGGCAGCACATCAACGACGTGCTTCTTGCGGTCGAACATGTCATATACAAGGCCCTCAGCCACCGTCCACAAACCCAGAATGTAGCGCTGATAGAAAACGCCGCTGTACTGGCTGCGGTATCTGGCCTTGATGTCCTCGGAAAGCGAAAGGTTGTCGTCCATCGTGAAATGGAGATACATCATCTTGCGGGAACGGCACTTGCGCACCCACTCCAGATAAAACCAGTGCTGTGGGCCGCCAGGGTTGCAGTTGAACCAGAACTTTGACCCGGTGACAGAGCAGCGGGCTGTGGCCTGGTTGACGAAGCTCTGGGGCATCAGAGCCACCTCGTCGAAGAACGCCCCGGCAAGGGTGATGCCCTGGATCAGGTCCTGGCTGCTCTCGTCCTTGCCGCCAAAAAAGTAAAACTCGTTGGCCTTGCCGCCCTTGCTGACGGTCATGCAGTTTTCTGCCCGATGCTCCTTGACGTTGTATCCGCGGGCTGCAAGCTGCTGTTTGAGCGTCCCCAGCACGTTACGCCGGAAGCTGGCAATGGTCTTGCCGCACATGGCAAACTGCTGGCCGCTGTAGCAGGTCATAGCCCACTGGACAAAAGAAAAGCTCATGGCAAAGGTCTTGCCTGAGCGGATAGCGCCATCTGCAATAATGCCGTTGTAGCCGCTGTATGCGCTCTGCGGTGTCCACCAGCTCAAGACCTGCTTTTGCCGCTGGCTGAGGGCTTTCCATCGAAAACCGTTACTTTTCCGCATGGTCGTCCTCTTCCTCCGGCAGCATCTCCACGTCATCCGGCGGGCTGATATCTGCGGCAGCGCTCAGAGCCTCAAGCAGGCCATCGTCCGGGGCTTCTATTCCGCTCTGGTCTCCCAGCATAGCAAACTTGTCCACGATGGTGCCGAACGCCGTTGACAGCTGCGGCAGCGTCGCTTCTGCGATCTTGTCCGGGTCGGCCATCGCTTTGAGATACAGCCCGAGAAGATCCTGCGCTTCCCCGCTCTTGCTGCCTAAGTAGGAAAGCATGTCCTGCGTGTTCTGCTCTTTTTTTAGGGCGCACAAATCCGCACACTTTGGATTGTCTTTCACGATTTTCCGCACGGTGCTTTCTGCCACGTCGTTCAGCTTGGCGGCTCTGGCGTAGCTCTGCAGCTGCACATAGTCAGCAACGATCTTCTTTTTTTGCCTGTCTGTCAGTCGCTTCGCACTCACCGCCACCACCTCTCATGTAACTGAATTTTTATACCGTTCAGCAAACCGTTCTTGTACAAACAGCTTTTCGATATCAGACCCGCCTTTATTGCCAGTTCCCATAGAGGATTGCTTTTTTATGCTTGCAACCTCTTTGCACCCACTTGGCGCTTCATACTCGCTGATAACAACCATGAACGGAACTTCGGCAAGCCACTTTTCAAACGATTCATGGTCAAAATCGCATTTGTACCCCGTACAATTCGTTCGTTTATAGGGGGGGTCTGCGTACACAACTGCATTTGACGGAATTTGTACGTCCCTGTAATCCATTTGCAGACCCTCAAGCCTTTGCAGACCCTCAAGATTTTGTAGGCGCTCAAGATTTTGTAGGCGCTCAAGATTCTCTAGCCTTTCAAGGCGGTCTAAATTATAAAGCCATTTATTTTTCACTTGATGTCCAAGCCACTGTGAATAAAGTCTTTTGTATTCCTCGTTGTTCGGCTTGATGTCTTTTGAGCTACCGTCCGAATTGATTCCGAACTCTCGCAAAAGGGACGTATCGCCAAACACTCTTGCATAATGCAAAGCCTTTTTCCACGGTTCAATCTCTTTTGAATAGAGATAATCCCTGCGGTTGTTGCCGAAGCTCCAACAGAGTGAAACGTAAGGGTCAGAATCCTTAAGCCTATGAAAATCTTCACGGCTAATCCAACGCTTTTCGTTGGCATACTTGCCGTGAACAGCGTCCATGAACAGCTGTGGGCCATCGCCGATGTCATTCGCAACAATGTGATTCCATTTGCCAGACAGCAATGCGGCGTGTGTGACTGCGCAACCGCCAGCAAACAGGTCAATCAGCATGTCGCCAGCAGGAAGATTAGAGACAACCCACTGTGCGATTTTGTTCTTACTGCCACGATACGGCACACCATATCTCACGGCGGGATCCTCCTTCCTCGCAAAAGAAAAACCGCCCGGAAATCCGAACGGTCAAAATATCAAAATAAGCGGCTTTGCCTGTCGTACACAAAACCGCTGCACCCGGAACTTTCGCGGCCAGATGCTCCGCTATTGCGTTTTCCGTCTACCCAGTCAACGCAAGCACTCCCGGCAGGACTCGAACCTGCAACCGGCGGTTTTGGAGACCAACGCTCTACCGATTGAGCTACGGGAATATAAAAAGCCGCCCTTGGAATCGAGCCAGCCGTGTCTGCACACGCGCCGCGCTCCAAACTGCGCTCAGACGGCCATATAGCATTGAAAAAGCCCCGGGTTTGCGGTCTCGGGGCTTTGTTGACGCACATCCGGCGCGCAAGGAACGGCGCGCTTAGGATTCCGGCTCTGCTGTTATGGAAAAATGCGTGTGACATAGAGAAGAAAAAGCCAGAAAGGAGGTGTTGCCGGTGGGGTGATGGGCCCCATGCGTCAGGCGGTTGCGGGTACAGCTGCCCCGCGTTATGGAGCGAGATCGCGGAGTCAAACCGCGCGGAGAGGAAGGCCTCGAACCTGCACACTGCACTCAAAGTTGCGCAGCTCTGAGCGGAGCCGTTTCGGAATCTCGCATAGAAGCAGCCCGCGAAACGGGGAAGGAACGGGAAAGCATGAAAACCCGCCGGGTGGAACCGTTTCGGAGGCCGCGTGGCAAGCGTCGCGCTCAAAGCGCTGAATCGCTTGTAATTATTTTAGCCTATCCATTAGGATTTTAACAGGACACCGCGTGTATAAAAACGCGCTTTATTTTTGTGCGTTTTTATCAAAACTGTCCCAGATTTCCGCGAGAGTGATAAGCCCTCGCTTGATCCGGCTCCGAATGACGCGCGGGTCGAGAAAGCCCGATTCCTGCGCAATGACCGTTTGCGTCTTGCCGTTGACGTAGTATTCGCAGATGGCCTTTGCGCACTCCGGCAGCTCATATAGGCAGTACGCCCGCCGGGTGGCTTCCATGCGCAGATTGCACAGGTCGGTTTCCATCCGCTGGAGCCTGCGCCGCTCATCCACGATGTTTGCGGCACCCTCTCCAACCTTGTCCCCGTTGCCAGGTGCCAGCGGCATGCCCGTCATGCTGGGCGTGATATGGCTGGCAAGCAGCCTTATCTGTGCAATTTTTGCACGCTGTGCCTCAACGGCCTTTTGCCCGTCCCGGCACTGCTGAAACCATGCTTTGACGGTTTGGTAGTCCGCGCCGTTGTCAGGTCTTGGTGTTTCGGTGTCAGGTGTCCATGTGCGGGTCATTGGTGCTCCTTTCCTCAAAATCGCGGCAATATTCGGGCGAAATATCATACCCTTTGACTTTTTCTTTGTCTACAGAGCAAATATATCTGTTATACAT
>ERZ1026898.188-NODE-188-length-41900-cov-7.643542_pt1 | contig 41900 bp, 37 predicted proteins | sample MGYA00380178_ERZ1026898 | MGnify/ENA primary metagenome ERZ1026898 (study PRJEB33269, sample SAMEA4719814) | human gut metagenome | biome: human-associated habitat; feature: organic feature; material: feces | place: Cameroon | collected 2013-10 ...
ACTTTTAAGTGCAAGCAGTTTTGCTGCGCAAAACCGATGTGTGCCTGCCTTCCTGCGGGCTACGCCCCTGTACCCCCGCGAACGCCGCGCCGCAGCACACAGCTCGCGGCTCTCAATTAGTTGCTCGGCACATTCGCGCGCAAACGCGCCGGAGCTTGAACGAGTGCGCGCTCGTGCGTCTTGCTTCGCAAGCCGTTCCCTCGCTTCTCTAAGAAAGCTTTCAAACACTGCGGCGTGGCTATTGAAGGTCTGATTATAAAAATTAGCTGAGTCACACGCTTTTACTTTGCTATGGTTCAAGTGATAGACAAATCCAAATTTATCGATCCATTCAATCATACCACGCGGTTTAAATATATGCAAGAAAAGTCCCGGCAGATATTACTGTCGGGACTGAAATTATTTTATGAGCACCAGGATTTTTCCGACTCTCTTTTTTTACATCGTACTTGCAAGACCAATCAACAGCGGCATGGTCACTATCGAAATGAAGCTGACTATTGCGACCGTTTGGGACGCAAGACCAGTGTCTTTGTTGTACTTCGCCGCAAAGACGACCGTTATGTTTGCGGGCGGTGCGCTCGCCGCGATTATCATTGCGGTCAGCAGCGCTCCCGTGATGCCGCAGAGTCTGAAAACGCCGAGGCATATGAGCGGTATCACCGCAAGCTTTATCAGCGCAACGCAGAGTATCCGCCACTCTTTGAGCGCGGATTTTATCTTCGCGTTCGAGAGATATGTGCCGAAAATCAGCATCGCCACGGGTGTATTGAGCGCGGCAAGATAGTCTATCGGCGCTTCTATGACATTGGGCAGTCTTATCTTCAGCAGATACAGCGGCAAGCCGATTATGAGCGATATAGTGCCCGGATTTATCAGGATGTTCTTGAAGTTGAACTTCGTCTTTTCGCCCGTCTCGGAGCGCGACATCAGCCAGATGCCGTGGGTGAACGAAAATAAGTGGAACATCATTATGACAACCGAGCCGTAGAACACGCCCTCGTCGCCGAGCACGGCGTAGGCGAGCGGCAGAGCCATATACCCGCAGTTGCCGTAGACGCTCGAATATTTGAATATTGCAGCTTTGCCTATCGGCGATTTGTTGAACACAACGGAGCTGACCGCCACGCCGATAATATGTATCGCTGCGCCGCAGGCAGCGGCTATCGCAAGGCGCGTCGCCGATTCGCGGCTGAACTCCATGGAGATGAACGACTGCACTATCTTTGCGGGAGTGATGATATAAAACATCAGATCCGTGCACAGGCGCGCAGCCTTCTCCGTGAAGAGCTTTGTCCTGTCGGCGATAAATCCGACCGCGACGAGAATATACAGTATCGCCACCTGCTCGGCGGCGATGAGAAAATTATCTAAAAACATCAGCTCTCTGTTTTCTCAGCCGTTTCGGCGGTCTCGGTGTTTTTCTCGCCGAATCCGACTCTGGTCAGGAGCAGCGCACAGATGAACACCGCTGCGCCGAGGTCGCACCACTCTATGGGCGACTGATTGCAGAGCAGATAGTCACTGCCGACGAGGGTCATTATGAATCTCGGCAGGAAGCAAATCAGCGAGAACATCATTGCGGGCAGTCCGTAGCCGACGAGCTTCCAGTCGAAGCCATCGCCGCCGACCTTTGAGTTGAGCTGAGAAAACGCCATTAAGAATGCCATAAGGAACACGCACATAAACAGCTCATAGAGAAGATCGGAAACGTTGAGGAAATTTATCGTGCGCATAAATCTGTGCATGAGTCTGAAGATGCACCAGAGCACCGGGAACAGCGCCATGAGCTTTGACTCCGAGGCGTTTGACTTGCCCTTTAAGTGACCGTAGCCGAAGAGGACGAAGAACACCGCCGCAACAACGGCGCAGAAGCCCTCAAGGCCCCTTGAGATAAGCCCGGTTTTGAGATACTGAACCGACTCAGTGCCGTACATGAGCGCCGTGTCGGTAGCGGTCGCGAACACTGTCTTATACTGCGAAACAGCGTCGATCATCAGCGTCAGAGCGAACATGAACGCGGCTATCGCGAGCCCTGTCGAGCCGAATTTTTCGGTCGAATAAGATATCTTCTTTCTGCTCGCTATCGCAATTGCAAGAAACGCAACGGCAGACACGGCAAGCAGGATATACGACAGCCAGATGCTCCAGTCACTGCCGCTGTAGAACCCTGTCGTGGGTTCAATCACTCCTGATGCATACTGATAGCAGCGCACCGGAATCAGCACCAAAAGAACTGCAGCAAGGGCTATCATCATAATTTTAAGCATTGAAACTTTTTTATCTTTCGGCATTGTATCAAGTCCTAAAAATTATTTTTGTCTGTTAGGCGTGCTCGTCGCTGGGGATATATCTGAGCTCGCCGGGATAATTATCGAGTCTGTCATCAAGTTTTACATAGTTGCGCTGGGCGCAGACGCTCTTATATGCCGGGCGGATTATTCTGCCGCCGGTCATCAGCTCTTCCATTCTGTGCGTCGACCAGCCTGCAACGCGGGCGACGGTGAACAGCGGAGTGAACAGATCCTCGGGGATGCCGAGCAGTTTATACACAAGACCGGAATAGAGATCGACATTTGCGCACATGACTTTTTTGTCTCCGCGCAGCTCGGCAAGGATCTGCGGAGTGAGGGTCTCGATAAGCTCAAGGAGCTTGAACTCATCCTCGAACTCGGTGTTTTCGGAGAACTTGCGCGCGTGCGATTTCAAAATAACGGCGCGGGGATCGGAGAGAGTGTAGACCGCGTGACCCATGCCGTAGATGAGTCCCGAGCCGTCGCCCGCCTCTTTTTTGAGAATCTTCTTTAAGAAATCGGCGACCTGATCCGCGTCGGTAATATCCTCAACGCCCTGCTTGATATATTCGACCATCTCGGCGACCTTTATGTTCGCGCCGCCGTGCTTGGGTCCTTTGAGCGAGCCGATGCCCGCGGCGATAGCCGAATATGTGTCGGTGCCGCTCGAAGTCAGCACGCGGGTGGCGAAAGTCGAGTTGTTTCCGCCGCCGTGCTCGGCGTGGAGCATGAGGCAGATATCGAGCATATGCGCCTCTTCAGGAGTGAATTTTTTATCCGCTCTTATCGAATAGAGAACTGACTCGGCGGTGCTGAGGGTCTTGTCGACCGGGTGGAGATACATGCTCTCGTGATAGAAGTTGCGGCGCTTAACCTGATAGGCGTAGCTCATTATCATGGGTATCTGCGCGAGCAGCTGTATCGACTGGCGAAGGACATTTTCTATCGAGATATCGTCCGGGTTTTCGTCATATGAATAGAGCGCGAGGACGCTTCGCGAAAGCTTGTTCATGATGTTGTGCGAGGGAGCTTTCATTATCATATCCTCGATGAACTCGTTGGGGAGCTCGCGGCTCTCGGCGAGAACGCTTTTGAATATCTCAAGTCGTCTTCTCGAGGGCAGAGTACCGAAAAGGAGCAGCCACGCGACCTCTTCAAAGCCGAAGCGTCCCTCCTGCTCGCATCCGCTGACTATCTCGCGAACATCGATTCCGCGGTATATAAGTCTGCCGTCTATCGGGACACGCTCGCCGTCCTCGACATAATATCCCTGAACGCTGCATATCTTTGTCAGCCCCGCCATAACACCGGTGCCGTCCGAATTTCTCAGGCCGCGCTTGACCTGGAAACGATCAAAATACGCAGGATTTATCTTGTTATACTTGTCTATTTCTCCGCATAAACTGTTAAGGGCATCCTGCGGGATAGAGGATATATAATTCGCCATGCGTTCGACTCCTTTCTCGCTCCGTATATAAATTTATATAATAATGTATCAGAGTACAATTTTACACCAAAACGGCAGCAAAAGTCAAGTTTGCCGAGGTTCGGGAGGTAAAAAATATGAAAAACAGAGGATTTTTATTCATCATTCTGATAGCCGTTCTGCTTATCTGCCCGCTCGCCGCAACAGGCGGCGCAAAAGCGCCGGAGAAAGGCGGCAACGAAGTCACAAAAACGAATATTCAAGATGACGGAGATTCGATACTCGTGCTCTCCTCTTCAACGAAGAAGATAAACGAAATAGATATGTTCGAATATGTTGTCGGCGCGGTGGCGGCGGAGATGCCGCCGACATATCATTCGCAGGCTCTGCGCGCCCAGGCCGCCGTATGCTATACATATGCGGTCAAGAAGCGTTCCAGTCCCGACCCCGCGCTCGGCGGCGCGGACATAACCGACGACAGCGCGGTGCATCAGGGATATTTGGACGCGGCGGCGCGCAAGGAAAAATGGGGCGACAAATACGAGACATATGAAAAGAAAATCGAAGAGGCTGTCAAAGACGTTTTCGGTAAGACGATAACCTATGACGGGGAGACTATAACTGCGGCGTTTCACGCGATAAGCTGCGGGCAGACCTTCAGCGCAGAGGAGGTCTGGGGCAAGGATGTCCCCTACTTAAAGGGCGTCACGAGCGCGGGCGACAAGCTCTCGCCCGACTACTCATCGACGCTGACACTGACGGCAGATGAATTCAAAAAAGCTTTCGCCGGCTCGGGCGCGGAGCTCGGCGGCAATGCAAAAAAATGGATAGGCGAAGTCAGAAAGACGGACAGCGGATATATTTCCTGCGCCGTGATCGGGGAAAAAGAATTCACGGGCGCGCAGGTGCGCGAAAAGCTGGGACTCCGCAGCGCCTGCTTCGAGATAAAATGCACGGACGACGAGTTCAAAATTACCGTTCACGGCTACGGCCACGGGGTCGGCATGAGCCAATACGGCGCGGACTACATGGCGCGGCAGGGCTCCGACTGGCAGGAGATAATCAAACACTATTACACCGGAGTGGAGATAAAATAAAAATCGGCGCCCGCGCAGCTCTGCGCGGACGCCGAAGTTTTATTTTTTAATTCACGCCTTTTTTCGCCGCGGCCTGCATAACTTTGTTGGCTATGGGCGCCGCCGCGCTGATACCCTCGCCGCCGTGTTCGACAACAACGACGACCGCCAGCGGGAGATCCTCGCGCTCGGAGAACGCGACAAACCACGAGTGGGGCTCGCCGTCCGTGACCTGCGCTGTGCCCGTCTTTCCGCCGAGCTGAAGCCCGGGGAACTTGCCCTCGCCGTAGTGGGTCGTGACATTCTTTCGGAGCATATCTTTGATGGTATTCGCTATATTTTCGTTGAGATATTTGAGCGTCGGCGAAGTCAGCGAGCTCAATGTGCTGTCGCTCTTGAGCAGCTTCGGTGCAGGTGCGCTGCCGCCGTTCGCTATCGCACCCATCATGGTGAGCATCTGGCAGGGATTCGCGAGTGTCTGATACTGACCGATGCCCGCCCAGCCGCGGTCAACACTGACCGCATCTTTCAGAGTGAAATAGCTCTTTGTGACGCTTATTCCGTCTATTGTAATGCGCTTGTTGAAACCGACCTGCTCGGCGGTCTTAGTCAGCGCGTCGTTGCCGAGCTCCTCCGCGATGCAGGCGAAGGTGCTGTTGCAGGATTTGCTGAGTGCCTGCTGGAAATTGAGCTTTCCGTGGACGGAGTTGCACTTGACTATACCGGTAGAGGTCTTATATTGACCGGTGCAGGTAAATGTGCGCGAATTTATATCGGGTATATTTTCGAGCGCGCTAATCGCCGTGACGATTTTAAAAGTCGAGCCGGGAGTGAACACGCCTGACAGGAAGCGGTTGAGATATATTGCCTCGTATTTTCCTGTTGTATCGCTGTCGATATTGGTAGGCTTATTATACGGGTCATAAGTTGGGGTCGAGACCATGCAGAGAATCTCGCCAGTCTTGTAGTTATATACACCGACTGCGCCCTTTCTGCCGTTTAATGCGTTATACGCCGTGGCGCAGAGATCGGCATCTATAGTGAGGGTTATATCGTTGCCCGCTCCGTTTCTCTTCAAATCATATACACCGTTTAAGAAGCTGTAGCCCGTGAGCTCGCCGCGGAACGCGCTGTGCGCTCCGGTTGAGATAAAGCCCTCGAGGTCGCCGACGGCGTGAAGGGTCGCGCGGCGCACGGTGCTGTTCGAGTTATATTTTCTCTCGCCGTTCACCGTCTGAGCCAGCACCTTGCCGTTGCGGTCATATATCGTGCCCGCCGCGACTATCTGACCCGACGAATATATATGCTTATTGGCGCGCTTGAACACCCATGTTTCGGCGTTGATGCCGAATGTTGCCGCGAGGACTATGACGCCCGCAAGAAAAATTGCCACGAGCGCAAACATGAGCTTTGAGCGTTTTGCTATGCCTTTCATTCAATCAGTCCTTTCCGCGGGTTACGAGTCAGAATCGAGATAATATTTCGAGCCTATCCAGGTGCGGTTGTCCGCCGCCTTGATGAACGCTATCAGCGCCCAGCAGCATATCGCGCTCGAACCGCCTCGGCTGATGAACGGGAGGGTGACACCCGTAAGCGGCAGCAGATCGGTGACGCCGAAAACATTGAGTCCCGTCTGGAAGAGCAGGAGGCAGCCCGCCGCTATGCCGGATATTGCATAGAAAGCCGAGCGCGAACCGCTCGCGCAGCGGATGCTGTGGAACGCGATAAACATGATACAGAGGATAACGAGGATACCCATGATAATGCCCCACTCCTCGCATATCATGCCGAATACCAAATCCTCCGTCGCCGCGGGGACTTCTTTGAGCTTTCCGTCGCCGATGCCGACGCCGAGCAGTCCGCCGCTGACGCTGTAGATGAGCACGCGCGTCTGCTGATAGCCCTTGCCGTACATATCGTCCCAGACATGGCGGTAGGTCGCAAAGCGAGCCATAACAAAGTCGGAGCGTATCAGTACAACGAGTCCCGCCGCCATCGCCGCGCCGACGCACAGGAGCACTATCGTGCGGAAGTCGCCGGAGCGCATGAACGCGAGGACTATAAATGTAAAGAAGAATATCAGCGCCGCGCCGAGATCGCGCATCAAAAACAGCAGCGCCACACAGACGACGCAGAAGATAATATATTTTGTGAGCGAGCGAGTGGTCTGCAATTTATCGAGAGTCGCCGCGCCGACAAAGACGAACGCGACCTTGACGAACTCGGACGGCTGGATGGACATTCCGCCGATACTCAGCCAGTTGAACGCACCCTTTATGTTGCGCGCGAGGATAAGAGTCAAAACCAGCAGACCTATTGCCGCCACAGCCATGGGCGTTCTCATCACCATGGCGCGGTCGACATTCGAGATGAGCCAGAGCAGAGCGACAAAGCAGAATATGCCGAGCATATCCGCGACGAACTGCGTCTTGACTAAATCTTTATTCGCGCCCGCGACTGTGACAAGTCCTATACCCGTCAGGAAGAACGCTATCATTTCGAGCGCCGGGTCTGCACGCTTTCTCGCTATCGACATCGCGATGAAATAAACCCACTCGACGGCAAGATATGCGCCGAAGAATATGAGACATTCCGTGCTCAGCGAGCCGTCGTCGTTGAATACGACCTGTGCCATTGATATGAGCTGGAACGCCGTGAGCAGAATCAGCGCCGGGAGCCACCATTTTGTTCTCTTCATTGTCTTTTTCATGCGCTCTCCCCTCCCGTCGTTCTGAAAGTGAGCGTGCTGCCGCAGATATTGATCGTGTCGCCGTCATCGAGCTGAGTCATGCGTCTGACGGGTCTGCCGTTGAGCAGAGTGCCGTAAGTCGAATCCATATCCGTAACGCTCCATTTGCCCGTTCCGTCATCGAACACGAGCATGGCGTGATGAGCCGAGACGTTCTGCCGCTTTAACTTTATCTGCACATCGTCTCCGCTGCCTATCATGCAGGTTATAAGACCGTCGATTCTGTATGCATTGCCGGTCTTTTCGTCGATTATATAATCCGCGTACTCGTCCGCAGGGGCGGTCTCTTCGCCATCCGCCTGTTCAATATGCTCTTCGGGAGCCTGCTCGGGCTCGATAGCCGCATTCTCAACGAACACGAACACCGCGTTGCCGAAAACTATCGTGTCCCCGTCAGCAAGAGCGCGGGGCTTGTCTATCTTCTCGGCGTTGATATATGTTCCCGTCTTCGAGCGCGTGTCTGTCACGCGCCAGCCGTTCTTATGCTTTGAAAGCACGGCGTGAAAGCGCGAGACGGTGTTATATCCGAGGACGATATCGCACGCCTTGCTGCGCCCGACCGACACTTCGTAGCCGGACAGCGGCAGGCGGTCGCCGTTCGCCTCGTTGACAAGATATCCGGTGACGCCGATCTTCTTGTTGCCCTTGAGCAGAGAGGGCACGCAAAACGCCGCAACAAGCAGCGCGAGCACGGGCATTATCCACCGCGCCGCATCGCCGAATATGAGAGATATATCTATATCCATGAGTCCACCTCCGATAATCATAACGACTGACGAAAAGTTATTCCTGCTGTCATTTTACTTTTTTCGCAGTCAAAAGTCAACCGCGCGCCCGTACTTAGTTCGTTCATATTTGGGCGATACCCTTGATTTTGTTCGCGATATAATGTATTCTATTATCACAGCGCAAAAAGCGCAAAGGATGTTAAAACAAATATTCTTAAAGGAATGATGATAAAAATGAAAAAAGCTATTCTGTGTATTTTCATGTGCCTTGTGCTCATGCTGAGCTTTGCCGCCTGCAAGAACAAGGACAGCGGGTCGGACACCACGGCTCCCGCCGAGAACACCGCGGAGGACACCACTTCGAGCCTTGAGGACATAATCAGCGCCCTCAACGGAGTTGACTCCACGGATTCCTCGAACCCCGCGAGCACCACCGAGGCGACCGAGCCCGAGACGATGCCCGAGGGCAAAGAGGTCAAGAACAACGCCGCGAAGTCCGACATCAAGAAAACCCGCTTCTATGCCTATTTCCAGAAGAACTCGAAGCGCGACTCATTCACCATGACCGCGACCTGCTCTTCGAATATGCAGGGCACATCCGCAAACATGCCCATGACGGTCGTCAAGTCCGGCAAGAAGTCTTATATGAGCATGAAAGCCCCTGTCGGCAACGGCGTATCAATGACAATGTCGTTCATTTCGGACGGCGACAAGTTCTATATGGTATTCCCCGAGGGCAGGATGTATCTCGCCGTTGACGCGGGCGAAGCCGGCGATGTCAACGAGGCTATGAACTCCATTTCGGCGATAGACTTCGAGGGCATGGAATATGTCAAGACCTCGGAAGTCAAGGCTGACGGCAAGAAATACATCTGCGAAGAGTACAAGAGCAACGACAGCACGATAAAATGCTATTTCTCCGGCGACGACCTCGTCAAGATGGAGATTCTCAGCAGCCAGGGCGTGCTCGTCTGCAACGATATCAAATTCTCCTCAAAGGTCGACGAGAGCGTTTTCAAAATCCCCTCGGGCTACACCGATATATCCACTCTCTACGGCTCGAACGGACAGTTCACAGGTTTTTCAAAATGAGCGTAAATAACAAAAATGTGATAATAACCGGAGCTGCCGGCGGCATAGGCCGTGCGGCGGCTCTTGCCTTTGCAAAAGACGGATTCGGCGTGCTGATAAACTACCGCACTTCTGAAGAAGCGGCGCTCGCCCTCTGCCGCGAGATAAACGAAGGAAACGGCAGGGCGGTCTGCTTCAGAGCCGATGTGAGCGCGAGAAGCGAAGTGGACGAGATGACGGACTTCGCCCGCAGGGAGCTCGGCAGAATAGGCGTGCTTATAAACAACGCCGGTATCGCTCAGCAGAAGATGTTCTGCGACATCACCGAGCAGGATTTCGACCGCATGATGGGCGTCACGGTCAAGGGCGCGTTCAACTGCATTCAGGCGGCTCTGCCCGACATGGTTCACGAAAAGAGCGGAAAGATAATCAATGTTTCCTCCATGTGGGGCGTGTGCGGCGCGTCGTGCGAGGTGCATTATTCCGCCGCAAAGTCGGCTCTGATCGGGCTGACGAAGGCACTCGCGCGCGAGCTTGCGCCGTCAAACATTCAGGTCAACTGCATAGCCCCCGGCGTTATCGACACGAAGATGAACGCCTCCCTCGGCGAAGAGACGCTCGAACTTCTAAAAGAAGAATCTCCCATGGGACGCTTCGGCACGCCCGAAGAGGTGGCGCGCCTCATGCTCTTCCTCGCGGGAGACGGCTCGGATTTCATAACCGGGCAGACGATAGGCATAGACGGCGCTTTTATCTGATGCACACATTGTGCTCAATTTTTCCGTTCATTTTTATAGTTTTTGTATAATTCTTCTTGATTTCTCATTCTTTTTATGTTAAAATCAATTGAAATGTACACAAACAAAGCCGCGGAGGGGTTTTTCGCGGCAACAAAATCTGTTTGGAGGAAACGATATGGCTAACTGCCCCAAGTGTGGCGCGCATCTCAAGCTGACTGACTGGCGCCCCACCTGCCCTCATTGCGGCATCAATCTTATCTACTACGGAATGGAGGAGCGTCTGCTCGAGGATGCCGACAAGGCCGAGAGCGAACACGCCGTATTCCAGAAGAAGCTTGACAGGCTCAAGGCTTCGTTCATCGGATCTCCCCTGACAATAATCAGAATCGTGCTCAGCCTTCTTCCCATCGGAGCGCTCATGCTTCCGCTGGCGAATGTGTCCTTCTGGGGACCGTTCTTCGAGAAGAAGGTGTCGGTCAACGCCATCACGATATACAACGCAGTGTCCTCGCTCGATTTTGACGCGCTGTTCAAGTATATCGGTTCGAGCTTCTTCGGCAACACTTTCCTGCTCTATTTCATTTCGCTTGTGACGATTCTGCTTTCGGCAGTGCTCATCCTCGTCAGTCTCATTATGCTCACGATGGCATGCTCAAAGCGCGGCAATCCCCGCAACATCACCCTCAACAGCATCATGCTTGTGCTCGCGACGGTCTCGATAGTCTGCTTCAACTTTTTCGCAAAGGATCTCACGAAGTTCTTCCCCGACGTTTTCAGCGGTTCGGTCGGCTTCGGCGCATATGTGTATCTTGGAACGATCGTCGCGCTGCTCGTCATCAACATCGTTATCGCGAAGGTCGGCGTGAAGGTCAAGTATACCGAGACATTCATCGGCGGTATCCCGTCTGAGGAATACTTCGAATATGTCAAGCAGGGCATGAGCACCCACGCTATCAGAAAGATGATGGCAGAGATCGATGCAAACAACAAGGTCGAGCTCGCCATGAAGGCAAAGGAAGAGGCCGACAAGCTCGAAGCAGAGGCAGAGAAGCTCTCCGCAGAGGCGAAGGCCGCAGAAGCTGCAGGCGCTTCCGACGCGGGTCACAAGACTCAGCTTGCCGCTCAGGCAGTCGATGCGGCTGCAAAGAAGGCCATGGAGGCTGCGGAACTCGCAAGAGAAGCTACCGCCGCCATGGAATCCCTCAAGCAGTTCAACGAGCCCGGCGCAGAGACAGAAGAAAAGGAAACTGTCTCTTCAACAGACAAATAAAAGCAATATCGGATTTTCAAAGCCGTACAGTATCCGCTGTGCGGCTTTATTTTTATAATCATTGCAACCGCGCGGTTTTTATGCTAAAATCTACTGAGTATCTTTCGGAGGTGGCAAGTTGTATTTATCGGCTGAAAAACTGAAGAGCGGCGCTCTGCTCGCCCCGATGGCAGGCGTGGCGGACAGATCCATGCGCGAGCTGTGCATGGAGTTCGGCGCAATAGGCTGCATCGGCGAGATGGCAAGCTCAAAGGGCATAAGCATGAACGACCGCAAATCCTCCGAGCTTTTGAGTCTGAGCGATGCCGAACGCCCGGCGGGCGTTCAGATATTCGGCGATGTGCCGGAGATAATGGCAAAAGCCATTGATACCTGCATGAAATATTCGCCCGATTTCATTGATATAAACATGGGTTGCCCCGCACCGAAGGTTGCGGGAAACGGCGGCGGCAGCGCGCTGATGAAGCGCCCGGAGCTTGCCGCAGAGATAGTCGCGCAGTGCGTGAAGGTCTCCCCCGTTCCGATAACGGTCAAGATGCGCGCCGGCTGGGACGCGGAAACTATCAATGCGCCGGAGCTTGCCGTGCTCTGCGAGCAGGCTGGTGCGGCAGCGATAACAGTACACGGCAGGACTCGCAAGCAGATGTATGCGCCGCCCGTCGATCTCGATGTGATATCTGAAGTGAAAAGACGCGTAAAAAGTATCCCCGTCATCGGAAACGGCGACATAGTCGACGGCAAAAGTGCCGCGGATATGTTCGTAAAAACCAGATGCGACGGAATAATGGTCGGCCGCGGAGCGCTCGGCAGGCCGTGGGTATTCACTCAGATAAGCGAATATTTAAAAAGCGGAACTGTTCTCCCCGACCCGCCGGTAGACGAGCGCATGGACATAATGCTTCGGCATATCAGCGCGCTGATAGCGAACAAGGGCGACTATATCGGGATCCGCGAGGCGCGCAAGCACTCGTCGTGGTACATTCGCGACATACATGGGGCGGCGGCTTTTCGCCGCGAGCTCGGCACGCTCGAAAGTTTTGAACAGCTTGAATCGATAGCGAAAAAGGTAGTTGAATCTGCCTCAGAATAAAGAAACGGGAAACCGCCGGAAAGCAAGAAGCTCTCCGGCGGTTCCCCAAACCATATCTCCTATATACCCTTCCGCGCCGATTGCACGGAACGCAGTTAGTATAACACCGAATACATATAACCGTCAATATTAAAAAGCACCGCCGAAAAACTCAGCGGTGCCGTTTTATTTTTTATCTGTTGAAGCTGTCGAGAATGATGCTGAACTCATCATCGGGATTTATCTCGGCAGGTCTCTTGGCGATATAAGGAGCTTCTTCCTTCTTCGGCTCTTCGGGAGCTGCGGGTTTTGCGGGCTGAGCGATGCTCGTCTGAACATACTCGGTCTGCGCTGCCGGAGCTGCAGGAGCCTCTGCCTTGGGCTGCTCTTCGGGATACATCGCCGACTTCGGCTTATCTTCAAAGCCGGTCGCGATAACGGTTATCATCATCTCGTCGTCCATGCTGTCGTCGAACGCAATGCCCCATGTGATATCCGCATCGGGATGCGCCTGCTCGGTAATGAGCGCAGCTGCGCCCTCGATATCATCAAGGTCAACATCGGGAGCAGCGGTGAAGCTGATGATAACGCCCTTTGCGCCCGAGATCGAAGTCTCAAGCAGCGGGCTGGAAATCGAGCCCTTTGCCGCCTCGGTAGCCTTGTCCTTGCCGGAGGCCTTGGCGAAGCCCATGTGAGCATAGCCCGCATCCTTCATTATCGAAGTGACATCCGCGAAATCGAGGTTGACGAAGCCGGGAACTTTTATAAGCTCGGAGATGCTCTTGACACCGTGGAGCAGAACCTCATCCGCCATCTTGAATGCCTCGACAAAAGTCATCTTCTGACCGTTGTTCATCGCCTTGAGCTGTTCGTTGGGTATGACAATAAGGCTGTCCACATTCTCGGCAAGGTTCTCTATGCCCTTCTGAGCCTGAAGCTGCTTCTTCTTACCCTCGAACTTGAACGGACGGGTGACAACGCCGACGGTGAGTATACCCATATCCTTGGCGATTCTTGCAATGACAGGAGCGGCGCCTGTGCCCGTTCCGCCGCCCATGCCGGCAGTGATGAATATCATATCAGTGCCCTTGAGCGCATCGGAGATAACATCGCGGCTCTCCTCCGCCGATTTTTCGCCTATTTCAGGTCTGCCGCCTGCGCCCTGACCCTTTGTCAGCTTCTCGCCGATCTGGATCTTGTGCGTTGCGCTGGAATGAGTAAGTATCTGCTTGTCCGTATTGACAGCAATAAATTCTGCGCCGAGCACACCGCTTTCGACCATGCGGTTGACGGCATTTCCGCCGCCGCCGCCGACGCCTATAACTTTTATCTGCGTGGTTATCTCGCAGTCATTGTCGAGTTCAAACGCCATTTCGTAACCCCCAAACTGATATATAAAAAACGGTTAGTTTTCAGATAGATTAATTTTAGCATACATTCAATAAAAAGACAAGCAAAAAATCAAAACAAATTTCCTGTCTTACTCTACCGCCTGTTCCGGCGATATCTCAGCCGTTGTCTGCTCGGCAGACGGCGTTTCGCTCTTCTTTGCCTCGGGTCTGAAATATGCCTTGTCCGTTATTGTTGCGTCGAGCGTGCCGTATTCGGTCGAGTCTATTCTGTCCTCTTTTTCGACCGCGCCGGCGGCGAGCTTGAGCTTTTCCGGAATATCGGTGAAGGCACCGAGCTTTATTGTTATTCTGCCGTCATATGTAAGCGTCAGCGCGGCGGGATTGCTTACATCCGCGCCGGTTATCTTGCCTTTGAGCGAGGTCTTTTCCGCCTCGGTCAAAAGATTTTTGTATGTGTCGAGCGGAGACTCTTCGCCGTCCTTGACTTCAAATGCAATAACGCTTCCGGGTTCAAAAGTTTTTGCTTTCGGCAGTTTTATTTTCTGTGACACATTCTCGGGCTCGGAATCGAGCAGCTCGATAACTTTATATTTCGTATCGGTCAGCGCCCATGTGCCGTCAACGCAGACGCCGTAGAGCACCTTCGCCTGCTTATATTCTATAGAGACCGTGTGCGGCAGCTTGCGCTTTATCGTCACCGTCTCAATATACGGCAGCTTCTTCGTTATCCTGTCCTCGGCTTTGTTGAGATTAATCCACATCAGGCAGTCGCCAATATCTATTCCGGACGCGCTGACTATCTCGTCTCCGTCATATCTGCCCTCTCCGCTAAGAGAAAAGCCCTCCACGCGGAACAGCACCGCACTGCCGATGAGTGCGACTGCCGCGAGCACAACAATAACAATAGGCAGAGTCACTATCGCTATTCTCACGCGGCGGCGGCGTCTCGCTTTTTTGCTCAGTCTTTTCTTTTTCGGAGTCTTAGTTTTCTGCTGCTGTGCTTTTTTGTTTTCCATGCGGGACACCCCTTTTCAGCTTTCTCTTTCGATCTCCGCCCCGAGTGAGCGAAGCTTTTCTTCCATATCCTGCCAGCCCCTGTCAATGAGGCTGACGTTTTCTATCGTCGTGCTGCCCTGCGCCGCAAGTCCCGCGACGGCGAGCGCCGTACCCGCTCTCAAATCGGCGGCGCACACACACGCGCCCGTGAGCGTCTCGACGCCCTTTATCACCGCCACTTTGCCCTCGGTCATTATATCCGCGCCGAGGCGGCAGAGCTCGCGCACATGGCGATATCTGTTTTCAAAAATATTTTCTATCATAACGCTCGTGCCGTGCGCCACGCTGAGCATAGCCATGACAGCCGCCTGGGAATCGGTCGGGAAACCCGGATACGGCATAGTCCGCACGGTCTGTACACTGCGCAGGCGAACGGGAGCCAAAATATGCACGCTGTTTTCGCCGCAGTCAACTTTGCATCCTGCCTGCTCAAACACGGGGATAACCGGAGTTATATGTTCGGCGCGGGTGTCTAAAATCCGCACATCGCCGCCGGTCACTGCCGCGGCTGCCATGTATGTCGAGGCGATTATTCTATCGGGAATGACCGTGTGCTCGGCGGAATGAAGCTTTTTCACGCCGCAGACTGTTATCTCGCCGCTGTCGGCACCGGATATATGCGCGCCGCAGGAGCAGAGAAAATCCGCAAGATCGGCTATTTCCGGCTCGCGCGCAGCATTGAGTATGACCGTTTCGCCCTCGGCGGACGCCGCGGCGATAAGTATATTTTCGGTCGCGCCCACGCTCGGGAACGAGAGGGCTATTTTTTCTCCATGGAGACCGTCGGGGCATCTGCAAGAGAGCACGCCGCCCTCGGTCTCAATTTGTGCGCCCATAAGGCGCAGTGAAGACAGGTGAAGGTCGATCGGGCGCAGTCCTATCTCGCAGCCGCCGGGCGCGGATATCTCCGCCGCGCCGAGCCTTGCGAGCAGGGGCGACAAAAATATAACGGACGAGCGCATCTCGCACATGAGCTCACGCGGCACGTCGCAGCGGCTGACATCTGTCGCATCTACTGTAACGGTGTCGCCCTCGCGTTCGACTTTGCAGCCGATAAAGCGCAGAATTTTTATCGCGGCGTCAACATCGGAAAGGCGCGGGCAGTTATGAATAACGCTCACGCCGTCAACGCTCGCCGCAGCCGCCAAGATAGGCAGTGCGCTGTTTTTTGCGCCCTGGAGGCGCACCTCGCCCGAGAGTCTGTTTTTCCCTGTGATCCTCACCGTTTCCATTTTCGCACCCCGCGCAACTCAATTAGTAACTGCGTGCCATCATATGCGAAAATGATTTGTTCTGTTACCCGACCACCTTGCACAGGCAGTCGTATATGCGCTGTGCCGCGTCGCTGACGCACATTGCGCGGGCGTTTTCGCCCATTTTATCGAGCCCTGCGCGGTCTGCAAGAAGCTTCTCGACCTCTTCGGTCAGTTTTTTGCCCGTCAGGTCTTTCTCTTCGATAACCACCGCCGCGTTCTTTTCAACGAGAGTCATCGCGTTGTGATACTGATGATTCTCCGCGACATACGGCGAGGGGATGAGTATCGACGGCTTGCCGAGAGCCTCTATCTCCGAGAGAGTCGATGCGCCGGCGCGGTTGATGAACAGGTCGCACGCCGCCATGCAGCGGGACATATCGTCTATGTATTCTCTTATTGTAACATTCTCGAATTTGTCCGGGTCGACTCCGCGCTTTTTGAGCTCGTCCGTGACCCATGTGCCGCTGTGTCCGGTGGCGTGGATGAAGCAGCAGTCACCCTTGGGGGCGCGCGCCGCTATCAGCTCGACCATAGCTCTGTTTATCGGCTCCGCGCCGAGGCTTCCGCCGGAGGAGAGAATGAGCGGACGGCTGTCAACGCCCAGCTCGAGGCGGCTGTGTTCTTTATCCGCTGTAAAGAACTCGGCGCGCACTGGAAGTCCCGTCAGCACGCAGGGGTTTTTCGGCTCGAGGTATTTTTCTGCCGCCATGCTCGTGAGCATAACAGCGTCGACCTGCTTTGCGAGCGTCTTGTTTGTAACGCCGGGATAGGCGTTCTGCTCGTGGATAGCGGTCGGCACGCCGAGCTTCGCCGCCATTCTGATAACGGGTCCGCTGACATAGCCGCCGAAGCCTATCGCAAGCTCGGGCTTGAAATCCTCGATTATCTTTTTCGCCTGCGAGGACGATTTGAACATCTTTGAAACCGTCTTTATGTTATGAACGATACCCGCCGGGCTCAGGTCGCGGCGAAAACCGCTGATGTCTATCATCTTTATCGGATAACCCGCCTGGGGAACGAGCTTCGCCTCCATTTTATCGGCAGTGCCGACGAAGAGTATCTCGGCAGTCGGATCCTGCGAGCGGATATATCCGGCAACAGAAAGAGCCGGGTTGATATGGCCGCCTGTGCCGCCTGCGGCGATAAGAATTCTTTTTGCTTTGAGCATATTGACTCCTCCGTTGTTTTTATATTTTTTCTATTTTTGCGCTTCGCGATACGCTCAGCACAACGCCCATCTCTATGAGCAATATCCACAGTGATGAGCCGCCGTAGCTGAAAAACGGAAGGCTGATTCCGGTGTTGGGAATGAGGTCGGTGACGACCGCGATATTGAGCGCCGCCTGAAGACCGACCTGAACCGCGATGCCCATGACGAGCAGGGACGCAAAAGTGTCTTTTGTACGCATGGCGATATCGAAAGCGCGCTTGACAAGGAGCACGAACAGCACGATAACAACCAGAGCGCCGACAAGACCCATCTCTTCGCAGAATATCGCGAAAATGAAGTCGTTCTGCGGCTCGGAAACATACATGTGCTTCTGGCGCGAATTGCCGAGTCCGACGCCGAACAGTCCGCCCGAGCCGATAGCATAGAGGGAGTTGTTTGTCTGCCAGCGGGCGTCGCCGGGGTCATAGCTCTTGTCGAGCCATGCAATTATTCGCTCCGCCGCATAGGCGGGCATTTTATCTCTGAAAACGACCATGAGCACCGCGCCGCCGACGATGCAGGCTATGACGAGCGGGTACCACTTGCGGTCGATACCGCCGAGATATGTCATCGCTATGCCGAGCAGTCCGACGAGTATTGTCGCGGAGACGTGCTTTTCGAGCGCGATAAGTCCGCACATAACGCCGACGACTGTCATATAGAGGAACATCATCTTCCAGTCGGAGCATATGGCTTTTTTGCGTCTGTCCATGCTCCACGCGCAGTACATTATCAGCGCGACCTTTGCAAGCTCGGACGGCTGAAACAGTTTCTTGCCGCCGATGACGAGCCAGCGCTTGAAGTCGCCGTCGCCGTGGAAAATGAGCACGAGAATAAGAAAGAAAAACGCGACGGTTATCGCAAAAAACGATAAATCTTTGAGCACTCTGTAATTTATTCTCGACACCAAAAACATCAGCACAACGCCTGTTACGGCAAAGATCAGCTGACGCTCGATATAATAATACGCATTGCCCTTATGTCTGTTTATGGCGTTGATATAGCTCGCCGAGAACAGGGCTATCAGACCGATGATGAGCAGGATGACGACGAGCAGGAAGAACCTTGTGTCTATCTTTCCGAAAGCCAGCACTTCGCGCTTGTCGAGCCTTTTTATACCGTTCGGGGTATATTTATAGAACGGATAATACTGGCGAAAAAGCTTTTTTGCAGGAGACATTTCCCCGCTCTCTCTTTTTGTTTTTTCGCTCTTTGTTTTTCCTTTTGTCTTCGTCATCCCGATCCCCCTTTCGTCTGCGTTTGTTTTTTTAAAGTGCGTAGCCGCCGAAATACATCAGCGCGATCGCCGCAGCTCCGCCGACAGCGTTGACTATCGAAAACACTGCGACTATCTTCTTCTCGCTCCAGCCGCTCATCTCGAAATGATGATGAATGGGAGCCATCTTGAAGATGCGCTTGCCGTGAGTTATCTTGAAATAGCCTATCTGGAGCACGTCGGACGCGCCCTCTATAACATATATTATGCCCGTCAGGAGCAGAATAAGCGGGCAGTTGAGCGCATACGCGATAGCGACGACCATGCCGCCGAGGAACATCGAACCCGTGTCGCCCATGAACACCTTTGCGGGGTTGTGGTTCCAGACGAGGAAGCCCGCACATCCGCCTATAAGTACGCTCGCCATGAGCGAGACGCCGAAAAATTTATGCATATAAGCAATAACGCACATGGAAAGACCGAAGGTTATCGTAACGCTCGAACAGAGTCCGTCGATGCCGTCGGTGAAATTGACTGCATTTATCGCGGCATAGATAACGACAAAGCCGAAGATCCAGAAGAATACGCCCATACGAACATTGCCGGCAAACGGAATGAACATATAGGGCTCCTTGCCCATGCCCATATAGAGTGAGACGAGATAAGCGATTATAACGAGCGACTGAAGCACCGTCTTCTGCTTCTCGGTCAGACCGAGGTTGCGCTTTTTGACGACTTTTATATAGTCATCGGCAAAACCGATGAGCGCCACGCTGAGAGCAAAGATAATGCCGCTGTAGAACTTCGTATAAAGCTCGATTATCGACGCGCCGGTAGCGCTGCTGTCGACGATATCGCCGCCGAGGAGCTTATCGGTAATAACAGTCACCGCGACTGCGGCTATTGTGCCGAAGATAAACATGAGTCCGCCCATGGTCGGCGTGCCCTGCTTTTTCTCGTGCCACTTCGGACCGATTTCAAGAATAGTCTGCCCGAAATGGAGCTTTCTCAGCCACGGAATTATGGCAAGCCCGAGCAACGCGGTGACGAGCGCCGCGGCCGCCGCGCCCATTATCAATGCTGCGATAGTGTTCATTGTTTTTTCCTCCCTGTATCGTGCGGAAGCCCGAGAATTTTTCTTACGGTCTCCCGCTCGTCAAGCGGCAATTTTTCGCCGCCGATAAGCTGATATTTTTCGTGTCCCTTGCCCGCGAGCAAAACTGTGTCGCCGGGTTCGGCTGTTTTAAGCGCGAGCGCTATCGCCTTGCGTCTGTCCGGTTCAACGAACAGATCGCGGCATTTTTTGTTCGTGCCTTTTAATATATCGCCGATTATTTTTATCGGGTCTTCCGAGCGCGGGTTGTCGCTCGTGACGATAATCTTATCCGCATATTTGCACGCGGCGGCGCCCATCAGCGGGCGTTTGGTTCTGTCTCTGTCTCCGCCGCAGCCGAAAAGAACTATGAGCTTCCCGCGGCAGGACGGGCGCAGAGCCCGCAGAACCTGTTCAAGCCCGTCGGGCGTGTGGGCGTAGTCAATAATGACGCTGTACGGTGCTGAACACTCCACGCGTTCGAGCCGTCCGCAGACGCTTTTTGACTTTGCGAGCGACTGCGCGGCATCTTTCGGCTCGATGCCGAGATTTATCGCGCAGACAGCTGCCGCCATAGCGTTCGAGACGCTGAAAAGTCCGGGCGAGGCAAATTCTATATGTTCTATGTGCCCTTTCGAAACAAGTTCGAAGCGGACACAGTCCGAAAGAAGCGAGATGTTTTTTGCCGTATAGTCGGCGCAGTCGAGCACGGTTGAAAATGTAATTATCTTTCCCTTTGCCGCAGCGATTATCTCATCGGCACGCGGGTCGTCGAGATTGACTATTGATACAGCAGAATGCTCAAAGAGCTTTTTCTTCGCGGAAAGATAATTTTCAAATGTGCCGTGATAATCCAAGTGGTCGCGCGTGATATTTGTGAACACCGCCGCGTCGAAATCTATACCCTCGAGCCTCCCCTGCGCGAGCGCCTGAGACGAAGCCTCCATGACGCAGGCTTTGCACCCCTGCGAAACGGCGCGTGAGAGCAGCGAATAAAGCTCCGGCGGCTTCGGCGTGGTCAGCCCGCTCGGCAGACTTTCATCTCCGAGGCGGTTGCAGACCGTTCCGGTGAGCAGTGTTTTCGTCAACGAATCGGAAAGGATATTCCTGATAAGCGCAGTCACCGTCGTTTTGCCGTTTGTTCCGGTGACGCCTATCATTCTGAGCTTGCGCTCAGGGTGATTACAGAGTGCCGCGCAAAGGCGCGCATATGCATGGCGGGAATCCGCGACACGAAGCTCGTTTTCAAGCCCCAGCCTATCCTGAGTCACAACAGCCGCCGCGCCCGAGGCGAGCGCATCAACAGCCGCCGTGTGACCGTCGAAGCTCCTGTGGCGTATGCACACGAACAGCGAGCCGGGTCGGACGAGTCTGCTGTCGTCGGTGACGAGATTTATATCCGCATCGTTTTTTATACTTCCGTCAAATTCAACTTCCCGGAACAATTCGGAAAGTCTCATTGAAAATCTCCTTTATCAGCCCGGAGAATCGGAAACGCCGGTATTCGATTTGAAGTATACTGTGACCGTCGTGCCGTAATCGACGCTTTCGCCCTTTGCGATGCTCTGTCCGTAAGAAGTGAGCTCGGAGTTGACGAGAGTGTTGCCGGATATCTTGACATTTATGCCCGCGGCAGCCGCAGTGCGGTTGACCTGGGTTATCGAAAGTCCCGTCAGATCGGGCACTTTGGTCTTTGTTTCAACGGGTCCGCCCTCGGTATAGAGCACGACTATGCCGCCCTTGGGCACGCTCTGATAGGCGCCGGGAAGCTGGCTTATAACCTTGTCGCCGTTGCCGATAACCTTGCAGTTGAAGCCCGCCGAGCGAAGCTCCGAAGAGACCGTCGAAACATTCTTGCCGACATAGTTGGAAACCGTCGTGTCGAGCTTTGCGAGCTCGCTCTCGGTATACTGCGGCTCAACGTTGAGATATTTGAGCGTTTTTTCCATGACCTGCGCGGCGACGGGAGCGGCTATCTGACCGCCCTGGATCTGACCGCCGTGCGGCTCATCGATAATAATTATTATTGCGACCTTCGGATCGTCCGCGGGGGCAAAGCATCCGTAGGACGCGACGTGCTCGCCGGTCTTGCCGAGCTTCTGCGATGTGCCGGTCTTGCCCGCGACGCGGTAGCCGATAACATATCCGTTTTTCGCCGTGCCTTCGTTGACGACGCGGCGCATCATCTCGGCGACCTTTGCTGAGGTCTCCTCGCTTATCACCTGCCGTCTGACGGTCGGCTGAGTCTCGCTGACGACATTGCCGTTGTCGTCGAGCACTTTCGCGACAACATAGGGCTTCATCAGCTTTCCGCCGTTGGCTATGGCGGAGAGTGCCGTCACCATCTGAATGGGCGTGACCTGGAACGACTGGCCGAACGAGGAGCTCGCGAGGTCGATGAGCGTCATGCCCTCGTGGGCGTGGTAAGTGACGCCCGCCTTGGGCTGAGTCTCCGCAGGGAGGTCGATTCCGGTCTTTTCGGTGAAGCCGAACGCCTCGAAATATTTGTAGAAATTATCAACGCCGAGGCGCTGACCCATGGTTATGAAATAGGAGTTGCAGGATTTTTTCAGACCGCCGACCATGTCGAGCGTGCCGTGAACTGTGTGCGCGTTGCAGTGGTAGGTCTGGGTGAGGATTTTTATTCCGCCCGCCACGCAGTCGACTTTCGTTGACTGATCCGCGACGCCCTGATCGAGAGCTGCCGAGGCAGTTATGGTCTTGAAAACGGAGCCGGGTTCGTAGGTGCTGCTGACATTCTGGTTTCGGACATTGTTATAGAACACGTTGAGCTTCGCGTTGTTTCTGTCCTCTTCCTGACCCTTTTTGATTTCTTCTTCGGTCGGGGTCTTGCCCGATTCTTCATATTTTGCGGCGCGCAGCTCCTGAAGGCGTTTATATTCCTCCTCGACCTCCGCGTCGTCCGTCTGGCGCGGATTGTTCGGGTCATAGTCGCTCATGGTCGCCATACCGAGTATAGCGCCGGTGTTGACATCCATAACTATACCGTTTGCATAGGCGCACTTGTTGTCGATATACGCCTGCTTGAGTGCTTCTTCAAGATAGCGCTGAATATTGCTGTTTATAGTCAGCTGGAGCTTCTGCCCGTTCGTCGCATCGTAAAGAGTCTCATACTGGAGCGGCATCGCCCTGCCGTAGGCGTCCTTTGCGGTGACTTTTCTGCCAGGGATACCCGAAAGAATGCTGTTATAATATAGCTCGATGCCCGCCTGACCGTTGCCCTCGGAGTTTGTGTAGCCGATGATATGGCTGGCGAGGTTGCCGTTGGGATAGTAGCGCTTGACATCCGGGTCTATGCCGACCATCGAACTGCCGTAGGCATACTGCTTCTTGCCGTCCTGCGTGTATTCGTACTTTTTCTTTTTTATCTCGACTACTTTTTCCTTGTTGTCGTATTCAACCTGCTTTGCGATGACGAGATATCTGTATTTCGTCATCTTGAGTTTTTTCATCAGCGTGTCGCCGTTTATGCCGAGCGCATTGCTCAAATCACTGCACAAATCGGCACGGACGCTATCGTCCGGCACGCTGTAGGGGTCAATATACACGAGCCACACCGATGCGCTCTGGGCAAGGACATTTCCCTCGGAGTCATAAATAGTGCCGCGCTGAGCCGGTATCTCGGTATCGTAGAGCTGATTTTCCTCGGCCTTGCCTTTGTAATAATCAGCCTGAACCACCTGAATGCGGAAGAGGTTGCCGACGCAGGCAAGGAAAGCTATGGCGATGATAACTACCATCACCTTGGCGCGCCTGTCTTTTTCTTTTTTAGGCAATGTCTTCTGCATATCTTCACCCTTTCACCGCTCGGTAAAAAACCTTCTTAAATGTCCAAAAAGGGCAGACCGCGATCCGCCCTTTTCAAAGCAACTCAGGCACATAATTATATGCCGTGCGATGCCCGTACTATTCTCCCGCTTTCGATCCGTTGTCATCATTATAAACGACTGAATCAGAACCGTTGACGGTTATGTAGTTTATCTGCGAGCGGTTGCCCTTTACCATGCCGAGCCTGTTTGTCGCATAGTCGAGAATAGCGTCCGTGCTCATCTTCTGAGTCAGTCTGCTCTGCAGGTCGACCGTTCTGCTCTGTTCCTCGGCGATGCTCGTCTGTATGCTCGCCGTCTCTTTTGCAAGGACGGTAAGCCGTGTGCGCGAATACATGTTTATGCCCAGAAGCATGAACATAACGACAGCCACGCTGAGAATAACGGCGATGCGCCTGTTTATCTCTTTTGCCTCTGCCTGCTTCTCTTCCTTCGTCTTTTCCGGCGCTTTGATCACTCGCTGCGGGCCGACCGGAACTTCTCTTTTCTTCGGCGCGGGCATAGCCTGCTGAGGCTCAAAGAGTTCGAATCTATACGCCTGCGTGCCGTTGAGATTTGTTGCCATAGTTACCATCCTTTCTCTGTAACTTTTTCCCGTTTATACTGAAAAATTTATCTGATTTTCTCTATTACGCGAAGCCTTGCGCTTCTGCTGCGCGGATTCTCTTCGAGCTCCGCCTTGCTCGGAGCCGCCGCCTTCTGCGGCAGCCTGCCGCGGCTCTTTCTCCCGCAGACGCACACCGGGAACTCCGGCGGGCATATACACCCCTCGCACAGGGAGGCGAAAGTCTGCTTGACCGCTCTGTCCTCGAGCGAATGGAAAGTTATTATCGCGAGCCTGCCGCCGACCTTGAGCGAATCGAACATATCGTCTATCGCTCTGTCGAGCCCATCAAGCTCGCCGTTGACGTAAATTCTCAACGCCTGGAAGGTGCGCCTCGCGGGGTGGCCTCCCTCGCGGCGCGCCGCCGCCGGAATAGAGCTTTTGACTATCTCGGCGAGTTCCAGTGTTGTTTCTATCGGCTTTTCAGCCCTCGCTCGGACTATTCCCGCCGCTATGCGCGGAGCGAACTTGTCCTCGCCGTATCTGTAGATGATATCCTGCAGCTCGCGCTGTGAGAGCGAGTTGACTGCGTCCGCCGCGCTCATACCCTGCATCGACATTCTCATGTCGAGCGGAGCGTCCGCGTGGAAAGAAAATCCGCGTGCGGCGTCGTCGAGCTGATGGGAGCTGACTCCGAGGTCTGCGAGGATGCCGTCCGCACCCTCGTCGGTGAACTGCGAAAGTATGCTCTTTATATTAAAGAAGTTGTCGTTGACTATGTTGACATTCTCTCTGCCCTCGAAACGCTTTGTGAGCGTCTCTATCGCTTCGGGGTCGCGGTCAATGGCAACGAGCCTGCCGTTTTCCGAGAGTCTGTCAAGTATCGCGTTCGAGTGACCGCCGCCGCCCGCAGTGCAGTCTGCGTAAAGTCCGTCCGGCTTTATATCGAGCGCGTCAATCGATTCGCGGAAAAGTACGGGTATATGCTTGAACTCCATATTATGCCGCCCTCCGCATTAAAGCTGAACATCTGCCGCGATCTTCTCGATCTCTGCCATGTTCTCCGCGCACTTCTGATCCCAAATCTCGGGATTCCATATCTCAATGCGGTTGCCGACTCCGACTATCAGCGCCTCTCTTTCGAGGTGCGCTTTTGCGCAATGGTCGGCGGAGAGGGTTATTCTGCCCTGCTTGTCCGGGATGACGCATCTCTTCGAGCTGCTCGCGATACGCTCGGCATAGGCGCGGGTCGTACCCTTGCAGAGAACGCGGAGATTCTCAAAGTATCTGTCCCACTCCTCGAATGTATAGATAATGATGCAGTCGGTGCTGCCGGGCGGAGTGCAGACGACAAATTCCGTGCCGAGCTTGCTGCGGAATTCTGCCGGAATAAACACTCGGTTTTTCTGGTCGAGCGTATGGACAAAAAATCCGCTGAATTCAGTTTTTTCCATGCGCTCGCCCCCTTTTGTGTGAATTCAGGTGTTCTCATCCACCACCGGAGTGGTTTCTTTCACCTATTTGCACCACCATTATAAAACAAAAGAACCGCCTGTGCAATAGTTTCAGGCGATTTTTTACACTCTGATTTTAAAAAATTTTTGGCGAATAGAAAAAGTCCCGGCGCAATACACAAGATATTGTATACTGCACCGGGACGGCAATTTCCGTTCGGTTTTTTATTGTAAAAATTTACCAGATAGCTTTTTCGGTCACATCGGTCTTTGCGCTGTCGATGAAATCGGCGATGCTCATCGCGCCGATGTCGCCCTCGCCGCGCTTTCTGACGCTGACCGTGCCGCTCTCGACCTCTTTCTCGCCGATGACGAGCATATAGGGAATCTTGTGGAGCTGAGCCTCACGGATCTTATAGCCTATCTTCTCACTGCGTGTGTCAACGCTGACTCTGAGTCCAGCCATATCGAGCTGCTGGCGGACTTCCTCGGCATAGCCGTGGAACTTGTCGGATATCGGCAGAATCTTGACCTGCTCGGGAGCGAGCCACAGCGGGAACGCGCCGGCAAAGTGCTCGGTGATAACGCCGATGAAGCGCTCGATAGAGCCGAGAACAACGCGGTGAATCATGACCGGGCGATGCTTCTCGCCGTCAGCGCCGGTGTATTCAAGCTCGAAGCGCTCGGGCAGCTGCATATCGAGCTGGATGGTGCCGCACTGCCATGTTCTGCCGAGGGAATCGGACAGATGGAAGTCGAGCTTCGGTCCGTAGAATGCGCCGTCGCCCTCGTTGATGACAAAGTCCTTGCCCATCTCGGTGACCGCCGCTTTGAGAGTCTCGGTCGCGAAATCCCAGTCTTTCTCGTCGCCCATATGATCCTCGGGCATGGTCGAGACTTCGATCTGATAGGTCAGACCGAACACGGAATATACCTCGTCAAACAGGCGGACAACGCCCTTTATCTCGTCCTTCATCTGATCCCATGTCATGAAGATATGCGCGTCATCCTGAGTGAAGCAGCGCACGCGGAACAAACCGTGGAGCGCGCCGGACAGCTCGTGGCGGTGAACCAGTCCGAGCTCGCCCATTCTAAGGGGCAGGTCGCGGTATGAATGGGGCTGAAGCTTATAGACGAGCATTCCGCCGGGGCAGTTCATCGGCTTTATCGCAAAGTCGGTGTCGTCTATAACCGTGGTGTACATATTCTCCTTGTAGTGATCCCAGTGGCCGCTGCGCTCCCAGAGCGAACGGTTAAGCATCATCGGAGTGGATATCTCGACATAGCCGTAGCGCTTATGCACTTCGCGCCAGTAGTCGATGAGGGTATTTCTGAGAACCATGCCGTTGGGCAGGAAGAACGGGAAGCCGGGGCCCTCATCCATGATGGTGAACAGACCGAGCTCCTTACCAAGCTTTCTGTGGTCGCGCTTCTTCGCCTCTTCGAGCATATGAAGATAATTGTCAAGATCCTCTTTCTTCGTGAAAGCGGTTCCGTAGATTCTCTGGAGCATCTTGTTGTCCGAGTCGCCGCGCCAGTATGCGCCGGTGCAGGAGGTCAGCTTGAATGCCTTGACGCGCGAAGTGTCGGGGACGTGAGGGCCTGCGCAGAGCTCGTCGAACTCGCCCTGGCGGAAGAACGATATCTTCTCGCCCTTACCTGCGTGCTCCTGAATGAGCTCGACTTTGTAGGGCTCGCCCTTCTTCTCCATCATCGCAATAGCCTCGTCGGGGTCGAGCTCGTATCTTTCGAGCGGCAGAGCCTCTTTGACTATCTTCTTCATCTCCGCCTCGATCTTCTCGAGAACCTCGGGAGTGAACGGCACATCGACATCGAAGTCATAATAGAAGCCGTTGTCGATAGCGGGGCCTATTGCGAGCTTCGCCTCGGGATAGAGGCGCTTGACAGCCTGAGCGAGGACGTGCGAAGCGGTATGTCTGAGCGCGCGCTTTCCGTCGTCATCGTCAAAGGTGAGAATTTCGAGCTTGCAGTCTTTGTTTATCGGGGTGCGAAGATCCTTGACCTCGCCGTCGATGCGGCAGACGCACGCCGCCTTATAGAGTCCCATGCCAAGGCTCTTCGCCACTTCCATGGCGGTTATTCCGTCGTCAAACTCCTTGACGACTCCGCCCTTGAGTTCAATGTTTACCATAAAAATTTCTCCTTTCAGCTTCGGGCTGATGCCCGTCTCAGGGATGAAAAAAAGCTCCACCCCCGTAAAAATTACAGGGGTGAAGCGAATGCTCCACGGTTCCACCCGGTTTGCGGCTCGCGCCGCCACTCATGCGACCTTAACGCGGTCATACGTCGCAGCCTATCCCGCAGGGCTTCGGTGCGCGCTCGGCAGCGGTAACATATCCCGTATCAACACCGGCGCTCTCAGCCAACGGCGCGCGGCTCTCTTAGATGACGTTCGGAACACGTCTTCTGCTTCACAGCTTTTAACATTATCATTTTATCACCAAACGCGAAAAAGTCAACACTTTCTTTCGCGCGGGATTTTGTTCAACTTCCATAAATTTTTGTACCATGTGTTGCAATAATACCTTGACATTTCTTCCGTTTAAGGTTATTATACATAATAATGGTAGTATTATGTGCCAAGCTATACTCCATGTTGTTATTTACTAAGTTTTACAATAATCAGGAAAATTCTATTAGGGAGGTGTTATTCGTTTGGACGTTTGGAAAATTATTCTTATAGCCGCCGCTGTCGGAGTTGCATTCGGCATCATCGGTTTCATTCTCGGCGGTTTACATAGGAAGAGAGTTGCCGAAGCCGCAATAGGTTCCGCCACAAAGGAGGCGAACCGCATAGTCAGCGAGGCTATGACCCAGGCAGAGGCCAAGAAGAAGGAAGCTATCCTTGAAGCCAAGGATGAGATCCACAAGCAGAGAAGCGAAAACGAAAAAGAACTGCGCGAAAGGCGCAATGAAGTTCAGCGCCAGGAGCGCAGAGTCATTCAGAAGGAAGAGAGTCTCGACAAGAAGATCGAGAATCTCGAAAAGAAGGACGAGACCCTCAGCCGCAAGATAAAGGATGCGGATGACAGACTCGCCGAGGCGGAGAGCCTCAAGAGAAGTCAGCTCGATATGCTCGAAAAAATCTCGGGCTACAGCAAGGAGCAGGCGAAGGAATACCTGCTCAAGAACCTTGAAGACGACCTTGTTCACGAGAAGGCGGTCAAGGTGCTCGAATATCAGCAGCGCACAAAGGACGAAGCTGATACAATTGCAAGAGAGATAATCGGCACCGCTATTCAGCGCTGCGCCGCAGATCACACGGCAGAGACCACGGTATCCGTTGTCGCCCTGCCCAACGACGAGATGAAGGGACGCATAATCGGACGCGAGGGCAGAAATGTCCGCACGCTCGAAACCATAACCGGCGTCGATTTAATCATCGACGACACGCCCGAGGCTATCACCGTTTCGAGCTTCGATCCGGTTCGCCGCGAGGTTGCGCGTCTGACGCTCGAAAAGCTCATTTCGGACGGCAGAATTCATCCCGCCCGCATCGAAGAGATGTACGAGAAAGCCCGCCGCGAGGTCGATGCAACTATCAAGCAGACCGGCGAGCGCGCACTCATCGACGCAGGAGTCAACGGAGTGCATCCCGAGCTCGTCAAGCTTCTCGGCAAGCTCAAGTACAGAACGAGCTACGGTCAGAACGTACTCAATCATTCACTCGAAGTTTCTTATATCGCAGGTCTCATGGCGGCGGAACTTGGCGCCGACGTCAAGCTTGCAAAGAGAGCCGGTCTTCTTCACGATATCGGCAAGGCACTCGACCACGAGATGGACGGCTCGCACGTTGAGCTGGGTGTTGAGGCCGCGAAGAAATACCGCGAGAGCGAGGGCGTCATTCACGCCATTCAGGCTCACCACGGCGACGTTGAGGCAAAGACGCTTGTCGCCTGCCTCGTTCAGGCCGCCGACGCCGTTTCGGCTTCCCGCCCCGGCGCAAGACGCGAGAATGTTCAGAACTACATCAAGCGCCTTGAAAAGCTCGAAAGCATCGCATCCTCGTTCGAGGGCGTTGAGCGTTCGTTCGCCATTCAGGCCGGTCGTGAAGTGCGCATAATGGTCAAGCCCGAAATCGTCAGCGACGAGAAGATGGTTCTCATCGCCCGCGACATCGTCAAGAAGATTGAAGACGAGCTTGAATATCCCGGTCAGATAAAGGTCAACATTATCAGGGAGAGCAGAGTCAGCGACTACGCAAAATAAAAATCATCCCACCGTCAAACGCGGTGGGATTTTTTGAAAGGAAAATCGGAATGAATATACTTCTTATAGGCGACATCGTCGGCACGCAGGGTTGCGACTTTCTGCGCTCGGTGCTCCCCGGCTTCAAGAAGTTCAATGCCATAGATGTCGTGATAGCCAACGGCGAGAATGCCGCGCCCGGCAACGGGATAACTTCGTCCGCCGCCGAGCACATATTTTCAAGCGGCGTTGATTTTATAACGACCGGCAACCACGCTTTTCGGCGCAGCGAGGTATATCATTTTCTCGACGAGCGCAGCGATATAATCCGCCCGGCGAATGTCGGCGCCGCCTGCCCCGGCAAGGGCTTCGGCGTTATAGACATGGGCAGAGTCCGCATCGGCGTTATAAATCTGCTCGGGCGCGCATATATAAACGGCTCGGACAATCCGTTCTCCTGCATCGACTCTCTCATGGAAGAGATAAGCGACTGCCGGATAAAGATAGTTGATATCCACGCCGAAGCTACAGCCGAGAAGCTCGCCATGGGCTTCTATCTTGACGGCAAGGCGACCGCCGTTGTCGGCACTCACACCCATGTTCAGACCGCCGACGAAAAAGTCCTGCCCGGCGGCACGGCTTATATAACCGACCTCGGCATGACGGGGCCTGAGCTCTCGGTGCTCGGAGTCCGCCCCGAGGCTTCGATATCGTGGCTCAAAACGGGACTTCCGACGCGATTTGAGATAAGCGACGGCGCGTGCATGATGTGCGGCGTTATAATCGATGTTGACGAAAAAACCGGAAAGTCGAGAAGTATTGAAAGAATCTGCATAAAGTGAGGAAATAAAAATGCTCAAAGAAATAAGAACCGCAAAAGAAAAAGACTGCCCGAAGATGCTCGAACTGCTCGAATATATCTGCAATCTTCACAGCGGGATAAGACCCGACCTGTTTAAGGCGGGAAAGTCGAAATACGACAGCGAGAGCCTCGCGAAGCTTTTAGCCGACGAGAACCGCATAACTTTTGTTGCGGCGGACGAAAACGACGAGGTGCTCGGATATATTTTCTGCATTCTCATCGACCACTCCGTTGACTCCGCACGCTGTCCGAACAAGGAGCTCTATATCGACGACCTGTGCGTAGACGAAAAGTGCAGGCACGAGGGCATCGGCGACGCACTGTTCAAAAAGGCTCTTGAGACGGCAAAAGAGCTTGGCTGCCACGACCTGACGCTCAACGTCTGGGAGGGCAACGACGGTGCGCTGCGTTTCTATGAGAAGCACGGCATGAAGATACAGAAGCGCGAGATGGAAATAGTGCTCGACTGAGTCAGACTTTTCAACTTATTTTTTAAAAATATTGAAATTTCATTGAGTCGGTGGTAGAATTATCATCGGCTCATTTTTTACGGCTTTTGAAAGGAAGATTCAATGGAAAACAGGGAAAAATTTTCGTCGAGACTCGGATTCATTCTGATCTCGGCAGGCTGCGCCATCGGACTGGGAAACGTCTACAGATTCCCGATAACGACCGGCGCATACGGCGGCGCGTTCTTCGTGCTGATTTACATCGCGTTTCTTGTTCTGCTCGGCATACCGGTCATGACGGCGGAGCTCGCAGTCGGACGCGCAAGCCAGCGCAGCATCGCCTCGTCATACGACGTGCTCGAAAAGAAGGGGCAGAAATGGCATCTCGCCAAGTATCTCGGCATCGTCGGAAACTATCTGCTCATGATGTTCTACACAACCATTTCCGGCTGGATGCTGATATATTTTATAAAGTATGCAGACGGCTCTATCCTCGAGTACAAGAGCGCCGAGGAGCTCGGCGCGGTGTTCGGCACGGTGATAAGCAATCCCGTGCTCATGATCTGCGCCACATTCGCGGTCATTCTCGTCTGCTTCGGCATCTGCTCGTTCGGTCTGCAAAACGGCGTCGAGAGAATAACCAAATGGATGATGGTGGCTCTCCTGCTTCTCATGGTGGGGCTCGCAATCTATTCCTGCACGCTCTCGAACGCCGCAGAGGGACTGAAATTCTATCTCGTCCCCTCGCTCAAGTCATTTGAAAATTCGGGCGTATGGACGGTAATCTCATCTGCAATGGGACAGGCGTTCTTTACTCTGAGCATCGGTATCGGCTCTATAGCGATATTCGGCAGTTACATCGGCAAGGAGCGCAGGCTCCTCGGCGAGGCTGTGACAATAGTCGGGCTTGACACTTTTGTTGCGCTCATGTCCGGCGTTATCATCTTCCCCGCATGCTTCACCTATAACGGCGGCGTCACCGCAGACGCGGGCACGGTCGGCGCGAGCTTCCTGTTCACGACGCTTTCGAGCATCTTCAACAGCATGCCCGGCGGACGCATAGTCGGTGCGCTGTTCTTCGTGTTCATGATATTCGCAGCGTTCTCGACGGTCATTGCCGTTTTTGAAAACATCATGTCCTTCTGGCTCGAGTTGACGAAGCTCAGCCGCCGCAAGGTGGCACTGATAAACATCGCGCTCATGCTCGTGCTCTCCCTCCCCTGCGTGCTCGGCTTCAATGTGCTCGAAAAAATACAGATAGCCGGCAAGGGCATCATGGATATCGAAGACTTCCTCGTTTCAAATGTCCTGCTCCCGCTCGGCAGTCTCGTCTATGTTCTCTTCTGCAGCAGGAAGTACGGCTGGGGCTGGAAGAACTACATCGGCGAAGTCAACTACGGCAAAAAGGGCGTAAAAATGCCCGGCTGGATAAGACCTTATTTCACATATATCCTGCCGATAATCGTTATAATCGTCTTTATTATGTCGGTCGTCGGCTGATAAAAAATCATGGCTCGGTTCGGGAATTTCCCCGTGCCGAGCCGTTTTTTATTTTATTCAGTGAAAAGGCTTTTTTCTCTTGAATATCCCCCGTTTATTTGTTATCATTGCCTTGTTAAAATACCTTTTTAAAGGACGGTGCTACCATGAAATTTCCAATAGGCGTTATTATTGACAGCTTCCGCACGGATATCCCGACGGCGGTCAGAAAGGCCGCCAAGGTCGGCGCGCAGGGCATCCAGGTCTATGCCACCAGCGGCGAAATGTCGCCCGAGGAGCTTGTCGGCTCCAAGCGCGCGGATTTCCGCAAGCTCGTTGAGGACAACGGACTCGTTATCTCCGCTCTCTGCGGCGATCTCGGCGGCGGCTTCGGCAACAGGGACGAAAACGGGTGGAGAGTCGAGAAGTCAAAGAGAATAATCGAGCTTGCAAAGGAACTCGGCACGGATATCGTCACGACACACATCGGCGTTGTTCCCGAGGACAGCGGACACGAGCGATACAAGATAATGCAGGATGCGTGCTTCGAGCTTTCACGCTTTGCGGACAGCCTCGACGCGCACTTCGCGATCGAGACGGGTCCCGAGACTTCGGCAACGCTCAAGAAGTTCCTCGACTCGCTCGGCTCGACCGGCGTCGCAGTCAACCTCGACCCCGCTAACCTTGTTATGGTCACGGGCGACGACCCCGCAAAGGCGGTCTATAACCTGCGCGACTACATAGTCCACACCCACGCAAAAGACGGCGTTCAGATTTTCTATAAAGATCCCGAGATAGTCTACGGCATAAAGAAAGACCCGCTCGTCACGGGCAATTCGTTTGAAGAAGTGCCGCTCGGCGAGGGCAGCGTCAAGTGGGACGAATATCTCGCCGCGCTCAATGATATCGGCTACAAGGGCTTTCTGACGATAGAGCGCGAAGTCGGCGACGACCCCGAAAAGGATATCGGCAACGCCGTAAACTTCCTCAAAGGATACATGGACTGAGGTGAATGAAATGAAAACCTGCGTCAGCAGCTACAGCTTTCAGCCGATGCTTTCGAGCGGAGAGCTGACTCAGCTTCAGCTCATAGGCAAAGTCAAAGAGATGGGCTTCGACGGAATTGAATTTATCGACCTCATGCCCGAAGACGGAATGTCAGTCGAAGAATATGCCAAGCGTCTGCGCGAAGAGAGCGAAAAGAAAAACCTGCCGATAGTCAACTACACCATAGGCGCGGAGCTTCTCAACCGCCCACTCGACGAGGAGTGCGAGCGCCTGTTCAGGCAGGTCGATATCGCGGAGATACTCGGCGCGTCGGGTATGCGCCACGACGCGACAGGCGGCTTCAACGCGCCGCAGAGCGCATACTGCGGCTTCGATCAGGCTCTGCCAACGCTCATCGAGGGCTGCCGCAAAGTAACCGAATACGCCGCAGAGAAAGGCATATCTACAATGGTCGAGAACCACGGCTATTTTGCGCAGGACAGTGACCGGGTCGAAAAGCTCGTCACGGGAGTTGCAAACCCGAACTTCGGTCTGCTCGTTGACATGGGCAACTTCGCCTGCGCCGATGACCCTTCGGACAAGGCGGTCGGCAGAGTCGCAAAATACGCAAAGCACGTTCACGCCAAGGACTTTCACATCAAGAGCGGCTCAGAGCCCGATCCCGGGCGCGGATTCTTCCGCAGCAGAGCCGGCAACTACCTGCGCGGCGCAGTCATAGGTCACGGCAACATCCCCGTGGCGCAGTGCATAGACATCCTCAAGCGCGCGGGCTACGACAAATATGTCAGCATCGAGTTCGAGGGTATCGAACAGACGCTCACTGGCATCGAAATCGGGCTTGAGAATCTCAAGAGATTCATTGCAATTGCTGAGTAATTAAATAAAAGCTAACATCCTCCGTATGAGTTGCCACACGGAGGATGTTTTACTTTTTGTACCGTTCATTGAATATCAGTTCAAGATGAGCTATCCACTTTTCGAGCGCTTCGGGAGTGAATTCGCGCATCGCGGCTTCATAGAGGACGAAGCCGTTTTTGTCGGTCTCGCCGAGATAGCGGAGTGACTTTTTCGGTCCGTAATAGTATCTGCCGATGATATCAAAATAAATTTCAAGGCTGTCCACGAGCACCCAGTGCCATCTGAAAAATCCCTCTGCGTCATTACGCCCGCTCCTTATGAGCATTTTTCTGCACCACTCGACCTCATGCCGAAGCTCGTCCTTGTCTTTTTTCGGCGCATTTTCAATGAAGCTGCGCACTTTATTTTTTATGCTCTGCCCGAGGGAGTCAGTGTCAATGATTATCTTTCCGTCGAACACTCCGAGATATTTCTCCGGGTCGTAGTCGCCCGAAAAGCTCTCCGCCGGATAGCAGAACACATCAAGCGGCGTACCGTCAACAATTGAACCGTCGTGGCATTCGCGACCATTGTAGACCAGAAGCGCGTCATAGTCGCTGCCCGCGTTCGCCGAGCCGTCGGCAAACGAACCGTAGGATATCAGCACCGACGGCGAATATTTATCAACAAGATACTGTATTATCTTTTCCGTCCTGTCCATTCTGCGCCTCCTGTCGTTTTTTCTAAGTATAGCAGAAGCGCTGTAAATAGTCCACATAAAGACGCCCCGAAAGCCTGCGCTTCCGGGGTGGTTTTATTCGGTTTCTGCCGTCTCCGGCTCTTCTTTTGGCTCCGGCTCAGTCTGCTCCGCAAAAATAAATTCGCCGTTTTCAGCTTTGCAGATATACTTTTTGCCGATTGTTACCTTTCCCTCAAGCATCTGCTCCGAGAGCTTATCCTCGATCTGCTGCTGAATAACACGCTTGAGCGGTCTCGCGCCGTAGACCGGGTCGAAGCCCGCATCCGCCGTCTTTTGAACAGCCGATTCGTCAAAAATTAAAGTTATATCCAGCTGCGCCACGCGCTTTGAGAGCGTTTCAAGCATCCTGCGCGCAATTTCGGATATATCCTGTTTTTCGAGCGAGTGGAAGACGATTATATCGTCAACGCGGTTCAAAAATTCCGGTCTGAATGTGTTCTTGAGCTCTTTCATCACAAGCTCGCGCACGCGGTCGTAGCTCGGGACATTGCCGCGCTCCGAAGAGAAGCCAAGTGCCTTTCCGCTGCCCGAAATCAGCTTCGCGCCGACATTCGAGGTCATTATAATAATGCAGTTCTTGAAATCGACCCTGCGTCCCTGCGAGTCGGTCAGTATGCCGTCGTCAAGTATCTGGAGCAGCATATTGAAAACGTCGGGATGCGCTTTTTCTATTTCATCAAAGAGAATAACGCTGTACGGTCTGCGGCGGACTTTTTCGGTCAGCTGACCGCCCTCGTCGTAGCCGATATATCCGGGCGGCGAACCGACGAGTCTCGAGACCGTGTGCTTCTCCATATATTCTGACATATCGAGCCTTATCATCGCGTTCTCGTCGCCGAAGAGCGAGTCGGCAAGCGCTTTGCAAAGCTCCGTTTTGCCTACACCTGTAGGGCCGAGGAAAATAAACGAACCGGTCGGGCGTTTGGGGTCTTTGAGCCCGACTCTGCCGCGCCTTATCGCCCTCGCGACCGCGCTGACCGCCTCGTCCTGACCGACTATTCTGCGGTGCAGTTCATCTTCGAGATGAAGCAGGCGTTCGCTCTCAGCCTGAGTCAGCTGCGAGACGGGTATTCCAGTCCATGCGCAGACTATTTCGGCTATATTATCAGCCGTGACCTCGCCTATTTTCTTGCTCGATTCCTCGCGCCAGCTGTGCTTTGCGCGCTCGAGTTCGTCGCTCAGCTTCTTCTGCTCGTCGCGTATCTGCGCGGCGTGCTCGAACTCCTGAGAATTCACCGCCGAATCTTTTTCTTCGGCGAGGGCGCGGAGTCTGTCCTCCATATCTTTGAGATCGGGCGGCACTGTGAATGCGCTGAGCCTGACGCGCGACGCCGCCTCGTCTATTAGATCTATTGCTTTATCAGGCAAATATCTGTCGCCGATATAGCGCACCGACATTTTCACCGCCGCTTTTATCGCGTCGTCGGTTATTCTGACTTTATGATGCGCCTCGTATTTGTCGCGGATGCCCATGAGTATCGCGACCGCCTCGTCCTCGCTCGGCTCGCCGACCGTGACGGGCTGGAAACGGCGCTCGAGCGCGGCGTCCTTTTCGATATGCTTGCGGTATTCTTCGAGCGTGGTCGCACCGATGACCTGCATCTCGCCGCGGGCAAGCGCGGGCTTCAAAATATTCGCGGCGTCAACCGCTCCCTCCGCCGAGCCTGCGCCTATAAGCGTATGCAATTCGTCTATAAAAAGAATGACATCCCCCGCCTTTGAAACTTCTTCAATGGCGGACTTAACGCGCTCCTCGAAATCGCCCCTGTATTTTGTACCGGCAACCATGCCCGTGAGGTCGAGCGAAACTATGCGCTTGCCCTTGAGCAGTTCGGGCACTTCGCCCGTGGCAATTTTCAGCGCGAGCCCCTCGGCAATCGCCGTCTTGCCGACTCCCGGCTCGCCTATCAGGCAGGGGTTGTTCTTCGTTCTGCGCGAGAGAATCTGAATGACGCGTTCTATCTCCTTCTGCCTGCCGATAACAGGGTCAATTCTGCCCGCTGCGGCAAACGAAGTCAGGTCGCGCCCATATTGATTGAGGGTTGGGGTATCCGTTCTGCCGCCGGGCTTTTTGACCGTCTCCGGCTTTCCGGAATCTTTACCCGACGCCGAGCCGAACGCTTTCAAAAGTTCCTGCAAAATCTCCTGCGGTGACACGCCGAGGCGGGTCATAACGGCAGTTGCCGCGCTCGAGCCCTCTTTTATCATGGCGATAAGCAGATGCTCCGTGCCGACATAGTTGTGACCCATATCCCGCGCCTGAATCATTGCGCTCTCAATAATATTTTTGCATCTGGGTGTGAAATCGCCCGGAGTCAGCACCGTCGGCACGCCAAAGCCAATGCTGTTTCTGACAGCGTCCTCGACCTTGCCGGCGGTAAGCTTTTTGTTTATCAGAACGGTATAGGCTATCCCGCCGTTCTGGGTCAGCAGACCGAGCAGAAGATGCTCGCTGCCGATATAGGTGTGCCCCATATTCTCCGCGTATTCAATGGCGGCGTTGAGCACGTCGTTGGCTTTCTGGGTGAAGCCGGTAAACTTATACATATCATCATTCCTTTCCGCGGTGAACCGTACAATAGAGATTATTGCCGGAAAATTGCCGCCGAATCGAAAGATATATGTTTTTATATATGTTTATCGGCGGTATTTTAGGACAATGCCTCGCGCACCGCGTCCGCTCTGAGGCAGTCCCTCTGCCGCGCGTCTATATGCTTGCCGTTAGCAGCGCTTATGGTGGCGGGCTGCATATTGACGAGCAGTTCGTTAAGTTTTTCTATAGGTATATCGAGTATTCCCCTTGCCGAACCGAGGCGCACAAGGGAGATAAGATCCATCATCTCGTCGCAGGACAGCACACGCGCACTCTGCAAAATTCCGAGAGCTCTGTATATTTTGTCCTGCATCGCGACATCGGCGCACATGCGCTCCGCCGCCGCGCGCTCCTGGGTGACGAGCTGGCGGGTTATCGACTGGAGATTCTCTATCGCCGCCTGCTCGGTTATGCCGAGGGTTATCTGATTGCTCAGCTGATAGATATCGCCGCGCGACTCCCTGCCCTCGCCGTATGCGCCGCGAAGGGTCAGACCGAGCTTGGATATAGTCGAGCTGAGGACTGCAAGCTGGCCGCTTCTTCTGAGCGCGGGCAGATGCAGCATGACGGACGCGCGCATGGCTGTGCCGAGATTCGTCGGGCACTGGGTCAGATAGCCGAGTCTCTCGTCAAACGCGAAATTCAGCTTCTTATCGAGCGCGGAATCAATTTTATCGGCGAGGACATAGCAATCCATGAGCGCAAGTCCCGCTTTCATGACCTGGACGCGGATATGATCCTCCTCGCAGAGCATGATGCCGACTGTCTCATCTTCAGTGAGCATGAGCGCCCTGCCCTCGCGGACGGAGGCGAACTCGGGGCTTATCAGATGGCGCTCGGCGAGAGATATCGCCTGCTCGCGGCTGAGCGAATCCATAGTGACATAGTGAAGTCCCAGCTCGGGCACGCATGAGAGCAGGGTGTCACGAACTTTTTCGTTGACCTTTATTTTGCTCGCCGTATCGAGGCGGCACGGGAACGGGAACTCTTCTAAGTTGCGTGCAAGACGCACGCGGGTGCTCAGGACTATATCGCCCTGTTCGCCCTTGCCGACATACCATTTACTCATTTTCGTTCCCTCCCTCAAGCTCTTTTATCCTGTCGCGAAGCTGCGCCGCAAGCTCAAAGTTCTGCGCGGCGACCGCTTCGTCCATCTGCTTTTTGAGCTCCTCTTTTTCGTCGATTTTTGCCTCTTCCTCGCTGACCGGCTCGGCGGTCGAAGCTATCTTGCCGCTGTGACGAATCTGGCCGTGTATGCGCTGGAGCGAGGGCTTGAGCTCGTTATAAAAAACTTTGTAGCACTCCGCGCAGCCGACTCTGCCCTCGCGGACGATATCATTGAACGAAGAGCCGCATTTCGGGCAGCGAACCACTTTTCTCGGCGCGCCGAGCGAATGTACGGCATCGCCGAAGAAATTCCCGAAAAGTCCGGCAACATCGAAGCCGAAGCCCGAAAACGCATCGCCGTAGCCGAGATGCTCGGCACATTCGGAGCAGAGATGACGCTCGGCTGTGTCACCGTTTATGACCTGCTTTATGTGAGTTGTCGCTTCATTTTTTCCACAGTTCTGACAAAGCATATGTGTTCCTCCTTTATCCGTTTCTGCCCATTTCAACGAGCAGCAGTTGTTTGAATACCGACGCCCTGACGGCGTCCCTGTCCCCGACGGCGGCAGGGCGCAGAGCGTTGTCCGACACGGCGCTGAGCATCAGCATGGCGGCGTGCTTATCGATAACACCCGTGCTGACGAGCTCCGCCAGATGTGCGCGGGCAGTGCGCTCGTCGAGCTTATCGCCCACGGCGTTGACCGCGTGCATGACCTTCTGATCCGGCTCCATCGCCGCACGCCTTATTCTGATATATCCTCCGCCGCCTCTGCGGCTCTCGACAATATAGCCCTGTTCCGGCGTGAAACGCGAAGCGATAACATAGTTTATCTGGCTCGGAACGCAGCCTATCGTCTGCGCAAGCTCGTTGCGCTGTATCTCGATGGTTCCGCTGCTGCCGAGCATTTCGAGTATCATGCCCGTTATCTGACTGCTAAGGCTCATTGCCGTCACCTCTTTTTATCTTTGACTTTCTTTGACCTTTGACTTTATTATAACCCCGATGCAAACTACGGTCAAAAGTCAGAAAAGGTCAAAAATCACCCGTCGGGCAAAATATTTTTAATTATCTCGCTCATGCTTTGATTTACTGACTCTATCTCGTGTTTTCTTTGATTTTCTGCTTTGCGCCCCGACATAATTTATATAATAAGACGGGTCGATATGCTCATCCGCACGCATGAGATCGTCGCAGAAGATATCCGACTCGTCGTAGCTCACGACTTCTCCGTTCTTGTCAAACAGCATATAAAACACCTCCGGTTTCTTATTAGTTTACGCCGGAGAAAAGAAAATTATGTTCGGGTTCAAAAAGTGTAACCGCAAAAAGCGGTGCTTCATAATATGTTGATGAAAGCGGTGCTCGAGTCAAAACCGCGGCACTCTTTCTTAGTAACTGAAGAGGAGGCAAAACGATGGGTTGCTCAAACAACTGGTGCATTTTCCTTATCATCATCCTTCTGCTCTGTGACACGGGCTGCGGCTGCAATAATGGCGTCTCCAGAGCTTCGGACTGCGGATGTGGCTGCAACAACGGTTGTGGCTGCTGACATTCCATAAGACCGCTAAAGTGAAAACGACCGCCTTGCCGGAATGGCAGGGCGGTCAAACTTATACGATTTTCGAATAGAAATCAGGCGACTCTGTTGCCCTTTCTGCCGGGAGTCGGAGAGACGGTCTCGGGCTCGAACGCAGTCTTGGCTGCGCTGCGGAGCTGAGCGGTCTTCTTCTCCTTGACAAAATGAGCCTTGGTATACTTGTTGGTGCAGAGGAAGTGAGCGATCTTCTTGGCAAGAGCAGTCTCAAACTTCTCCTCAAAATTGATCAGCTTCTTCTCAAACACAAAGCCTGTTATTATAAGAGCCACAGCGGCAACTTCGAGAACCGAAACAATTATGAATGTACTTGTCATTTTTGCTTCCTCCTTACGGAAAAATCGGAACATTTGTTCTTTCTGTCTCTAATTATAGCACAAATATTCGGTTTGTCAACACAAATGTTCGATTTTTTTGAAGATCCGCGCCGATTCGCGCAGGGTATAATCTCCTACGATTGGATTGTATCACAATATATGCCAAAAGTCAACGGAAAAACCACAACAAATTGGAAAACTAAGGCAATAAATTTTCGATACAAAACGCCAAAAAATTTTTGAAAACGGTCATTCTTTGCTCGATTTTGGGCGTTTTATTGGCCTTCGAGCAAATTGCTTACGGCACTGTACAATTTATCGGTCGCTTCTTCAACACTCATCGATTTGGGCGAAAAAGGTTCACCGAACAAAATTTTTAAATTCCCGTTTTTTCTGTACTCCCCGCTTATCGCAAACGGCACTATTAGCGCCCCTCCCCTCTTCGCTATCGCTGCGGCCCCGGGTTTGAACGCGAGAAGTAATTTATCCGTCCTGTTGCGCGTGCCCTCCGGGAATATCCCTACAGCGCCGCCGTTCTTCAGGATTTTTATCGCTCTTCTGACCGCCGCGGCGTCGAAGCCGTCACGGTTTACGGGGATGCACCCCGCCCATTTGAAAAGCGGAGCGAGCGCGCCGTCGAAGTATTCGCGCTTCGCCATATAATTAATCACACGGTCGGTAGCGAGAAATACGAGAAACTGGTCGCGGATATTTTTATGGTTTCCGGCGATGACCACCGCGCCGTTCTTCGGAATATTTTCACTCCCGATAATCGTCGGCGAGAAATGCATTTTAAACGCAGGCTTTATAACAGATGTTATCACTCTGAATCCAGTATCTTTATTTTCTGCCACGCTCAAGCCCCTCTCTGACCGCATTTTCGAGTTCTTTGCCTATCGACACGGCATCCCTGCCCGCCGCATTTATAGCGGAATAGAACTCAATCTCCACGCGCCTGCCGATTATATTGTAATCGCCCTTTATCGCAAACGGGACAATCATAGCCCGGCTTCTCGCCGCCATTCGCGCAGCCCCGGGCTTAAACGGCAAAACGGTCTCCTCCGTTTTGTTGAACCTGCCCTCGGGGAAAATACCGATGACGCCGCCCCTGTCGAGTATAGCACGCGCTTCACTGAGCGCGGAGGCATCGCGAATCCGCCTGTTGACGGGAATAGTTCCGAGAGCGCGGAAGAAATATCTGAACCCACCGCGAAAAAGCTCGTCCTTCGCCA
>ERZ1026898.190-NODE-190-length-41759-cov-18.487411_pt1 | contig 41759 bp, 36 predicted proteins | sample MGYA00380178_ERZ1026898 | MGnify/ENA primary metagenome ERZ1026898 (study PRJEB33269, sample SAMEA4719814) | human gut metagenome | biome: human-associated habitat; feature: organic feature; material: feces | place: Cameroon | collected 2013-10 ...
CCAGCTTGGCTTCCAGACGGGTGCGGATGGCTTTGATAAAGCCCTCGCTGTCCACAGCGGTGGGGGTGATGCCCTCGGCCAGACCACACAGGTCCTTGGTCATGATGCCGTCATTCAGGGTTTGCAGGCTGGCAGCTTCCAGCGCTTCGCCAAACTTCACCAGCTCCGGCAGGCCGTCCAGCTCGCCGCGCTTCTTGAACGCACCGGACCATGCAAAGATGGTCGCCATGGGGTTGGTGGAGGTCTTTTCGCCCTTCAGGTACTTATAGTAGTGGCGGGTGACGGTGCCGTGGGCGGCCTCGAACTCGTACTTGCCGTCCGGACTCACCAGCACGCTGGTCATCATGGCCAGAGAACCAAAGGCGGTGGAGACCATATCGCTCATCACATCGCCGTCGTAGTTCTTGCAGGCCCACACAAAGCCGCCCTCGCTGCGAATGACGCGGGCAACGATATCGTCGATGAGGCTGTAGAAGTAGGTGATGCCTGCGGCCTCGAACTTTGCCTTGTACTCGGCATCATACACCTCCTGGAAGATGTCCTTGAAGGTGTGGTCGTACTTTTTGGAGATGGTATCCTTTGCACCGAACCACAGGTCCTGCTTCACGTCCAGTGCGTAGTTGAAACAGCTGCGGGCAAAGCTGCGGATGGAATCGTCCTTGTTGTACTGGCCCTGCAGAACGCCTGCACCCTCGAAATCAAACACGGTGGCACGCTGCTCAGAGCCATCGGCACCGGTGAACACCAGTTCAGCCTTGCCGGCACCCGGGATGCGGAACTCGGTGCACTTGTACACATCGCCGTAGGCGTGGCGGGCAATGGTGATGGGCTTTTTCCAGTTCTTGACCACCGGCTTGATGCTGTCGATCATGATGGGGGCACGGAACACGGTGCCGTCCAGCACGGCGCGGATGGTGCCGTTGGGGCTCTTCCACATCTCGTGCAGCTTGTACTCGTCCATGCGCTGGGCGTTGGGGGTGATGGTGGCGCACTTGACCGAAACGCCGTACTTCTTGTTGGCAAGGGCGGCATCCATGGTCACTTTGTCGGCGGTGGCGTCGCGGTTGGGCAGGCCAAGGTCATAGTATTCGGTCTTGAGGTCCACAAACGGAAGGATCAGCTCGTCCTTGATCATCTTCCACAGAATGCGGGTCATCTCGTCGCCGTCCATCTCGACGAGGGGGGTCGTCATTTTGATCTTTTCCATAGCAGGGTTCCCTTTCCTCTCTTGTGATTGCTTTTTCCGGGCCGCGCAGGGCGGCTCGGCTTTCTTTATTTGCGGTAGGCCGCCGCCAGCTTTTCAAGGGCCGGCAGGCTGCGGCGCACCTTTTCGGTGTCGATGCAGTAGGCAAGGCGCACATAGCCCTTGACGCCAAAGCTGTCGCTGGGCACCAGCAGCAGGTCAAACTCCCGTGCTTTCATGCAGAAAGCGTTGGCGTCCTCTTCCAGCGCCTTCGGGAAAATATAGAAGGTGCCGCCGGGACGCTCCACCTCAAAGCCCAGCGCGGTGAGCTTATCGTACAGCAGGTTCATGTTGGTCTCATACACGCTCAGATCGCTGGTGACATCCTGACAGCGGCTCACCGCGCGCTGGATGATGCTGGGCGGGCAGTTGTGGCCGGTGAAGCGGGAGATCTGGGCCATCATGTCCACCAGAACATCCTCGCCTTCACAGCCCGGACGCACCGCCACATAGCCAAGGCGCTCGCCGGGCAGGCTCAGGCTCTTGGAGTAGGAGAAGCAGGTGAGGGTGTGGGGGTAGAACGCCGCCGGGTAGGGCACGGTCTTGCCGTCAAACGCGATGTCGCGGTAAGGCTCGTCGCTGACGAGGAAGATGCTGTGGCCGAACGCCCGGCTCTTTTCGGTCAGGATCTCTGCCATGCGGGCGAGCGTCCCGGCAGAGTAGACCACACCGGTGGGGTTGTTGGGGGTATTGATGAGCACCGCCGTCACCTTCTCGGTGAGCATCTGTTCAAAGGCATCCAGATTGGGCTGGAAGGTCGGTGCCTGCGGCGGCACTACCTTGAGCTGTGCCCCGGTGCCCGCCACATAGGGGCCGTACTCCGGGAAGTAAGGTGCAAAGGTCAGCACCTCATCGCCGGGCCGGGTCACTGCGCGGATGGCATGGGCGATAGCACCCGCCGCACCGGTGGTGGGGAAGATGTGCTTCTGCTCATAGGGCAGACCAAAGGTCTTTGTCAGGTGTGCTGCCACATCGGTGCGGAAACCCGGGTCTCCCTGACTGGGGCAGTAGCCATGCAGGTTTACCGGTTCTTCCTTGGCCAGCAGGTCCTGCATGGCGGCAGTGAACTCCTGCGGGCAGGGCACGCTGGGGTTGCCCAGCGAGTAATCGAACACATTCTCATATCCGATCTCGGCGGCACGCTGTTTGCCGTACATGAAGGTCTCGCGGATGACGCTCTTATTGCCGAGCATCGCGCGGTAGGTCTCATTCAGCATAATACTTCCCCCTGAGAGTTTATTTGTGGGCAGCCGTATAGCTCTGCTCCACCTTGATGATGCAGCTGTAGGCTGCATCCTGTTCCTTGATGAACTGTTCCAGCTGTGCCAGCAGCTCCACTTTATCGCCGGTGTAGCCCGCCGGCAGCACCAGATCGAACAATACGTTGGTGTGGGTCCTGCCCGGCACGATGCGCAGATCGTGCAGCGAAAGTGCCGGGTCCAGCGTGCGCAGTTTTTCGGTCAGGCGGGCGCGCAGCACACCCACGGCGGCGTCCGAGGTGACGATGGGGTCATAGTGGATAGTCACCATGAGGTTGTCATTTTTAAAAAAGTCCCGCTCAATGTTGTCGATCAGGTCGTGTGCCTCCAGCGGGTCCTGTTCGGCAGGCAGCTCCACATGCAGGGAGGCAAACTGGTGTCCCGGGCCGTAGTCGTGCACCATCAGGTCGTGCATGCCCAGCACGCCGGGATAGGAGAGCACTTTTTGCTCAATGTGGTCCACAAGGTCCTCGCTGGGGCTCTCGCCCAGCAGCGGGCTGAGGGTGTCCATCACAAGGCCCCAGCCGGAAACAAGGATGAACACCGCCACGCCCACGCCCATCAGGCCGTCCAGCCGGCTCCAGCCGGTCACGCGGCACAGCACCGTCGCAATGAGCACCGCGCCGGTGCTCAGCACATCGTTGCGGCTGTCAGCGGCGGTGGCAATGAGGGTCTCGGAGCCGATGATGCGCCCGATGGTGCGGTTGAAGCCGCTCATCCACAGCTTGACGAGGATGGATGCCGCCAGCACCGCCACGGTCAGCCAGCTGAACACCACCGGTGTTGGGTGCAAAACCTTGACAGCGGATTCCTTGAGCAGCGAAAAGCCGATGCCCAGAATGGTGACGCTTACCACAAGGCCCGCCAGATATTCGTACCGGGCATGGCCAAAGGGATGCTCGGCGTCCGGGGCCTTGGCGGCCAGCTTGAAGCCCACCAGACTGACCACGTTGGACGAAGCGTCCGAGAGGTTATTGAGAGCATCCGCCGTGATGGCAATGGACCCGAACAATGTACCCACGGCCAGTTTGCCAAGGCACAGCAGCAGGTTGCACGCCATGCCCACCACACTGGCAAGGCCGGCATAGGCAGAGCGCACCTTGGGGTCCTGCGCGTTGTCCGGCTGACGAATGAAAAAACGAATGAGAAGCTTGGTCATGAAGTCCTCCATGGGCAGCGCTGGACACCTGCATACCCCCATTTCCTGTCATAGCTTATAGTATAGCATTTTGCTTTAGCGTTTTAAAGTGTCTTTGCCACAATTCAAAAACTTTCGCCTGTCCGCATGCTGGGTTTCTATTTTTGCATTATGCAAAGGCCCCGGCAGAGCGAAATGCGCTGCCGGGGCCGGAATGTTTTTGGCTTTTACTTTTCAGAGGGCTTGCTCAGGTCCACGCTGCGGATGATCTTGCGCACCGGCAGGATGCTCTTGGCGTTCATGGACAGCTCGTCCACGCCCATGCGCAAGAAGGTCTCGGTGAGGGCGGTGTCCGCGCCCAGCTCGCCGCAGATGCCCACCCAGATGCCATGACGGTGGCCTGCCTCAATGGTCATCTTGATGGCGCGCAGCACAGCCGGATGATGGGGGTTGAAGAAAGGCTCCAGCTTTGCGTTCTGGCGGTCCAGTGCACAGGTATACTGGGTCAGGTCGTTGGTGCCGATGGAGAAAAAGTCGCACTCGGCGGCCAGCTCGTCCGCGATCAGCACGGCGGCAGGGGTCTCGATCATGGTGCCCACTTCAATGTTCCGGCCCATCTTCACGCCCTCGGCGGCCAGTTCTGCACGGCACTCTTCCAGAACGGCCTTGGCGTCCTGCAATTCCCGCAGGCTGGTGATCATGGGGAACATGATGCTCATATTGCCGTAGGCAGAAGCACGCAGTAGCGCACGCAGCTGGGTCTTGAAGAAATCCTTGCGGGTCAGGCAGATGCGGATGGCGCGGTAGCCCAGTGCCGGGTTCTCTTCGTGGTCCAGCTTCATGTAATCCACGGTCTTATCGGCACCGATGTCGCAGGTGCGCACCACCACCTTGCGGGGTGCCAGACTCTCCACCACCTGCTTGTAGGCCTCGAACTGGTAGTCCTCTGTGGGGAAGTCCTTGCAGTTCAGGTACACGAACTCGGTACGGAACAGGCCCACGCCGCCGGCGTCGTTCTGCTGCACCGCGCCCACATCGCTCATGCCGCCGATGTTGGCAAACACATTGATGGTCTTGCCGTCCAGCGTGGTGTTGGGCTTGCCCTTGAGCTCTTGCAGCAGGGCCTGCTTTTTCTGGTCCTCCTGCTGGCGCTTTTTCAGGCTCTTGAGCAGATCGGGGGTGGGGTCCACATACACGCAGGCGTTGTAGCCGTCGATGACCGCCATCTTGCCGTCCCAGTCGTCCTGAATGTCCTTGCACTGGATCAGGGCAGGGATGTTCATGCTGCGGGCCAGAATGGCGGTGTGGCTGTTGGAACTGCCCTCACGGGTGATGAAGCCCAGCAGCAGGCTCTTGTCCATGCGCACGGTCTCGGACGGGGCCAGATCCTCAGCTACAAGAATGCTGGGCTCGGTGCCTTGCAGGCTGGCGTTGTCCACGCCCTGCAAAATGTCCAGAATGGCCTGCGCAATGTCGAGCACGTCTGCGCTGCGGGCCTGCAAATACGGGTCGTCCATGGCTGCGAACACGGCAGCCTGATTGTTGCCTGCCGTCTTGACTGCATACTCGGCGCACTTTTTCTGGCTGTTGATGATCTCCTTGATGGCGTCCACAAAGTCATCATCTTCCAGCATCATGGCGTGGATGTTGAACACCTCGGCGATGTCCTCGCCGGCTTCTGCCAGTGCCTTTTCGTACAGAGCGGTCTGCTGCTCGATGGCCTTCTGCTGGGCCTCTTCAAAGCGGGCTACTTCCGCTGCGGTATCGGCCACATCTGCGGCGGAGATGGTGGTGTCCTTCTTTTTGTAAATCTTGAGCTTGCCGATGGCGATGCCATTCAGGATGCTCTTACCGGTGCCTACCTGCATTGCACTTACTCCTTCTTCAAAGCCGGGGCCGCACTGCCCCAGCCGTCCAAAAAAAGCCCCCGCAGTTCACCCGCGAGGGCTCTCCTCATCTTAACTGCGGAATCAGACGTTCTCGGTCAGGAACTTCTGGATGGCTGCGGCGGCAGCTTCCTCGTCGTCGCCCTCCACCTTGACGGTAATGGTCTCGCCCTGCTTGACGCCCATGCCCATCAGAGCCATCAGCTTGCGCATATCGCAGCTCTTGCCGTCCTTCTCGAGGGTGGCGCTGCTGGCAAAGCCCTTGACGGTCTTGACGAGCAGGCCGGCGGGACGAGCGTGGATGCCGCATGCATCCTTAACAGTATACTGGAATTCCTTCATAATCATTTTCTCCTTACTTAGATCCCGTGCGGCACTTCTGCACCGGTGCCAGACGCGGCCGCGCCGCGGCACGGTTGATACATCTATTATAAACCCTTGCCGGATTTTTTTCACCGTTTCATATTGCTAATTTTTCATACAAAATTTTGGTATAATTGAACATACGAATGCGACAAAAATACACGCATTTCACTTTTTCTTCTGGTTGTGTGCAAATTTTAGGCAAATTGCGCCCGGATTTTACAGCAAAACACAGCGCTGTTCCCGGCGGTTTCCGGTTTTTACAAAGTGTTTCAGCGCTCATTCCACCGGGTAGCCCTCGGCATCCAGCGGCAGCTCGGTGTAGGGCGCAGCCTGCGGTTCCGCTTCCGGCTCACCGGAGGTCTGCTGGGCGGCAAGCTCCTCATCGTGGCGTTCACCCCAGTCCCCGCTGTAGTCCTCGCCGGAAGTCTGCTGTGCCTGCTCATCGGTCTGCGCGGTCAATTCTTCATCGTGGCGCTCGCCCCAGTCGCCGCTGTAATCTTCACCGGAGGTCTGCCGAGCTTCCAGTTCCGCCATGGCGGCCTGCATATCCTTCAGCCCCACCACAACGCCGGAGGGCCGTTCCAGCAGATAGGCACCTACGGCCTTTTTCTTATACACCAGCAGCACGCCGTAGCGGCTGGTCTCGCCGCTGCTGGCCGCCGGGATCAGCGCCGTCCATTTTTCCACCGTCTTGCCCTTATAGCGGGCAAGGTCCATGCCGCTTTGCTGCACTACGCCGTTGAAGGCCGAAAAGCTGTCGTCCCACTTGCGGGGGATCTTGACCTTGTCGGCGGTGATGGACGCGCCGTCCACATCCAGTCCATAGCCGGTGAACCACGTCTGGATGTCCTGTGCGCTCTCGATTTTGTTCACCGCCGCCGAGACCGCGACTGTACGGCGGCTGATATACCGGCCCAGCAGGGCACTGCACACCACCAGCGCACAGCACATAGCACCAAGACCCACTTTTTTCAGGCTCGTTTTGCTCAACGTAACTACAAACATATCCCCATGCCTCCCCAGCCTGTTTATTGCTCTGAGAACAATTTATTCAGAGTTCGGGCAGGTTATGACGATTTAGAATGCCCGCCGTTTCACTCTGGGCATATTCAGCGGAAATATTATTTTATTTTCGCGTTTGGAGCGGCCTGCGGGCCGCTCCAAACGCATTTTTACAAAAAGAGTCGCTGCCGGAAAATGTATTTTTTCTGCTGCACGACGGCTGCAAACCGACAGCAGCAAAATGCCGCCACCCGTTACGCCCCCTTCCCGTGAAAAAGCAAATCAGCCAGACCCGCAGGTCTGGCTGATTTGCAATACTAAAAATAGTTATTTCCTCTGTTATTGTCAGAGCGAAGCGGAGACAATTCTAAATCGTCACGTCTCCATGCGCCTTCACAAAATCCTCCGGGCTTACTTCGCCGTTCTGGCAGAGCACCTTTTCCAGCACCTGCATCACGCCGTATTCCCGGTGGGACGGTGCCAGAAACGGCACCGTTGCCCGCAGCGGCTCGCTGCCGTTTGCCATCAAAAAGCCGTATTTTGCCGTTGCCAGCATCTCGGCATCGTTGTAGGTATCGCCAAAGGCCATCATGCTGCTGGCCGGGATACCCAGCAGCGCACCCACCTTTGCCAGCGCAGCGCCCTTGTGCACGCCGGGGTTCATCACGTCCACCCAGTTTTTGCCCGCCACGGCCACCGAAAATTCGCCGCCGTTTCCGGTGTGGAACATGCCGTAGACCGTATCGAACGCTTTCTGCGCATTGTCGTACGGCAGATAGACGGTAAACTTATCCGCCGCCGCATCCACGGCGGTCAGGTCGTCCACGTACTCCACGCGGGTGTAGAATTTTTTGAACACCGCGTCATATTTTTCATCCTGCTTTTCGGCATAGGCTGCCTGCAAGCCGCACAAAAGGCCCACATCTCCGGCCTGCTTTGTGCTGCGGGCAAGACCGCGCCAGCCTGCGGCAGGCATTTTTGAAACGAACAGGTCCTTGCCCTTCCAGCGGGCCGCGCCGCCGTTGTCACCAATGAGAATGATCTCATCCAGCAGGTCCGGGAACATGGTCTCCAGCGTGTACAGCGGCCTGCCGCTGGCAGCAGCAAACAGGATGCCCTGCCCGGCCAGCGCACGGATGGTCTCGGTAAATTTTGGCGGCAGCTGGCTGTGCTCGTCCAGAAGGGTGGCGTCCATATCCGACGCGATCAGGCGAATGCGGTCCATTGTTTCCTCACTTAACTTATCCGATGTAGCTGATGTTCACATCCAGATCACCCTTGTAGCCGGGCAGACGCGCGGTGCAGGTGCCCTGCCACAGGGCACAGTCAATGGGGCTCTCGGCCACATTGTAGTGTGCGTTCCAGATGGTGTACTGCTTCAGGCTGTTCAGGTCCACCCGCTTGCGGTACCACAGGGTGGATGCATACACACCGGGCTTGTAGCCCTGCGCCTTCACTTCCTCGCAAAAGGCCACTGCACACTTGGTGCGGTCCTCCATGCCCAGACCGTCGGCGCGGCCGGAGCCGTTGGAAGCGCCGGAAGCCTCGGTGTCAAAGAAGATGGGATAGTCCAGCTTGCGGCCATTCAGCACATAGGCGCAGGCAAAGGCTTCCTCCTGCGCTTCCGCTTCGGTGGTGGCCTGACTGAAGAAATACACGCCCACCTTCAGGCCCGCATTCTTCACGTTGGTAAAATGCTCCTCAAACATGGGGTCCAGCACCAGCGTGCCGGCTTCGCCGTAGCCGCGGTAGCCGATGCGGACGATCACAAAGCTGACGCCTGCCTTTTTGATCTGCTTCCAATCAATGTTCTTCTGGTATTTGGAGACGTCCACGCCAAAGGTCTTGCCGTTTTCCAGCACGCCGTCCGCGTTGAAATAATACAGCTTATTGTCGATGCACTGGATGCCGGTAACGGGCTGGTTGGTGGACTGGCTGTAGTAATAGGTCTTGCCGCCGGAGGTGCGCCAGCCGGAGTATACCGGTTCCGAGTCGCTCTTGTCCAGCCAGCCGAACAGAAAGTTCACCAGCCATGTCCAAAAGCCGTTCTCACTGCCAAAATCGATGCACTGGGCCTCGGCAGCGTCCATGGCACCGGCGTCCAGCGCGGCGCGGATCTCTTCCGGCGTCAGCACCACACTGTTTTCCGGCGTATGCTGGTTCGAGCTGTTTTCCTCGGCTTCGGCGGACTGTACAGGCGGCGCTTCCGGGTCCTGCGCAGCCAGCTCCGGCGTTTCGGGCTGCAAGGTGGGCGTGGCCGCTGCCTGCACCTGTTCCGTTTGTGCAGCTTCTTCCGGCTGTGCCGCCAGCGCCAGCGGCGCGCCCACTGAAAATGCAAGCACCATAGCCAGAACCGCCGCCGCGCACCGCGCCTTGCCGCTGGCCGTAAATTCGTTCCAGAATGTCTTTTTCATGCTGTACTCCCTGATCCCGTACAATTTATTGAGATGCCGTCCCCGCAAAAAGAACGGTTTTTTCATGTTTCTGATACTCTTTCAGTATACACCCGCGGGCAAGCCCCCGTCAATTGCCGCACGCCACAAAGCACGGTGCATTGCCCGCAGATGCTCCGGCACCAGAAAATGCTCCAAAACCGATACGTTCCGGCGGCACAAAACATTGCACAAAGCCAAAAATTGCAGATATTTCCAGCGAATTTCCGGTTTTCTCTTGCTGTCTTGACACGTGTATGGTATTATACATGACATGCAGTTTCTGCACCAAATCAACCATCTTGAAACAGAAAGGCAGTTTCTCATGTCAAATGTGAAAGATTTCTTAAAACGAAAAGACATCGTCATTACGCCGCAGCGCTACCTCATCGAGGCGCTGGGTGCCATGGCGCAGGGCTTGTTTGCCAGCCTGCTGATCGGCACCATCATCAAGACGCTGGGCCAGCAGACCGGTCTGGACGTGCTGGTGGACCTTGGCGGTTATGCCACAGCCATGAGCGGTCCGGCCATGGCCTGCGCCATCGGCTGGGCGCTGCACTGCCCGCCGCTGGTGCTGTTCAGCCTGATCACAGTGGGTTATTCGGCCAACGCTCTGGGCGGTGCCGGCGGCCCGCTGGCCGTGCTCATCATCGCCATCGTGGCTTCCGAGCTGGGCAAGGCCGTGAGCAAGGAGACCAAGGTAGATATCCTTGTCACGCCGCTGGTGACCATTTTTTCCGGCGTGGGCCTTTCCATGCTGATCGCCGCCCCCATCGGCGCCGCTGCAAGTCAGGTGGGCACCCTGATCATGTGGGCTACCGAGCAGGCCCCGCTGGTGATGGGCATTCTGGTTTCCGTCATCGTGGGCGTTGCGCTGACCCTGCCCATCTCCTCCGCCGCCATCTGCGCCGCGCTGGGCCTCACCGGCCTTGCAGGCGGTGCCGCCGTGGCAGGCTGCTGTGCCCAGATGATCGGCTTTGCCGTGATGAGCTATAAAGAAAACGGCGTGGGCGGTCTGGTAAGTCAGGGCCTTGGCACCAGCATGCTGCAAATGGGCAACATCGTCAAGAACCCGCGCATCTGGATCGCACCCACGCTGGCCAGTGCCATCACCGGCCCGCTGGCCACCTGCGTGTTCCACTTTGAGATGAACGGTGCCGCCGTGTCCTCCGGCATGGGCACCTGCGGCCTTGTGGGCCAGATCGGCGTGTACACCGGCTGGGTCAGCGACATTGCCGCCGGCGTCAAGACCGCCATCACCCCCATGGACTGGGCTGCCATGGTGCTGCTGTGCTTTGTTCTGCCCGCCGTGCTGAGCGTGATCTCCTGTGAGATCGAGCGGAAGATGGGCTGGATCAAAGAGGGCGATCTGAAGCTGAACTGATTTGAATGGCCTCCGCGTGCGCTCTGGCCATATTCAGCGGAAAAATATTTTTATATATGGCAAAGCCGGAATGACTGCGGTCATTCCGGCTTTGCTTTTTCACAAGAAGGGGCCGTTGCGGCAAACGGCATATTGCTGATACTCTCTCAAACGATCCTTTTTCCGTCCAGCACAGCCTGTTTCAGGGTGTCGCCGTCATACACCAGCTTGAGGGAAAAATAGGGCCGGTCCTCGTTCAGCAGGCGGAAGAAAATTTTGTCGCCCTCCCAGATGGGCAGGTCCGTTACCTTTTCTTTGGGCACCCATTCCAGTACGCCTTCGCGGCAGGCGTCGCGCGGCACCATCTCGCCTTCCCACTGGTCCGCGGTGTACAGGTGGATGAACTCGGTCATATTGCCCCAAATAAAGGTCAGCAGGCCCCGGGCGCGGAAGCGTTTCAGGGTCAGGCCGGTCTCCTCCTTCACTTCCCGCAGCAGACAGTCCTCCGGGCTCTCGAACCGCTCAAATTTGCCGCCCACGCCCACCCATTTATCGTGGTTGTAATCGTCCTGCTTTTTGATGCGGTGCAGCATCAGGTACGCATCCTCCCGTTCCAGATAGCACAGCGTGGTGCTGAAAATGGGGAATTCGGGGTCCATAAAGGCGCCTAAGTTCATGGGTGTTTCTCCTTTTTGATGCCGTTTTTTCACGGTCCCTTCTCGTGAAAAGGCACCCCGGCAAAGCCCGCAGGCTTTGCCGGGGTGCAAACCAAAAATAACGTTTCCTCTGAATATGCCCGAGCAGCGCGGCGGCAATTTAAAATCATTGCCCCTTCCGGCTGGCTCTGCCTTTGCCCGCATTGTTCAGCTTGCGCACCAGATCGTTCTGGTGCTTGCGCTGGCTGGGTGTGGGCTGCGGGTCCTTGGCCTCCTCGGCGCGGCGGCCGCTCTGGGCAGCGTCCGGGTCGATGCGTTCCAGCGTCCATTCCTGATTGCCGCCGGCCACAAAGTTCCAGATCTGGGCCTGTGCGCCGTTGGCGGTGTTCATGCCCACAAGGTCGATGTATTTATCGGCCAGCACATTGCGGATGCGGGTGCGGCCATTGCGGGTGGGTTCCAGTGCCCAGCACTGGCTCAGCCCGCTGGTGCGGCCCCACTGGTGCAGCCATGTGCCCTCCACCACGCCGCCAAGGGCCAGATCCATCATCTTGCCGGTAAAGCGGTTGCAGATGCGCCAGCGCCCTTCGCCCGCGTCTATGAACTGCCACTGCTGCCACGGATGGCCCGCATAGCTCCACAGCTGGATGGCGGCGCCGTTCTCCGTGTTGAAATCCTTTATTTCCAGCACCTTCCCGTTGGGGGCTTTGATGATGTAAAATTCATTTTCCAGAATCACTGCCTGTGATGCCTTTGCCATAGAGCACGACTCCTTTCCGCTTTGGTAGCCCTATTATAACGTATTTACGCTTTGGCAGCAAGGATGCTTTTCCATAATCTTTTCGCATTTTATTGTGCATTCTGTCGCATTTTTTGCTGCGATAACGTTTACGTGCAACACAAGCGTTTCCTGTACGCTTTGCTTTGCACTCCGGGCGCGGTTGTGATACAATAAAGGCATATCTTTTAAGGAGGGGAATCGCTATGACCAACGAAACATTGCAAACGATCAAGAACCGCCGCAGCTGCCGCGCCTACAAGCCGGAGCAGATCACCGACGAAGAGCTGAACGCCGTACTGGAAGCCGGCACCTATGCCGCCAGCGGCAAGGGCCTGCAAACGGCCAAGATCGTGGCCGTGCAGGACGCTGCCACCCGTACCCAGCTCACCCGCATGAACGCCGCCGTTATGGGTTCCAGCGGCGACCCCATGTACGGCGCACCCACCATTCTGGTGGTGCTGGCCGATGCCCACGCGCCGAACGCCGTGCCCGACGGCAGCCTTGTCATGGGCAACCTGATGCTGGCCGCCGCTTCGCTGGGGCTGGGCAGCTGCTGGATCAACCGCGCAAAGGAAGAGTTTGAATCTGACGAGGGCAAAGCCCTGCTCAAAAAATGGGGCATCGAGGGCGACTGGGTCGGTATCGGCCACTGCATCCTTGGCTACCCGGCGGCAGCACCCAAGCCCGCCGCACCCCGCAAACCGGATTATATCGTAAAAGTATAAGGAGAACTATGAAGCCTGATTACAAGCTGGTCGCCAAAGCCAAATATATCCACGCCACCGCCGACCTTGCCAGCGAGCTCTGGCACGAGGTGTACAAGCGCTATTACCCCGCAAAACAGCTGGACGCCCTTGTGGATGAGCTGCAAAGCGCCGACGCCATTGAGGAGGACATCGACAACGATGTAAACTACTTCCTCGTGGTTCTGGGCGGCAAGACCATCGGTTACTTTGCATGGAAGATGGAGAACACCGCCCTGCACCTGATGCACCTGTACCTCAAGCCCGAATACCGCGGCAAGGCACTGGGCCGGGACATCGTGCTCTCCTGTGAGCGGCTGGCCCGGGGCGAAGGCAAGGGCCGCGTATGGTGCACCGTGCACGCCAAGGCCCTGCCGGTGCAGCAGTTCTTCAAGGCCCTGCGCTACCGCAATTTAAAGCCCGCCGAACAGGATACCGGCACCGTTCCCCGGGACGAAGTGGTATTTGAGCACACCTTGGGCTGATTTTGCCGCCGGAAAACTGCAAAATGCTATTGAAATTTTTCTCCGTTTGTTCTACACTAATGTAGTGTAATAAAGTGCCTGCCTGTGGGCGGCATCTGCAAAAAAGGAGAACGACATGGCAAAAGATCATCCTACCGGCCAGTCCGGTCTGTATCAGGCATTTTTGCAGCTCAAGACCCCGGAACAGTGCTACCGCTTTTTACAGGATGTGTGCAGCTATTCCGAGCTGAGTGCAATGGAGCAGCGCTACAACATTGCCGAAATGCTGGTGGACAAGCGCATCTACACCGAGATCATGGACAAGACCGGTGCGTCCAGCGCCATCATCAGCCGGGTCAGCCGGGTGCTCAGTGCCGACGACAGCGTGCTGCGCGCCCTGCTGGAAGCGGACAAAGCTGCCGGGCCCAAAAACTGAACCATCACGCAAACTGTGCCGCGTGCCGCCCGTGCGGTATGCGGCTTTTTGTTATCAGGAGGTACTTTGAAAATGAGCAAAGCCGTTGTATTTTTCGCCGAGGGCACCGAGGAATGTGAGGCCCTTCTGGTCGTGGACCTGCTGCGCCGCGCCAAGGTGGAGGTGACCATTGCCAGCGCCACCGGCAGCCGCGCCATCACCAGCAGCCACAAGGTGCACATCACCGCCGACGCACTGGCCGAGGACGTGGATTACTCCGATGTGGACATGGTGGTGCTGCCCGGCGGCATTCCCGGCACGCCGAACCTTGCCGCCAACAAGACCGTCACCGATACCTGCGTTTCCTTTGCCAAGAGCGGCAAAAAGGTGGCCGCCATCTGCGCCGCCCCCAGCGTGCTGGCACAGCTGGGCCTGCTGGAAGGCAAAAAGGCCACAGCCCACGCCGGTTTTCAGGACAAGCTCACCGGCGCCGAGGTGCTGGACACGGAAGTTGTGGTGGACGGCAATATCACCACCAGCTACGGTCTGGGCGGTGCCATCCCCTTTGCGCTGGAGCTGGTGCGCCAGCTGGCCGGGCAGGCCGAGGCCGACCGCATCCGGAACGCCATCGCCTACCGCCACTGAGGGAGGGAATCCACATGCGTTTTGTCACCTGCCGCCTGCCGGACGGCGTAGAAGATCCGGCGATCCTTTCTGCCGACGGCACGCAGGTCTGGCCGCTGAGCTGGCTGGGCCTTTCCTACGAGACCTTATCGGACGCCATCCCGTTCCTGACGCCGCAGGTGCGGGCCGGTTTGCAGTTGGCCATTGCAGGCATCCCGGCCCTGCCCATCGATGCCGTGCAGCTGCAAAGCCCCATCCCCTGCCCCGCGCAGGACGTGGTGTGCCTTGGCATCAACTATATGGCCCACTCGGACGAAGCGGAGAAGTATTCCGCAGACGCCTTTGCCACAAAGCACGAGGACGCCATTTATTTTTCCAAGCGGGTATCCCGCGCGGTGCCGGACGGCGGCTTCATTGAAGCCCACACGGACCTTGTAAAAAAACTGGACTACGAATGCGAACTGGCCGTGGTGCTGGGCAGGGATGCCCGGGACGTGCCCGCCGGGCAGACGAAGGACTATGTGTTCGGCTACACCATCCTGAACGACGTTTCCGCCCGCGATGTGCAGACCGCCCACAAGCAGTGGTATTTCGGCAAGAGCCTCGATGGCTTTACGCCCATGGGCCCCTGCATCGTTACGGCAGATGAATTTGAAGCCTACCCGCCGCGCCTCGGCATCCGCAGCTTTGTCAACGGCGAAAAACGGCAGGACTCCAACACCGGCCTGCAAATTTTTGACATCGACCATGTCATTCACGAGCTGACCCAAGGCATGACCCTGAAGGCCGGCACCATCATCGCCACCGGCACCCCGGCAGGCGTGGGCATGGGCATGGACCCGCCGCAGTTCTTAGCCCCCGGCGACACCGTGCGCTGCGAGATCGACGGCATTGGCGCTTTGACCAACACGGTGCGGTGAGCACTGTCATTTGTGCCAAAGTTTGGCTGCATTTTCCGTCTGTTTGCATGAAAATCCGCAGCGGCACTGCTCTTTTCGGAACGGGTGTGCTATACTGGCTGTATGAATGAAAAATGCGGCCCCGGGCCGCAGAAGGGGTAAATGAACTATGAAGGAATACGCATTCGGCATCGATCTGGGCGGCACCACCGCTAAGATCGGCCTGTTCAAGACCACCGGCGAGCTGCTGGAAAAGTGGGAAGTGCCCACCGATACTTCCAATGCCGGTGAACACATTCTGGAAAATCTGGCCGCTGCCGTGCAGGGCAAGATGCAGGAAAAGGGCCTTACCGCCGCTCAGGTGGAAGGCGTGGGCGTAGGCGTGCCCGGCCCTGTGCTGGACAGCCGCATCGTGCCCATCATCTGCGCAAATCTCGGCGGCTGGGGCAAGCACAACGTGGCCGAAGAGCTGGGTGCCCTGCTGGGCGGCATCAAGGTGCTGGTGGGCAATGACGCCAACGTGGCTGCTCTGGGCGAGATCTGGATGGGTGCCGCCAAAGGCTGTCGCAGCGCGGTCATGGTCACGCTGGGCACCGGCGTGGGCGGCGGCGTCATCGTCAACGGCAAGGTCATCGATGGCACCCACGGTGCCGGCGGCGAGATCGGCCACATCACCGTGAATCGCCACGAGACCGCCGCCTGCGGCTGCGGCAAGCACGGCTGTCTGGAGCAGTATTCCAGCGCCACCGGCGTTGTGCGCTGCATGAAGAAGCTGCTGGACGAGAACCCGGACGCCCCCTGCACCCTGCGCGGCACCGAGTTTGCTGCCAAGGACGTGTTTGATGCCGCCCGCAATGGCGACGCCCTTGCCGCCCGTGAGGTGGACGAAATGACCGACACGCTGGGTATGGCACTGGCCAATGTGGCCAACACCGTGGACCCGGAAATGTTCATGATCGGCGGCGGCGTGTCCCGCGCAGGCGAGGTGCTGTTTGCCCCGCTGCGGGAGCACTTCAAGGTCTATGCCTTCAAGTCCTGCCGTGAGACCCCCATCGTGCCCGCCATCCTTGGCAACGATGCCGGTATCTATGGTTCTGTGCGCCTGATCGTAGGTGAATGATTCAGCGGTATTTTTTCAGGAACTTAAAAACCCGGAAACGACGGTCGTTTCCGGGTTTTTCTTTGTACATTCAATAAAATTTACAGCGTTTCATCCCCCGGCAGCTGGTTCCACAGGCGGTAGTAAACGCCCTGCTTTGCCAGCAGCTGGTCATGGGTGCCGGACTCTACGATGCCCTCTTCACCCAGCACAAGGATGCGGTCGTAGTCCTTGATGGTGGTCAGGCGGTGGGCGATGGTCAGGGTGGTGCGGCCATGGGCCAGCTTTTCAAGGCTCTGGCCCACCAGAATTTCGCTCTCGTTGTCCAGTGCGCTGGTGGCCTCGTCCAGAATGAGGATGGGCGGGTTCTTCAGGAACACCCGCGCAATGGCGATGCGCTGCTTCTGCCCGCCGGAGAGCTTGACGCCGCGCTCACCCACGTAGGTGTCAAAGCCGTCCTTCAGGGCCAGAATGAACCGCTCGGCACCGGCCAGACGGGCCGCTTCCATGATCTCTTCGCGGGTGGCACCGGGCTTGCCGTAGGCGATGTTCTGGGCCACCGTGCCGCTGAACAGGTACACGTCCTGCTGCACGATGCCAATATCCTGCCGCAGGCTCTTCAGGGTGACATGGCGGATGTCCTGCCCGTCGATGAGGATGCGGCCGCTGGTCACTTCGTAGAAGCGCGGGATAAGGTTGCACAGGGTGGTCTTGCCGCCGCCCGAGGGGCCGACCAGTGCCAGCCGTTCGCCCGCCCGGATATCCAGACTGACGTTGTGCAGCACCTTGTTGTGGTCGTCCGGGTACTCAAAGCTGACATTTTCAAACCGGATATCACCGGGGCCGGGCTGCAGCGGCACCGCGTCCGGGGCGTCGCCGATGGTCACCGGGGTGTCCATGATCTCGGCAAAGCGCTCGATACCGGTCATGCCGCGCTGGAACTGCTCGGCAAACTCCACGATGCGGCGGATGGTGGCGATGAGGGTGGTGACATACAGCATATAGGCCACCATGTCACCGGCAGTGATCCTGCCGTACACCAGCGAGAGACCGCCTGCCAGAATGACCACCAGATACATCAGACCGTCAAACAGGCGGGTGGAGGTGTTGAAGGCACCCATGGCGTAGTAGCCGAGGGTCTTGATCTGCTCAAAATCCCTGTTGCCCTTTGCAAACTTCTCGCGTTCCTCATCCTCAGCGGCAAAGGCTTTTACGACGCCCTGCCCCAGCAGGCTGTCCTCAATGGTGGAGTTCAGCTCGCCGATCTGCACGCGCTGCTGGCGGAACCGTGCCCGCAGCCGTCCGTTCAGGTATACCGATACCACTCCCATCAGCGGCACGCAGGCGAACACCGCCAGCGTCAGCGGCACACTGGCCCGGCACAGGATGACAAAGGACACTACGATCTTGATGGCCGCAATGAAGAATTCCTCCGGGCAGTGGTGGGCAAACTCGGTCACATCGAACAGGTCGTTGGTGATGCGGCCCATGATGGTGCCCACCTTGGTGTTGTTGTAGTAGGTGTGGTCCAGCTTCAGCAGGTGGTCAAAGGCATCGCGGCGCATATCCGTCTCGATGTGCACGCCCATGATGTGGCCAATGCTGGACATGTAGTAGCTGGCTGCACCATCGATGATGCGCAGCACAAAATAGAGCGCTGCCAGCCGCAGCACGATGCCCGCTGTCAGGGTGATGCCCACGCCCATGGCGGCGTTGGTGATGGTGCTCATGATCTTGGGCAGCACGATGTCACACAGGGTGGTCAGCGCCGCACAGAACAGATCCAGAAACAGGGTCTTTTTGTACTTTGCCAGATAGGGCAGAAAGCGCCGGATCAGCGCACCGCTGCCTGCGTGGTGCGCCCCGGGGTCGTTGATTTTGGTTTTTGACATGGTTCCTCCACTTTTTGGTTTTCTTCAGGCCTTTACGATTCAGGACGTTTCAGATATTTTTTAGCAGGCTTGCCCTCTCAGTCAAATCCTTTGGATTTGCCAGCTCCCCCAGAGTGGGAGCCTTTGGCATTCCACACAAACTTCATCTCTTTGCCAAGGCCTCTCCCTTTGGGAGAGGCCTTGGCACGGCGTGAGCCGTGACGGAGAGGGCGAGGACGCTGCCCTGAAGCTGTTTTTCCACAGTTCTCTTACTTTTTACTGTAATCCCGTTCGCCGTAGATGGCGGTGCCGATGCGCACGAGGGTGGCACCCTCCCGGATGGCGTTTTCAAAGTCGCCGCTCATGCCCATGGAAAGGGTCTCCATGGACACGTTGGCGTAGCCGCGCTCTCCCGCCTGCACAAACAGCTTGTACACCTCGGCCAGATACCGGCGGTTGCGGGCATCGTCGCCGTTCACGGGCGGAATGGCCATCAGCCCCTTGACCCGGATGTGCTCCTGTGCGGCAGCGGCATCCAGCAGCGGCCAGAGCGCTTCCGGTGCCACACCGGTCTTGCTCTCCTCCCCGCCGATGTTCACCTCCAGCAGCACGTCCTGCACGATGCCGGCCTTGGCGGCTTCCTTCTCGATGGCGTTCAGCAGATGCTCACTGTCCACGCTCTGGATGAGGCTGGCGCGGCCCAGCACCTTTTTGATCTTGTTGGTCTGCAAGTGGCCGATAAAGTGGCTGGGCTTACCGCAGTAAGCGCCCGCGTCAAAGTTTGCGCACAGCTCCTGCACATGGTTCTCGCCAAACACATCGATGGGCAGCGCGGCACTTGCGGCCACCGTCTGTGCAGTGCGGGTCTTGCAGGCGGCGCACAGCTGCACCGCTTCCGGGTCGCGGCCTGCTTCGCGGGCGGCAGCAGCCATCTTTTCCCGGATCTCTGCCACGGCCTCCTTCATCTGTTCCAGATTCTTTTCTGCCATGATGCTCAGTCCTCCTCGGTATACTTGGCGCGCTCACCGCCGATGAGCTTCGGGCGGGTGCGGGCGCACAGGATGTTCGCTTCGCCGATCTTTGAAAGGCTCAGCCGCACCGGCACCGCCACCCGCTTGAGGTGCATCCCGATGAGGGTACCGCCGATATCGATGCCTGCGTGGGCGCGGATCTCTTCCACAGCCACCGGCTCTTTGAACTTCTTCCAGCAGGTGGTGGCCCAGCTGCCGCCTGCGTGGGGGCGGGGCACCACGCACACCTCTTCCCAGCCGTATTTTTCGGCGGCTGCGCGCTCAATTATAATGGCGCGGTTCAGGTGCTCACAGCACTGTGCGGCCAGCCAGATGCCGTTTTCGGCCAGCACTGGGGCAATGCCCGCGTACACGGCCTGCGCGGCTTCCAGACTGGAATCCTTGCCGATGTGCCCGCCCACGATCTCGCTGGACGAGCAGCCCACCACGAATACATCGCCCTTTTTCAGCTTGGCCTCGGCCAGCAGTTCGGTCACGGCCTGCCGGGCCTCGGTCTCAATTTGCTTTTTGAATGCTTCCGTCATAAAAAACACCTCGGGTTTTATCAAAAATCAAAGATTTGCGCTGCGCACCTTTTCGCTGCCTGCAAGGCCCAGATACAGCCGGCTTTCCGCCGGGCACAGGGCCGTCACGCTGCCTGCATCTTTGCCGGAGATGATCCGCTTCCAGCTGCCGTCGGCGGTGTCCACCGCTTCGGCGCAGGGGGCGTCAGCGGGCAGGCCGAACAGCTTTTCCTGCAAGTTCCGGCCCGCGCGCAGGGCAATGCCGCGCAGCAGGGTGCTGCCTGCATTTTTTTCCAGCCAGCTGCTGCGGGCCCAGCGGTAGCCGATGTACAGGGTGCCGTCCGCGTCCATCGCCAGCGCGCCGGGATAGCCCGGCAGACCGGAAACGAAGCTGCGGCAGTTTTTGCCGCCTGCCGTCAGATCCTGCGCGGCGGCGCTCACGCTCCACACGCAGCGGCTGGCAAGGTCGGCAACGTACAGCGTGCTGCCGTCCGGGCTCAGGGCCAGACCGGCAGCACCGGCCACACCGCCCAGCACCTTCTGCACGGTGCGGGCCGCCGGGTCGTACACATACACGCAGCCGGTGCCGGTGTGGGCCAGCAGCTCGGTGCGCAGGGTGTTCTCCAGCCCGTCGGCAGGCCCGGCGGCGGCTACGGCAAAATAAATTTTGCCGTCCGGCGCCGCTTCCACCGCCGAGACGACCCCCAGCGGTGCGCCGTCGATCTGGGTCACCACCTGCTCCACCGCCGTGCCCCAGCTGTCATGGGCGGCACGGCACAGACTTCCGCCGCCGGGCGTGAGGATGCTCAGCCACAGATCCCCGTCTGCATCAAAGGCAAAGCCGGTCAGCTCGCCATCCACCGAAAGGATGGCCGCACAGTGCCCGCCATCAGTGCGCACAAGGTCGCTTTTGCGCTTTTTCAGCACAGCGCCATCGTAGGCGGCCGCGTACACAAGGCCGTCCCGGGTGCGGATGCAGTCCACGCCCTGATATTCGCCCAGCGCCAGCGTACCCTTGTTATCGGCGGCAAGGGCCGTCTGCACCGCACCGGTGTCCTGCCGGACATCCGGTGCCGTGTAGCTTTGGGGCGGTGTATCGATGGGCCGGAACACCAGCGCGTACACCAGCGCCAGCAGAATGCCCACGCCGAACACGGTGCTGGCCGTGCGGAAGCGCTTGAGCAGGGCATCCCGCTCGGCTGCGGCCTGTGCGGCATATTCTGCCCGGCGGCGGGCGGCTCTGGCATTGACGCGGTTTGCCCGCCGCATCCAGCGGTCCACGAACAATGCCACCTGCGGCCCGATGGTGAGCGACGCAATGGCAAGTATCAGCAAAAATTCAACAAGTCCGATCCTCATAGGGCTTTTTCCTTTGTTTGTCAGCAGTCTTGGCAGGTTTGCCTGCCCTTATCGTTTCAGTATAGCATTTGCGGCGCGGCAGTGCAAGCATCCGCCGCAGGCCTTTTTCCGCATCTTTCCCGCAAAAGCCTTTTTTGCTGCACGAAAGTATGCTATAATCCGTTTGGTCATACCATCGTGCGCAAACGACCAGAATCGAGGATGAAAATGGAAGCATTCAAATACAACGTTCTGCCGGGCCGCTACCGGCATTTCAAGGGCAATGAATACGAGGTGCTGGGCATGGCCCGCCACAGCGAGACCGAGGAAGAAATGGTGATCTACCGTGCCCTGTACGGTGAGCGCGGCCTCTGGGTGCGTCCCGCCGCCATGTGGTGCGAGACCGTGGAGCGGGACGGCAAAGTGCAGCCCCGCTTTGTGCGCATCGAAGAATAAGCGCCGTGCCGCAGCCGAAAATGCATACAAAAAGAGGTCCTTCCGGGTGCATCCGGAAGGACCTTTTACGTTCTGCTGCGCCCTGCACGGCGCAGCGTTCTTCGTTTACCTGTAAAGCACTTATTCCTCAAAGCCCAGCACGTAGGTCACAATGGCAGCCACCACGATGGCAGTCACGATGGCGATGCTCATGGCGATGATGGTATCTTGGAAGATGGGCAGGGCCAGCACGGTGGAGTAGCCCATCACGTAAGCCTTAGCGCCCAGCAGACCGGCCACGACGCCGCCCACAGCGCCGCCGGCCATCACGCCGTACATGGGCTTCTTGCGGGGCAGGTTGATGCCGTAAATAGCGGGCTCGGTGACACCGGCCACGATGCAGCCGAATGCGATGGACAGCGCTTCGGCACGCTTCTCAGCGTTCTTGGTGCGCAGGGCCACGCCGATGCAGGCACCGCCTTCTGCCATGTTGTGCAGAATGAACGCGGGACGGAACACAGCATCGTAACCGGGGTTGGTCAGGGCCTGTGTCATGAAGGGTACCAGACCCAGATGCATACCGGTCATGACCAGCCAAGGCAGGCAGGCGGCCAGCAGGCCAACGGTGATAAAGCCGATCTTATCGCCCAGGAAGCCGAACACGACAGCCAGATAGTTGCCCAAATAGCCGCCCAGAGGAGCCAGCACGGTGAAGCCCAGAATGGAGGTGACGGTAACGGTGCACAGGCCCACCAGCAGGGACTTGAAGATGCCCGGAACGATCTTGTTGAAGAACTTTTCCAGATAGTATGCGCACAGTGCGATCAGCAGCGCCGGCAGCAGGGAGCTGGAGTAGCTCATCAGACGCACGGGGAGGCCCAGCAGGGTAACAGGCTCACCGGCAGCCACCAGCGCGGTATACTTGCCGTGCAGCAGGGCTGCGGCACAGATCATGGAGTAGATGGGGGTGCCGCCCAGTTTCTTGGCTGCGCCGTAGGCAGCAAAGATGGGCATGAAGTAGAAGGCCGCATCTGCAACGCCGCTGAGCAGGGCGTATGTACTGGTGCCGGAGAAGTCTGCGTTCACCAGCGTGATGAGCAGCAGCAGCACCTTGAGCATGCCGCCCGCCACCAGACCGGTGATCATGGGTGCCACGGCAGCGGAAACGTAGTTCAGCACTGCAACGCCTGCGCTCTTCACGGTGAGGGGCTGCTTTTCCTTGGGCGCATCCAGATTCTCGTTGACGGCTGCACCTTCCTTGAGGTCAAAGTCCTTCACGACCGCCTCATACACGGGCAGCAGATTCTTGCCCAAAACCACCATCAGCTGGCCGCCGGCGTAGATCACGCCCAGCACGCCGGGGATCTTTTTCAGTGCTTCCTGATCCGCCTTGTTCAGATCCTTGACCACGAACCGCAGCCGGGTCATGCAGTGTGCCACAGTGGAAATGTTCTCGGTGCCGCCCACCAGCTGAACCACTTCCGCAGCCGTTTTCTTTGCATCAAATGCCATGTTGACTCTCCTTTGCTTTATTTATGATCCCTTTATTCGTTCCAGAGGCTCTCGCCGTTTGTGGCAATGACCTCTTTCATCCAATCGTAAGACAGCTTCTTGCGGCGTGCGCAGGTGCCGTTGCCCTTATCGTCCATATCCACATAGATGTGGCCATAGCGCTTTTTCATCTCACCGGTGGAAAGGCTCACCAGATCGATGCAGCCCCACATGGTGTAGCCAAGGCAGGGCACGCCGTCGATCACCATGGCGTCGATCATGGCCTTGAGGTGGTCGCGCAGGTAATTGATGCGGTAGGTATCATTGATGGTGCCGTCCTCTTCGATCTCGTCGATGGCACCCAGGCCGTTCTCCACGATGAAGATGGGCTTCTGGTAGCGGTCGTAGATTTCGTTCATGCAGTAGCGCAGGCCCAGCGGGTCGATGGGCCAGCCCCACGGAGTGCTCTGCAAGTAGGGGTTCTGGTCGCCGCCAATGACGTTGAACTTGGTCTCGGTGCTCACGGTGCAGGAGCGGTAGTAGCTGAAGGACACAAAGTCCAGCGTACCGCTCTTCAGGATCTCCTCATCGCCCGGCTCGGTGTGCAGGGTGACGCCGCGGCGGCCGAACAGATCGCCGGTGTAGGAGGGGTAGTAGCCGCGGGCCATCACATCGATGAAGAACAGGCTCTCGCGGCGGCACTGCATCTGGCGGAACATATCCTCCGGCTTGCAGGTGGCGGGGTAGATCTCGCTCAGGGCGTACATGGCACCGAACTGGGAGCCCGGCATCATCTCGTGGCCCAGTTTGACAGCCTGTGCACTGGCAAGGAACATGTTGTGCACGGCGTTGTAGTGGGTCTGGTCGTCGGCGCTGGAAGTGCCGCAGGAGGCATAGCCGCGCACAGCGTTGATCTCGTTGAAGGTGAGCCAGTAGCGGCACCGCTTGCCGATGCGCTCAAACAGGGTACGGCAGTAGTGCAGATAGCATTCGATGGTGCGGCGGCTCTCCCAGCCGTTGTACTTTTCGGCCAGAGCGGCGGGCAGCTCGTCGTGGTGGATGGTGATGAGCGGCTCCATGCCGTGCTTTTCCAGCTCGTCGATGAGGTCCAGATAGAACTTCAGGCCCTCTTCGTTGGGCTGCTGCTCTTCGCCTGTGGGGAAGATGCGGCTCCAGCAGATGGAGAAGCGGTACACATTGTAGCCCATGCCGGCCATCAGCTCCACATCTTCCTTCATGTGGTGGTAGCCGTCCACAGCATTGTGGCTGGGGTAGTAGCAGTCCGGGTAGATGTGAGGCTTTGCACCGGCCGGGAAGCTCTCGGCCGAAAAAAAGCTGCTGCGTGCCTTTGCAAAGCCGCCGTCTGCCAGCAGCAGGGTGTTGCCGCGCGGGTCCTGCACGGAGCCGTCGGTCTCAAAATCGTGAGTGGAAAGGCCGCGTCCGCCCTCCTGCCAGCCGCCCTCATACTGGAAGTCGGCGGTGGCACCGCCCCACAAAAATCCATCGGGTACTCTCATATACGTCTCCTTTTCTTCGTCATTGTGCTCCAAATTCCCGTTTGTTGTTCGTTGCTTCTATTATATTTGTCCGTGTTGGATACATGGCAAATTTCGCAATTTGGAAACAAAAAGCGCGTACATTCGGCAGTTTGCCAGAATGTACGCGCTTTTGTTTGTGCATTATACCAGTGTTCCCGTTTTTTTGCGGGTGGCCTCGCGGTAGCGCCATGCGATCATATCGCTGATGAACGGATACGCCGTGCGGTGGGTGTGCACCTCGTCGCCGCGGCGGAACAGGATGCTGTAGGCCACGCGGGGGTCATGGGCCATCGTTTCGTCCGAGGTGATGAGCACGATCTTTGCCTTGGTGGTGTTGAAGATGTCCTTGTGGTAAAAATCATCGATGGTATCGTACCGGTTCAGGTACTGGCCGGAATCGCTGAACACGATCAGCAAAGTGTCCGCATCTGCCCGGGCAATGTTGCCGGTCTGCTTGATATCGTCCAGCGTTGCCACGATGAACTTGCCGCAGTAGCCCAGCTTGATCTGTAGATCCATGGCTGCCGTACCGGAAAACATCATCCCCAGCGCAAACACCTTTTTATACCGGATCAGGTCCTCCACCAGCCGGTCGATGGCCGTCCAGTCCAGTTCTGCTTCGGTGGTGCGGATATCCCGTGCCATCTGCACCGCATACTGCTCCGGCGTGTGGTTTTTCAGGTAGCCCATCACATCCTCAATGTAATTGAAGCGGTTTTTGTATTTGTTATCCTGAAACTTTGCTGCCTCCCGGAACTCGGCGTAGTCCTCGTAGCCCAGCGCCCGGATGAACTTGGAAATGGTGGACTTGGATACCCTGCACAGGTCCGCCACCTCGTTGATGGCAAGGCTGTGCAGCAGTTCCATATTTTGCAGCATGGCCAGCGCAATGTGGTAAAAAGTGGAGTCGCTGCTGGATTCGTTCAGCAGGATCAGAAGTCTGTCGTACAGAATGCCCATGAGCCCGCCCTCCTGTATTCCGTTTTCCGGCAAAAGATCTTATCTTTATAGTATCATATTCCACGCTTTTGTGCAATAAAACTGTCTGTTTTATCCGCTTTGAAACTGCGGCTGTGCAGGGCTGGTTTTCTGTGGTATACTGAGAGTGGGTACGCCCGTGCTTTTTTGAAAAGCGTTCACGCAAACTTCACAGCTTTTTCCTATTCTTGCTGTATGATATGATGGATGAGAAGTCTATTTTCGAGGAAGGGGACTGTATTATGGCTAAGATCCTGATCGTTGACGATGAGCCGCGCATCCGCGAGCTGATCCGCGAACATTTACAATATTCCGGTTACGTATGTGAAGAGGCCGCCGACGGCACTGCGGCGCTGACCCAGCTTTCCGGCGGGGCCTTCGACCTTGTCATTCTGGACCTGATGATGCCGTTCATGGACGGCATGACCTGCCTGCGCGAGATGCGCGCCCGCCACATCAACACACCGGTGATCATCCTTACCGCCCGCGGCGAAGAGTACGACAAGCTGGCGGGCCTTGAGGGCGGCGCCGATGATTATGTGGTCAAGCCCTTCTCGCCGCGTGAGCTGGTGGCCCGCGTAAAGGCCGTGCTGAACCGCACCATGCCAAAGCCTGCCGCCGCTTCCGACACCATGACCTTTGGCGAGCTGACCATCGACACGGCCAGCCACACGGTGCGCGTTTCCGGCGAGGATGTGGCCCTGACGCCCAAAGAGTTCGACCTGCTGGTGTTCCTTGCCTCCAACAAAGGCATCGCCCTCAGCCGCGAGAAAATTTTGCAGAAGGTGTGGAACTACGACTACTTTGGCGAGGACCGCACTGTGGACACCCACGTAAAAATGCTGCGGGGCCACCTTGGCAAGTGCCGCGGCTACATTGCCACTGTGTGGGGCATCGGCTATAAGTTCGACCCCGACGCAGCGCGCTGATAAAGGAGTGGAGGTTTCATGCGGCACCATCACTCCCCCGGCATCCGCGGACAGCTGATGTGGTTCTTGTGCTGTATCTGCCTGTTCCTGCTGGCACTGGTGTGGTTTTTGTCCACCCAGCTGCTGGAACCGCTGTACACAAAGCACATCGAAAAGCAGCTGACCACGCAGGCCGAAGCCATCACCGCCGATCTGGACCGGGCGCTGGCCGAAGGCCAGACCCTTTCGGCATGGTCGTTCGGGCATCTTACGGTGAACACCCAGTTCTTTGACCGTCTGGCCACCCAGCTGTACGCCAGCGGTTCCCTGAACAGCTTCTGTGTGGATATCTCCGATACCACCATGCGCACCATTTACAAGATCGAGAACCAGTCCTACTGCAACCTGCACGAAACGCTGCTGTCGGATTCTTCCAACAACGACATGGTGGTGTCCACCGCCGTGGCCATGCGCAAAAAATGCCGCACCACAGGCGGCTTTGTGCAAACGCTCAACCCGCCGCGGCTGTCCGGCTCGGCGCAGCTGCTGGTGGGGCGCAATACCTCCGGCGGCGAGTACACCGTGCTGGTGACGACCAGCCTTGTGCATGTGGCCGAGGCCGGCAAGGTGCTGAGCACCGTGCTGCCCATGGCGGCAGCCGTGATCTTTGCCTTTGCCATGACGGCGGGGTGGCTGTTCAGCGAGTGGTTCACAAAGCCGCTGCGCCAGCTTTCCAGCGCGGCACGGCAGATGGCCATGGGCAACTACGCTGTGCATGTGGACACCCGCCGCAGCGATGAGCTGGGCGACCTGGCACAGGACTTCAACCACATGGCCAACGAGGTGCAGCATGCTTCGCAGATGCAGCGCGACCTGCTGGCCAATGTCTCCCACGACCTGCGCACCCCGCTGACCCTCATCAAGGGCTACGCCGAAACGGTGCGTGACATCACCGGTGACGACAAGGCCCACCGCGATGAGCAGATGAACATCATTGTGGACGAGACCGACCGCCTGACCGCGCTGGTGTCCAGCGTGATGGAGCTGAGCAAGGTGACAAGCGGCGCGGCCAAGTGCGAGCGTGTGAACTTTGACATGGCGCAGCTGTGCGACGAAGTGAGCGAGCGCTACGACGCCATCTGCGCCCAGAACGGCTGGCAGCTCAAGCTGGAGCTGCCGGACGAGGAGCTGCCGGTCTACGCCGACCCGGACATGATGCAGCGCGCGCTGCACAACCTTTTGGGCAACGCCATGCACCACATCGGCAAGGATGGCATCTTTATCCTGCGGGCACAGCGCTGCACCGAGGGCGTGCGGGTGGAAGTGGAGGACCACGGCCCCGGCATCTCTGCCGACGACCTGCCCTACATCTTTGACCGGTACTACCGCTCCCGCTCCGACTCCGGCAAGCAGGGCACAGGGCTGGGCCTTTCCATCACAAAAGCCATCTTCCAGCAGCACGGCTTCCGCTTTGGCGTGCAGAGCGCCATCGGCATGGGCACCACCTTCTGGTTCATCATGAACGACCTGCCCGCCAACGAAAAGACCGTACAGGAATAGAGCCATCACAAAAGGGGCTGCCGCACACTTGTGCAGCAGCCCCTTTTTCAAAGCTGTTTTTCTGATAGGCAGGGTGTCAGTTCGTTTTCTGCACCCGGTTCCACGCCTTGATGACCTGCCAGCGGAAGGTGTACTTGCCGGGCTTGAAGCTCTCGCCGTAGTCCTTCATCAGGCCCTGCTCCACACACCAGCGTGCAGCCAGCTGGGTGTCCGCGGCTTCGGCGCTGATATCGGCATACAAAGCGGCTCCGGCGGGCTGGGGCCTGCCTGCGGCATTCCACAGCATCAGGGCCAGCTGTTCGCGGCTGGTGGGAATAGCACCATCCGGCAGGTTGGTCTCCATCCAGATCTGGGTGCCCACTGCATAGGTCACAGCGCCAATGGCCGCACCGCCCAGAATGACAGCGGCGGCAGCGGCACCGTCGTCGCCGCCGGAAACGGTCTGGCCGGGCTCTTCCTCTGCGGGCTTATCGGCCAGAATGGCACGCAGCGTCACGCTCTGAACAGGCATCTTAAAGCTGTTGTTTTCAATAGCCAGACCCTGCGGCTCCACAACTTCCCAGCTGGACACGATCTTGCCCTCCGGGATGCCGTCAAAGGTGTTGGGCAGTTTGACCGTGCTGTCTTCATCGGCATTGGGCAGTGTTCCGATCCTCGCGCCCTCTTCGTCCACAATGGTGATGCCGTTCCTAGCTTTTTTTCTATATTTTGCGTAGTAAGTATTGCCGGCCACGGCAGTTTCTACCGAATCACCGCTGAAATCGGCAGTTTTATACCAGCCGTTGAACTTGAAGCCTTCCTTTTTCGGGTGGCAAGCTTGCCTGCTTCAAATTCGGTGTCAGCATCAAAGGTGCCGCCGTTGGTTACTGCACCCGCCGTTCTGTTGCTTGTCATAATACTGCCATTTTGCCCAGCATCTTTCACGTAAATAACATTGGGAATATTCATGTTGATAAATACATCTGTTCCATAGGAAGCCGATGCTTTTACATTTGTAGCATCAACAGCATACATGGATCCGCAGGCTTTAAACGCCTTGTTTCCTATTACTTCCAAAGATGCAGGAAATACAACAGAAGTCAATCCAGAATCGCTAAATGCAGCTATACCAAGTGTCCTTAAGTCTGACGGAAACTTAACGGTTTGAATCCCTTTACAGTAATTAAAAGCATAATCTCCTATCTCTGTTACACTTTCCGGAAGAACAATAGATGTGACATTCTCATATGCCTCAAATGTATGTGAACCAATCTTAGTAATACCATCACTGATTTCGATTTTGGTAATCATTTTACGGCTATCTGAAACGGGCTTAGATTCTTTTTCTGCTAGCACATAGTGCCATGGTCTATTATACGACCAGGTATCATTTTCATTAAAATCACCGATTTCTCCCGTTCCGGATATTGATAGCGTATAGCCTGTTGCATTCGGAGTCAACTTCCAAATTGCATTACTATAGTATGTACCTGTACAGGTATACACACCAGACGCAAAGTTATAGGTCTGAGCTTCATAAGATGCATCTGCACCACAGAAACCCGTCATGGTATCCGTTTCTTTCTCCGCCGCAAACGCCGCCGTGGGCAGCAATGTTACAATAAAACATACAGCCAGAAACATTGCTACGATTCGTTTTTTCATCGTTTTATCCTCCTGTTTGTATAATATTTTCGTTTTGTCCGGCCCCAATCTCCGGCTCAAAACGCAAAAAGACGCTGCCCCGGCATGGTTTTCACCACGCCGGAACAGCGTCTTTTTTCCAAAATTCAGTTACCTGCGCAAAAACGGGCGCACCGCAAACGGGCAGAGTTTCACTTACTCTGCTCTGCTCTGCTCTGCTCTGCTCTGCTCTGCTCTTTAAGCATGTCCGCAAAAGCGCACATTGTCAAGCCCTTTTTCACAGCCGGTTCTCCTTTGCTTTGGCAGTTCCAACGCAAAGCAGCCCTGAGAAGCACCGGTCCAATGGGCCGGCGGCTTGCAGCCGGCTGGCTCCCTTCCGGAAGCCCCTGTCGCTTTGCGTCCCCGCCTTGCGGCGGATCTGCCAATGATATCTATACCCCGAATATACCAGTTTTTACGCTTCTTTGCAAGAGCCGGCCCCCACATCCTGCGCCGAATTTTATGCAGGATTTTTGGCAATGGTGCAAAAAAGCGAAGCACACTGCGCTTCCGAATGCAGCCTTTTGTTTACGAATTGGAATCCGCCGTGCGGTAGATCCCGAATGTATTGTCCGGTGCGGGCATCTCCACGCGGGAAGCGCGGTCGTTCACGGCCCACATCATCGCACCCATTGCGGCCAGCACCACCAGAATGATGAGCCATTTGACAGAATTCGGCAGTTTTTTCATAGCATATCCTTATACTTCTTTTTATATTTCATCATTTTATTCCGGTCTGCATATTTTCCGTGCAGTTTTGAGCAGTGCGGCAGCCTGTACGCTGTCCAGCTGCTTCACCCACGCGCCGCGCGGCGCAGCGCCCGCACCGGTGCTGCCCGCTTCTGCAAAGCAGGCAAGGGCCGAGTCGGTGCGGCTCTGCCATGCGGAAAAGCCCTCCGGCGCAATGTGTGCGCCAAGGCGGCAGTCCAGCACGGCCGTTTTACCGGTGGGCCGCCACGGCCTGCCCAGAAACACGGTGCCCGCCGGGCAGTTGTCCGAGACAAAGTCGCAGTCCCAGAACACAAAGCCGATGCCATCGGCACTGCCGGACGGTGCCGTGACGTAGCTTGCAGGCAGGTGGTTGTTCACCGTGCGGATGGTGCACTGTTCAAACAGGGCATCCGCACCGCCAAAGATAAAATCGATATCGCCCGCGATCTCGCAGTTCCGGTAATACTGGGCCGTCGGGCGGCGGGGCGCAAAAAGGCCCGGGCCAAGGAAGCCGTCCTTCTCCCGCTCTTTTTCCGGCAGCGGCGCACAGAACAGCGTATCCTGATTGCCCAGCAGCCGCACATCCTCAAAGACGGCGTGGCCGCAGTCCACATAAGCCGCCACGGCCTGCCCCACCTTTGCCCCGGGGCCGGCATCGTTCTCAATGGTCAGGCCCTGCACCCGCAGTTCTATCCCACGGAAAAACGCGGTATAGCTGCGGAAGGTGTGGGTGGGCCTGCCATCCGGGTGCGGCAGCTTTCCGCCGTCGCCCCACACGATGCGGGTGCTGTCCATGCCTGCGCCGATCAGGGTGATATCCTGTTTTTCGCAGACCAGCTTTTCCCGGTACGTACCCGGCCCGATGTAGATTTTCGCCATATAGTTATTGGGCACGGCCAGCACTGCCTCGGACACCGAAGCAAAATCGCCGCTGCCATCCTGCGCCACGGTTATGGTAAGCATGTTTCTGCCCTCCCGTTTTGTTTCTATGCTTCCATAGTATACCTTCTCTCCGGTCGAAAATCAACGAAGTTTGTGTGAACGCTCAGCTGCATTTTTCCAGCCGCAGCACCGCCGCCGTGATATCGTCCGGCCTGCCGGTCTTTTGGGCGCGCACGCGGGCTGTTTCCACCAGTGTTTTGGCAATTTCGTCCGGTGCTTCGCCAGCGGCGGCGGAAAGCTCCAGCTGCTTTGCCACCCAGCCGGGGCCGTCCACCAACAGCCCGTCCGACACCAGCACCGCATAATCTCCGGCGGTCAGGTGCACCACCCGGCTCTGGCCGTTCACGCCGCCCAGAATGCCCACCGGCAGGCTGGTGTCACCTACGGCCCGCACCCGCCCGCCGTGCACAAGAAAGCCCGGTGCCGCACCTGCCTTGAACAGCCTTGCCGTGCCGGTGTAAAGGTCCACGCTGATCAGGTCCAGCGTGGCACCGCTCTCGTCCTCACTTTTCAGGGCCAGCGCCACGTTGACCAGCCTTGCCGCCAGCTCTGCGGTAAAGCCCGCCTTCAGCAGCCGGGCCGTCAGCTCGGCGGCAAGGTTGCCGTCCACAGCGGCGGGCCTGCCGGTGCCCATGCCGTCGCACAGGATCATCTGTGCCGCCGCCGGGCTGCAAAACTGCTGCACCGCATCGCCGGAAATGCTGCCCCGCGCCGCCGCGCCCGCCATGCCGAACACTGCCCGCAGAGCAGGCTTTTCGCAGAACAGCAGGGTGGTGAGCCCCTTGCAGGAGAGCACCTGCGGCACTTCCAGCGTGCGGCGGCAGATGCGGCCCACCTCCACGGCCAGCGCGGCCAGCTCCTGCGCCGAGAAGCGGGTGCGCGGCAGCGTGACCGCCGCATGGGTGCGGCCCAGATCGTCCAGCGTAACGGCGCACTCCTGCGGCGGCGTGCCAAGCTGCGCAAAAAAGTCCGCCACCCGGCTGGATCTGTAGGGTTCCGGGTCGCCCGGGCGGCCCAGCTGCTCGCCCAAAACGCCCAGCGCTTCGGCCACGGCGCTGTATTGTTCGGTCAGGGCGGTGCGCATGGCTTCGGCGTGAAGGCGGGCTTCCTTGCGGCTGCGGTACAGCGCAAAGGAGCGGCTTGCCGCCGCGCACAGTGCCGCCGGGTGGATGCAGCGGCTCAATTGCCCGGGCAATTGGGCAGCTTCCAGCCCGCCATTCTGTTCCAGCAGCGGGCGCAGGGCTTCCATGCCCTCCCGCGTGGCGGCATATTCCTGCTTCCAGCACTGTTCCCGCCGCCCGCAGTTAAAACAGAGCGTATCATGGGTGTTATCGATCACCCAGCGGAAATCCTCACACCGGTGCGGCAAGGTGTCGTAGACGTCGTTCACGGTCTCGGCCAGCGAGGCAAGGCTCTGGGACACCTGTTCCAGCCGGGTAGCAGCTGCGCTGTACTGCGGGCGCTGGGCAGGCCGGGCCTGCGGTGCTTCCTCCGGCTCCGGCACCAGCCACCGCGCCGGCAGTGCCGCCACAATCGTAATGCCGATGCAGACGTTCAGCAGGTATTGGAACGCGCTCCCGGGCGGCTGGACGCACAGTGCGCCGGTCACGCAGCCGCCCGCATAAGCTGCCAGCGCTTCCATGCGGCGTCCGGGCGCCAGCACCGCCGCTGCTGCCGTGGCACAGGCAAGGCCCGCCGCCGCAAAGCTCTGCGCCGGGCTTGCTGCACACAACGCTGCCCCCAGCACGGCGCTGGCGGCAAGGGCCGCTTTGGCCTGTGCCTTGCTGCACAGATACAGTTCCAGCGCTGCGCAGGCGATCACGCCCGGCAGCAGCTGCCACAGCTGTATGCTGCCCAGCGCCGCCGCCACAGCAGCGCCCACCAGCAGCATCCCGGCACCCGGCTTTTCCGGCGCAAAGCGCCGCATGCAAAGGCCCATGGCGGCGGCCAGCAGGGCATCCGCCGCGCTGTAGAACACCAGCTCCACGCCCTCGCCGCCAAAGGCAAAGCACGCCGCCACCCCCACCAGCGTGCCGCAGCCCGCCAGTGCCGCCGGGGCCAGTGCTTTGGCCCCCATCCACCGCGCCGCCACAGCAGCACCCAGCGCACACAGCACGCAGATGCTTTGCAGCGAAAGCGCCCCAAAGCCGTGCAGCAGCACCCCCAGCGCCGCACCCGCCGCGCAGGGCGCAAAGCAATCCTCCGCAAAGCCCAGCACAAGGCCAAGGCCAAAGGGCATCAGCGCACCGTACAAAACGGCCCAGCCGCCCGCAAAGCCCACGGCCACCGCTGCCAGCCTGCGGGCTGCCGGGCGCAGCTCTGCCCGCTTTGCCAGCGCGGCCCGCTGTCCGCTCTGCCGCCCCACTGTTACAAGACCCATCCGCTCTGTCATAAAAATTCCCCGCTTTCCGGCGGGGTCCTTTTGTTCTGTGCCCCGCGCTTTCTGCATATACTGTAGCGCAGGCGCGCGGCGATTTTTAGCGCAGTGCAGTGTTCTGCCGCAAACCGGCCCAAAGACGCAAAAAAGCCCTGCGGCATTCAAAATACCGCAGGGCTTTGTGTTATTTTGCAAAAAATCAGCCGTTCAGCTTTTCAATTGCCGCTTTGACGCGGGCAAGGGTGGTCTCACGGCCCATCATGCAGGCAAGGTCGGTGCCGCCGCCGGGGGTGCGCTGCTTGCCGGACAGGGCAATGCCCAGCGGGTACAGCAGCCAGCCGTTCTTCTTGCCCAACTCTTCGGCCTTGGCCTTGCAGGCATCGAACACGGCATCCCGGTTATTAAAGTCTGCATTTTCCAGCACCGGCAGCAGGGCTTCCAGCGCTTCCTTGGCGGTCTCCGGGGTGGTCTTCTGCTTTTTATTGGCATACAGGCTCACATCGTACTCCGGCATGGCGTCAAAGAAATCCAGCTGCTCGGGGATCTCGCCCAGCACTTCGCACCGGGGCTGCAAATTGGCGCACAGCAGCTTTTTGTTGATGGGGGTATGCACGGCGCTGTCGATCCACGGCTCTGCCTTCTTCTGGAACTCCTCGGGGGACAGGCGGCGGATATATTCCGCGTTGATGGCCCGCAGCTTGAGGGGGTCGAAGATGGCGGGAGACTTGGAGATGCCGTCCGGGGACCAGATCTTGACCAGCTCGTCCAGCGAGAAGATCTCCTGCTCGGCATACTCGCCCTTGGGGCTCCAGCCCAGCAGGCAGATATAGTTCATCACGGCATCGCTCAAGTAGCCCTTTGCCACCAGATCCTGATAGCTGGCATCGCCGTTGCGCTTGGACAGCTTGTTCTGAGCGTCCTTCATCACCGGCGGGCAGTGGATATAGGTGGGGATCTCCCAGCCAAAGGCCTGATACAGCAGGTTGTACTTGGGGGTGGAGGACAGATACTCGCTGCCGCGGATGACGTGGGTGATGCCCATGAGGTGGTCATCCACCACGTTGGCAAAGTTATAGGTGGGCATGCCGTCGGTCTTGATGAGGATCTGGTCGTCCATCTCGCTGTTGTTCACCTCGATGTGGCCGTACACCACATCATCAAAGCCGGTCACGCCCTCGCGGGGGATCTTCTGGCGGATAACATAGGGCTCGCCTGCGGCAAGGCGCTTTTCCACTTCCTCTTTCGGCAGGTCGCGGCAGCAGCCGTCGTAGTGGGTCATTTCGCCGTTGGCGCGCTGCTCGGCGTGCAACGCTTCCAAGCGCTCCTCGGTGCAGAAGCAGTAGTATGCCTTGCCCTCGGCCACCAGCTGCTCGGCATACTGTTTGAACATGCTCATGCGCTCGCTCTGCACATAGGGGCCCACGGGGCCGCCGATATCCGGGCCTTCGTCCCACAGCAGGCCGGTCTCCCGCAGGGTGTTGTAAATGACATCCACAGCGCCCTCCACATAGCGGCCCTGATCGGTATCCTCGATGCGCAGGATGAAGGTGCCATCCTCGTGCTTTGCCATCAGGTAGGTATACAGGGCAGTGCGCAGGTTGCCCACGTGCATATAACCCGTGGGCGACGGCGCAAAACGGGTGCGGACTTTATTGCTCGGCATAGAAAAACGCTCCTTTATCGGTATGCAAAAAATTTGCGGATAGCTATGTTTTATTGTACCGATTCTGCGCAGTTTTGTCAATGCGGGATAGCATCATGCATTCACAGCTAAACCTTTTCCTTTTGTTCGCAATGTGCTATACTCGATTCAACAAATCGGAATTTATGGAGGTAAATGCAAATGGCAATTGAGTATAGAAGATTATGTGAAAAGGATCTAGATATATTCATTGAAATGAGAATAAATCAGTTGAGAGAAGAGGGGGCTAAAGAGGATATTGATTTAAAACCAGCTTTACGGGATTATTATATACGCCATATGAAAGATGGTACATTTGTTTCGTGGATAGCAGTAGATGATGAAAAAATCATTGGTACAAGCGGAATGTCATTTGTAGAAAAACCACCATATTTCGGATGTCCCAGTGGAAAGATGGGGCTTTTATCCAGCATGTTTACAAATGCCGATTACAGACGGATGGGAATTGCAAAAGAACTTTTACATAGAGTTGTTAAAGAAGCCCAAAATTATGGCTGTGGTACGATTCAAATTACAGCATCTGATATGGGAGTGAAATTATATACTGCATATGGATTTGTTCATAACGGTAATTTCATGCAATACAAACTTTAACGTAAATTCGCGTTTGTGGAGCAAAGCGGAACAATGAAAGCCCCAGTGGGGCTTTTAAGCGACCGAACGGTCTTGCGTTAGCAAGATGGAGGGGCCTCGCCCCGACAAGTTCCAGTTTGCCGTACAGCGCTGAACAGAGGAAAAGCCCCTGCGTTCCAAAACGGATGCAGGGGCTTTCCCTTTGTTTACTTCAAGATAATTTCGCCGTTTTCGTCGGCATCCACCACAAGGGTGCCGCCGGAAGCAAGGCTGCCATCGATCAGACGTTCGGCGGCGGGGTCCTCCACGGCTTTGCGAATGACACGGCGCAGGTCGCGGGCACCGAACTTGCCGCCCTGACTCTTTGCCACCAGCGCCTTGAGGGCTGCCGGGGTATAGCGGTAGGCGATGCCCTTGGCTTCCATGCCGGGTTTGTACTCATCCAGCATCAGGGCCGCGATGCCCTCCAGCGTCTGCTGGCTCAGGGGCTTGAAGGCGATCACTTCATCCACGCGGCCAAGGAATTCCGGCCGCAGGAACTGGGCCAGCGCCTTGCGGGTCTTTTCCTCGCTGAGCTGTTCCTCGCTCTTGTTGAAGCCAAGCCCGCCGGTGGACTGGTCGCTGCTGCCCGCGTTGGAGGTCATGCAGATGACGGTGTTGGAAAAATCCACCGTGCGGCCCTGCGCATCGTTGATCTTGCCTTCGTCCAGGATTTGCAGCAGGATGTTCATCACATCCGGATGGGCTTTTTCGATCTCGTCAAACAGCACCACGCTGTAGGGGCGGCGGCGCACCTTTTCGGTGAGCTGACCGGCCTCCTCGTAGCCCACGTAGCCCGGAGGCGAACCGATCATGCGGGACACCGCGTATTTTTCCATATATTCGCTCATGTCCAGACGAATGAGCGGGTCCGGGCCGTCGAACAGCTGATTTGCCAGCTGCTTGACCAGCTCCGTCTTGCCCACACCGGTGGGGCCCACAAAGATGAAGCTGGCCGGACGGCGGCGGCCCGAAAGGTCGGCGCGGCTGCGCTTGATGGCCTGCGCCACCAGATGCACGGCCTCGTCCTGCCCGATGATCTTCTTTTTCAGCTCACCCTCAAGGTTTGCCAGCTTTGCGAACTCGGTCTCCCGAATTTTGACCGCCGGGATGCCGGTCCACAGCTCGATCACCTTGGCCACATCGTCCATGGTCACTTGGATCTCGCTGGCAGCGGCCTGCTTTGCGGGCAGGTCGGCTTCCAGCTTTGCAATGCGGGTCTTGCGCTCTGCCACGCGCTCGTAGTCGATGGGCTCGTTCACGTCCGCATTCTCCATCTCGGCTTCTTCCTGCTTCAGAGCATCCAGCTCCTTCTGCATTCCAAGGTACTCAGAAATGACCGGGTGGGCCAGATTGCAGCAGGCACAGGCTTCGTCCAAAAGGTCGATGGCCTTGTCCGGCAGGTAGCGGTCGGTGATATACCGTTCGCTCAGGGTGACGGTGGCCGAAAGCACATCGGCGGGCACCTGCACATGATGGTGCTGCTCGTAGTAGTGCTTGATGCCGTTCATCACAGCAAGGGTATCGGCCACGCTGGGTTCCTCCACCCGCACAGGCTGGAAGCGGCGCTCCAGCGCCTGATCTTTTTCGATGTACTTGCGGTATTCGTTGAAGGTGGTGGCACCGATGACCTGAATCTCCCCGCGGGAGAGGGCGGGCTTTAAGATGTTGCCCGCGTTCATGGCACCCTCGCTCTCACCGGCAGAAGTGATGGTGTGGATCTCGTCGATGAACAAAATCACATTGCCCGCAGCCTTTACCTCGCTCAGCAGGCCCTTGACCCGCTGCTCGAACTGGCCGCGGAACTGGGTGCCTGCCACAAGGCTGGTGAGGTCCAGCAGATAGATCTCCTTATCCTTCAGGCCGATGGGCACATTCCCCTTTGCGATGCGCTCCGCAATGCCCTCGGCAATGGCCGTTTTGCCCACGCCCGCTTCGCCGATGAGGCAGGGGTTGTTCTTCTGGCGGCGGCTCAAGATCTGGATCGTACGGTAAATTTCGCGGTCGCGGCCAATGATATCATCCAGCTTGCCTTCCCGGGCCTTGCGGGTGAGGTTCTCGCAATAGGTATCCAGAAATTTGCGCTTGGGCGGCTTTTTGCCGTTCTTGGCTTTCTTATCGCCGTCCTTCTTTTCGCTGCTGGTAAAGCCCAGCGGGAAGGTGGCATTGCTGCCGGGCACAAGATCCTCGTCCATGCTGTCCGGGTCGGCGTCCTCGCCGCCATTGGCCATGTTCATCATCATGGAAAGCGGGTTTGCATCGCCCATCTCCTCCATCATGCTTTCCATGCGGCTTTCCATGTTATCGAGATCCTGATCCGACATGCCGAACTGCTTCATCAGATCGTCCACCGGCTTGATGTGCATCTCTCGCGCGCAGTGCAGGCAGTAGCCCTCCTGCTTCATCTGACCATTTTCCATCCGCTGGACGAAGATGATCGCCGGACGTTTCTGGCATCGAATACAGACCATAGTTCCTCCTTTATGCAAACCCCTTTACAGGAAAGGGTTGAAAAGATCAAAGACTTTGTAGTAAAGGCTCGTGCTCATCACGGTATCGTTGAGCACATTCAGGCTGCCGCCTGTGATCACAATGATGCCCCACAGGACGCACAGCACCAGATAGATATCCAGCAGCGCCGTGGCACCGCCCACCAGCCAGCCAAGGCCGCGGTTCACCGTACCGATCACCGGCAGCTTGTTCACAAGGCCCAGCACCGTGACCAGCATACTTACCAGCAGGCGCAAAAGCGCGTAGAACAAGAAGAACAGCACCAGTGTGATCACCGGCGTGAGAAGCGGCTGTAAGACGTTTTCCACAATGGAATCGGCCAGCACCACGGCGTTGTCGGCCAGCACGGCCCCAATGGAGCGCTCGCAGGCCGCCACGATGGAGGCCCGGAAGGATGCAGGCAGAAAGCCCGCATACTTTTCCGCAATGCCGGAAAGGTCCACGGCGCCGCCTGCGGCGATGCTGGCTGCGATCTGGGTGCGGAAGCCCCCGGCCAGCATGTGCTCGAACACCCACCCGGCACAGGCGGCGGAAAGCTGCTTTGCGCCCAGCAGGCTGAGCAGGCTGCCCATCAGCTGCACCACCGACGCAAGGAAGCCCTTGCGCGCGTAGCGCACCATCAGCACGAGCCATACTACCGTGCATATCATATCAAAAAGAAATGACGGATTCTTGAACATACCTTGTTTTCCCTGTTATTTTTATCACTTTCCCCGCAAGAGTGCTATTTCCGCATGATCTCCCGTCCAAAAAGTCACTGTCCGCCGGAAGCTGTCTGCTCCGGCGGCGTGACCACCTGCACCGTGTTGCCGCTGAGGACCAAGATCTGTTTGCCCTCGATCAGCGCCCGGGGCCGGGCGGAGAGCGGCTGGCTCCACTGGAATTCGCCCACGCTGTTGAAACGCTCCACCGTGCTGTCGGTGAGCAGGTAAAAGCCATCGTTCTTTGCGTTGATGATGTGGTTTGCCGAGAGCACGCTGCCGCTGTAGCCCACGGTCAGCTCCCCGTCCAGCAGCACCGCCGTGCTGGTCTGGCCATTGCTCAGCAGCAGGGCCACGCCATTGTTTTCGGCAGACACGCTGACGAGGGTGCCGCCGCCAAAGTCATAACTGGCACGCTCGCCTGCACTGCCGCCGCTTGTATTGTACAGCACGGCGCGGTTCTCGTAGATCACCAGCAGAAAACCGTTGGACAGCCAGCCCATCCACTGGGGCACACTGTTCTCGGTGCTCAGCAGCACCGGGTCGCCCTGCGCCAGCGGCAGCACATACAGGTTGGTGGTCAGCTGGCCGCCTGTGGACGTCACGGCTGCCACGGCAAGGCGGCGGCTGTCCGGCGCAAAGGCCATGCGCAGGGGAACGCCCTGCTCGCTGGTCAGGTTCCAGACCAGCTGCTGCTGCATGCTGGAATTGTAAACCGTCAGGGCTGCCGCGCTGTCGGCGCTGTCGGTCACAACAGCCACCTGCCCGGCATCCGCCACGGCGCACAGCGAAATGGTGCTTTCCATGGTCTTGGTGTAAAGGTTCTGGGTGCGGCTTTCCACCCGCAGCTCATTGCCGGAACGATTGTACAGCACAAAGCGGGTCTTGCCCACGGCAATGGCCGGACGGGCATAGCCGCTCTGGATGCTGTTGAGCCGGGTGCCGCCAAGGCTGTACACCGCACAGCTGTCGCCGCTCTTTTCCACAAAGCTGCCGGACATCTGCGCAACGGTATCCGGGTCGGTGATGCCGGTCTGCTGCGGCCAGCCCGCCGCCGGCTTTATGGCCAGCACAGCCGTGTCCACAAGGTCCTTTGCCCGCGCAATGGAAGAGCCCACCGCGCCGGTGGCAAACAGGACAAGGATGGTCAGCACCGCTACGATGATGACGGTGCGGCGGATGCGCCGTGTGCGCACCCGGGCCCGGGCGGCTTCCAGATATTCCACACGCCCGGCAGAAAGCGGTTCCCCTTCGGCAGAACGTCCGCCGCGTCGGATTTTGCTCATGGATGGTTCTCCTTACAGATCATACTCCACACATTTCAAAAACAGGCCTTTGGCGGGCAGGGTCGGCCCGGCGCGGCTGCGGTCGCGGCTTGCCAGAATGGCGGGGATCTCCGCCGGGTCCAGCCGACCTGCGCCCGCTTCGCACAAAGTACCCGCCAGAATGCGCACCATATTATAAAGGTAGCCGTCGGCGGTCACTTCAATGTCGATCTCGTCCCCCTTGCGGGCAACATGACAATCCGTGATGGTGCGCACCGTGTCGCCATGGGCTGCAGCGGAAGAGCCCGCCGCACACAGGGCCAGAAAATCGTGCCTGCCCACGAACTGCTGCGCTGCCTGCTGCATCCTTGCTTCGTCCAGATGCCGGGGCACCCGGGTGTAATAGGCCGCGTCAAAAGGCGAGTCGATGGGGTGGTTGTGGATGCGGTAGATATAGGTCTTGGTGTGGGCGGCGTACCGGGCGTGGAAGTCCTCCGGCACCGGCTGCGCATCCATCACCCGGATATCCGGCGGCAGATGCTGGTTCAGTGCCAGCGGCAGTTTTGCCGCCGGGATGCGGGTATCGGCGTGGAAGTTGAGCTTGAAGCCCAGCGCATGCACCCCCGCATCGGTGCGGCTGCAACCCTTGATGTCGGGCCGGAAGCCCAGCACCGCTTCCAGCGCGTCCTGAAACACAGCGGCCACGCTGCGCCCGTTGGGCTGCACCTGAAAGCCGCAGTAATTGGTGCCGTCGTAGGCAAGGGTAAGTAAAAAGTTCATAGTTTAAATTTAAAATGGCCTCCGCCATCGGGTTGCGGCTCCCAGCATCCGCTTCGTGCCTTGGGCGGCACTCGCGTCTTGCTGGCCGCTGCCCCAACAACTCCTCCCTGTTTCCGCCACTGGCGGCGGTCGTCGTCGTTGCTAGCCATATTCAGCGGAAAAGAGTTTTTTATTTCGCGTCTGTCGCGGCCTGCGGGAACTTGTCGGGGCAAAGCCCCTCCATCTGCTAACGCAGACCGTTCCGCCGCTTAAAAGCCCCACTGGGGCTTTCATTGCTGCGCAACCGCGGCCTACTCAGACGCATTTTCACCGGAGGGGCCGCAGTGGAAAGCGGCATTTTTCTCACACCAGAAAAGGTCATTTTCCAAAGTGGGAGGCTATAAGGCCCCCTCCTTGAGGGGGCTGTCGCCGCAGGCGGCTGGGGGAGTTTTAAAAATTCGGGAACACCAGCCGGGAGGCAAGGATCACTGCAA
>ERZ1026898.191-NODE-191-length-41567-cov-28.053984_pt1 | contig 41567 bp, 47 predicted proteins | sample MGYA00380178_ERZ1026898 | MGnify/ENA primary metagenome ERZ1026898 (study PRJEB33269, sample SAMEA4719814) | human gut metagenome | biome: human-associated habitat; feature: organic feature; material: feces | place: Cameroon | collected 2013-10 ...
AGATGGCGTTGGGCATGGCTTCACGCACAATGCCTTCGATCTCGATAACGTCTTCCTTAGACAAGCTATTTGCCTCCTCATTGGATCTGCTCAGTTTGTCGTTGAACTCAGGCCGGTGCCTTTGCCTTGGAATGCTGAAAGCACTGCGGTTTTTACGTGCCTGCGCCCGTTCGGCCGCAGCTTGCCGCTTCAGTTTTCCTCTTCTCCAGCGCCGGTCCACAGACGGACAGGCGGCGATGATCGCCACATACTTCATCTTTCGCGGCACAAAATCCGCAAAACGGGCAGAGAATCCCTGTCCGCCGAGGAAGTATCTGGCTTCCACAGCCATTTATAGATTATACACCTTTTGTTGTCAATTTGCAAGAGGTTTTTTCCGTATTTCCGATAAAAAATTCTTCTGATTCAAAAGCAGTTCTCTCCTGCTCCCGCCTTCGGTTTTCTCCACCGCAAAGATGAAACTTTTTCACCAAAAGTTGTCGTAATTGCACAAATTGCAGGAGCGGAAAGGGGAAAAGGCATCTCGCACAAGGGCAGCAGCCTCGCCCTCTCCGTCTTTGCTACGCAAATCCACCTCGTTCCCCTTTCTGTCGCTTACGCGACATCTTCCCCCGACCGGGGGAAGTCTGTCAAAGGGAGAGGCCTTGACAATCCACGTAAACTTCATCTTTTTGCCAAAAGTCCCCTCCGCTGCGCCGCACTTTCGCAGAAAGCGGCGCTGCAAATACCGTTTTCCTCTACGACTCCGCCTGTGAAAATGGGCTATCGGAACGCCCGCAGGCGTTCCGATAGCCCGAAATTTAAAATAATTCTTCCGCTGAATATGCCCAGAGTGAAACGGAGGGCATTCAAGATCGTCCTGCTGGCAAAAGGAGCCGCTGCACATGGTTTCGTGCAGCGGCTCCCTTTTTATGATTGCTTACTTCAGGCTGAACTTTTCCGGGTCAAAGTCCGGGTCATCCCAGAAGCGGGTCATGATCTCGGTGTGATCCTTCAGGATCGCATTGGAGTGCTCAAAGTGCGCAGCCAGACCGCCGTCCTTGGTCTTGACGGTCCAGCCGTCCTTGGACTGGAAAATCTTGCAGTCATACTGGCAGATCATGGGCTCGATGGCAATGGTCATGCCGGGCACAAGGCGCGGGCCGCGGCCCTGATGGCCGTAGTTGGGCACTTCCGGGTCCTCATGCAGCTCACGACCGGTGCCGTGGCCCACAAACTCCCGGACGACCGAGAAACCGGCGTCCTCGCAGTAGCTCTGCACGGCATAACCGATATCGCCGATGCGGTTGCCGGCCACAGCCTGCTCGATGCCCTTATACAGAGCAGCCTTGGTCACGTCCAGCAAACGCTGTGCTTCCAGATCGATCTTGCCCACTGCATAGGTGCAGGCATTATCGCCGTTGAACCCGTCGATCTTGGCGCCGGTGTCAATACTGACGATGTCACCGGGACGAATGACGATGTCATGCGAAGGGATACCATGGATGATGGTATCGTTCAGGCTGATGCAGGCCGTGCCCGGAAAGCCATACAGACCCTTGAAATTGGGGGTGCCGCCGTGCTTCACGATGAAGTCGTAGATCAGCTTATCCAGCTCCCAAGTGGTCATACCTGCTTCGATATGTTCACCGCCGTACTTCAGGGCAGCTGCGCTCAGAGCATTTGCCTTGCGCATGCCGTCCAGCTCTTTCGCATTTTTGATCTGAATCACGATTATGCCTCCAAAGCCTTCATGACTTCAGCCGTGGTCTCCTCGATGGAGGGGCAGAACTTGATCTCTGCCAGCTTGCCGCGGGTACGGTAGAACTCCACCAGCGGCTCGGTCTGCTCATGATAGGCTTTCAGACGATCCAGCACGGTTGCAGGCTGATCATCCTTGCGGATCACCGTCTTGCCGCCGCACAGGTCGCACACACCCTCGACCTTGCTCTTCTTGTTGACGATATGGTAGCTTGCACCGCACTTCTCGCAGACGCGGCGGCCGCTCATGCGGTCCACGATCACATTGTCCTCGACCTGCAGCTCCAGCACCTTGTCGATGCGGATGCCCATGGTCTCGATGGCCTCGGCCTGAGCGATGGTGCGGGGCACACCGTCCAGAATGAAGCCGTTTGCGCAGTCCGGCTGTGCCAGACGCTCTTTCAGGATGCCGATGATGACCTCATCGGGCACCAGTGCACCGGCGTCCATGAAGCTCTTGGCCTTCAGGCCCATTTCGGTGCCTTCCTTGACAGCAGCGCGCAGGATGTTGCCGGTGCTGATGGAGGGGATGTTCAGCTTGGCGCAGATGATCTCGGCCTGTGTGCCCTTACCGGCACCGGGTGCGCCCAACAAAATCAGGTTCATAGGATCTCTCCTTTCCTTTTTAAGAAACTTTCTTCTTGGTTTGAGCGGACAAACAGCTCAAACGTAAAAAAGCACTGAAAAGTCCGAGCGTACTCTCCTTTCCAGTGCTTTCTCACATCTTAATTATTGTGGATCAACCAAGGAAACCCTTGTGGTTGCGCATTGTCATGAAGCTGTCGAGGCTGCGGGTGGTATCAAGTGCCACACCAACCACGATCAGCAGGCTGGTACCGCCCAGCTGGATGCTCATACCGGTCAGGTTGCCCAGAATGATCGGCAGTACAGCCACCGCAGCCAGGAAGATGGCACCGATGAGGGTGATCTTGTTCAGGGTGCGGGTGATGAAATCGCTGGTCGGCTTGCCGGGACGGAAGCCGGGGATCGAGCCGTTGTTGCGGCGCAGATTGTTGGCGATCTCAACGGGGTTGTACTGGATGGCCACATAGAAGTAGTTGAATGCCAGGATCAGCAGCAGGTAGATCACAACGTACAGCCAAGAGGTGTAGTTGAAGGTGTGGAAGAATGCATACCACACCGGGTGTGCCTGCTGGTCGATCTGCAAGAAGCTGCCGATGGTGCCCGGGATGGACACCAGAGCCGAAGCGAAGATGATGGGCATGACGCCGCTCATGTTCAGCTTCAGGGGCAGATAACTGTTCTGACCGCCCATCTGCTTGCGGCCCACCACGCGCTTTGCGTACTGAATGGTGATGCGGCGCTCGGCGTTGGTCATGACGACCACGAACACCACAGCCACCAGTGCCAGCACGATCAGCAGCGGCAGGAAGAAGTAGTACTGGGGCTTGCCGGACGCTGCCTGAGTCAGCAGACCCGTGACAGAAGTGTACAGCGAGGACCAGTTGGAGACGATCGAAGCAAAGATGATGAGCGAGACACCGTTGCCGATGCCCTTATCATCGATCTGTTCACCGCACCAAGTGATCAGCTGTGCGCCGGCCACAAAGGTTGCGATGATGACGATGGCGGCAAAGATGCCTGCACCGCCGGAAGTGTACTTCAGTGCGCCCATATTGCGGATCACAAAGTAGTAGCCAATGCTCATGATCAGTGCGACCACAGCACCTGCATACCGGTTGATCTGCTGCAATTTCTGCTGACCGTCGGCTTCCTTTGCCAGATTTTCCAGCGCGGGAATGGCCACGGTGAGCAGCTGCACAATAATGGAGGCGTTGATATAGGGTGTCACACCTAACGCGAAGAGCGTGCAACGGGCCAGAGCACCACCGCTCATCATGTTCAAGTAAGAGAGCATGTCGCCGTTTGCGAACATCTGCGTCAGCGCAGAGCCGGAAACGAACGGAACGGGAATGGCGCAGCCCAGACGGTACACCACGAGGATCGCCAGCGTGAACAGGAGACGATTTTTAAGCTCGGGGATCTTCCATGCGTTACGGAATGTCTGGAACACCTTACATCACCTCAGCCTTTCCGCCTGCCTTCTCGATTTTCTCTTTGGCAGAAGCGGAATAGGCTGCGGCCTTCACGGTCAGAGCCTTGGTCAGCTCGCCGTTGCCCAGAACCTTAACGCCGTCCAGGGTCTTCTTGACCAGACCCTTTGCCTTCAGAGCCTCGGTATCGACGACATCGCCGGCATTGAAAGCAGCTTCCAGATCAGCCACGTTGACGATGGCGTACTGGGTAGCAAAGATGTTGTTAAAGCCAACCTTGGGCAGGCGGCGTGCCAGAGGCATCTGGCCGCCCTCGAAACCAGCGTGCTTCACGCCGGAACGGGCCTTCTGGCCCTTGCTGCCGAAGCCGGCAGTCTTGCCATTGCCGGAGCCAATGCCGCGGCCCTTACGGGTCACAGCCTTGTTTGCGCCGGGAATCGCGTGCAATTCATGAAGTTTCATTCTGCGTATACCCCCTGCTATTAGGCTTCGGTGACGCTGAGCATAAAGCCGATCTTTGCGATCTTGCCCTGCGTAGCGGCATTGTCAGGCTGAACGGTAACGTCGCCCGGCTTCTTCAGGCCCAGAGCCTCAGCGGTAGCGATCTGCTTAGCGCCGCGGCCGATCAGGCTCTTCTTCAGCTCGATCTTGAGCATCTTATCTGCCATGGTTTGTTACCTCCTTAACCCAGAATCTCGTTCACGGTCTTGCCGCGCTTTTCAGCGACAGACTCAGCGCTGACCAGACCGCACAGACCTGCGAAGGTAGCAGAAACAACGTTGATGGGGTTGTTGGAACGCATAGACTTCGCACGGATGTCCTTGATGCCAGCAGCCTCAATGACGGCACGCACAGGGCCGCCGGCGATCATACCGGTACCGGGTGCAGCCGGCTTGAGCAGAACGGCGCCTGCGCCGTACTTGCCGACGATCTCGTGGGGGATGGTGGTGCCCTTCAGGGCAACCTTGTGCATGTTCTTCTTGGCAGCAGCCTCGCCCTTGCGGATTGCCTCAGGCACTTCGCCGGACTTGCCGATGCCGTAACCGATGGTGCCCTTGCCGTCGCCCACGACAACCAGAGCGGCAAACTTCATGATGCGGCCGCCCTTGACAGTCTTGGAAACGCGGTTGATGGAGACAACCTTGGTGATCATGCCGTCGTCTTCACGGTTTCTCATAGCCATAATGTGTTTCCTCCTCTCATTACAGCTTCAGGCCGCCCTCACGGGCGCCATCAGCCAGGGCCTTAACACGGCCATGATAAACGTAACCACCACGGTCGAACACGACCTCGGTGATGCCCTTTTCCAGAGCCTTTGCTGCGACCTTCTTGCCGATCTCAGCAGCGGCCTCGACGTTGCCGCCGAAACCATTGAAGTCCTTGTCCATAGTGGATGCAGACACCAGAGTCACGCCCTGCTCATCATCGATGATCTGAGCGTAAATGTGCTTGGCGGAGCGGAAAACATCCAGGCGAGGACGTGCTGCGGTGCCGCTGATCTTGTTGCGAACGCGGCGATGACGACGAAGACGAGCTTCGTTCTTGTCGATCTGCTTAACCATTGTCTTTCACTCCTTACCTTATTTCTTGCCCTTGCCGGCCTTGCCTTCTTTGTGCTTGACAACCTCGCCCTCGTAGCGGATGCCCTTGCCCTTGTAAGGCTCGGGCGGCTTCTTGGCGCGGATCTCGGCAGCATACTGGCCGACCTTCTGCTTGTCAATACCGGTAACGGTGAAGTGGTTGGGATCCTGCCACACGATGGTGCAGTCCTCAGTATCAGGAATGTTCACCTGATGAGAGAAGCCCAGGTTCATGACCAGGTTGGAGCCCTGCTTCTGGCAGCGCAGGCCAACGCCCACGATCTCCAGCTTCTTCTCGTAGCCGTTCACAACACCGTTCACCATGTTGGCGATGTTGGTACGGGTCAGGCCGTGCAGGCTGCGGGCCTGGGGTTCGTCATTGGGGCGGGTAACCAGAACTTCATTGCCCTCGACCTTAACGGTCATCAGGGGATGATAGTTGGAATTCAGGCTGCCCTTGGGGCCCTTGACGGCGACGTGGTGTGCTGCCTCATCGACAGTGACAGTGACGCCGGCAGGAATGACGATGGGTTTTCTTCCAATTCTCGACATTGTCTTTTACCCCTTTCTTACCACACGTAGGCCAGGACTTCGCCGCCGACGTGTGCAGCACGTGCAGCCTTATCAGTCATGATGCCCTTAGAGGTGGAAATGATTGCGGTGCCCAGGCCCTTCATGACCTTGGGCATATCCTCGCAGTTGGTGTAGATGCGCAGGCCGGGCTTGGACACGCGGCGCAGACCAGCGATAACGGGCTCGCCGTTCGCCTGATACTTCAGGGTGACAACGATGGTGCCCTGAACGGTGTCGTTCTTGACCTGCATGCCCTTGATGTAGCCCTCGTCAACCAGAATCTGGCAGATAGCCTTCTTCATGTTGGAAGCGGGGATCTCCACAGAAGGGTGTTTGGCAGTGCTAGCGTTGCGGATGCGAGTCAGCAGGTCCGCGATAGGATCAGTAATCTGCATTTGCCACTAACCTCCTTAGATTAGCTCTCGTTTGTTTTATAATGATACCGCCCCGAAACATCGTTGCCCCGGGGCGGATATCCGACAAATTATCCGGCCCTCTGGCTTGATTACCAGGAAGCCTTCTTCACGCCCGGGATCTCGCCCTTGTAGGCCAGCTCACGGAAGCACACACGGCACACGCCGTACTTGCGCAGCACGGAGTGGGGACGGCCGCAGATGCGGCAGCGGGTGTATGCACGGGTAGAGAACTTAGCAGGACGAGACTGCTTCAGCTTCATAGACAGTTTAGCCATTGTAGAAATCTCCTCCCTTAGTTGTTCTCTGCGAACGGAGCGCCCAGAGCCTTCAGCAGCTCCTTGCCCTCTTCGTCAGTCTTGGCAGTGGTAACGAAGCAGACATCCATGCCGCGGACTGCATCGACCTTCTCGAAGTCGATCTCGGGGAAGATGATCTGCTCCTTGATGCCGCATGCAAAGTTGCCGCGGCCGTCAAAGCCGTTGCCGTTGATGCCGCGGAAGTCGCGGACACGGGGCAGAGCGACGTTGAAGAAACGATCGACGAACTCGTACATACGCTCACCGCGCAGGGTGACCTTGCAGCCGATGGGAGTGCCCTGGCGCAGCTTGAAGTTAGCAACGCTCTTCTTGGCACGGCAGACGACTGCCTTCTGGCCAGTGATCTGGCCCAGATCCTTCATGACAGCTTCCAGGATCTTCTCGTTTTCCTTGGCTTCGCCGCAGGCAACGTTGATGACGACCTTGTCCAGCTTGGGGATCTGCATAACGCTCTTGTAACCGAACTTGGAGTTCAGAGCAGGAGCAATTTCATTGACATACTGTTCTTTCAAACGAGCCATTGTTCCTTACTCCTTTCTTACAGCTCAGCGCCGCACTTCTTGCAGACGCGAACCATCTTGCCGTCCTTCTCGACGTGGCCCACACGCACGGCCTTGCCGCACTTGGGGCAGATGGGCATGACCTTGGATGCGTACATAGCACCCTCAGCCTTGACGATGCCGCCCTGCTCGCCCTGACGACGAGGCTTGACGTGCTTGGTAACCATGTTCTGGCCCTCAACGATGACCTTGTTCTCAGAGGGGCTGACCTGCAGGACCTTACCAGTGTGGCCCTTGTCCTTGCCGCTGATGATCATAACGTTGTCGCCGGTTTTAACATGAAGATTATTCATTTTTAAAACCTCCTTACAGCGATTCCGGAGCCAGGCTCAGGATCTTGGTGTAGCCGGCATCGCGCAGCTCGCGAGCAACGGGTCCAAAGATACGGGTACCCTTGGGGCTCTTGTCGGCCATGACGATAACGGCGGCGTTCTCATCGAAACGGATGTAGGAGCCGTCGTCGCGGCGGACGCCATGCTTGCTGCGCACGATGACAGCCTTGACGACGTCGCCCTTCTTAACGGAGCCGCCGGGGGCTGCCTTCTTGACAGAGCAGACCACGACGTCACCAATGTTTGCGTATCTCTTGCGGGTGCCGCCCAGCACGCGGAAGCACATCAGCTCCTTGGCACCGGTGTTGTCGGCAACTTTGAGATAAGTTTGCATCTGAACCATATCAGATATCTCCTTTCAAACTGTTCAAAGCAGCGGGCAAAGATTACTTTGCCTTCTCAACGATACGGACCAGGCGCCAGCGCACATCCTTGCTCAGGGGGCGGCACTCCATGATCTCAACACGGTCACCGATGCCGCACTCGTTCTGCTCATCACGAGCCTTGAACTTGGCGGTACGCTTCAGGATCTTCTTGTACAGGGGGTGCTGCACGCTATCCTTAACGGCAACCACGATGGTCTTATCCATCTTGTCGGACACGACGATGCCGACGCGGGTCTTTCTCAGATTACGTTCTTCCATCGTTTAACCTCCTTACTGCTTCTCAGCCAGAACGGTCATCACGCGGGCGATGTCCTTCTTGACTGCTTCGATGCGGCCGGGGTTCTCCAGCTGGTTGATGGCATGCTGGAAGCGCAGGTTAAACAGCTCAGCCTTCAGGTCTGCCAGCTTGCTGGTCAGCTCTGCGGTCTGCATTTCGCGGAGTTCATTAGCCTTCATTGGTGCCATCCTCCTTCACGGAGTCCTCACGGACTACAAATTTGCACTTGATGGGCAGCTTGTGCATAGCCAGGCGCAGAGCCTCGCGGGCAGTGGTCTCATCGACATCTGCCAGCTCGAACAGAACGCGGCCGGGCTTCACAACTGCGACCCAGTATTCGGGAGAGCCTTTACCGGAACCCATGCGGGTCTCAGCGGGCTTTTCAGTCACGGGCTTATCGGGGAAGATCTTGATCCACACCTTGCCGCCACGCTTGATGTAACGAGTCATGGCAACACGAGCAGCCTCGATCTGGGTGGAAGAGATCCATGCCGGCTCCAGAGCAACAAGGCCGTACTGGCCCTGGCACACCACGTTGCCGCGGGTAGCCTTGCCGGTCATGCGGCCGCGCTGGACGCGGCGGTACTTAACACGCTTAGGCAGTAACATTACTTGTTGCCTCCTTCCTTCTTCTGAGCGGTCTTAGCGCTCTTCAGGACCTCGCCCTTGTAGACCCACACCTTAACGCCGATGCGGCCGTAGGTGGTAGCAGCCTCTGCAAAGCCGTAGTCAATGTCAGCACGCAGGGTCTGCAGGGGGATGGTGCCCTCGTGATAGCTCTCGGTACGAGCGATATCAGCGCCGCCCAGACGGCCGGAGCACATTGCCTTGATGCCCTTTGCGGGAACGGTGGAGCGATCGCGGGGGCTCATAGCATTGCGCATGCACTGCTTCATGGCACGACGGAAGGTCACGCGGTTCTCCAGCTGACGAGCGATGTCCTCAGCAACCAGCTGAGCGTTGGTAGCAGCGCTCTTGACCTCGATGACATTGACGATAACAGTCTTGCCATACTCCTTGGTCAGCTTGTTCTGCAGGGCGATGCGCTCTTCGCCGCCCTTGCCGATGACCATACCGGGCTTAGCGCAGTAGATGTTAACATTAACGCGAGGAGCGGAAGTGGAAGGATCCACAGTGCGCTCGATCTCGATCTTGGGGACGCCAGCGTCCTTCAGCTGAGCCTTCAGCTCAGTGCGGATCTTGTGATCCTCGACGAGGTTATCGCTGAAATCCTTCTTGGAGGCAAACCAGCGGCTGTCCCAGTCTTTAATAACGCCGACACGAATGCCGTGCGGATTTACTTTCTGGCCCATTGTTTTCCCTCCTTACTCTTTCTCTTTCAGAACAACGGTCATGTGGCTGGTGCGCTTCAGGATGCGGTAGCCGCGGCCCTGTGCACGAGGCATCATGCGCTTCAGCGTCGGGCCGGGGCAGACGTAGCACTCGGCGACGTAGAGGTTGTTCTTGTCCATATTGAAGTTGTTTTCCGCATTTGCGGCTGCAGACTTCACCAGCTTCAGAAGGGGCTCACAAGCTGCCTTCGGGGTGTACTGCAGGATTGCCAGCGCTTCGTCCAGGGGCTTGTTACGGATCAGGTCCATAACGATAGACACCTTACGAGGACTAATGCGGGCATAACGAAGAATTGCCCGAGCTTCCATGTTGTGTTCCTCCCTCTATTACTTAGAATTACCAGTGTGGCCCTTGAAGGTACGGGTGGGAACGAACTCACCCAGCTTGTGGCCAACCATGTCCTCAGTCACATACACAGGCACATGCTTGCGGCCGTCATGCACGGCAAAAGTGTGACCAACGAATTCGGGGAAGATCGTGGAGGCGCGGCTCCAGGTCTTGATGACCTGCTTCTTGCCGGAAGCGTTCATCGCTTCAACGTGCTTCATAAGAGCAGCCTGGACGAAAGGTCCTTTTTTAATGCTTCTACCCATTGTCTTAAACTCCTCTCTTACTTACCTGCACGCTTCACGATCAGCTTATCGGAGCGCTTATGATGCTTGCGAGTCTTGAGACCCAGAGCGGGCTTGCCCCAGGGAGTCATAGGACCGGAGTGACCAACAGGTGCGCGGCCCTCGCCACCACCGTGGGGATGGTCGCAGGGGTTCATGACGGTACCACGGCTGCCGGGACGGACGCCCATGTGGCGCTTGCGGCCAGCCTTGCCCAGGTTGACGTTCTCGTGGTCGATGTTGGAAACCTGACCGATGACTGCGGTGCAGTTCACGGGCACGTTGCGCATCTCACCGGAGGGCAGACGGACCAGAGCGTAGCCATTCTCCTTAGCCATCAGCTGAGCCATGTTGCCAGCGGAACGAACCAGCTGAGCACCGCGGCCGGGATACAGCTCGATGTTGTGGATGATGGTACCGACGGGGATGTTCTCGAAGGGCAGGCAGTTGCCGGGCTTGATGTCGGCAGACTTGCTGCTGATGACCACATCGCCCACCTTCAGGCCATCGGGAGCAATGATGTAGCTCTTGACGCCATCGGTGTACTCGACCAGAGCGATGAATGCGCTGCGGTTCGGATCATACTCGAGAGTCTTGACGGTAGCGGGCATATCGGTCTTCTGACGCTTGAAGTCGATGACACGATACTTGGTGCGGTTGCCGCCGCCCTGATGGCGGACGGTGATACGACCGGTGTTGTTGCGGCCGCTGTGCTTCTTCATGGGCTCCAGCAGGCTGCGCTCGGGAGCGACCTTGCTCAGGACGCTGTAATCCGTGACGGTCATGCCGCGGCGGCCCGGAGTAGTGGGGCCATACTTCTTGATAGCCATAGTGCTATTCTCCTTTGTTTATCTTATGAATTATTATCGGGGTCATATCCCCATAGAGGAACCCTCGGCGGGTTCTATCAGACCATGCTGTTGAAGAACTCGATCTCCTTGGAGTCCTTGGTCAGGGTCACGATCGCCTTCTTGGAAGCGGCGGTGTAACCAGCATGCATACCCTGACGGCGGAAGCGGCCACGCACGGAAACGGTGTTGACCTTAGCGACCTTAGCGCCGGGGAACAGGGTCTCAACAGCCTGAGCGATCTCGACCTTGGTAGCATCGGTAGCGACCTTGAAGGTGTACTTCTTGTCAGCGATGCCAGCCATGGAGTTCTCGGTAATGACCGGCTTCAGGATGATATCATGTGCGGTTTTCATTAGCCAAGCACCTCCTCGAGCTTCTTAGCTGCGTCGACGCTGATGATCAGCTTGTCGGCGTTCAGCACATCGTAGGTGTTCACGCTGCCTGCGAAGGTGGTCTTGACACCGGCAATGTTGCCAGCGCTCTTGACGAACTTTGCATCGACAGTCTCATTGACCAGCAGGTTCTTCTTGCCGGCGCCAACAGCGTTCAGCATTGCAACCACGGTCTTGGTCTTGTACTCATCGCAAGCGAACTTATCAACAACGACCATGTTGCCATTGGCAGCCTTGTCGGACAGCACGCTCAGCAGAGCCAGACGCTTGACCTTGTTGTTGATGTGGTAGTTGTAGCTGCGGGGCTTGGGGCCCAGAGCAACGCCGCCGTGAGTCCACTGCGGAGCACGGATGGAGCCCTGACGAGCGTGGCCGGTGCCCTTCTGACGCCAAGGCTTCTTGCCGCCGCCGGAAACTTCCATGCGGATCTTGGTGTTCTGGGTGCCCTGACGCTGGTTGGCCAGGAAGTTCACCACAGCAATGTGGACAGCCTTCTCGTTCGGGGTGATACCGAACACGGCGTCGGAAAGCTCGATCTCGCTAACATGCTGACCGTTCATATCGACTACATTAAACTTTGCCATTGTAGCTTTCCTCCTTACGCCTTCACGCTGTTGGCCAGAGTGACGATGGTGCCCTTGGAGCCGGGAACCGCACCCTTGACAGCGATCAGATTGTTCTCGGTGTCAACCTTGACAACGGTCAGGTTCTGCACGGTGACCCGCACAAAGCCCATGTGGCCGGGCAGGCGCTTGCCGGGGAACACACGAGAGGGGTTGGAAATAGCGCCCATAGAACCTGCATGACGAGCAACCGGGCCGGTGCCGTGGCTCTCACGCAGACGGTGCTGGCCAAAGCGCTTGATAACGCCCTGGTAGCCCTTGCCCTTGGAAACGCCTGCAACGTCAACCTTGTCGCCTGCTGCGAAGACATCAGCCTTCAGCACGTCGCCAACGTTCATTGCGGAAACATCTTCCAGACGGAACTCGCGCAGGGTCTTCTTGGGGGCAACGTTTGCCTTCTTGAAGTGACCTGCAGCTGCCTTGTTGACCTTCTTGGCGGAAACCTCGCCGAAGCCCAGCTGAACAGCCTGATAGCCATCGCTCTCGACGGTCTTCTTCTGCACGACGGTGCAGGGACCAGCCTCGATGACGGTGACGGGGATAACCTTGCCGTTCTCATCGAACAGCTGGGTCATACCGACTTTCTTGCCGATAATGCCTTTAACCATTTTCTTTTCCTCCTGTAAAGGTTATTGGTTGGCAGCGCACGTCACTGCCAACATGACCCCTCGGGAAACGAGGGCATCGAATTTGATCGAGTGTCTTTTACAGCTTGATCTCGATGTCCACGCCAGCGGGGAGCTGGAGGCTCATCAGAGCCTCGACCGTCTTGTTGGACGGCTTCAGAATGTCGATCAGACGCTTATGAGTGCGGCTCTCGAACTGCTCGCGGCTATCCTTGTACTTGTGGGTAGCGCGCAGAACGGTAACGATCTCACGATCGGTGGGCAGGGGGATGGGGCCGGACACGCGGGCACCAGTGTGCTTTGCGGTCTCCACGATCTTCTCTGCTGCGGCATCGATCAGCTGAGCATCATAGCTCTGCAGACGGATTCTGATTTTCTCTTTGACTGCCATTGCTTACGCCTCCTGAAAAAATTGATTTTGCCCTAGGCGAGCCGATAAATTGCTCTACACAGTTCCGGGTGTTCCTCGATTTGGCACTATAAAAACCGGTGAACCGCATGGCAGTTCTCCCGGAAACATATTAGCAAATCAAATCCGAACATTGGTTCCGCCCGTTTCGCAGAGGAGTAACTTCTCTGCCGAGGGAACGTATTCCATCGCTGTCAGTAATTCTTTCGCCCGGTTCTAAGATCGGACATACTCCGCGGAAATAACCCATCGCAGCTATCGCCGGATGACAACCTCCCGCATCTACGCATATCGCTGGCCTGCACGACTTGTATCGCACAAGCCTTTTGCAGCCGAGAGTTATTCTATCACACCTTCGTGCATTTGGCAAGTGTTTTTTAGAAAAAAGAACGAATTTTCTTTTTTATTTTCTCCGTTTTGTCAAAGAGCGCATTTTCTGTGCAAGATGCACAATCCGTCGGCTTTTTACGGGTGGAAAACTCCGCCGCGCCCGCTGTGCAGGGCTTAGTATTGGCGGCGAGAGCCCATATTATACATATTATAATAAGGAAGCGTTTTTTGCTTCCCTCTACGCCCCTTCCCGTGAAAAAGCAACTCCGGAAAATCCGCAGATCTTCCGGAGTTGCAAATCATAAAATATTATTTCCGCTGAAAATGGCCAAAGCGCACGCAGCAGCCCTTTAAAATGGTCAGTTCATTTTCTGCGCCCGGTTCCACGCCTTGATGACCTGCCAGCGGAAGGTGTACTTGCCGGGCTTGAAGCTCTCGCCGTAGTCCTTCATCAGGCCCTGCTCCACACACCAGCGTGCAGCCAGCTGGGTGTCCGCGGCTTCGGCGCTGATGTCGGCATACAAAGCGGTTCCGGCGGGCTGGGGCCTGCCTGCGGCATTCCACAGCATCAGGGCCAGCTGTTCACGGCTGGTGGGAATAGCACCATCCGGCAGGTGGGTCTCCATCCAGATCTGGGTGCCCACTGCATAGCTCACAGCACCAATGGCCGCACCGCCCAGAATGACAGCGGCGGTAGCAGCACTGTCGTCGGCACCGGATTTTTGGCTAAGGTGCAAAAAGCGCCGTCTGTACGCGCCGTTCTGCGGCTTTTCAGGCGTTTTTCTTCGGTCCAAAGAAGTGCAGCACCCGCAGCGGAGCATCGGCCTGTAAGGCAAAGCTGCCGGTGCCCGCCGGCACAAAGATCTGATCGCCCTTCTGCACCGGCAGGCTGCGGCCGTGGGCCGTCAGAGTTCCCGCGCCCTCCAGCACATACAGGCCGCTGAACTGCGCCGGGCACGGCACGGTGAGGGTGTCGCTTACTTTCACTTCATCCAGACGGAACAGCGGCGTGTTCTTGTAGCCCACCAGTGTGGTGATGCTGCCGCCCTCCTCGGTGAGAATGTTCTCGGGCCGGATGAACCACCGCTCCCGGATCTCCTCCCGGGTGTGGGGCTCGTAATGGAAGCACTCGAACATCTTTTCAAAGCCAAGGCCCTGATGGCACATGCTGTCCGCTACCGCAAAGCCGCTGGGCGTGGTGCGCTCCACACGGATGGTGTAATCGGTGGGTTCCTGGATCTCCACCAAAAAGCACCCGGCACCGATGGCGTGGGGCATGCCGCCCTCAATGAGGATGGTATCCCCCGGGTGCACCGGGTATTTCTGCAAAGCATCCAGCATCCCGGGGATGTCCTGCGCATGGAACAGTGCTTCCCATGCTTCGCGGGTGACGCCCTCCTTGAAGCCATAGTAGATGCAGGGCTCTTCGCCGTTCACCGGGTGGCCGTCGAGGATGTGCCAGCACTCGGTTTTGCCGTAGGGGCTGTGGAACAGCCGCATGGCGGTGGGCTTATCCGGGTGCACCTGCACGGTCAGGCGCTCTGCACTGTCAATGAGCTTGGTCAGCACGCCAAGGGATGCATCGGTACGACCCGCGCCAAGGTAGCCTGCGGGGTCGCTCTCCAGCACGGCCTTCAGGGTCACGTCTGCGCCGCGCAGGCGGCTCATGCCCTCTTCCGGGAACTGCTCGCGCCCGGCATTGCGGGCCGCAACAACGGAGAGGATCCATTCTTCCGGAAAATGGCCATCCCCTTCCGAGGGCACACCGTGGAAGCGGTCCAGCATGGAACCGCCCAGATAGGTGCGCCATGCGCGAGGGTTATCGAGCAAAAACGGAAAATCCGTGGTCTGCATCGTCATAAGGTAAAACCTCCTGTAAAAAGTGCAAAGCCCGCCCTTCCGGAGTGGGAAAGGCGGGCCTTGCTGCAAGCGATCGATTGGAAGAAAAAGGAGATGTGGGAATTGCGTTTGGAAGAACTGCCTTTCCCTTTTGCTGCAGCAGCTTATGCGCCGTAGACGAGGTTGGGCAGGAACAGCACCGCCTGCGGGAAGAAGATCATGAAGACGATAACAGCCACGATGGCCAGGTAGAACGGCCAGCCTTTCTTGAAGGTCTCTTCAATGGGGCACTCCATAATGTCAGACACGGCATACAGTGCGGTACCGACAGGAGGAGTCATAACACCGAAGGTAACGGTGGTCATCATGATCATGCCGAACACGACTTCGTTGACGCCGATGCTGCGCATGACGGGCAGCAGGATGGGGGTCAGGATCAGGGCGATCACGGTGGTCTCCATGAACATGCCGCAGATCAGCAGGAACACGACCACCAGCAGCAACAGCAGAGCGCTGTTCGTGGTGATGCCCAGCAGAGCGTTTGCGATGGTGACGGTGATGTTATCGTACACGATGCCGTAGCCGAACACGCCGGAGAAGGCCAGAATGATGGTGATAACGGTGATGTCCTTCACACTGTCCTTCAGGGTCTGCATCAGGCTCTCCCAAGTCAGCTCGTGGTAGAACACGGTGCCGACCAGCAGAGCGTAGGCGCAGGCAAAGGAGCCGGACTCGGTGGGGCTCATGATGCCAAAGCGGATCAGGACGATCAGCATCACAGGGAACAGGATGGCCCAGATACTGTCCAGCAGAGCTTTCAGGATCTCGGACAGGGGGGCGGGCTTATCGTGCTCGGGCTTATAGCCAAAGCGGCGGGCGCTCCAAGTGACGGCCAGCATCAGCAGGACGCACATCAGGATGCCGGGCACCCAGCCAGCCATGAACAGACGGCCGATGGAAACTTCGCCCACGGTGCCGTAGATGATCAGACCCATGCTGGGGGGAATGGTAGCAACGATCAGGCCGGACAGGCCGTTGATGGCGGCAGACCAGCCGCGGTCGTAGCCCAGACGGTTCATCTCAGGTCCCAGAATGCGGCACTCCATGGAAGCGTCTGCAACGGCAGAACCGGAGACGCCGCCCATCAGGGTGGACATCAGGCAGGAGACCTGACCGATGTTGCCGTACATGTGGCCGGTGCAGGCATTGGCAAAGCGCATCAGGCGCTTGGTGATGCCGCAGCTGTTCATCAGGTTGCCGGCCAGAATGAACAGGGGGATGGCCAGCATGGTGAAGCTCTGCGAGGTGGAAATGGATTTCTGTACCAGAACGGTCATGGGCAGGTTGCGGATCAGGAAGAACGAAAAGCCCGACAGACCGATGGAGAATGCCACCGGCATACCCAGCAGCAGAAAAACGAAGAAGATACCGATTGCAATAAACATTAGCCGATGTCCCTCCCTGCTTCATGTTTGACTTCCTGACCAGCGGGCGTCTTGACACGCTCAATGATGTTCAGGATGGTGGAGATCAGCATAAAGAAGGAGCCCACGGGCACTGCCATAGTCACCCAGCCGTAGCTGACGTGCAGAGAAGTGATCTGGCGCACCCAGCCAGTGGTGGTCATGCCGTAGCCGTAGTAGATCAGCACGCACAGGAAGGCGGCAATGATCACCTTGAACACGATGTCCAGCACCTTCTGCACACCGGCAGGGAACTTTTTGACGAACAGATCCACGCCGATCAGGCCGGAGCCGCGCATTGCTACGTCGCTGCCCAGAAAGATCAGCCATGCAAATGCGATCAGCGCAACATCCTGTGCCCAGTTCAGCGGATGGCCGAGGGTTCGCATCATTGCCGAGACAAAGACGAGGATCGCAATGCCCGCAACCAAGATCAGAGCAATGAGCTCTTCCAGCTTGCAGAGCTTTTCATAAAATTTCTTCATAGAAAATCGTCCTTACTCAAAAGGCCTCCTGCACAGCCTTGCCATGCAGGAGACGGGTTTTACAGCAGTTTTTAAAGAGCGGCAGGCGATCAGGCCTCAACGCCGGCTTCCTTGTACAGCTGCTCGCGCAGCTCGGTCCAGCCCAGCTTCTCGTATGCGGGCTTCACAGCCTCACGGAAGATGTCCTTGTCCACTTCCACGATGGTCATGCCGTTGTCCTTCAGGGTCTGCTCCATCTCATCCTGAGCAGCGATGATGTCCTGTGCGTTCTGGTATGCGCAGTCGTTGAAGTCCTTCTTCACGATCTCCTGATACTCAGCGGGCAGCTTGTCGAACCATGCCTGACCGCAGATGGCCATGTTGAACAGGTTGATGTGCTCGGTCTTGCTGACGTACTCGCAGACCTCGTAGATCTTGCTGGAAACAGCAGAGGTGTACTGCACCTCGCAGCCGTCGATGGACTTGGTCTGGATGCCGTTGTACACCTCGGACCATGCAATGTTGTAGGGGGTAGCACCCATAGCGGAGATGGACTCCACGTACGGATCAGCACCGGGGGTGCGGATGACAGCGCCCTTCAGGTCGGCGGGGGTGTTGTAAGCCTTGTGGCCCATGAAGGAACGAGCGCCGTCGTAGTAGTTGTAGCACAGGCCGCAGATGCCGTTGGCAGCCAGATCAGCGTCCCAGCCCTTGAAGGTGTCGGTAGCCATCAGCTTCATGCCGTCCTCGTAGTTGTCCACGATGTAAGCCATGTTCAGGATGCCGATGTCGTTGACATAGCTGGACAGACGGCCTGCATCGGTCAGAACGGCGATGCCCATGCCCTGCAGAGCCTGATCGATCATGTCTTCCTCACCGCCCAGCTGGCTGGAGGGGTAGATGGTGACCTTGACGTGGCCATCGGTATCCTCGGCGATCTTGTCGGCAGCAGCCTGCAGGCCCTGATAGATCATGGAGGTATCGGTCTGGGTGGTGGAGAACTTCAGCTCGAACACCTCACCGGAAGCAGCGGAACCGGCAGCAGCGCCGGAAGCAGCAGCGGTAGAAGTGGAAGCGGAAGAGCCGCCGCAGGCGGTCAGGGCAGCAGCAGCAGCCATAGCGCCGCAGGCGGTGATGAACGAACGACGAGTGATCTTTTTCATTGTTTTTTCCTCCTGTTACTCAAGAACAGCTTGTTTTCTCCTCAGCGGGCTTTCGCACAGAGCCCGCTGTTTTTCTGTGATTTCAGGATATCATGTTCACGACCTGTTCACATCTGCATTTTGTCATGAACAAAACATGACATTTTTCCAAACAAATATGACATTTGTCACATTTTTCGTCAAATCAGAGAGAAAAAGCCCGCCTTCATGCAGCAACCTGCACAAAAGTAGGCTTTTTGTGTGCATTTTTCATCAGCTTGTCAACGTGTACTGCAATTGCTGCTGGATCTGCATCAATTGCAGTTCCAGATTCTTATCCGCGCTCATGGCTTCGGTAATAAGCCGGTCGGCCATCTCCATAGTGCTGTGATAACGGGTAAAGCGCGGCGTGGCGATGGTGTTCTCCATGATGAAGGGCAATATCTCCATGCCCATGGAAGTGATGCCCATAGAGTCGTCCCGCAGGATGGCCGTCACCTCGGTGGATTCGGTCACGCTGCGCAGAGCCGAAACGCCGCGCAGCTGGGTGTAGACCATAGTCTGCATCTCCCGGGTACAGGTGATGGTCTTGAGCAGCTCCCAAGCAAGCTCCGGGTGGGCCGTGCGTTTGCCGATGCCCACCATCAGGGTGCTCAGCTGCGAAAAGCTGCCCGCATCGTCGCCGGTGCCGCGCGGCATGGGGATGCAGTCCCACTCAAAATCCGAGGAGCGTTTGATGCGCCACGGATACGGCTCGTAGCTGCGGTACTCGGAAAAGAGCATGGGCCGGAAGGCCACCCTGCCCTCGTCGAACAGTTTATCGCTCAAACTGGCTCCTGCGGTCAGGGCCGCCAGCTTCTGCGCGAACTGAACGGCCTGTTCCTGATCGCTCTGGCTCAGCAGGCATTTTTCGCCGTCCTCGCTGAAGATGGAACAGCCGTTGGCCAGCACGGCTTCCTGCCAGCCATAATCGTACACGCCGAACTGGTCCAGCACGCCGTCGCCGTCCGTATCGCGGGTGAGCCGCTCGCACAGGCTGTAAAATTCGTCCCATGTCCAGTCCACATCCGGGATGGAAATGCCCTCGCTTTGCAGCAGGGTCTTATTGATGAACATCATCTGCGGCACGCATTCCAGCGGCAGGGCATACTGCACGCCCTTGTCGGCACCGGATTCCAGCGCGGCGGTGTAAAAATCGGCCGTATCCACCTCCGGGTCTCCGGCGATCAGTCCGTCCAGTCCGTACAGGGCACCGGCATCGCTGAACTGCACAAAATCTTCCGGCAGGATCACCATTACGTCCGGCTCCTGTCCCAGCAAAAAGCGCCCGCTCAGCCACTCGCTGTAGTCCTCCACGCCAATGCCGCTGGTGTACCGCACCGTCACATCGGGGTGCTCTGCCTCAAACCGGGCAATGGCCGTGTCCATAAAGGTGTAGTAGTCCTCGCCCGGCGCATTCCAGTAGCTGTCACAGGGGAAGCCGATGTACAGCACCGTTTTGCGCCCGGCCGCAAACACCAGCAGCGCCGCCGCTGCCGCGATCAGTACAAGGCCTTTCCACAGGCGGCGCATGTTCATACTTCGCCCTCCGCGCTACCGCTCTGGGTCTGTACAGCCCAAATGGCCAGCTGGGTGCGGTCACGCAGGTCCAGCTTGCGCAGGATGCTGCTGATATAATTGCGCACCGTGCCCTCGGAGAGGAACAGCCGCCCGGCGATCTCCTTGTTGGAAAGGCCGCAGCCCACCTCGCGGATCACCTGCCGTTCCATCTTGGTCAGCTCCCCTGCTTCCCGCTTGTTCACCCGCACCTGTGCGCCGCTCTGGGCCATGCGGGAGAACATCTGCAATACCTTGGAGGCCACGTCCGGCGCAATGATGGAGCCGCCGCGTGCGGCTTCGCGCACGGCGTTGGTGAGCCCGTCCACCGAGATGCCCTTGAGCAGGTAGCCGGAAGCGCCGTAGCGCAGCGCGTCGAACACGTAATCGTCGTCGTCAAAGGTGGTAAGGATGATCACCTTGATCTGCGGGAACTCCTGCTTGATGCGGCGGGTGCACTCCACGCCATCCATTTCCGGCATCCGGATGTCCAACAGCACCACGTCGGGCTGCTTTTCCTCCACCAGTTCCAGTGCTTCGCGGCCATTGGCTGCGGTGGCCACCATTTCAATGTCCTCCTGCTTGCCGATCACAAAGCTCAGGCTTTGGCGGATCAGTTCCTGATCGTCTGCCAGCAAAACCTTTATCATACCCGTTTCCTCCTGTTCCGGCCTAGCCGTTCTTCTTGCGCAGCGGGATGCTTACCCGGATGCAGAAACCGTCCGTGCTCTCATAGGCAAAGCTGCCGCCCAGCATATCCATGCGCTCCCGCATGTGCTGCAAGCCAAAGCCGGGCGCCACGCTCTTGCAGCCTATGCCGTTGTCCTGCACTTCCACCGCCAGCACGCCGTCCTGCACGTGGCAGCGCACCTGTACCCGGGACGCATGGCCGTGGCGGATGGCGTTGGTGATGCCTTCCTGCACGGTGCGGTACACCGCGTCCTCTTCGTCCTGCGAAAGGGCCAGCCCCTCCAAGTTTTCTTCCAGCTGGATCTGCGCACCGCTGCTCTGGGCCATGCTGGTGCACATCTTGCGCAGCGCGCCGGGCAGGCTCTCGTTTTCCAGCGAGTCGGGGCGCAGTGCCTTCACCGACCGGCGCACATCGTTCATGCCGTTGCGGGCCGTGTCCGCGATGAGCTGCATCTGGTGGCGGGCCATCTCGGGCGAGTCGTCCATCATCTGGATACAGGCGTCCGCACCGGCGGTGATGCCGGTGAGCACGTGGCCCAGCGTATCGTGGATCTCGCGCGCAAGGCGGTTGCGCTCCTGCACCTGCGCGGTGTGGGCGCTCTCCTCGGCGTAGATGCGCAGCTGCTCGTTGGCTTCTTCCAATTTCTGGTTCAGCTCCAGAACTTCCAGCTTTTCGCCGGTCTGCTGGCTGATGAACAGCACCATGTACAGGATGAACAAGATCATTTCCAGCGCGGAAAGGCTCTCGATCACCAGTTGCAGCACGCTGCGGGTGTGCAGGCTGTAAAAGGCCAGATATTGTTTGAGCGTCACCGCATGCAAAGCGCTGGTGGCGGCGTCCATGTTGCACAAAAGGTACACCACGATCATGGCCGCAAGGAAGTTGCGCTGCCGCCGGGAGCGCGGGTCCTCCACCATATCCACGATGGCAAACAGCGCAATTTTATCGCAGTTCTGCTGGAACATCAGCGCCGCAAGGCTGTACAGCACTCCCTCCAGCAAAAAGAACTGCCAGCTGCTGCGGGAAAACGCAGCAGCCTGCTGCTGGCGGGACCACTTGCTCAAAAAGTTGCCCGCACCGGCCAGCACCACCGCCAGCGTCAGCACGCCGGGCCGGTAGGGCACCCATTGCAGCGCTGCCAGCAGCGCGCTTGCGCTGCCGCTTTGCACCGCATACATGGGCGTGACCAGCTGCAACACAAAGATGAACAGCATCAGGAACACCGTTAAAATTTCAATGGCACGGTACAGCGCCCGGATGATGGGCGCAAGCCCTTCACTTTTCATTGCCAGCCCTCCGTACCATAACGCGGGATATCCTCCTCGGTGATCTGTGTTACCGGCATGACGATGTTGGTGAGGTAGGGCTCGCCATCCAGAATTTCATATACCACCTTTGCGGCCATCCGCCCGATGCGCAGCGGCGACTGGGCCGCAGTGGCCGTCATGAGCCCTTCCGCGATCAGGGCTTTGGCGTCCGGCGAGCCGTCCACGCTGTAGACCCGGGTGGTCTCCAGCTGGCCGTACTCTTCCAGCGCCGCCATGGCGCCCAGCGCGGCCTGCTCGTTCACCGCCATGACCACATCGATCTGCGGGAAGGTGTTCAGCAGCTGTTCCATGGCGTGCATGGAGCGGTCCAGCTGGCCGCCGCAGTCCCGCAGTTCCAGAATGTGGTAGTCGTTGCCGCTGCGGCTCAAGGTCTGGCAGAAGCCGGACAGCCGGTCCCAGCTGGAAAAGGAATCCGAGTTGGAGAGCAGCACGATGTTGGCACTTTTGGTCTGGCTGATCAGGTGGCGGGCATCCAGCAGGCCCGCGCCGTAGTTGTTGGAGGTGATGGTGCATGTGACGAGTGCCTGCTCATCCTCGTCCATTTTGGAGTCGATCAAAATGACCGGCACGTCCTTTTCCTTCGCCTTGCGCAGGGCAGGCTTGACCCCCTCGTAATCCACCGGGTTCACGATGAGCAGCTGGATGCCCTGCTCCAGCATATCTTCAATTTCCTGATTCTGGCGCTGCTGGTCCTGCCCCGGGTCGCGCACCAGCAGCAGGTCGCCGCTGCTGCGCACCTGCATCTTGATCTCATCGTTGATGGTCTCATAAAACGGGTCGCTGAGGGTGGTGTAAGTGGCGCCGATCATCCGTGCCCCGCCGGGCAGGCGCACCCTGCTGACGAACCAGCCTTGCAGCGCCAGTGCCGCCAGCGCCGCCGTCAGCAGCAGCAACAAGCCCTTTCCAATCTGCCGCAACGTTTTCATCTGCCCTTCCCCCCTGACCTGTCAGCAAAGTTTCTTAGTTTATACTGTGTTTATTATAGCCGCTTTGCCGGTGCGGAACAAGTGCCGGTTTTGGGTCCGGTGCAAAAAAAACACCCCGGCTCGCAGCGCTTGGCTGCAAACCGGGGCGTAGCCGTAACGGGTCTACTTCTTTTTCAGCTGGTCGGCAAGGCCGTCGCGGGGGGTGACGTAGACGGTGGTGTACACCTCGTACAACACCATGCCGGGCTTTGCGCCGCTGGCTTTCCAGATGTTTTTCACCTCGGTGGTGTCCACGGCCACCTTGGCACCGGCACCCGCCTTGTAGGCGCTGGAATAAATGACGGCCAGCTCCGCGGCTTCCTGCTTTGTGGTATCGGGGATATCCTCGCCCCGGCTCATGACCACCACGTGGCTGCCGGGGGCCTTCTGCACATGGAACCACAGGTCTTTGCCCCGGGCGGTGTGGAGGGTGAGCTTGTCGTTCTGGGCGTTGTTGCGGCCCACCAGTATCTCAAAGCCGTCGGTGGAGGTAAAGCGCAGAAAATCCGCAGGCTTCTGGCGCTTGTCCCGCTGCTTGTAGTATTTCAGGTAGCCCTGATTTTTCAGTTCCATGCGGATCTCATTCAGGGCCGCTTCGCCGGAGGCGGACTCCACCTCATAGAGCACCGTTTCCAGATAGGCGATCTCTTTTTCGCCCTCGGCCAGCAGGTCCACCAGCATCCGGGCAGCGGTCTGCTTTTTCTTGTAGTTTTTAAAGAAGTTCTGCGCGTTCTGGCTGGGGGTGAAACGCAGGTCCAGCGGGATGGTCACCTCTTTGCCCTCATCGTACCAGTTGGGCACCGTGATGCTCTTCATGCCCTTCTGGGCCAGATAGAGGTTGGCAGAAAGCAGCTCGCCGTACAGGCGCAGCTTTTCGCTCTTGCCGCTGGCAGCAAGCTCTTCCTGACGGGCAGCCTGCTTGCGCACCGCGCGGTCGTACATGTTGTGCACGGCCTTGTGCAGCTCCTTGCTCTTGGTGCGCAGACGCTCGGCGCGGTCCTTCTCGGCATAGTAGCCTTCCAGCATGGCGTTGAAGGACGGCCATTGCTTTACGGCATATTTCTCGCCGTACTGCTGCGGACGGAAGAAGGTATACTCGATGGGCTTGCCGCTGGGGTCGGTAACGCTGCAAGGCGTGCCGCCGCCGGCGTGCTCTTCCTTCAGCTCGTCGATGGCGGCCATGAGCCGGCGCTTCTGTTCCCCGGTCAGCTCGTTGGCGGGCAGATGCTCGCCGTCAAAAGCGCGCCATGCGGCTTCCCGGCAGACCACCGGGCCAACACCGGCCACAGTCTTGTTCAGGGCATCGGCCACGGGCAGATCGCGCTGGCAGGCAGCGGCCACGATGGACGCACTGCTCACCAGCAGAAAATCCGGCCTTGCGGGCTTGGGCGGCGTGGTATAGGGCAGGCCCGGCAGCAGCTGGCGCACATCGCTGTCCTCAAAATCCACCCGCTTGAGTGCATCGATGATCCTGCCATCCTGCACCAGCACCAGATTGGAGTAACGGCCCATCAGCTCGGCACACAGGGTGTTGCGCACAAGGTCGCCCATTTCGTTGGTGCACTGAAAATCAAAGTAGACGATGCGGTCGCCCGGCTCCATGTGCACATCCAGCAGCCTGCCGCCGGTCAGGTGCTTGCGCATCAGCATGCAGAAGGACGGCGGCGTCTCCGGGTTTTCAAAGCTTTCCTCGGTCAGGCACACGCGGGCGGAACCGCTGCGGGCCGAAATCAGCAGCGCATAAGTATCCGTGCGGGTGCGCAGGGTGATCACCAGCTCATCGCGGGTGGGTTCAAACAATTTTGCGATCTTGGCGTCGGTCAGCGTTGCTTTGAGTTCTGCTGCCGTAAGGGCCAGTGTCGCGGCATCCAATGCCATAGTGGTTTACCTCATTTAACGATTTTAAATGGCCGCCGCGTTCGCTTTGGCCATAATCAGCGGAATCATTATTTTTTTTTTCGCGTTTGTCGCGGCCTGCGGGCCGCTCCAAACGCCTTTTCACGAAAAGGGGCCGCAGCGGCAAGCGGCATCGCCTATCATGCTTTCGCTATACCATGGAGTTTCCGGTTTTGCCAAGGGCTCTCCCCTTGGGAGAGCTGTCGAGCAGATGCGAGACTGAGAGGGCGAGGCCGTTCGCCTTATTGCCGCTTTCTTTATAAATACGTATACGGGTCCCGGTTTTCAGTGCTCACCAGCACCTCCAGCTCCGGCAGGGCGGCACGCAGCTTTGCCGCCACAGCGGCTGTGACCGGGAACTCGGTGGCGTAGTGGCCCGCAGCAATGAGCGAAAGCCCCAGCCGCTTTGCGTCGATGGCATGATGATGATTGGCTTCGCCGGTCAGCAGGCAGTCGGCCCCCATGGCGAGGGCATCGGCAAACAGGCTGCCGCCCGCGCCGCTGATCACGGCCAGCCGCTTTACCGGTCGGCCTGTATCCGCAAACTTCACCTGCACCGCCGGGCCGTTCTGGGGTGCATTGCACCGCTTGCCAAGCTCCTGCTGTGCCTTGCGGGCAAGTTCCGGCACGGTGATCTCTTCCACCGTGCCCACGCGGCCGCAGCCCTCGGCAAAGGTTTCCATGTCCTTCATGCCGAAGATGCCCGCAAGCACCTCGTTCACGCCGCCCTCTGCGGCGTCCAGATTGGTGTGCATACAGACGGCAGAAATGCCCGCCCGCACCAGCTGGAACGGCACATCCTGCGGGCCGATCTTCTTGAGCGGATCAAAAATGACCGGGTGATGGGACACGATCATCTCGCACTGCTTTGCGGCGGCTTCCCGCACCACCTCGGGGGTGATGTCCAGCGCCGTCAGCACCCGGTGCACCGCGCCGCCGCAGTCCACCAGCAGGCCGGGATTGTCCCAGTGTTCGGCCAGTTCCAGCGGCGCGATGGCCTGCATCGCTTCGTATACCTGCCGTACTGTTATCATCACTCTGTCCCCTCTTTTAAAATTGCATCGATTTCCTGCGCCAGTTCGCTGCCGTCCGGTACGCCAAGGCGCAGGCGCGGCAGCTTTGCCTTCTGCCAGTCGGCGTAGCCTTTCCCCTCGGGCCATGCACCGGTGCCGCCGAACAGGCACTCGGCAAAGGTGGGCGCGTACACCTTGCCGGTGTACTCTGCCGCCATTACCGCATACCAGCGGCCCGCCGCCTGCACCGGACGATCCGCCGCAAAGCGGAAGCCGTGCTCCCACAGCCAGCGGCGCAGTGCATCGTGGCGGGTGGCCGGGATCATGACGATGCGCGGCCCGCCCACGGTGAACACCCACGGGGCCTTCTCCAGAATTTCCCAAGTGGTCTGGGCGGAGACACCCGCCAGCACGATGCTGCCCACCTCGTTCTCCGCAAGCACAGAAAGACCGTCGCCAAGCCGAAGCTCAGCGCGGTCTTTACAGCCTGCATGTTCCAGCGTCTGTGCTGCCTTTGCCAGCGGGCCGGGCCGCAGGTCGGCACCGATCACCTTGGGGTACCGGCCCGAAGCTGCCAGCACCGCCGTCAGCTTGCCGTGGTCGCAGCCGATGTCCGCCACCGGCTCTCCCGGCCGCACAAGCTCTGCGGCGGCAGCCAGACGCGCATCCAGTGTGGGCAGCAACTTATGCCTTCTTTGCTGCCAGATGCTCGTTCAGCTTCTCGATCAGTTCATCGCAGTCCACGCCGTGCACCGCGCAGGCCTCCTCGATGCTCTCGCCGCGGGACGCAGGGCAGCCCAGACAGTGCATGCCGATCTCCATAAAGTAGGGAGCGGTGGTCTGGTCCATATCCAGAATGTCGCCGATGATGGTCTCGCGGGTCACCTGCTTTGCGTCCTTGTGTTCTTCCTTTTTGAGCATATTGAAAATATCAAACATGATGGTTTTCCTTTCCTCGTGGGTAAAATCACGGCATAACCTACCGTTCTTCTATACTATACCCTAAACCGGCACCGTTTTGCAAGTATCTGCTGGGATTTTCAGCGTTTACTGGTAATCCTTATCCAGCGAGAAGCCGCGGCCGCTCACTTCTGTCACGTGGCTTACGATCATAAAGCAGGTGGGGTCGATAACATGGGCCAGCTTTTCCAGCTTTGGCAGCTGGCGGTTGGAAACGATGCTCAGCAGCACCTGCTCCGGCTCGTGGCTGTAGCCGCCTTCGCCGTGCAGCACGGTCACACCGCGGTCCAGCTGCGACAGAATGGCATCCCGGATCTCGTCGGCGTAGCGGCTGATGATCTTTACCTCGGTGCGGGTGGTGCCGAAGATGAGCACCTTATCCAGCACGATGGTGTACACGATCACCAGCACGATGCCGTACAGACACTGCTGCAACGGGCTGAACGCTGCCTGTAAGCACAGGATGAGCAGGTCGAACACCAGCATACTGGCCGACACCGGAATATGGAAAAACTTGTTGAGCACCAGCGGCGGAATATCCATGCCGCCGGTAGAAGCGCCCGCCCGGATGGTGATGCCCAGCGCGATGCCCACGCCAAAACCGGCAAAGATGGTGTTGAGCACCAGATCGTCCGTCAGCACAAAACCTGCGAACACCCGCTCCCACAGGGCCAGAAACAGGGGGCTGAGGATGGTGCTGGCAACGGTGGTGATGGCAAAGCGCCGCCCCAGCAGCACCCAGCCCACCGCAAGCATGGTCATGTTGATGACGAACAGTACACCGGACACCGGCAGTCCCAATGCGCGGTTGACGCCCAGTGCGATGCCGGTGGCACCGCCGGTGATCAGGCCCGCAGGCATCAGAAACAGCACCACCGTCAGCGCATACAGCGCGTTGCCCGCGATAATAGACAGCGAGTTGAAGGCGATCTGCTGTTTGTATGAAAGTTGTATCATCTTTTGTCTCCCATTCTTGAATTTCTTTCTTCTATGATAACGAAAAATTCCGCATTTATCAAGCGTTTCGCTCTCAAATGCGGAATATTCCCGGAATAAATTACTTTTTGTTGTTTACTGTGCAGAAGTTTCCTGCACCGGCTCCTCGTCCTCCAGCAGGCGCAGGCCGGCGGTATCCGTTACCGGCAGCGAGAATACGATCGCGCCTGCCTTGGGCCCGGCACCGTCCATGATGGCCTTCATGATGCGGTTCTTTTCCGGCGTGCGGGCCACGATGAGCACCAGCTCCTTTTCGTTCACCAGCTCCACGCCAAGGAACTGGGCTGCGCCCTCCATGCCGGTGCCCTTGGCGTGGATCACCGTGCCGCCGCCGGCACCCGCTGCGCGGGCGGCGTCCATAATGGTGCCGGTGTGGCCCTGATTGGCGATCACCAGCAGCAGTTCGTAACGGGTATCCTTCAAGGTGCTCTCCTCCTTCCATGTCAGCGGCTGGTGCTGGGTGAGGAACATCAGCGCCTTTCTGCCGCCGATGCTGCTCAGCGGCACCGTGAATGCAATGCCGGTGCCCGGCACGTCGATGCGCATTTTGTGGCGCAGGTCCCGCCGCACGGCGTTCCATGTATCTTCCGTTACCACAGCCATCAGCACGGCTTTTTCGGTCTGTTCCAGCCCAAGGGTGGAAAGGGTCTCGCGCACGGCGGTGCCGCTGCCCACCGTGCGCAGGCTCACATCCACGCCGTGGCCCTGATACAGCTGCAAAAAGGCATCGGTGGAGCGGCGGTCGGTGATGGTGATCATCCAAAACAAAGAACTCATGCCGCACCCTCCTTACAGTTCAATGATATCATCGTCCGGCAGGCCGGCAAAGGCAAAGGCCTGTGCGGCTGCGGGCTGTGCCTGCCGTGCCCTGCGGGCTTTGAGCTGCGCCACAAGGCCCATCAGCTGTACCGTGATCAGCGGGGTCATGGCCACCATGGCCACCACGCCAAAGGCATCGGTGACGATGTTGCCGCCCACGGCTACGCAGGCACCCTGCGCCAGCGGCAGCAGGAAGGTAGCCGTCATGGGGCCGGAAGCCACGCCGCCCGCGTCAAATGCAATGGCGGTGAACAGCTTTGGCACCACGAACGAGATGCCGATGGCAAACACATAGCCCGGCACAAGGAACCACAAAATGGAAATGCCGGTGAGCACCCGCACCATGGCAAGGCCCACCGAGATGGATACGCCCGCCGAGAGGGCCATGCCCATAGCCTTGGCCGAGATGGCGCCGTCGGTCACTTCTTCCACCTGCTTGTTGAGCACGTAGACAGCGGGTTCCGCCTTGACGATAAAGTAGCCGATGAGCATCCCGATGGGAATGATGATCCAGCGGAAGCTCTGCCCGGCCAGCACCTGCCCCAGATAATTACCGGCAGGCATAAAGCCCACGTTTGCGCCGGTGAGGAACAGCACCAGCCCCACATAGGTATACACAAGGCCCACGGCAATGCGGCTGAGGGTGCGTTTGTCCAGATGCAGGGCCACAGCCTGAAACACACCGAACATCACGACAATGGGCAGCAGCGAGACCGCGATTTCTTCCAGATAGGTTGGCAGGCCCACATGGAACAGCTGCCACAGCTCCACCGAATCGCTCACTTCCGGCATCACCGGCGGGATGTAGGTGCTGTCTGACGCACGGAACACGATGCCCAAGGTCAGCACTGCCAGAATGGGGCCGATGGAACACATGGCCACCAGACCAAAGCTGTCGTCCGCCGCGTGGCGGTCGCCGCGGATGGCGGAGACGCCTACGCCCAGCGCCATAATAAAGGGCACCGTCATGGGGCCGGTGGTCACGCCGCCGGAGTCAAAGGCCACTGCAAGGAACTCTTTGGGCACAAAGGCCGCCAGCGCAAAGATGATGCCATAGAACAGCACCAGCAGCTTTGGCAGCGAGATGCCGATGAGCATGCGCAGAAAGGCAAACACCAGAAACAGGCCCACGCCCGCTGCCACCGACAAAATGAGGGTGCGGTTTGGGATGGAGGGCACCTGATTGGCCAGCACCTGTAGATCCGGCTCGGAAATGGTGATGAGGAAGCCCAGCAGGAAGCCGATGCCCAAAATCACCGGCAGCCTGCGGCTTTTGGTGATCACGGCACCCACGCGCTCGCCCATGGGGGTCATGCTCATTTCTGCGCCCAGCGTAAAGAACATGATGCCCAGCACGATCATGGCCGCGCCCAGCAGAAAGCACAGCAGGATGCTGGGCGACACCGGCGCAATGGTAAAGCAGAGCACCAGCACGATGGCTGCAATGGGCAGCACCGCCTGCAAAGCTTCCAGCAGCTTTTCGCGCAGTTTGGGGAGAGATGCTTTGAGGATAGTGTCCACCGCCTTTCGCTGTTCTTTGTTTCCAGTTTGTACAAACCGGAAACAAGTATATGAATAGTATACAAGGCAAAAGCCGCCCCGTCAACAAACGGAGCGGCAAAGATCGGCAAAGACGCAGAAGCTTTACAGTTTCTTCCAAGTTTGTCTTTATTTCGTCAGATCTCCTGCTTTGCCAGCACGTCCGAGGTGGGGGTCTGGAACACCGGGATATCGGCATAGGGGTCTGCGGCATCGTCGGCGGGCAGGCTCTTCATATAGGCATCCATGCTCTCGGCCACCTTTTTGGCCACCGCCACAGCTTCCACCACAGTGCGTGCGCCCATCACGGCATCGCCGCCGGCAAACACGCCCTCGCGGGTGGTGCTGCCGTCCTCGCTGACGGTGAGCAGGCCCTTCTGGTTGGTCTCGATGCCGGTAGTGGTCTTGACGAGGTTGCTCTCAGAGCCCTGACTCACCGAGACGATGACGCCGGTGTGGGGGTAGAAGGTCTCGCTGCCTTCCACCTGCGTGAACCTGCCGTCCTCGCCCTTGACAGTGTCGCGGCAGATCAGGCCGTTCTCCCGGATCTCCACCGGTGCCTTGCAGAAGCGGAAGCCCACGCCCTCCAGCTTTGCATAGCTCACCTCGTACTCGGAAGCGCTGATGCAGCTCTCATCGCGGCGGGCATAGCAGGTGACGTGGCGGGCACCGTTGCGGATGGCGGTGCGGGCGCAGTCCATGGCGGAGTTGCCCACGCCGATCACCGCAACATCATCGCCCAGACGGAATGCCTTGGAGTTTGCCAGATAGTCAATGCCAAAGGCTACATTGCCCAGCGTTTCGCCCTTGATATGCATGGCGTTTGCTTTCCACAGACCGGCACCGATGAACACGCTCTTGTAGCCGTCGCGGAACAGATCATCGATGGTGATGGTCTTGCCGATGGTGGTGTTGGGCCGCACCTTGATGCCCTTCAGCTCCAAGTGGCGGTACTGGAAATCGTCCAGCACGCTGTCCGGCAGGCGGTAGTTGGGGATGCCGTAGCGCATCACGCCGCCGATCTTATCGCGGGCATCAAAGATGGTCACATCGTAGCCCCAGCGTGCCAGCAGCACCGCAATGGTCAGGCCCGCCGGGCCGGAGCCAACGACTGCCGCCTTCATGCCGTTTTTGGGGGCAGGGCCGGCGGTCATTTTGTTGGCGTAGGTGGTGGAGATGTAATCCTCGATGATGGAGAAGTGCACCGGGTCGTGGCTGGGCATCCGGTTGCGCACGCAGTGGCCTTCGCACTGGTTCTCGTGGTTGCACACCAGAGCGCAGACGGTGGTCAGCGGGTTATTCTCGAACAGCATCCTGCCGGCTTCGTCCATCTGGTTTGCCTTGAGCAGACGGATGACCTCCGGGATATTGGTGTGGATGGGGCAGCCCTGCTGGCACAGCGGCTTTTTGCAGCCCAGACAGCGGTTGGCTTCGTCCAGAACGTGAAGTGCCATGAAGTTCCTCCTTATTGCGTGCGTTTTTCCGATTCCGTTCTCGTTTGTTGTATCCAACATTGCATTGCTTTAATCATACACCACAAACCGGCCGGATACAAGTGTTTCTGCATAAAATTTTTTCGATTATTTTTTGTCAATTCGTCAAAAAGATAATTTTTTGACGATATACTCCTCCCATCGGCCCGGGCACTTTGCGGCACAGTGCACCAAAATCGCTGGCTCGGGCCTGTGCTGCCGCCATGCGTGCGCAGTCTGCGTTTTCTTTTTCCAGCTTTGCCAGCGAATGGCTCACCGGCAGGGCCGTATTTTTGAGCATCGGCAAAGCTTCCCGCCGGGCCCCCAGCAGATGCAGATACGGCGGCAGAGCGGGCACCGCATCCGCCGTATAGCCCAGCGCGGCGTCCATGGCAAGGCGGCGCATCCGGGCGCGGGGATAGCGCACAGTGGTCAGCACGTCCAGCAGCTGGGGCAGGCCGGTGCAGCTGCGCACGGCGTTTTCCAGCCGGTGGTCCAGCCCTTCGGAGACGCCCCGCACTGCGGCAAAAGGTTCCGGCCGGGCACAGGCCGCCCGCAGCAGAGCCAGCTCACACCGGCCCGCAGCGGCAAAATCCGTATACGTTCCGTCAATTTCCGCTTTTTTATACAGTTCCAGTGCTTTTTCCGGCACATAAGGGGCCAATGCATCCGCCCCCTGCTCTGCCCAGAGGGCGCGCAGAGCGCTGGCGCTGGCAAATTGTGCGTGGCCGCTTTCGGCAAGGGCCTGCCCGTGGCCCGCCCCCACGCGGGGCAGCGGCACCGGGGTCATGGGTGCCTCCTGTTCCAGAATGGCCTTGCAGTATTCCACTGCCAGATTGTTGTTGGGCTTATCCAGCAGCGCGGCCAGTGCCGTGCCCGGGCAAAGTGCTTCCACCGCTGCCTGCCGCGCGGCGGCAAAGCTGCGGGCACCGGCGGCCAGCTGCTGTTTCAGCTCGGTGCGGTAGGCTGCGCTGCACAGCACCCGGGCGGCTTCCATCAGCAGGGCCGCGTCCGGCGTCTCTGCCCCGAACACCAGCGCATCGCACCCGGCGGCGGCAAGGATGCGCACCCCCGCCCGGGCAAAAGCCTCTGCCCCCGCACAGGCACAGGGAGCAGGCAGGGCAAATATCAGATCCGCCCCGCACTGCAGCGCGGCCTGCACCCGCACCGGCTCCGGCAGCAGCGGCAGCGCGCCGCGCTGGGTCAGCCCGCAGCTCATGGCCACCGCCACATGCTCTGCGCCCAGCGCCTTTGCCTGCGCCAGCTGCCATGCATGGCCGTTGTGAAAGGGGTCGTATTCCGCAATGATGCCTGCAAACTTCATAGAGTTCTCCTTAAAAGGGCTGCTGTGCCCCAAAAAGATTGTTAAATTTATATCGCATTCACAGAAAAAAGTCCGGCTATTCCGCAATTGTAGGCAGGATGTACAAAAACCTTGTACACAAGTTTTACCGCTTTGCCCGGGTTGCGGCTTGAAAAGCCGCCCACCCTATTATATAATAAACACAGGAATCTGTAAAATTCTGTCCTCACACGTGGGCAGAGCAAAAACATACAGGAGGCAACACAGATGAAAGTTCTGGTTATTAACTGCGGCTCTTCTTCCCTGAAGTATCAGCTGATCGATATGGACGGCGAGAAGGTGCTGTGCAAGGGCCTGTGCGAGCGCATTGGCATGGAAAGCAGCATGATCACCCACGAGGCCAACGGCCACAAGGCCACCACGCCCGCCATCTTCCCCACCCACACCGAGGCATTTGCCGAGGTGGTGAAGAAGATGACCACCGGCGAGGGCAAGTGCATCGACGATGTGAGCGAGATCAACGCCATCGGCCACCGCGTGGTGCACGGCGGCGAGAAGTTCAAGGAAAGCTGCCTGATCACCGATGATGTCATCGAGACCATCCGCGAGCTGAGCCCGCTGGCTCCCCTGCACAACCCCGCCGGCATTCTGGGCATCGAGGCCGCACGCAAGGTGTTTGGCAATGTGCCCATGGTAGCCGTGTTCGATACCGCTTTCCACAGCACCATGCCCCCGAAGGCTTATATGTACGCCATCCCCTACGAGTACTACGAGAAGTACGGCGTGCGCCGCTACGGCTTCCACGGCACCAGCCACAAGTACGTTGCACACAAGGCTGCCGAGTATCTGGAAGAGCCCATTGAGCGCCTGAAGCTGATCACCTGCCATCTGGGCAACGGTTCCTCCATTGCCGCTGTGGATCAGGGCAAGGTCGTGGACACCTCCATGGGCATGACCCCGCTGGCCGGCCTGATGATGGGCACCCGCTGCGGCGATCTGGACCCCTCTGTGGTCAACTACCTGAAGTACACCCTGAACATCACCGGCCACGAGCTGGACGAGATCCTGAACAAGAAGTCCGGCCTGCTGGGCATCTCCGGTGTTTCCAGCGACAAGCGTGACGTGGAAGAGGCAGCTGCCGCCGGCAACGAGCGCGCACAGCTGGCTTCCGATATGCTGAACTACCAGATCAAAAAGACCGTGGGCGCTTACATCGCAGCCATGGGCGGCGTGGACGCCATCGTCTTTACCGGCGGCATCGGCGAGCACGATGCAATCGCCCGTGCAAAGGTGTGCCACCACATGGATTGGCTGGGCATCCGCATCGATACCGAGAAGAACAAGCACCCCGTGGGCGATGTGTGCGAGATCACCGCTTGGGGCGCAAAGGTGCGCACGCTGGTCATTGCTACCGACGAGGAGCTGATGATCGCCCGCGACACCAAGGAAGTCGTTGAGAAGTAATCGTTTCCCAAAGGGCTTTGCAGGGGCTGCTGCACGGAATGTGCGGCAGCCCCTTTTTCATCTTCCGGCAGTGATTTTACCCAAATAAGCCCTGTCGGATTGTGCCATCTATACAAATAACAAGGCGAATGGTTGTTTTTTGGTTGACAAATTTCAAAAAGAACGGTACAATAGTAAAGTCCTCAGCTAGAGGATACGTATTATTCAAGCCCCTGGTAAGCTTACTGATCAGCGCGATGGTCCCAAAACCAAAGGTATGGTTACAATCCTTCCGTGGGCAAGAACTAACTAAAGAGGAGATACTACTATGTTTGAAGACAAGACTCTGGTCTGCAAGGACTGCGGTAAGGAATTTGTTTGGACTGCTGGTGAGCAGGAGTTCTACGCATCTCGCGGCTTCGAGAATCAGCCCCAGCGCTGCAAGCCCTGCCGTGACGCCCGCAAGAACGGCGGCGCACGCAGCAACAGCGGTGAGCGTCAGATGTTCGACGCTGTCTGCGCAGCTTGCGGCAAGACCTGCAAGGTTCCCTTCCAGCCCCGTGAGGACCGTCCGGTCTACTGCTCTGACTGCTTCGCTCGCATGAAGCAGAACTAAGCGCTGATTTTTATTTAAATCGGTAACAAAAGGCCCGCTGTCGAAAGGCAGCGGGCCTTTTTGTATTCAGGGCTTCTCCTGTCTGCTTACGCAGCCATGACGGAAGGAGTCGTTTACACCAGCGGCGCAATGAACTTGAGCAGCAGACCCGCCATGTGCAGCAGCCACCGCCCCTGCCAGATGCTTTCCCTTGTGGGTTCCACGATGCGGCAGCGGGAGAGCGTATCCTGAAAATCCACTTCCATGTTGGTGATGCAGTCGGTGCCGCGCATCCACACCGCGTTTTCAAAGTGATGGTAAAAGCTGCGGTAGTCCAGATTGATGGTACCCGCCACGGCTTCCACACCGTCGGCCACCACGATCTTTGCATGGGTAAAGCCGGGCGTCCACTCGCTGATCTTCACGCCCGAGGAGAGCAGCGCCTTGTAATGGGTCTTTGCCAGTGCATAGACGAACCGCTTGTCCGGCTTGCCGGGCAGGATCAGGTGCACGTCCACACCGCGCTCGGCCGCAAAGCGCAGGGCAGTCTCCATTTCGCCGTCCAAGATCAGGTACGGCGTGATGATGTGCACATACTTCCGGGCGCGGTTGAGCATGTCCATGTACACCATCTCGCCCACACGCTCGCCATCCAGCGGACAGTCGCCATAGGGCACCACAAAGCCCTTTGCATGGGCCGCCGCCGGGATGGGCGCAGCCAAAAACTGCTCAAACTCCGGCTGGCGCAAAATGCTCCACATCTGCAAAAACAGCGCCGTCATGGAGCGCACACCCTCGCCTTCCAGCATCAGGGCAGAATCCTTCCAGCGGCCAAACTTTTCCACGTGGTTGATGTACTCATCCGCCAGATTCACGCCGCCGGTAAAGCCCACCCGGCCATCGATGACCAGAATCTTGCGGTGGTCGCGGTAGTTGTAGTGGGTAGAGACGAAGGGCGTGACCGGTGAGAACACCTTGCACTGGATGCCCAGCGCTTCCAGCCGCTTGGGGTAATCCCGCGGCAGGGTGGAGAACTCGCAGGTGCCGTCGTACATCACACGCACATCCACGCCCTGCGCCGCCTTGCGGGCCAGCACTTCCAGAATGCGGCCCCACATCAGGCCCTCGTCCACAATGAAATATTCCAGAAAGATGTACTTTTTCGCCGTTTCCAGCTGGCGCAGCATTTCATCGAACATGGCTTCGCCGCCGTTGAAGTAGGTGGCCGCCGTGTCGGCATACACCGGGAAGCCGCCGCCCTTGCCGCGCAGATACCGTGCCAGCGGCACCGCTTCGGGTGCTTCGGTTTGCAGGCGCTGCATGGCCTGTGCATCCTGCGGCAGCTGGGCGCGGGTCCGGCCCTCCAGATCCAGCAGGCGGCGTTTCAGGGCATTGTGGCCCACATCGCTTTTGGTGTACCAGAACAGCGGCACGCCCAGCACCGGCATCAGCGCTGTTACCACCAGCCATGTGATGCGCACACTGTTGTCCATATCCTGATTGAGCAGATAGACCATCATGGCCCCTGTTACCAGCAGGGTGCCGCCAAAATAATGCGGCAGCAGCCCGCCGAACCACCGCAGCAGGCTGAACAACGCAAACGCCTGCAACAGCAGCAGAACCAGCACAAGGCCAAAGCGGCTGAAAATGGCGTGCACCACGCCCTTCTGCCCTTTTTTGAGCAGACGGATGCCGCCATCCTCAAAGGTGCGCACTTTCTCTTTCATGTTCTGCTGAAACTGTTCTTTCTGCATGGCATTTTCCCTTATCTCCCGCATTTGCAGCGCTGGGGCTGTAAAAATGTGTTGGTTTGTGTTATGATGTACAGGAACAAGCCCTCCGGGCACAGCGGCCCGGACAGACAGCTTTGCACCTATTATAATCCATTTCTGCCCGTTTTTCCACCCAAAGCGGCAGATGATGCAGGAGGAAGCCCACATATGAACAACTTGATCATTGGCATCGCAGGCGGTTCCGGCAGCGGCAAGACCACCCTTGCGCTGCGGTTGAAGGAGCGCTTTGGCGAGGACGAGGTGCGCCTGATCTCCCACGACAGCTACTACAAGCGCCACGACGAGCTGCCCTTTGAGGAGCGCTGCAAGCTGAACTACGACCATCCGGATGCTTTTGACAACGCCCTGCTGATCTATCATCTGCAGGAGCTGAAGGCAGGCCGTGCCATCGACTGCCCGGTGTACGACTACGCCAACCACAACCGCAGCGACAAGGTGCAGCACATTGAACCCGCACCGGTGCTGATCGTGGAAGGCATCCTGCCCTTTGTGGAGCCGGAGCTGTGCGCCATGTTCGACTACAAAATTTTTGTGGACACCGACGCCGACGAGCGCATCCTGCGCCGTCTGGTGCGGGATGTGAAGGAGCGGGGCCGCAGTCTGGACAGCGTGATCGAGCAGTACCTGACCACAGTCAAGCCCATGCACGAAGCCTTTGTGGAGCCCAGCAAGCGCAACGCGGACATCATTGTGCCCAACGGCGGCGAGAATACCGCTGCGGTGGAGATGCTGGCCCATCATATCCGCAACCTGATCGAGAAGGCCAACCGGCTGTGAGACGATTGGGAATGGCTTCCGCTGCGCTCTAGCCATGTTCAGCGGAAAAATTATTTTATATTTCGGGGTACAGAAACGCCTGCGGGCGTTTCTGTACCCCATTTTTACAGGTGGGGTCGTGGCGGAAAACGGCAGTTGTAGCGCCGCTTTCTGCGAAAGCGTGGCGCTGCAGGAAATCACTGACAGTCTACCCCTCATCCGGCGCTACGCGCCACCTTCCCCCCGGCGGGTGAAGGCTTTAGCCTGAAACTGTACCGCCATGCCAAGGGCTCTCCCTTTGGGAGAGCTGGCGAGCGTAGCGAGACTGAGAGGGCGAGGCTGCTGCCCGCGGCGCGCATTTAAAATCATCCCACACAAAACAAAAGGCACCCACAGCCGGATAGCTGCGGGTGTCTCTTTTTGCATACAAGGTTCAGTGGATGGAGGTGCGCACCAGCGCGCGCTTGAGGCGCGCCTGCGCCAGCTCGTAGTCCCGCTTGTCGAGGTTCTTCTGCGCCAGAATTTCTTCCGCGCGCTTCTTGGACGCCTCGGCGCGGGCCTGATCGATCTCCTCAGCCCACTCCCATGTGGTTGCGACCAGACGCACTTCGCCGTCCAGCACGCTCAGCAGGCCGCCCATACAGGCGGCGCGGCGGCGCTGGCCGTCCGCGTCCACGATGTGCGCTTCGCCCATGCCCAGCGCGGTACAGTAGTCCCCGTGCTTGGCAAGGATGGCGATATCGCCGTCGATGGCGCGGCAGACGATGCGCTCGGCCTGCCCGTCAAAGGCGCAGCCGTCCGGCGTGACCACCGTCAGATGAAAGGTCGTCATGGTTTACCCTTTCTTCGCTTTTGCGAACACGTCATCGATGGTGCCCGCGAACAGGAATGCGCTCTCGGGCAGCTCGTCGCACTCGCCGTTCAGGATCATCTTGAAGCCGCGCAGGGTCTCCTTGAGCGGCACATACTGGCCGGGCATACCGGTGAACTGCTCTGCCACGTGGAAGCTCTGGCTCAGGAAGCGCTGCACCTTGCGGGCGCGGCTGACCGTGCGCTTGTCTTCCTCGCTCAGCTCGTCCATGCCCATGATGGCAATGATGTCCTGCAATTCCTTATAACGCTGCAACACCTTCTGCACGGCACGGGCGATCTCGTAGTGCTCCTGCCCCACGACCTCCGGGCTGAGGATGCGGCTGGTGGAATCCAGCGGGTCCACAGCGGGGTAGATGCCCTGCGAAGCGATATCACGGCTCAAAACCGTGGTGGCATCCAGATGGGTGAAGGTGGTGGCAGGAGCCGGGTCGGTCAGGTCGTCGGCGGGCACGTAGACGGCCTGCACCGAGGTGATGGAGCCCTTGCGGGTGGAGGTGATGCGCTCCTGCAGAGCGCCCATCTCGGTGGCCAGCGTGGGCTGGTAGCCGACGGCGGAAGGCATACGGCCCAGCAGTGCGGACACCTCAGAGCCAGCCTGCGTGAAGCGGAAGATGTTATCGATGAAGAGCAGCACGTCCTGATTCTTCACATCGCGGAAATACTCCGCCATGGTCAGGCCGGACAGTGCCACGCGCATACGTGCTCCGGGAGGCTCGTTCATCTGGCCGTAGACCAGCGCGGTCTTGTTGATAACGCCGCTCTCGGTCATTTCACCATACAGGTCGTTGCCCTCACGGGTGCGCTCGCCAACACCGGTGAACACCGAGTAACCGTTGTGCTCGGTGGCGATGTTATAGATCAGCTCCTGGATCAGGACCGTCTTGCCAACGCCTGCACCGCCGAACAGACCGATCTTGCCGCCCTTTGCGTAGGGGCAGATCAGGTCAACGACCTTGATGCCGGTCTCCAGAATTTCGGTGGTGGACTGCTGCTCCTCGTAGCTGGGAGCAGGGCGGTGGATGGGCCAGTAGGCCTCCGGGGCCGGGGCGGGCTTGTTGTCCACGGGCTCACCCAGCAGGTTGAACACGCGGCCAAGGCACTGGTCGCCCACAGGCACTTTGATGGGTTCGCCGGTATCCACGGCTTCGGTGCCGCGCACCAGACCATCGGTGCTGTTCATTGCAATGCAGCGCACCACGTTATCGCCGGTGTGCTGTGCCACCTCGACCACCAGCTTTTCGCCGTGGTTGTCGATCTCGATGGCGTTGAGCAGCTCCGGCAGCTGACCATCCTCAAACTGGATGTCCAGCACCGGGCCGATGACCTGGAGCACCTTGCCGATATGTTTTTCGGACATAGGCTACAACTCCTTCTTGATAGGTTGTTAAATCTCCGCGCCGGCCACGATCTCGGTGATCTCCTGCGTGATGGCGGCCTGACGGGCACGGTTATAATACAGGTTCAAATGGTCGATCATCTCGCCGGCGTTCTTGGTGGCGGCATCCATGGCGGTGCGGCGGGCGGCAAGCTCACTGGCCACGCTCTCGCATACAGCACCGTAGACGATGCCGGCCACATACTCCGGGATGATCGCGCTGAATACTTCCTCGCTGCTGGGCTTGTACAGGATCTGGCTGCGGCGGGCTTCTGCCTTCTGCTGCTCGGTGGGTTCGATGGACAGCGGCAGCACCTCCATGGTGGTGGCGGTCTGGGTCATCATGGAATCGAACCGGGTGTAGCAGATCTTTACCGCATCGTACTCGCCCTTGCGGTAGCCTTCGGTGATCTGGCGGGACAGCTGGAAGCACTCGCCCACCGAGACATCTGCCGCCAGCAGCACCTCCTGCGTGAACAGGGGCACTTCGTGATGGACGAAATACTCTGCCGAGCGCTTGCCGATGGGCAGCACCAGCACCTCGCCCTCTTCGGCTGCGGCCTGCTTGAGCACGTTGGAATTGTATCCACCGGCAAGGCCGCGGTCGCCTGCAATGACGATGAGCAGCGTGCGCTTTACTTCGTCACGGCGCAGGTAGGGGTTGCGGGCACGGGGATCTGCCGCAGCGATCTTGGTCAGGGTCTCATGCAGCGTTTCAAAGTAGGGGCGGCTGTGCTCCACCCGTTCCTTGGCGCGGCGCATTTTGGAGGAAGCCACCAGTTCCATTGCCTTGGTGATCTGCATGGTGCTCTCTACGCTTTTGATGCGCAGCTTGATGTCCTTCATGGAACCAGCCATGCGTTACGCCTCCTTCCTTAGTGTGCCTTGACGAAGCTTTCGGTATAGGCCGTGAGCACGGCTTTGAGCTGCTCCTCGGTGTCCTTATCCAGATTGCCGGTGGTGCGGATGGTCTCCATGACGGCGGCACCCGCAGCATCGTTGTCCAGATACTCGTACAGGCCCTTCTCATACTCGGCCACATCCGGCACCTTGACCTTCACGAGATGATCGTGGATGGTGGCATACAGGATGGCCACCTGCTTTTCCACAGGCACGGGAGCGGAGCGGTTCTGCTTGAGCACTTCCACGATGCGCTCGCCCTGTGCCAGACGGGCCTTGGTGTCGGCGTCCAGATCGGAGCCGAACTGGGCAAAGCTTTGCAGCTCGCGGTACTGGGAGTAGATCAGCTTCAGGGTGCCGGCAACCTTCTTCATGGCCTTGATCTGAGCGTTGCCGCCCACGCGGGACACCGAGATGCCGGGGTTGACTGCCGGCATGACGCCGGAGTGGAACAGCTCCGTCTCCAGGAAGATCTGACCATCGGTGATGGAAATGACATTCGTGGGGATGTAGGCGGAAACATCGCCCGCCTGCGTCTCGATGATGGGCAGAGCCGTCAGGCTGCCGCCGCCCAGCTCATTGGAGAGCTTGGCTGCGCGCTCCAGCAGACGGGAGTGCAGATAGAACACGTCGCCGGGGTAAGCCTCACGTCCCGGGGGACGGCGGATCAGCAGCGACAGGGCACGGTAGGCCACGGCGTGCTTGGACAGGTCGTCGTAGATGATGAGGACGTGCTTGCCCTGATGCATGAAATATTCGCCCATGGCACAGCCGGAGTAGGGTGCGATATACTGCAGCGGCGAAAGCTCGGATGCCGTTGCGGACACCACGATGGTGTAGCCCATGGCACCGGCCTCGGTGAGGCTCTGCACAAGGTTTGCCACGGTAGAGCGCTTCTGGCCGATGGCAACGTAAATGCAGATGACGTCCTTGCCCTTCTGGTTGATGATGGTAT
>ERZ1026898.194-NODE-194-length-41344-cov-23.699799_pt1 | contig 41344 bp, 28 predicted proteins | sample MGYA00380178_ERZ1026898 | MGnify/ENA primary metagenome ERZ1026898 (study PRJEB33269, sample SAMEA4719814) | human gut metagenome | biome: human-associated habitat; feature: organic feature; material: feces | place: Cameroon | collected 2013-10 ...
CCCTATGTTGTGTAGGGATCGCAATATTTTATGTTAAACCATTAAAGATCAAGACAGTGGACACACTTAGCTACAAAACAGTTTCCTTGAACAAGAATACTGTACAGAAAGAGTGGGTCGTTATCGATGCCACGGATCTGGCACTCGGACGTCTTGCCTCAAGAGTCGCTCTTGTCCTTCGCGGCAAGAACAAACCGGGATTCACCCCTCACGTTGACTGCGGTGACAACGTCATCGTCATCAACGCCGAGAAGGTTATCCTCAAGGGCAGCAAGATGACTGATCGTGTTTACGTTCGCTACACCGGTTATCCGGGTGGACAGCGTTTCACGACTCCGAAGGAGATCCTTGCGAAGAGACCTGCTGAACTCGTCAGGAGAGCAGTGAAGGGTATGCTCCCTAAGACCCGTCTTGGTGACAAGATCATCAACAACCTGCACGTTTACGCAGGTCCTGAGCATCCTCACCAGGCACAGAACCCTAGAGAAATTAAGTTGAACGAAATCTAACAGAGCAAATGGAACAGAAAAACGCCCTTGGAAGACGTAAATCAGCCGTCGCTCGTGTTTATCTTTCTGCCGGTCAGGGCAATGTCACAATCAACGGCCGCAGTGTTGAGGAGTACTTCAAGACTGACGCTCTCCGTTACATTGTGAACCAGCCTTTCGCCGTCACAAAGACAGAAGGTCAGTTTGACGTGAAGGTTAACGTTGTCGGTGGCGGCACAAAAGGCCAGGCCGAAGCTGTAAGACTCGGAATCTCCCGCGCGCTCAGCGATCTGGACAGAGAGGCTTACCGCTCAGCTCTCAAGGCCGAAGGCTTCCTGACACGTGACTCCCGCGAGGTCGAGAGAAAGAAACCTGGTCAGCCTGGCGCACGTGCTCGCTTCCAGTTCAGCAAGCGTTAGTCTTGTCTGGATTGTCAGCGGCATAAGCTGGTTTATGAAAAAGCACAGTCCGGTGCTTCAAATCCCGCGGACTTTTCGCTGGATGAGAATCCGATGAACACTACCGGGGATTGCCGGGACTGCGGAAAATCTCAGAGATTGGTCGAGGACCACTGCTCCGGGATTGAAGAAAAGAGCCTTCAGACTGTCGGCAAAAGGTCTGGAGGAAAGTTTAAACAAAAAACAAGAATTTTAAAATGCCACGCACAAATTTCCAAGAACTTCTTGATGCAGGTGTACATTTCGGACATCTGGCCAGGAAATGGAACCCTAAGATGGCTCCATACATCTTTGACCAGAAGAACGGGATTCACATCATCGACCTGCACAAGACCATCGTCAAGATAGACGAGGCTGCCGATGCAATGAAAGAGCTTGCGCGTTCAGGTCGCAAGATTCTCTTCGTAGCCACAAAGAAACAGGCTAAGGAGATCGTTGCCGAGAAGGCTGCGGCAGTCAATATGCCATCGATAACCGAGCGCTGGGCTGGTGGTATGCTTACCAACTTCCCAACCATCCGCAAGGCTATCAAGAAGATGAACACCATCGACAAGATGAAGGAGGACGGCACGTTCGAGAAGCTCGCCAAAAGAGAGCGTCTTCAGATCAACCGTCAGAGAGAGAAGCTGGAGAAGAACCTCGGTTCCATCAAGGATATGAGCCGTCTTCCGTCCGCTCTCTTCGTAGTTGACATCCAGAAGGAGGCCAACGCCGTCAAGGAGGCCAACCGCCTCAACATCCCGGTATTCGCATTGGTTGACACTTGTTGCGATCCTACCCCGATTGATTATGTAATACCGGCTAACGACGACGCTACGAAGTCGATCGAGACCATTATGACTGTTCTCTGCAAGGCCATCGAAGAGGGTCTGAGCGAGAGAAAGCTTGAGAAGGAGAAAGAGGCTAACAACGAGGCCGCCGAGGGTGAGGCTCTCGCCAATCCTACAGGCAAGAAGCTCCGCGCCCGTAAAAGTGCGAAGCCGGTTGACGTAGAGGCTGAGGCCGCTCCTGCGGTTGAGGCTCCGGCTGCAGAGGAACCAAAGGCTGAATAATTAAAGGAGAACGAGTTATGGCAATTACAGCACAAGACGTAATGAAATTACGCAAGATGACATCCGCTGGTATGATGGATTGCAAGAAGGCTCTCGCCGAGGCTGAGGGTGATTTCGAGAAGGCAGTCAACATCATCCGTGAGAAGGGCAAGCTCGTCGCCGCCAAGCGCGCCGACCGCGAGACCTCCGAGGGTGCGGTTCTTGTCCGCATCAACGGGAACAAGGGTGTTATCGTATGCCTCGGTTGTGAGACCGACTTCGTTTCCGCAACCCCTGACTTCAAGGCTCTCGCCGCAGAGATCGCTGACGCTGCAATCGCGTCATTCCCTGCCGACATCGAAGGCCTGAAGGCCAGCAAGTGCTCAAACGGTCACACTGTTGAGGAGGAGATCTCCGCCCAGACAGGCAAGACCGGTGAGAAGCACGTTCTCGCTTACTATGCCGCTCTTGAGGCTCCGTTCATCGGTGACTATGTTCACTTCAACGGAAAACTCGGCGCCATTGTCGCTTTCAACAAGGAGATTCCTGCCGAACTTGGCAAGGCTGTCGCCCAGCAGGTGACCGCTATGAACCCTGTCTCGGTGTCTCCGGCCGACTGCCCTGCAGAGGTTGTTGAGAAAGAGCGCGAGCTTGCTGTCCAGAAGACCAAGGACGAAATGGTTCAGAAGGCTGTCGAGGCCGCTCTCAAGAAGGTCGGCATCAACCCGGCCCACGTTGACAGTGAGGATCACATCGAGTCCAACACCGCCAAGGGTTGGATCACTCCTGAGCAGGCTGAGCAGGCTCGTGAGATCATCAAGACTGTCTCCGCCGAGAAGGCCGCCTCACTTCCTGAGCAGATGATCCAGAACATCGCCAACGGACGTATCCAGAAGTTCTTCAAAGAGCAGACTCTTGAGGAGCAGGATTTCGTTCAGTCTGACGAGAAGGTTTCTGTAGCGGCTTATATCAAGTCTGTTGACCCTGAGGCCAAGGTTGTCGCTTTCAAGAGATTCTCTCTCAGCGACTAATTGAGAGACTTGAATATACGGATAAAGAGAGGACGGGAAACCATCCTCTCTTTTTATAATATGATAAACCCCGAAAGTCTATCGGCTTCCGGGGCATATCTTGTCATAGAGATTATTACACACTACAAGCTCGGAGGTGTGCACTGCGCGTCGGTAAGCACACCGGACCTGTTGTCGGCCACATCCCACCAAACACGGTTGCTGGTGTTGTCCTCACCGCCAGAGAGTTGTTTTACAGCCTCAAGGTAATTCTCCTTGTTGTAGGCGATGTCGGTGTCGGAGTAGTAACCGATGCGGTACGGATAGTGTGAGTTGCCAAGAATCTCGGCTCCAGGACCTACCGGGAGATAAGGAATGTCAAGTCTTCTCCAGTCGGACCAAGCCTCGACACCGTCTGACAGATAGCTTGCGATCCATCTCTGTATGGCGATCTTTTCGATGCCTTCAGCCGCGTTGTAAGCCACTTCCGTAGAGGCTATATATTCATCGGCCCCGGTTGCTCCCCATTGCTCAAAGGATGCTTTGATCCCTTTTTCGTAGAGGCTTTTCGCGTCGGCTGTGATCCATCCGCGGCAGGCGGCCTCTGCTTCGGTGAGCAGAACTCTGGCCGCAGGGATGACAGGAAATGTGGCATCAACCGCCAACATCTTGGCACTCACGCTGCAACAGCAGTCACTGAAAGCGGACACTGCGTTGTTGTCGGAAAGGCCGAACGGAACACCGTAGAAAGAGGAGTGCTGGTCTCTAGGGAATTTGGCCTCGTCACGCTTGCCCTTGTAGCCCTCGATGTCGAAATATTCAAACATCCTATTGTCTTTCAGGGCTTTCATCTGCTCGACGATGAAATAGTTAGGTACGGCGTTGAATCCTGCGGCGGAGTAATCCGGTGAGCACCAGTAATAGAGACGGTTCCAGGTAAGCTCATCGTAGCTATAGTACAGCCCATCGGAAGCGCTCTCCATGCCTCCGTCGTTGTAGGCGGCCGCGAAGCGGGTCTTGCCCACCGCCGGAGCCACGTCACAAAGCTTGATGGCAAGCAGCATACGCAGGGATGCGTTGAACTTTTTCCATTTCGAGATGTCTCCGTTGTAGAGGATGTCGGCCGAGCTCAGGGACTCACTCTCGTCAAACTGCCTGTAGGCCTCGGTCAAGGACTCGTCAAGCTGCGTGTAAACTGACTCCTGAGAGTCGTATGCCGGTTTCCAGTTGTCCTCGGAGGATCCTTTGAAAGCTTCCGAGAGAATGATAGGACCGTAGATGTCGGTGAGTGACATATAGAAATATGCGGCAAGGGTCTTTGCAGCGGCTATCTGATTGGCGTTGGATCCGAACGATTTCACGTTGCTCAAATCCCTCTGGCTTTCATCCTCGTTCATCTGAACGATCATATTCAGATTTTTGAGAGGGTAGAGGTAGAGGTTGCCCGCGGAGTATTGGACTGTGGTTCCGAGAGGACCGTACTGATTGTTTTTGGACTCCGACAGGTAGCCGGCCCATTCCTGCTGCCAAGGGTCGTAGCCATTGGTGGTTGAGCCGAGAACAAAGTACGGAACGTATTGGCAGGCGTAGCTGAACAGATATTCAGTGAATGCCGTGGACGGTTTGTTCGGGCTTTTGTTGATGTCGCCGAAATCCGTGACATCACAAGAGGAAACCAATGCGGTGGCGAGAACCGCTGCTGAGCATAATATCTTGTTTATCCTTTTCATAATATTCATCTCCTATGCTTTAGAAAGTAAGATTGATTGTGAATCCGAACGATCTTGTTGACAACGCCTGGCCTCCCTCAAGGTAGTTGTAGGAGACTCCGGCGATCTCGGACGGGTCAAGGTTCGGGCACGCCGAGTAGATGAGCCACGGGTTTGTGGCGACGAGGGCGACGCTGGCGTTGGTGAGTCCTATTCCTGCCTTCTTGAGGATCTTGCCAGGGATGTCGTACCGGAGGGAAACCTCGCGGAGCTTGACGTAGGTCTTGTCGTAAACCCAGTTGTCGTCGTTGTAGTAGGCGAGGTAGTGGTAATATCTGTACGCGTCAACGTAGCCGGAGAGCGGATTGCCGTCAGCATCGACTCCTTCCATATAGACACCTCCGCCGGTGGCGACAGGTTCGCGCTCGTTCACGCCTCTGTTGTTGACTTTGGCCGTGGAGGCGAGTACACCGGATCCGGTTCCCCACATATTCGTCCAAGAGACGATCTGACCGCCGATGGAGAAGTCAAGTGAAGCGTTGAAGGTGATGTTCTTGTACCTGAAGGATGTTGAGAATCCTCCTGTGAAGTCCGGCTGGACGTTTCCTACTTCCTTCTCCACGCCTCTTTCCCAGGTCGGCCTTACGTCCCCCCAGGCTGCGTTGCCTTTCTGGAGTACCGGTTTGCCTTCCTCGTTGGTCACCCAGCGTGAACCGGATGTGATGACACCGATAGGCTTCCCTTCGATGGCCTTGAGATACCAGGCATCGTAGAATTTGGTCCAGTAGATAGTGTACTCAGACTGATCAGGAGCAAGGCGGATAAGCTTATTGTTGTTCTTGGTGATGTTGCCTGAGAGCATCCACTCGATGTCACGTGTGCGGACCGGAGTACCACCCAGGACAACCTCGATGCCTTGGTTGCGCACCATACCGGCGTTGAGCTTGCGGAAGGCATAGCCTGACTGCGGCAGCACGTTGGCTGAGATGATGTCGTTCTTGGTGTCCTTGCGATAGACGTTGATGTCACCGAAGAGTCTGTTGCCGAAGAGTTTGAACTCTGTTCCGACCTCGTATGAAGTGGAGATGGTCGGCTTGATGGAAGGGTTGACCTGAGTCCTTGGCTCGTACATTGTCGTGAGACCGTGCGCCTTGGTGCCCACCTCGTAGGTCGGGTAGATGTTGTAGGCGCTGAGTGTGGATCCCACCTGTGCCACGGAGCCTCTGATTTTCCAGAAGTTGAGCCAGGATGCGTCGATCAGCTTGCTGGCCATAAAGGAAACTGAGCCACCGCCGTAAAGGAATGAGTTATTGCCGTTGGCCAGACGGGAGTCGATGTCATAGCGGATTGAACCATCAAGGTAGACGAGATCGTCCCAACCAACCGTGGCTGTGCCGAAGAACGAGCGTGTCTTGAAGTGGGTCTCCTCGTTGTTGGTGCTGTAGGTGCTTGCCGACGCGGCGAGGTTGAAGAATCCCGGAACCGACAGTCCGCCGTTTGTGTAGCTGTTGAGGTAGAAATAGTCGTACTTTCTCGTTTCCGCGAACACGGCTGTCTCCACAGAAAGGCGGTTGTCAACGAAGTGGTCGTTCCACGTGGCGTAGGCCTGTGCGGTGAAATCATTGGCCTGGGTGTGGTAGGTACGGAAATATGGGTCGAAAACGGTTGACCCGTTGCCGTATTTCGCGTCGTAGCGGCTGGTGGCGATGTTATTGTTGATGCGGACGCCGACACGAACGTCTCCAGGCAGCAGTGAATAAACATCCGCTGTGACAAGATGGTAGTTGTTGTAACTGTAGATGTTGAAGTTGTAGAGGGTTCCGAACGGATTGTCGTGATAGTTGGCCGCAAGGTTCTCCGGGCTGACGATGTTCCAGGTCCTCCAGCTGCCGTCCGGCCTCTGATAATCCTTCAGTTCGCTTATGTCAACGTTGGTCTGGCCCCATTGCGTGAACTCGCAGACAACGTTTCCGGCTTCCGAGTAGCCCTCTGTCGCCGCGTTCTTGGTCTTGCGGTAGCGGTACCTGTAGCTGACATCAGCGTTGAGCCAACTGGTCGGTTTGAACGAGGATGTCACGCTGAACGAGCGGCGTGTCGCGTTCGAATTGTACATAATACCTTGACGCTCGACATTGTTGAACGCAACTCTTGTCCTGAATCCGTTCCCGGCCTTTGAGAACGCTATGTTGGTGTTGTTCGTCCAGGCGGCGCGGGTGAGATCCCTCATATCCAGACGAGACTCCCAAGTGTCGGCCTTGCCGTATTTGTCCGAGGTCGGGTCCCACGAAAGACCTGAGCGCACAAGTGTCGTCCCATCGTAACGAGGACCCCAGTTCTCATCGTTCTCATTGTCCATAAGATAGGAGCCGTCGTCAAGTTTGGTGAACAGGTTCGTGGCCGATGTCCAGTCCACGGCGTCCGGGTCGGATGAGTCGGCGGCTGTCTTTGAGATGCTCGCGGCGCTGGAGCCTCCTCCATATAGCTTGTTGATGTCAAGATGGTTGTAATATGTCTCTACGGATGTTGTGGTGGAGAATTCGAGTGAGCTCTTTCCGTCGGCCGCCTTCTTTGTCGTGATCACAACGGCTCCGTTGGCTCCACGTGAGCCGTAGAGGGCTGTGGCTGAAGGTCCTTTCAGCACGTTAAGGCTTTCCACGTCCTCCATATTCACGGATGCCCTTGAGACGATGGCTCCGTCAACAACGTAGATAGGCTCGCTTCCTTGGGCGTCACTGTAGGACGTGGCTCCGCGCAGGATGATCTTTCCTTCATTGAATGTGGAACCGCCGGCGCCCCAGAACTGCGCTCCCGCAACCTTTCCGGCGAGGGAGTTTCCCAGATCCGAGCTATGCACAGAGGTGAGCTCCTTGGCGGTCACTGTCTGTGCGGAATAGCCGATGGTTTTCTGCTTTCTGGTCAGGCCCTGGGCCGTGACTACGACCTCGTCAAGAAGCTCGTTGTCGGTTGAGAGGGTGGCGTCCACAACCCTGTCGGCTGTCTTCTTGACATCCTGCATACCGATGCAGGAGAAGATCAGGGTGCTGCCTGCCGGAACATTCTTGAGGAAGTACTGTCCGGAGATGTCGGTGACGGTGCCGTTCGTTGTCCCTTGAACGAACACCGAGGCTCCCGCGACCGGGAGGCCGTCTTCCGCAGAAGTCACGGTTCCTTTGACTGTGATGTTCTGCGCGAACGCTGTGCAGATGCCTAAGCAGAGGCACAGCAACAAAGAATACATCTTTTTACTCATAAGCCTAAAAATTTAGTTAAACATTGACTCTAATATTATCATTGTTTGCTTAAGTGCTTGTTTTGCTACAGGAATATGCTTTAAAATGCTTACGGAACGTAATTTATTAAAACCATAACTCCTTGTAGCAGCAAGAGGCTCAATGGATTCGAGGCGAAAAATATGTAATATTTCTGAATATTCCAACAACTGTATAAAATTTTAAGCGATTGCTTAATAGGTATTTCAACCGTTTTGTAATTATTATGACTTTGCTTTGGACTGCGAAAATCTTACGATTGTTAAACAAGCACATTAGCAAAATTGCTATTTGTAATGAAAAAATATTAATAAAAATTTCTCATTTATTTGTGTCCATCGCTATGCGCGCGGCCATTGTGAGCGGATTTTATCTAACTTTGCGGTATGGAAAACAAACGGTTTTTGGAATGCTGCTGCACTGACGCGGCGGAGGCCGTAGAGGCTATGAATGGCGGGGCGGGGAGGATCGAACTCTGTGAGGATCTGTCTTGCGGGGGAGTCACCCCAAGCCGAAGCAACTTAGAAGCGACCTTGAGGGCTGTGAATATTCCCGTGAATGTGCTTGTCCGGGCGCGTGGAGGCGATTTCGTCTATGACGAGGCCGAGATTCCGGCAATGATCGGATCGGTGAGGATGTGCCGGGAGCTTGGAGTGAACGGTGTCGTGGTCGGTGCGCTAAGAAAGGATGGTAGCATCGACATTGATACTGTCAGAAGATTGATGGTTGAGGCGGAAGGACTTCACGTCACGTTCCACCGCGCTTTTGATGAGTGCGCTGATCCGTTCGCGGCTTTGGAGGATATCATCGCTCTTGGGTGCGACAGGCTTCTCACGGCCGGTCACGCGTCGAATGTAAATGACGGTGAGCGGACTCTCAAGGAACTGAACGATAGGGCAGAAGGCAGGATCGTCATCTTGGCCGGCTCCGGGGTTAGGCCTGGCAACATAGCCCGCCTTGAAGCCTCAACAGGGTGCAAGGAGTTCCACTCATCCTCCCACGGACCAGACGGCAGGACCTCCAGCGCAGTCGTTGCCGCTATGGTTGATTATAATCAATGAATATGTCTGAAAAACAAACAAATACCCTTCCGGAAGAGGTCTCCCTATGGCAGATCTTTCTTGTCTTCGCCAAGCTCGGAGCCTTCACCATCGGCGGAGGCTACGCTATGATTCCCCTGATCAGGGACGAAATGATAAAGAGGAACTGGATGACCGATGAGGAACTCCCTGACATCATAGCTATGGCACAGTCTGCACCCGGGGTTCTTGCCGTGAATATGTCCATATTCGTCGGTCACAAACTCCACGGAGTGAAGGGAAGCGTCATCGCCACTCTCGGCTCAGTGCTCCCGTCATTCATCACCATCCTGCTCATCGCTATGATATTCACTAATTTCCGGGATAATCCGGTGGTTGAGAGAATATTCAAGGGCATCCGTCCCGTAGTGGTGTCGCTGATTGCCGTGCCGATGATCAATATGGCCCGGAAGAACAATAAGACCTGGTGGGCCTGGGCTATCTCGGCCGTGACGCTCTTCCTGGTAGCGTTCCTGAGTTTCTCGCCGATCTATATCCTGCTTGTCCTGATCGTGGTCTCGGCAAGCGTCGCTGTCATCAAAAACAAAAAGGAGACGAAAAATGACTGAGCTTACTCTTATCCTCCAGCTTTTCTGGGTTTTCTTTGTGATAGGACTGTTCACCTTCGGTGGCGGCTACGCTATGCTGTCGTTCATCCAGACGCAGGTCGTTGTGGCTCACGGGTGGCTTACCGAAAGCGCTTTCACTGACATCGTGGCCATTTCCCAGATGACCCCTGGCCCAGTCGGAATCAACTGCGCCACCTATGTCGGCTATGAGGTCCTGCATCAGGCCGGCGCAAGCCATCTTGTCGGGATCCTCGGCTCGCTTTCGGCGACATTCGCCGTGATACTCCCGTCTTTTATGATCGTGCTGGCCATAGTCAAATTCTATACGAAGTTCAAGAACAGCAGAGTTTTCGCCAGTGTTCTGGCCAGCCTCAGACCTGCGGTTGTGGGGCTTATCGGAGCCGCCGCCCTGATCCTGATGTTCTCCGTTGACTGGAACGGACTCGTGCCTGAGATCAGCATTGTCAAGGAAAACTTCCCGGATTGGATCAGCTGGGGACTGTTCACTGCCGCCGTCATCGCGTCTATGGTCTTCAAGGTCGGACCGATCAAGATCATCATAGCGGGAGGCATTCTGGGTCTGCTGCTGTATTGACCTTTACGGAAATATTCGTATCTTGCGGACCGCATTAATGGAAACCAATATCAAAATCAACTATTTATGAGAAAAATCATCAGAGTCATCGCTCTCTCTCTCCTTCTCGTGCCTTGCGCCTTGAATGCCAAGGAGGCCGAGACGGCGATCAATGTCATCCCTTGTCCGCAAAATGTGGAGATAGGGAAGGGCACGTTCAAGGCCGCCGGGGCGAATTTCAACTGCGACCAGTCAATCGATGCGAAAAGCCAGGCCGTCATCAAGGACCTTGCCGACCGTATGACGCTTGTCAGCGGAAGGATCAGCTCGTTCGCCACTCCGGTGGGCCTTAGTAAGGACTGCTCCAAGGCCAAAGGCTTCATATTCCTTAAAGATTCTTCGCTGGCCGCTGAGGAATATTCAATAGACATCAACAAGGCGCGCTGTGTCGTGCGTGCCTCTGAGTTCAATGGCTTCCTTTACGCCGTGCAGACCCTCAAGCAGCTGACGAGCGTGAGCATATTCGGTGAGACTCCGGACGCGTCGGAGAAGTTCCTCTTCCCTTGTGTGAGGATCTCTGACAAGCCTCGTTTTGCCTACAGGGGAATGCATCTTGACTGCTCAAGGCATTTCTTCTCCGTCGAGGAAGTGAAGAGGTACCTTGACATTATGGCGGCTCACAAACTCAACCGCTTCCACTGGCATCTGACTGACGATCAGGGCTGGAGGGCTGAGATCAAGAAATATCCTAAGCTCACTGAGGTCGGAGCGTTCAGAAACGGTACTGTCATAAAGAAGGATTGGGGCAGCAACGACGGCATCCGCTACGGTGGCTACTACACCCAGGATCAGATGAAGGACATTGTCGCCTACGCTGACAGACTCGGCATCATCGTCATCCCTGAGATCGATCTGCCGGGGCATATGATGGGCGCTCTCGCCGGCTACCCTGAGCTCGGCTGCACCGGCGGTCCTTACGAAGTCTGGACAAGATGGGGTGTGTCCGATCAGGTCCTTTGCCCGGGCAAGGAGGGAATGTTCACCTTCCTTGAGGACGTGTTCACCGAGCTTATGGACATATTCCCTTCTGAATATATCCACATCGGCGGCGATGAGTGCCCTAAGGCGGAATGGGAGAAATGCCCTGCCTGTCAGGCCAGGATCAAGGAACTCGGCATCAAGGCCGACGGACATCACACTGCCGAGCAGTTCCTGCAGAGCTACGTGACCGCGCGCGTCCAAAAGTTCCTCAACGACCACGGCCGCAAGATCATCGGCTGGGACGAGGTGCTTGAAGGCGAGCTCGCCAAGGGTGCGACAGTTATGTCCTGGAGAGGCACCGACGGTGGCATCAAGGCCTCCGCTATGGGCTTCGATGTCATTATGACCCCTAACACCTACTGCTACTTTGATTATTACCAGTCGCAGGATCAGGAGAAAGAGCCATTCGGCATCGGTGGCAACCTCCCTCTTGAGAAAGTCTATGGCTATGAGCCTCTTGACGGCTTGAACGCGGACCAACGGAAGCATATTCTCGGAGTGCAGGCCAATCTTTGGACAGAGTACATCGCCACTCCGGAGCATCTGGAGTATATGCTCCTGCCTCGTATGGCGGCTCTGAGCGAGGTGCAGTGGTGCGCTCCTGAGGTCAAGGACATAGAAAGGTTCAAGTCGGCCCTCCAGGCGGAATCCTTCAGGATCTACGACACCCTGGGCTACAACTACCGCAAGTTTTAATTTTTATGAATATGAGAAAGAACATTTTCACACTCCTGGCCTGTGCAGCTACCGTGGCAGTGGTCTTCGGTTGTTCCAACGGGGCGAAAAGGGCCGCGGCTGAGGCTGAGGCCGCCGCGGAGCAGGCTCGCCTGGATTCAATCGCCGCCGCAGAGCAGGCCGCAAAAGAAAAAACAGCTATGGACATCATCGCGACATTGCCGGAAGAACCGGTTTTCGACATCGTGACGAACTTGGGCACGATCAAGGTAAAACTCTACAGCAAGACCCCGAAGCACCGCGAGAACTTCGCTAAACTGGCTTTGACGGGTTATTATGACAGTCTCCTGTTCCACCGTGTGATCAACGGCTTTATGATCCAGGGCGGAGACCCTTTCACCCGTGACACCTCGGCCGCCGCTGTGGCCAAGTACGGACAGGGCGGACCTGGATATACCATCCCGGCCGAGTTCGTTCCTGAATATACCCATAAGAAGGGTGCCCTCGCCGCCGCCCGCAGAGGTGACGTGGCCAACCCGATGAAGGAATCGTCCGGCTCACAGTTCTACATTGTCCAGGACGAGCGTGCCTGCGCCCAGCTTGACGGAGCCTACACAGTCTTTGGGGAAACCGTCAGCGGATTGGACATAATAGATCGTATCGCGCAGGTCGCGACCGACCAAAGAGACAAGCCTTTGATGGATGTAAGAATCAAGACGATCAAGCTTGACGAAAGTTCTGCTCCAAAAGTCGGAATGGATGTTCCAAAAGCAGAATAATTTGGAGAATTACAATAGCAAAATGGTCTAAAAATGCAATTTTCTCCCTTTCGGTCAGAAATACTGACCTTTGGGACAAATTAAAAACATTGAATGTTGCTTGTTTTATAAAAAAGATATACCTTTGCAACGAATAGTTTTTTCATAGGTTAAGTTTTAGGTTAGAATTGCGAACGGGGTCTGCTGTGACAGCAAACCCCGTTCATCTTTTATGTTTGTAAGTGATTGATAATAAAACGATTACCCCCCCCTATGCGGAAATCTGGCGAAAAACAAGGCGTTCCCCCACCTTAGAACGTCTCGGAAAACGAGTATGGGATATGAATAATTAACCCTGATTTTTGCATATTCTTGAGATATTTAGTCATTGTTACACTAAGATAGGTTAAGTGTAGTTGTACCCTATGGAACAAAATCGGTCTGGCTGTCAGAAAGTCTGCCGGTGATATTTAATGATGTCAGGCATAGATAAAAAAACATCCGGTGGAAGATCTTCCATCGGATGCTTTTTTTCATATTCACGTCCTGACCTTACCGCTTGAGAGAAGGAGTGGAGTCCGGGGTGAAGTCGTTGGTGGAGTTGTTGGTGTCGATCAGCTTGCCGTCATCGCCTCTCTTGCGGAGGACGGACTTGCCGTAGCGCTCAGGGTCCTTGTCGATCTTGCCGCAGTGTGTCCAGCCGGCGTCGATGGACTCATCCCAACTGGTGTACTGGAAGTTTTCCTCGATGGCGGTGTTCACGCCGTCCAGAACCCAAGTGTTAGGAATCTTGTAGGCGCTGGAAATATTCATCTCGTAGTCTCCGGCGAGGGAGTGGTTGATGTATTTGCCTTCCCACTTGTAGCCGGCGAGGTAGGATTCCTTTGTGACACCGTAAGGTGGCATAGAGATGATGTAGCCCTTGAATCCTCTGTCGTGGAGAACCCAGATAGAAAGAGAGTAGGTAAACCAGATGTCAAGGTTCGGCACATCCGGATTGTCAACATCCTGATTGGCTGCGGAAGTGGACTTGTCATACCATTCGAAATCAGCGCCGCTCAGATCGAATGAGTTCGGATTGGTCGCCAGATGGTTCTGCGCGTTGTTAGCGATGATCAGGGATTTACCAGGCTCCACAGGAACATCGTGTCCGCCGCCAGGAATGACATAGACGGTTCCCACACCACAGGCCTCTTTTTTGATCGGATTCAGGAACTCAAACGGAGTCTTTGTGGAAGAAGCGTACTTTGCCTCTGAGATCATAAGTCCGTCAAGATAGAGAAGCTCGTCGGAATTGTTGGTGATCTTAAAGTACTGGTCCCCGTGGAACTTGTCCGGCTTGCCGGTTGTAGGAAGAGCGTTGCTGGTGAAGAACACTTCCTCGATAAGAACCTCGCCCGGCTCGATGTTTCTCCAGCTTTGCTCCAGAGAGACTTTCTCCAATTCCGCTCCGGCTGTGGTCTTGAGGACAACGTCAGCGGTGCGGTAAGCGTCAGTCCTGTTGGTGTCAAGCTGAAGGACAACACTGTCCTTTCTGGTCTCGGCCACGGAAATCCATTCCGGAGTCTCACCGACTTCATACACATAGCCCTGGACGGCAGGGAAGGCGACTCTTCCACCTTTGCCTCTTACCTTCAACGCGGATGACTCCGGCTGCTCCGGCGGAACAGGACCGTTCTGGGTGATCTTGAAAGATTGCAGTCCGAGAGCTGTGTCGAATGTCAGTGTCGAGGTTCTCGGTGTCGCGTCCTCGTAAGGCTCGACCGTTATGGTCACCTCGGTGTCGGAATTACCGCTGAGAGCTGAGACCGTGTACCAAGTGTCAGTCTGCGGCGCCTGTGCCGTCCAGTCTCTGTTGGTGGAGATGAACACAGTCTGCTCGCCTCCGTTGGCGTCAAACTTCAACTCCTCGGTTGACATTGTGAAGACCGGATCTTCATCTTTGCAGGCCGCAAGCGCGAGCGCTGCCGAAAGGATCAAAAGTAACTTTTTCATAATCTATTAGTTGTTAACAATAATTGAATTCTTATTCTAAAACGCAAGTCCTATCGCGGCGGTCAGAAACTTAGCGTGCCCAAAGCCGTCAATGGTTCTGAACGTGAAATCCGGCCGGAGGAAAACGGCTGTGTTCTGCCCGACCTTGCGCTGGATTCCAAGGCTCAGCCCGGCTGCCGTCCTGTCCGAGGTGATCATCGAATGAAAATGCTCATAATGATCCAGAATCCTCTCTTCAGTGTACTCCGCCGGGATCGAAAGCGTCCCGTCCATCCCGAATGCGTGGCTGAATCTCACCTCGGCGCTGAACAGCCACTCCTTGCGCGACTTCCTCAAACCTGCATTCAAACCCGCCTCCGCGAATCCGAAGGCCATCTCCCTTTTCGGGAATATGTATTCGGCGGACGAACGGTAATATTCAAAGTCCGGCGCCACGCTTATCGTTCCTGCGGCAGACGGAATCTCCACCGCGCCTTTCAGATTGGCGGACAGGATCCGGTTCCGGTACATAGTCAGGGACCCCAGCACCGCATATTCCTTGTTCTTACCCGTGTCGATGATGTTCTCCGTGCTTTGCCGCAATTCGTAGCCTATTCCTGCGAGGATATTCCACTTCACGGAACCGCTGAGCCGTTTGTAACCTACGAGACCCTCCACTTTCTGAATCCACAGATCAGTGATCGGCACCTCATTGTTGGCGACGAGCAGGCATTCGATGTCCAGGCTGTTGTAGGACAGCAATCCTGTCCAGCCATCGGGATGTCCCGGCGTGACCGTCGCGGAGACTTCCCAGCCGTGTCCGTTGTACCTGCTTGAGGTAAAGTCTCCGGCACCGTCGAATCGTGCGAAACGGCTTCCCAGACCAGTAAAATGCAGTTCCGAGGTGTTCGCTCCAAGCGGATCATAGAAGCTGACATCCTGCGATTGTTTGTAAACCTTGAACGCTGCGTTCAGGTCAAAGACATAACCGTTGGCAGCGATTCCACCGGTCAACGCGGCGTTCAGATCGGATGTGACCGATCTTGGACGCGGATCCACCTGCCGGAACTCGTGCAAAGCCCTGTAGCCGCCATATACCCCGATATGCGCTTTCCCGATCAGCCGGGACCAAGCTCCGTAGAATGAATATTGCTCCTTCTGGAGATTGCCGCCGATCGTGTCCACCATCACGTCCGGATAGAGCAGCTCAAAATCAGAGGTGGAGTTCCAGAGGACGTTCCTTTTCACCCCTCTTGAATATTCCGCCCCGGCCCTGACCGCCGAATGGTTCTGCAATCTGATCAATGAATATACCTTAACGGAACCCTGGTCCAGCCCGTCGCCTTCCTGCGGCAGCAGTGCGTCATCCTCACGGCGCAAGTCATAGACAGCCTTGATCTCTGAATATGTCGGGATGTCCCAGAGCAGGAAACTGCCTGCGTTGTGGCCGGCGATCTCGCTTCGGCCCAAAGCACGGACAGGGGACAGGTACCTCTCCGAGGCCGAGTTGACATCGGATTTCTCTTGTCCGCGGGCCGGTGTCACGGCCGCCAGAACTGTGAATATTATGCAGATGATCCGGTTCATTTCAGTACTGTCAATTCGAGGTTCAAGGTCTCCTTGTCGTTCAGCAAGGTCACGGAGGTCATCGGCGAGTTGTAACCCGCGAAACGGACCTTCTTGCGCTGACCGTCACTGAACACGGCCTTGCCGTCGAAGGAGATCATATATATTCCTTTCCTGAGCTTGACCGTGGCGGTCCCGACCTGGAATGTCGGGATGTCATATTCCTGCCTCGTGTTGAGGTCGCGGATGAACGACCCGTCGAGGGAATTGTCCACCTCGACCCTTTCAATTCCGGCGCTGACGGACGGGCAGGTCACGTTGAGGGTCACAATCGAGAATACGTTCTGGCCGGAGTCTTTCTCGCAGCCGCAAAGGACGACCGAAAGCATCAGGAGAATATTTCGTATGGTTTTGTGTGTCAGCATATTCATTAAAGTTTGAAGTTAAGCTCCATTCCGAAGTACGGCAGGACGGAGCGGCGGACGAGGATGCCCATATTCGTCCTGTAGTCAGGCGAGACATCCAGAATCTTGTTCACGAACAGGGCGCAGGAGATCTTGTCGTGGTAGATCTTCTTGGTGGCCTTGAGGTTGATGTTCATACTGAACGGGATTCTGAAATAGATGGACATCGAAGGGGTATATTCCCGGATCATCTGCGCTAGGATTCCGTTCGCGGCGGATTCGTCCGTGAAAGGGTGGCTCTCCAGATTCTTGTCGATGTAGGATATCGGGCGGGCGTCTTTCGCCGTGTTCTGGCTTCCGGTGAACCATTGGCACTGGAACGAGGTCGAGAAGATCATCCCAAGCCTCGGGATCTGGGTGTCGAACATAAAGTTCGTGTTGAACACCTCGCGCAGGAAACCGTCCGTGTCCTTGTAGTAGCCGACGTAAGGATAGGTCTTGCCGGCCACGACCACCGAAGGCCTGTAATATGTCGGCTGGCTGTTGCTGTATCTCGTTCTGAACCAGGCGCCGCTAACGGTGACCTTTGTCCTGATCTGGCGGATTCTCGGAGCGGACAGGGTGAACTCGATGCCTTCCTTGAGGGTGCGGCTGCCGTTAGTGTTGAATGAATATCCCACCAGAAGCGTGTCCGGAACCCACGGGGTCGTCTCCACGGAAGGCGGGCCGGTAAGAGTGCTTTTGTCAATCGTCTCCTCTTGGTAGTCCTTGTAGATGAGCCGTGTGAACTCGCTGGCGTACCTGAACCCGGAGGTCATATCCTCCCTGAAATAGTCGATGTTGAACGAGAACTCCCGGCCGACCTGCACATCGGCGGCGATTTCCCACTTGAAGTTCCTCGCCGCCTTGAGACCGAAGTTGGTAGGATTAATCTTCAGCACATAGACGTTGATCCTGCGAAGATTCTCCTCGACAGGCCAGTAGTTCATCTGAGTGACATCGTAATAGATAGGATCCGGATAGAGCTGATCCATCGTCGGGAACTTCGTGTGCCAGCCGGCTCCTCCGGACAGTCCGACCTTGACATCCTTGCCGAGGGATTTCTCCAGCCTGAGGTTCAGCCTCGGGTCGAAGTACGGCTTCATATTCACTGAATATTCCTTTCCGGCTCCCGCCATCGCCGCCACCCTCACTCCGGCGAGCCATTCGGCCTTGAACCCGTTCCCGAAAGTCCAGACGGAATTGTCCTCGATGAAGGCCGACATCTGGTGTGTGGCCGGGATTGAGGAATAGTCTCTCGGGCGGACATTCATATCCACGGAGAACGGCCTCTCGGGATCGAATATGGTGCCTTTGCCGAAGTTCTTGTTGACATTCCACTGGGCACCGGCCTTGAATGTGTTTGAGATGTCTCCTAAATCCTTGCGGAATTTCGCCGTTCCGTTGAGGTAGGCATAGAACGGCTTTCCATCCACTTTCAGGGTAGCCTCGTACTTGTAAGGCACGATCGTGACATCGAACTCGCCCTCCTCCAGACTGGTCGAAAGCGGCATCGGTGAACTATATTCCACAAATTTCCATCTGTCTATCAGGTCTTTCTCGTAGGTCAGGGACCCTGTGATGTCGAGGCTTTGGAAGAACGATTTCAGGCTCTTGCTCCGGACTGTATATTCCCCGCCCAGCGCGAAGCGGCTGTAGTTGGACTTGTAGGTCTCTATCGGTCCGCAGTCGCCGAAGTCCAGATTCTTGTCTGACTTCTGGTTGTCGAACGAACCGGTGTAGTCCAGGCTTCCGCTGAGGGTTCTGACAAGCTCCCCGGTCCAGGTCTTTCCGATCCTGTAGCTTCCGGTCAGGCGCTTGTAGTTCTGTCTCGTGTTCCTTGGATCCGCCCTGGAATCCAGGAAGTTACCGCTGAAGTTCATTGTCAGCTTGTCGGTCTTGCCCCACTCCAGATCCTTGCCGAGGTAGAAGAGCTTGCTCTTCATATCGGCCTTGAAGCGTGCTCTGGTGTCGTTGCCTCCCTTGCGCCGCTTGATGTTGACAAGGCCGCTGGTGAGGTCGCCATATTCAACGGAAGGGATTCCGCGGATGATCTCGACGGACTCCACATCCTCGGTGGTGATTGTGCGCATATCGACTCCGGCGTTGACGAACGATGATCCGTAGTTGCTGTAGGCCGGTGTGGTCTGGAGGTTCGCGTCGTTGTTGACCGGAACGCCGTCGATGAGGAAACGTGTCCCGAGGGATGATGTGTTGTAATTGTCCCCGGAGACCGAAACAGCCCTCAAATCTATGGTCTTCGGCGTTGAGAATGAAGGATCTACGGAGCGTCCTCCCGGCAGCAGCTCCAGCAGGTCAGCGAAACTTGACGGCTGGATGTGCGCGATCGCATCCTGCCCGATCCGTGACGAGCTTGTCAACCCGTGGCTCTCGGTCGCCGTCACCACCACCTCATTGATGGCGAATGAATCTTGGGCTAATGAATATCTTCCGTCCTTCCTTACCGCTGTGGTCAGCGTTTTGTAACCAAGACAAGTGATCTGAAGCGTCCCGCCGGTGGCCTTCAGCTTGAACCGCCCCAAAGAGTCGGTGACATCCCAGACTGCCTGGTTACCTTTTATGGTCACTGCGGCTCCCGCGACCGGCGAACCGTCCGCCTGATCGACAACGGTGCCGCCAACCTGTGCGAACGCGCTGATAGACAGCAACGTCGCCGCCACGATGATGGTTAGTGACTTTATTTTTGCCTCGAACACTTTTTGATTTTCCTTTTTTTTCAGGCTGCAAAATTATAATCAAACCAATCTTTGGTCAATGCCAATAAATTGGGAAATATTCCCGCTTCTTAACCACTCTTTGTGATGGTGACCAGCACGGTGATGCGCCCTCTCTTTTTAGTGCCGTGGCACTTAACTGCTTGTTTTATAGCTAAATGACCGATATCCTGGTCTTGGATTTGACACCAGGAGATGGCTCTTATAGTTGATAATCAACTTCTTGCCTGCCACGCTGGCGAATACCAACAGTTAGCGATTGTGAAAATCTTACAAAATGAATATTTTTGTATCGATTTTGGATATAGTGTATTGAGGGGACAATCCCTCCTTTGTGTAGTATGAAACTTTCTGAACTGAAGACTGGAGAGGTCGGTGTCATCGCCAAGGTGAACGGCCACGGGGGGTTCCGGAAGAGGCTCATCGAGATGGGCTTCATCTCCGGAAAGCGTGTTGCGGTCGTGCTGAACGCTCCGCTTAAAGATCCTATTGAATATGAAATACTTGGCTACAAGGTTTCGCTGCGCCGCTCCGAAGCCGGACTGATCGACGTGATCAGCGAGGAGGAGGCCAAGGCCTCCGTTGACTCCAAGCAGGACTTCACGTCCATCTGCGACGTGGACTGCGATGAGGTCGCCGCTCTGAATCTGGAGATGGAACGTCTCGCCAAGGAGAGGCATCACGTGATCAGAGTCGCCCTTGTCGGCAACCCGAACTGCGGAAAGACCTCGCTGTTCAACATCGCCTCCGGCAGCCACGAGCACGTGGGCAATTACAGCGGCGTGACCGTTGATGCGAAGGAAGGGCATTTTGAATATAAAGGCTACAAGATCGTCCTCGTGGATCTGCCTGGAACATATTCATTGTCAGCCTACAGCCCCGAGGAACTCTATGTCCGTAAGAACTTGATTGAGAACGTTCCGGATGTCGTGATCAACGTCGTGGACGCTTCCAACATCGAGAGAAACCTCTACCTCACGACCCAGGTCATCGATATGAACCTCCGAGTCGTGATGGCCCTGAATATGTACGATGAGCTTCAGGCGAGGGGAGACAGCCTTGACATCAAGCAGCTTGGTTACCTTCTCGGAATGCCTGTCTGCCCTACCGTCAGCCGTGACGGAACCGGAATCCCGGAACTGCTGGACACCGTCATCAAGATCTACGAGAAGCACGACGAGAGGCTGGCCAGACATATTCACATCAACCACGGTCAGGAACTGGAGAAGAGCATCGACCGCATCAAGTTCCTGATCCAGAAAAACCAGGACATCCGTGGCAAGTACTCGACCCGCTATCTGGCCATCAAGTACCTGGAGAACGACAAGCAGATCGAAAGTGTGATCGGGACTCTCCATAACGCCGAGGAAATCGCCAAGGTCCGCGCCGAAGAATCCGCCCGCATCGAGAACCTGCTTCATACCAATGCGGAGTCAGCGATTGTGGATGCGAAATATTCATTCATCCACGGCGCGCTTGCCGAGACTTACGTTCCGCACGTGGACGCCAAGCCGAAGAAGACCATCACCGACAGAATCGACGCCGTTGTCACGAACAAATGGGCGGCGTTCCCGATCTTCATATTCCTGCTTTACCTCATTTTCCAGTCCACGTTCACCTTAGGTAACTATCCGATGAACTGGATCGACTGGCTGGTGGGGCAGTTCGGGGATTTCGTCGCGAACTTTATGAAGGATGGATGGCTCAAGGACCTTCTCGTAGATGGTGTGATCGCCGGCGTGGGAAGTGTGCTGGTGTTTCTGCCTAACATATTGATTCTCTATTTCTTCCTTTCGATAATGGAAGATTCCGGGTATATGGCGCGCGCCGCGTTCATCGTCGATAAGCTGATGCACCGCATCGGCCTCCACGGCAAGTCCTTCATCCCGATGGTGATGGGATTCGGCTGCAACGTGCCGGCGATTATGGCGACCCGCGCGATCGAGAGCCGCAAGAGCCGCCTCATCACAATCGCCATCATCCCGTTTATGTCTTGCGCCGGTAGGCTGCCGATCTTCGTCCTGCTCGCCGGGGCCTTCTTCCCGCATAACTCTGCCCTCGCTCTTTTAGGAATATACTTCCTCGGAGTCCTGCTGGCGATTCTGTCGGCGGTCGTGCTGAGTCGTTTCATCAAGGAGGATGACCTCCCGTTCGTGATGGAACTGCCTCCTTACAGGGTTCCGACCGGAAAGGCGATCTGGAGACATACCTGGGAGAAAGGCAAGCAGTATCTTGAGAAGATGGCGACCACGATTCTGATCGGTTCCGTCGTGATCTGGTGTCTGGGCTATTTCCCACGCTCCGACAAAGGCGCTGAGTACCAGCAGGAACATTCGTACATAGGACAGCTCGGCAAGGCAGTTTCCCCGGCCCTTGACCCGCTCGGTTTCAGCTGGAAGATGGACATCGGCCTTCTGACCGGCGTTGTCGCCAAGGAGTTGGTGGTCAGCACTCTCGGTGTGATGTACGCTTCTGATGAGCCGGAAGTCTCCGAGGTCATCGAATCCGGTGACTCAGACGCTCTCGCCGCTGACACACAGCTTCAGAGTACGCTTGCCCGCTCTGTCAGCCTGCCGGCCGCTGTGGCCTATATGATATTCATCTTGCTTTATTTCCCTTGCATCGCTACCTTTGTGGCGATCAAGAACGAGACGGGGAAGTGGCGTTGGGCCATAGCTGTCTGCGCCTACACTATGGTTGTCGCCTGGCTCGCCGCCTTCATCGGCTTCCACATCACGGCGCTGCTGATTTAGAGGCTATTAGATGAATATTTAATATATTTGTAGAAATGAATATTCCATCACCGCTTGTGGTGATAGTAAAATCTTCTCCAACGTGGGAATTTGTCGGCGAGATATGATTATGAAAGAAAAATATACAACACAGATGTCCGTGTCGGACCTGATCGACATCGACTACAGTCTGCTCCAGGTGATTTCCAGAATGGGGCTTGACCTGAAGTACGCCGGGATGCCGGTGTACGAGGCCTGCCGCAAATGTGGCATCGATCCGGACACATTCATCCTGATCTGCAACGTTTATTCGTTCCCGGATCACATTCCGTCACAGGAGGAACTGGCCGGAGGCGACATCCGGAACATCATAGACTACCTGCATAGCTCGCACCTTTATTATATGGGGCAGGCTCTCCGTGTGTTGGAGAACTCGTTCGACAAACTCGTTGCTCCGTTCGACGAGAAGCAGAAAAAGGTGGTCCTGAAGTTCTTCAATGACTACAAGGATGAGCTGGACAAGCATTTCGCCTATGAGGAGGAGGTTGTCTTCCCGTACATCGAGGCCTTGCGGCGGGACGGGGTGAAGGCTTCTGAATATTCCATCGAGCAGTTCGAGGAGCATCACGAGAACGTGGAGGAGAAGCTTGAGGACTTGAAGAACATCGTGATGAAATATCTTCCGGGGGACTGCTCCAACGAGTTGAAGATTATGGTGTTGCTGTCAATCTATCATCTGCACGACGATCTGAGGCGGCATACCTATGTGGAGAATAATATTCTTGTGCCGATAGTAAGCGTTTTTGAGCGTGATGGAAAATAGGAAGACTGTGACTTTGATCGTGCCGTCTGACATTGTTGCCAGGGGGCTGGAGAGCATTCTTTCTGAACACGGTGAATTTCAGGTTCAGGAGAATCTGGTTGACTGTTCCAGGGCCAGTGAGGCGAGGCTTCGCAATCTGGCTCCGGACATCATAATCATTGATCCGTCGGTGTTTGATTTCCAAAGCAGGAAAGAGGGGCGTCTGGCGATAGCGGATCTTTGTGACGCTTCCGTGATCGCGCTGGAGGGACCGGCTGTGACGGAGGACATTCTGAAGCAGTATGACGGGGCGATTTCGTTGTATGATGATTCTGTTGGAATATTGAAGAAGATTCATTCGGCGGTTGATTCCAGGCAGCCTGACGCAGTTTCTGATGGGGATGAGCTGTCGGCGCGGGAGAAGGAGATTCTGGTGTGTGTGGCGCAGGGGATGCTCAACAAGGAGATCGCCGACAAGTTCAGTCTGTCCATTTACACGGTCATCACCCACCGCAAGAACATCACCCGCAAGACCGGTATCAAGACCGTCGCCGGACTCACCGTCTATGCGATTCTCAACAATCTCATTGACATCAATTCTGTTCAGTAATATTTCTGGTCACTGAGCTTGTCGAAGTGACATTATAGTTGTGATAGGCAATACCCCATTCAACCAGAATTTTGCACGTTACCAAAATTCTTGGGTCGAATGGGGTACTTGCCTATAGTGCTCTATTTCAGATTGATCTCCGCGACGACAGGATAATGGTCGGAGTAGCGGACGCGGGGGACGGAGTGGGAGACGGCGCTGAAATGCGACGGGTAAAGAATATAATCTATGCGGATGAAGGGCCAGAGGAATGAATATGTCGCTCCGAAGCCTTTGCCGGCTTCCACGAAGGAGTCGTCTCGGCCTTTCTTGAGGCGGTTGTAGGTGTACGACATCGGGTTGTCGTTGAAATCTCCGGTCACAATGGCTTCCAGTGTGCAGTCCTCGATGTCAGACATCACCTTGTCCACCTGCTCCGGCCTCCTTCTGATGGACTTTTTCATCTTCTCCTCCGTCGCCCACATCATCTCGCTGTCCTTCTCCTCAACAGACTTCTTGAGCCGTGCCAAAGAAATGTTGTAACTCTCGAAATGACAATTATATACACGAAGCGAAGACCCCTCGCCGATCTTCAGGTCCGTGAATATCGCCAGATTGGAGCTTTTGTCGAACGTGAGTCGCCCTTTCCCTTCGATCGGAAACTTGCTCAGCGTCACGTTGCCGTAGCTCCCTTTCTTGGTCACAAACATAAAATAGCCGATGTTGTAGCCGGGGAACCGTTTCTCAAAGAACCTCGCTACATCATATTCCCCGGGCAGATTGACCTCCTGCAGGCAGACGATGTCGGCATCGGCCGCCATAATGAACTTCACGACCGAATCGGCGCAGACAGCGTTCCCTCCCTTCTCCTTGAACTCGGGCTTGCGGCCAAGCGCGAAATGCCCGACATTGTAAGTCAGGATCTTGACTGTCTCCGAAGTCCTCTCGGCGGCCCCCGACGAGAACTGGAAATAGCGGCCTATGAATATCACGGAAGGCAGCAATGCCAGAAGTGGAATAAGAAACGAACGGGATCCTTTCCTGATGGCTATGACAAGGAATATTCCGTTGAGGAGCGCGATCGGCACGAACAGCAGCCCGAAAACGGTCATATACCAAGCCTTGGCCGGATTCACGACCATCGAGGCGTAGCTGAGTAGAAGCAGGAAAGCCGCAAGCAGCATCAACATTCTTGCTATGATGCCGCTGAACGATTCCTCACGTGCCTTTCCGCCCATAATGAATGAATATATCAGATTGTCACCTTTGCCAGAGTTTCCCGGATTTCTTCCAATAGAGAAGCAGCAGGAAGCCGAACAGCATTCCGCCAAGATGCGCGAAGTGAGCTACACCGTCCATTGTTCCCGTCACGCCGGTGAAGAGTTCGATGGCAATGAATATCAACACAAACCACTTTGCTTTTAATGAAATAGGCGGGAATATCAGTGTCCAGATGTCATTCGGATAAAGCATAGCGTAGCCGATCTGGATTCCGTAGATCGCTCCCGAGGCTCCGAGCGTCGGAGTGCGCAGAAGGTTGATCTGTCCCGCGGAGAGGATTCCGGAATTGGCTGATGCCATTGCCTCCATCTGGAAATATTCCACGACGGTGTGGGTCAGCACAGCTCCAAGTCCGGCCACGAAATAGAAGATGAGATATTTTTTTGACCCGATCGTCCTTTCCAATGCGGAACCGAACATAAGGAGGCAGAACATATTGAAGAACAAGTGCCAGAAGCCTCCGTGCATAAATAGGTAAGTGACTGGCTGCCAGATGCGGAAGAACGGAGAGGCAGGGTAGAACATTGCGAATGTCCTGACCATAAATTCCTGGTTGATCACCGTGGCGATGTACATCACGATATTGATCAGCAGAATATTCCTTGTGACCGGCGGGAACCTGTTGAGGAATCCGCCTATTCCTGATTGCCTGTCGTCGTAATAGTAGGGCATAATCCTTTAATATTCAAAAAATTAAAATAACTTTTCCACTTGCGGGGTGGTCATTATCGCAATGATCCTTTTACCGTTGCCGGTCAGTTCGGGATTGCCGCTGGATAGCAATGCGTCCAGCAGGTGTCTTGCTTCCATCGGGGATGTCAGAGGGTCGCAGCTTGACGCTCCCAGAAGGGCAATCTTCTCAGCCATAGCCGCTTCCATCACTCCAGGCAGCGAGGAACTATCATCCGAGAGGATCAGCAGCAGGTCAGAGACCATCGTCTGGATCTTTCCCGCCTCGCACGAATATCCTTCCGGAACCCCGTTGACCACAATCGTGTCCGTCCCGAATGGTGAGATGTCGAATCCGAGCCTGGCGAGCAGTTCGGCCTTTTCGTCGAACACGGCTCTGTTCGCGGCTCCGACCTCGACCTTCACCGGGAACATATTAGCCTGCGTGACGTGCTCGTTCTTTGTGAGGGCGGCCAACGCCCTGTCGTAAAGGATTCTCTCTCTGGCCCTTCTGACGTTCACGATCATCAGGCTGTCCTTTGCCGGGGCTACGATATATTTCCCGCCGAGGATGATGGTCTGTGTGACCGGCATCGTGTTCTCTTCGAAAAGTTTGCCATAGTCTTCCCGCCGGTCCACATATTGCCCGAATCTTTCATTTCCTGCCGCTGAGCCTGTCGAAGCGCCCCCACCTACGGCACCATATTCACCAGTCGCAGATCCTGCCGAAGTGACCGAATCAAACGGATTATACCCGCTGTCCACAGCTACCTGCGGAATCGATTCCGGCTGATATTCAGTGAAATGTGACCCCAGCACCGGCATATCATTGGCCTCCGGATTGGAAAAGTCAATCCCCCCTGCAAATGAATTTCTCCCCAATGTCTCTTTCACCGAAGCATAGACAACTTGGAATATGAACGAGTCGTCCTCGAACTTCACCTCCGACTTAGTCGGGCTGATGTTCACGTCCACGCTGTGCGGATCCACTTCCAGATAGATAAAATAGGATGGAGTGACTCCGTCCGCGACCATCCCCTCGTAAGCCTTCATTACGGCCTTGTGCAGGTACGGGCTCCGGAAATACCTTCCGTTGACAAAGAAAAACTGGTTGCCCAGCGTCTTCTTCGCCGTGTCCGGCCTGCCTACGAACCCCCTCAGTCTTACCACGGAAGTGTCCGCGCTGACATCCACCACGTCTCCCGTGACTGATGCTCCGAGCAGATCCATAATCCTGTATTTCAGGGATTTCGCCGGCTTGAGAACGAAAATGTCTTTCCCGTTGTGACTGAGCGAAAACCCTATCTCCGGCCTTGTCAGAGCCACTTTCGTGAACTCCTCGACAATATGCTTGAACTCCACGTTGTCCGACTTCAGGAATTTCCTTCTGGCCGGCACATTGTAGAAAAGATTTCTGACAGCTATGTTTGTCCCTTTCGGAGCGGCGATCTCTGTCGTGGAATTGTGGACTGACGCCGCGAACTCGACCTGGCAGCCAACCTCCTCGTCCTCCGTGCGGGTCTTTAGCGTCACCTCCGCCACGGCTGCGATCGAAGCCAACGCCTCGCCCCTGAACCCGAAGGTCGTGATGTCCTCCAGGTCCTCAGCGGTCGCGATCTTCGATGTGGCGTGCCTCTCGAAACAGAGCACCGCATCGTCAGGATTCATCCCCTTCCCGTTATCGATGACCTGAATAAGAGTCCGTCCCGAGTCCTTGATTATCACCGAGATCTGCTCCGCCCCCGCGTCCACGGCATTCTCCACAAGTTCCTTCACCACGGAAGCTGGCCTTTGCACGACCTCTCCCGCAGCGATCATATTCGCTATGTTTCCAGGCAGTATCCTGAGTTCCATCCTAAAGCAGCGAGTAGAATTTCGTGAAATAAATCAGGACCACAGCGAGCAGGATCAATCCGACTATCCCAATGATTTTTTGAGCCTTGGTGGCCACGGTGGTCCTTCTCGCATAATTGCCTTCACGCAGTGATCCACGGATGTAGGAACCAGGCACATATTCACCTTTCTCCTTCTCTTTCTCAAAAGTGCCGTCAACCTTTCCGAATTTCTGCCGGCGCTCTTCCTCCTCCTTATCATAGTAGAGGGGCTTATAGTTGAATCTCCTATGCTCCTGTTCCCCAGGAAAAGTAAAAAAGCCCATAATCGTTCAATTTACCTTAAATAATAACAAATATAATCAAAATCTCAGAATATGGTTTTAATTCTTTTTGAGGGGATATAAATCGTCTGGTAGTCTTTGACAATAAAGCATCATCGGCAATAAGATCATAATCTTAAAACAAGTGTATAATACGACCTGACTACTACTCCCCTATGTACCGCTGGGACAAAATCTTCTTTTGCCACCATTTCAGCTATTGATAATGCGCGCGTATCGGTAGATATATCTCCAGAGCTTTTCTCTATTCCGGCAATTGTCGCATTGCCATTTTGATCGACAATAAGGTTTACCAATACTCTCCTATGAACCTTCGATGTTGTTTTAATGTTTTTCTGAATAATAGTTTGCAAACTATCCAATCCGGACTTAAACATCGATGGCGTTTCAACGAGATAAGCTGGATAAATATAATTAAGATCGGAATCTGATACGTTTGTCTTGATCTTCTGAGATTTAACAAGTTCATATAGTGGAGAAATGTCTTCCGATGGTGTAATATAATAGCTGAACATTGGACAAAATGTTTTATCCTTATTCAGACATATTTGAATGAATCTCAAATCATCCTCATCAGGACCTGATGTACATTTAGTCGCCTTGAAAAAAGGATTACGTTCTGATGTCAAGTATTTTACGGATATCCGTCCATTACCACCTGAACTTCCGGAATTTTCCTCACAAAACTGCACATTTAGATAATAATGACTTGAATCCGACCAGGAAGATAGGAAAACATTTCCTGAAATTGTCTTTTGCTCATTGCCACCTTTTACAAGCAACATCATAACCGCTTTAGTGAAAGGAGTCATTCGATCATAACAAACAGGTCGCAAACAAGTCATAATCACAAATGAGAGAAATAATAACTTTTTCATATTCAATATATTAAAAATAAAGTTAAGGTTTTCATTATTATTTCCTATCGTTTTTGGCAAATAATGTGATGGTAATAAATAAGATATTGATCCCTATGTATAGTACAAAACCTTTTAAAACAATAAGCTCTCCGTTTATATACCCTGCAGCGACCTCTATAGGTACAGAATCAAATCCCCGTATCATATTTCCCAGAATCACTCTTTCTGATATCTCATATTTATAACTTACCAAAGTATTTATTATCATTAATATCACCAATATAAACGCTATTACTGATATTATTAGCCATATGATTTTAATCCATTTTCTCATAGCTATTTCCTCATTTTGTTGCTTAGATACGATTTCATTGAGCGTGGGTTAACAAACCTATGCGTAGAAGGTATGGTTATCGGATTCCCAATTGGACTTGCATATATCACGCGTTGGTAGCTGAGTACTTTCGAACCACTCATTTTAATCAAATCCGATACGAACGTTGTACAGTTGTTATTAAGTAGGCTGTATTCGTCAATAATATGAGCATCTGGATCATTCGCATATCGTTTGCTCCTTTCACTAGGAAGTTGCTTGGAACTATCAAACAACTCATTTGCAATATTCATTATGTCATTATCCTTTATATCTGGCAAAGTAAAAACAGACATCTTCCCTTCTGATTGTTTGTAGTCATTAAATTCTTTGGCCTTATCTCCAGATAAACGAACAAGTACACCTGGACCATTGGATAAAGGATTGCCTTTATATGTATGGTCATATCTTCCATAAGTATATACCACCATTTCATTGCCTTCACCTGCACTTATCCAAGTATGTCCTAGCCCTACAGTTTCAATATACACCCTAACAGAATCGCCTTGAAGATCTATATTCACAATTGGATTTCCGAGGCAATAGGCATACGGGCTGATGCCGTAATACTTCTCGGACAGAGGGTCGGAGGTTGTCCAACGGGTGATGGTAGGGTTGTACAATCTGGCACCGAAGTCAAAGAGAGGGATGCTTGTGTTCAGGAAGGACTGGGACTCCTTGCCGGAGAAGTGCCAGCGGTTCGGAGAGGTCGCTGAGCCAGTCGAAGCGACCGGACTTGTGACCGGAATCCGCTTGCCGAACGGGTAGTAATCATTCGTTTCGATGACCGCACCGGTGTCGCCGTCAACAACGGCTCGGACACTGCCGAGGTGGTCGGTCAGGTGGTGGAGAGCGTGATAGGCCGTGACAGCCCCGGACGCGTTCCTTTCGGCTGTGATTCGGCCTCCGTCTGTGAGAACGCAGTCAAGGCTGAGGCCGCCATTCTCGTCCTTTGAATAGACAAACGACCCTCTGTATACGCTTCCTGAACCGTTCGGCCTTCCGGAGGAGAGTTTTGTACCGTCAGAGAGGTACGTGTGGTGTGCCAAGGTTCCGGAAGCGTCACCGACTTCACTTACAAGGTTCAGATGATTGTAACTGAGATTCAAGCCAAGCCTTCCGATATCGTCATACGTGTAACCGGCTGTGTTGTAGGCGGTAAACCCACCGTTCGCCGAAAGGCTCGTCGTTGTCCTGCTGACACAGCTTCGACCACGAGGATAGTTGTTTCTAATTATTCCATTCATTTCGAGAAACTTTACGGATCCAACCTATTTTAGACAACCTTTTACTCCATATTGGGGCCATTTTGATAATATTAATAGTGTCATTTGTGACCTGTCATCGTACATAAGTAATTCGAAATTTGGATTATTGTGAATAGAATATCTCTTGGCCAAGTGTTCTATAATAATTTATGTGAAAGAGGTCGTCTCTTCTTATTATCATACAAATAGAGTACAGATATAGATCATCAGTGAATACCGTCCCGAAATTATTTTTATTAAACAATTCTGAACTGTCTTTCAAGGCAAGATTGATTATACAACTAAATCTGTCAAAGCTATTGATATCTTTATTTATAATAGTATCTTTTTTCGCAGTATTGATTATTATGAATCGATAAAGCCGTTGATTCGGCAGACATTTTACCGCAAAGAATGCCTTGTCTTCCCCTAGATATAGGTACTCTTGGGACTTTCTTACGACAATGATTGTGTCACTTGATATAAAATCAGACTGGCACATATTGGCAAATATCATATTAAATTGCTTGCAAATCTTTTCCCTATTCCATCTAACAACTTTTCTCGGTATTCTTGACGATTTTGATCCTATCTTTAATATTCTTGAGGATTTGGAGTTTTTTTTCAGTATGTATGACAATTCATTCTCAAGATCAGCAAAACAATCCTTGTCTTGCGCGTTAGCAGGAAGAATCAACGCACAAAACAGAGACGTTATTAATATTCTGAAATAGTTCATTTTCGTTTCTTTATTGGAGTATAATGGACGTTAGGTAATACAACGCTTTTGCCTTTTTTTTATCAACCTTGAGGGTTCATTATCAGAAAACAATTAATTCAGTTTTGTCATATTCAAAAGATTCCGGCACATTAAAGCCTATTATCTTACTGACATACGAGACTTTTTCGACAATAATGTTCTTACTAAAATCATCATTGTCTTTTTCTTTTACTACAATATATTTGAAAGATTCGCCTGGCTCCAATCGTTTTATGAATGTTTTCCCTATGGTCACTTCCCTGCTAGTTCGCACGACATTATCAGTCATCAATGCCGCCAGATTCAAGTCGTCATGAGAGACAAAAAAGTATCTATAGATCTTCTTTCTTGCCGTTGTATTATGATTACTAAAATCCACCCATGTGAAATACGGCTCTTCGGATTTATTCATTATGAGGTACTCCCTAAAGGTGATTTTTTCATCGCTGAGGTAGTTAGTATAAGAATATGATTCGATATGCACTTTTATGTCCTTTGTCGTATGTAATTGACACATTATCATTAACATTATCAAGATATAACCCTTCATCTCGTTAGATTGTTAAATGTTTCTTTTCTGGCTTTTAATATCATTGATTTTAATACGGTATTGGTTTCTGTCATACCATTTGTGATATGTGAGGCACCATGATGATTACCTCCGTTTCTAATATATAACAATGCATGCCCATATCCCTCGTGGCTAAACGCCTCTGCCGCACCAATCTTAGATAATGAAGGGTGAATTATAATCTCTATTGCGTTGGTTAGGGAGTTCTGTTCACCATCATTGTCAGGGAATAATGTTTTGCCGTAAAAACCAGACTCACCTGTTGACAGACCGCTGATAAAGGCAAAACCTAAGTCTTTATCTTCTGGGAATGCCTCATCGAATGGAAAATACGACATATGTGCAGTTCCTAATTGTCCATTTTGGTCTTTGAATGAGAACATATCTCTCATTAATACTTTGACAACTTTGCCAGAATTAACAAGACCAAGAAGATTCTTGATGTTAAGACTCTTACCAGTATATTGTGCGAGAAGTTCCTTGTCAATTATTCCATTTTTGTCAAGTTGTACGTATTTTCGTGCTTCTTCTGGTAAGGTGTTTCTAATCATCTCTAACTCAGCGGATCCATATGGGATTACTTTCTTACCCAAACAGTCAATTAGATTAATCGGGTTCCCCATACAATAAGCATATGGACTGATGCTGTAGTATTTCTCGGATAACGGGTCAGCGGCGGTCCAGCGGGCAATTGTCGGGTCGTACATCCTTGCGCCGAAGTCTAGGAACGGGATGTCGGCACTGAGGAAGGACTGTGACTCCTTGCCGGAGAAGTACCAACGGTTCGGATCGGTCGCTGATCCAGTCGAAGCGACCGGACTTGTGACCGGAATCCGCTTGCCGAACGGGTAGTAATCATTCGTTTCGATGACCGCACCGGTGTCGCCGTCAACAACGGCTCGGACACTGCCGAGGTGGTCGGTCAGGTGGTGGAGAGCGTGATAGGCCGTGACAGCCCCGGACGCGTTCCTTTCGGCTGTGATTCGGCCTCCGTCTGTGAGAACGCAGTCAAGGCTGAGGCCGCCATTCTCGTCCTTTGAATAGACAAACGACCCTCTGTATACGCTTCCTGAACCGTTCGGCCTTCCGGAGGAGAGTTTTGTACCGTCAGAGAGGTACGTGTGGTGTGCCAAGGTTCCGGAAGTGTCACCGACTTCACTTACAAGGTTCAAATGATTGTAACTGAGATTCAAGCCAAGTCTGCCGTCTGTTGTCATATTGCCGTTGGAGTCATAGCCGAAAGGCTGGGATCCCGATACCGAACTTATCCTGTTGCCGGAGTAGGTGAAGACTAATGCTTCCTCTGGAGATGAGCTGGACTCTCCGAACCGGCTTAAGGTCAAGATGTTTCCGTTTAGATCATAGGAGAGATTCCGCTCCGAGAAAGAGTCTGTCGGAGAGTCCGATGTCCCAATGAATCTTCTGGAGTCCGTCAGGCGGCCCAACGCATCGTAGGAGAATGAATATGCCTGCGGCGTTTCGGTGCCGAACCCCCATGCCCACTCGGAAACGCCTCCGTTCCAACAAGGCGTGGCGCCAAGGACCGGGGCATTATACCGCAATCTCATTCCGAACACATCACTCCGCTTTTCTGTCAGCCAGCCCCTTACGTTGTAGGCCAGGGACTCTGTTACAGCCTTGTTTCCGGTACCGTAAATGATTCCCGCCAGCCTCCCGACATTGTCATACGTATGACCGACTGTGTTTGAGGCGGTGAGCCCGCTGCCTGTTGAAAGATTCGTCGTTGTTTGCCTAACACGCCCCCACAAATCGTATATGTCAGTTCTTTCCACGGTGTCGCACGCATCAGACATCAAGACAACCTCCCTTGAGAGAGTTCGGTTCCCGGCGAAGTCAAACGCCGATGCCATCCGGATCAGATCTCCGTCTTCGTACTTGGAGACACTCTGGATGGTACGTCCATATTCATCATAGAACAAAGCCGTGTGCCTGAACTTTCCTGCTGACACACCCTCAGAGGTGAGCACTGATGACATTGAGCCGGTCAACAGACTATGTGCGGATGACCATCTTTCGCCGTAACCATCGTCCACAAGGGTCTTGTCAAACAGAAGGTCCTGAGGAAATCCAAACTCTCCGATGAATGAGTGGTCATCGTAATAGTTCACGGTGAGGAACGTGGCGGTGGAGTCTATGTTCAGGCCGTCAACATTATAACCATAGATGGAACTTGTAGCAGCCAAGGGTTCTTGTGAACGTAAGGCTCTTACCGAGATATTCTGGAATGGCCCTGCGAACACATCTATGCCAGAGTCGCTTCCAAAAAGAGTGGCTTCGTCGCACAAACCTTGAATACAAACCCTGCCTGAGGCATCGGGAATGTTGAACATCCATTCGTTATTTTCACGTTGCTTGGCATCTTGAGTCAGAATGGCGTTCCCGGTCTTGTCGTAAAGTGTGAGACTCCATCCGGCTCCAGGAATCTTCTTGGCCACGCAGTGATGCCTTGAATCATAGACGTATAGGAACGCCCATCGGTTAATCGGTTCCGAGTCACTTGACCAATTCGTTGATGTGGAAGTGCTGACCTCTTTGGAAAGCATCGGCGGAATCACAGCTCGTAGGTCACCGAAGTCGTCATAGACATAGTACGTGTCCACCGTCTCGTCCGAATCCAAGATTCGACGTTCCAACAGAATCTTCTTGGAAAAGTCTTCGAATGAATATGCGGTATTCCCGTCTTCGTCGATACTCTTTGTCACAAGTAGGGTGCCGTCAGGATAGAATCCTGTCTTTTTGATAGTGAACGAGGTGCTTGAATATTCCTCTGCCTTGAGGATTAAACATTTAAGAGTCGGAACATCCGTGGAGTTCGTAAGGAAGTCTGTTTGGGCACATTTCTCGGCGCTGAACCAGTCTTCTCCTGCGCCGTAAACGGCCTTGACGCGGTCAAGTGGCGAACCGTCGTAAACATTCTCACTGAATGGACGGGACTCTACTTTGGCCGCATCCCCGTAAAATGAGTATGCCTTCTCTTTGAGGACATCTGGATTAACATAACCATCTCCGTTATTGCTCACCGGAGAGTTCTGCCAAGATCTGAGTAACCGTCCGTTTCGGTCATATTCAAAGAGATTGGCGATGTCTCCATCATTAGTTCCGGAACTTCCCGCCGCACCCTTCATAATAGTCTGGAGTGACCTCCCGAAACCATCGAAATAGTCTGTGCTGATCCTCGGGGCTGAGGCGTTCTTCTCGGTATAGACTGTTTTCCTTATATGGTTTGTGGAATCGGACCTATTTCGGAAATGGTAGGCGTATTCAACAGTTGGTGATTGCTCGTTGTCCATACACCGGATCAATCGGCCTAACCCGTCATACTCATAGGATGTGGTCACTCCTCGCGTGTCAGTGACACCGTGCGGCCCGACATTCGGAGACCAGGTCGCCGTGATCACCGATCCGTCAGCAGGATACACACGGACCTCATCTATTGGTGAAGAACCCTCATAGATTATATGGCACGGCCCGTAATATCTGTGTTTCTTATACTTCCACTGACCTCCAATCAGGACTCTATAATCAACGTAATATACTCTTTCCGGAGAAATCTCAAGGTAGACTGTATATTCCCCGACATATCCCTTTTCGCTGTGATAGCCATTTGGACTATTTCCAAGCCAACCTTCAAAGTTCTCGTAGTAATAGTCTCCAATAAATCCATTCACCACCCTTTCTTCCTTACCACTATAGACAATCCAAAACCATCCGGCGGCGTAATGAATATCTTCTGTAATTTCAATAGATGTCTGGGGGCGCACAGAATTGTTGTTCTCCGAAGTTGCTTCTGATTCAGGTCCTACCTCAGTTTCACCTTCCGGTATTGGATAAATGGCCGGATCCAACGTGGTGACAATAATTTTATGTTTTCCGGCTGGCAGCCATAGTGTTTTTGTGAATTCCACATAAATCTCAGAGTCGTGTTCCCCTCCAGAACCATCATCCACCCACTCTCTGGTTCTCGGCCTATAATAAATGGAACTGTCGAGAATAACCCAGAAATCAAAATCTGGGACATTTTCCGGAATATCGAAATGTATCTCACAGTCCCCGTCCTCCAAAGCCTCGAAACTGTAAGAGAACCAGTGTTCGGTGTTTGTACGATGATCTTCATCGTGGCTGACAAGTCCCGGCTCTTCAACCGCTATCATTCCCTTGCGTCTGGTGGCATTGTTAAAAAGAGCGACAGGGTGCATCCCACCATATCCCCAAAGTATGGATGTTCTGTCTGTGCCGTTTTTGATCACTTCCAGAGGGTTGCACATCTCGTCATACTCTACATATTTTATAATCGGGTCACCGTATAGACTTCCGACATTGCGACCGTCATAAGCACTGTAAGATGATATTGGTTCGTCAAGTCTTGCTGAAAACTCTGCCGCAGGGACGTAATTCTCAATTCCTGCCTTGACGATTCTCTTGTAGGTGGTTAATTCCGCTCCAATCACCTTCCCGTTCCTATACCGTATCCTTTCGATTGGGATTCCTGACATATTCACGGATGCATCTGCCATTCCCGCATACACCCCTGAGCTCCTTATCCCGTCAGAACCGGTGTACCTTATGGAGTCGGTTAGTTCTCCTCCACCTGATTCCGTTGTTGTAGTCCGCACAAGCCTACGGTGGTTGTCGTAACTATAACTGGTCAGAATGGTGGCGGTCTTGGGAGAAATCCCTGCTCCATAATGGAATGTCTTGACTTCCTTGCTTTTCAAGTAAGGGAAATAAGTGTATATCCTGGATCCTGCTGTCCAACAGTATGTGAAGTTTTTAGAGAGTGAGAGGCCGTCACCCCGTCCGTTAATAAGGTTAGGGAACGACTCCGCACCTATCTGGCAGACGGGGACATTCTCCGTAAAGCGATTCGGAGAATTGTTATATTCATAGCGTTCTTCTTCGACAATTCTCCCGTCACTGTCAAACAAACCTTTTCTGAGCATCAACCCCCTGTCTAAAGAGTGTGAGGCGTATAGCCTTCTCAGGATGTAGTCTGGATTCTCCGGCGAATAGAAGGATATATCCCCCTCGTTTGAAGCGTCAATGGCTTCCCTGTGATTTGAATATTCAAACTCAATCCTTCCTCCATCAGAGAACACCTCGGTCACGTTGCTGTAAGTGATGTGGTTGCCATCTGTCGTTGAGAGCTGGTTCAGATAGTTTTCACTTCCTATCCAGTAGGACAACTCCAAAGTGGACTCAGAGCCTTTGTCTTTCCAAAAAAGCGGGCCGATCCAACCTCTACCATTGCCACCTATTGCCGCTTTCCCGTTGTAGTCTCGTTTTATAAAAAATACTGGAGTCCCGGACAGGATGCCGCTGGAGCGGCCGTTTTTTGTATAGAAAAAGTTGCGTGTCTCAGTCTTGTCACCGTCTCGGTCAATGATCGTCTTGATTCTCAACCCGCCTGCAATGCTGTCCTTAGCATTGTCAACAACCGTGAATCCGATTCGGGGAGAGTCAGTTCTTTGGACGGACGCGCTGTAGGTATGCGGTTCGAAGACATATTCAGTGGAGCCTCCGGTAGGATAGGTTATTTTTTGAATGATTTCCGCTTTCATTAGGGTTGTGTCGGGTGCGCGGCGGCCGTGAAGGGTATGGTATGATCCCGGTGGCACGCTGAATGATTTCCCGTTGAAGCCCCACCTGTCGCTGCTCTCCGAGCAATAATGATCGGGGAGTTTAAGACTATTGTACTCAAAACTGTACTTGCCTCCATCAGCAGTTCCGGCTACGGTTCTGATAGAGGAGAGAGACAGGCGCTCGTTTGCATTATTGCCATATGTGAACAGTATCCTCTTTTGGCCTTGGATAATACTATCCAAACACATATAGTAGTTATAGGAGAGGATATTCTCGATGTCGATGAACGCATCGTTGTCTCGGAAATCAGGTTTAGTTCGGAAAAACTCTGCCGAATTCTCGTATGTGGTGTCGGTGTCCGTGCCAAGATCCTTCAGTTCGATTGATCTGGAGATATGGAACACTACCGAATCTCCGCTTGCCTTTGACCTCACGGAACTAAGGTAGGATGGAGAGATGTACATAAGCTTGATGTAGGGATATTTGTCTATCTGTGAATATAGGTCGTTATCGATGTAATATTTGCGCCAAGATCCGGTGCTGCCCTCAGGCAACGATGAGTCGAGCAGGTAGTTCCCATAGTTGTCATCATCAATTTTGTAGCCGAGCCCACGTCCCTCTCGCAGGATTGTCCTGACGATGGGACGCCCGTCTTTCCGGTAGCGGAATGTGATCGCCTCGTTGTTTGGGTATTCAATTCTGGAAAGGTTCCACGTGGATGCAGAGGCCATACCGTAACGGTAGGTGGAGCAAGGCCTTATGGAAAACTCGATGGATGATAGATCATCATCGTCACTACCGAAGGTGTAGCGGACACCATCGGAATCGGTCACGATTATCTTGCAGATGTACTGAAACAACAGTGCATTAATTTGATCGTTGATGTGATTCCCTCTTGTTTGGGAAAGAAAGACCTTGACAGAGAAATCATACGGTTGGCGGGACTTGATCTTGACAGTGCACTGCCCTGTCCTGCTGTCATATCCGGTTATGTGGAAAGAAGCCTGGATCCCGTCAAGGTTGATCTGGAATTCGTCCGGCTCCATATCGCACCATATCCCGTATTTATGGTTGTATCGGAAATGAGCCTTGGCGGCATTCTCGTCCTCTGCCCATCCAGCTCCTTTTTCCAGATAGTCAAAATAACTTAGGGTGTCAAGATCCGAAATCTGGTGTATCAATGGCTTTGCCCTTTCCTGCCAGATCTCATCGTGCGACACTTCGTCCTGCCGGTTGTTGATTATCCTGTTAATGCACCCTCCTGCACGCAGGGTCCAGCCCAAACCAACCCATCCAGGGTGCTGCTCCGGCTTGTGTCCTCCCGCGTGGTATGTCAGGTAGATCGGAAGGTTAGCCCCCTTTGTCTTGAGTGTCGTCAAAGGAACTTGAATGCTTGGCAGACCATTGAAATGATTCACGGGTATCTTCCCGTATTTGCCAAGTTCCGCGGCATTAGGAGAAAACATTTGGATGATCTCGTCAGAGATCGTCTGGGCTGGCAATGCAAATGCCCCTGCCATCAATACTGACAATATAAGGAGTTGTCGTTTCATCTCTGATAAATAATTGGTTGCTAGTTTGCAAACAAGATACGAATAATAATCGGATTATCAATAGATAAACCATAAAGAAATAATAATGATACCATTCCGTGTTTGCTCCAACAAAAAAGAATGGGTATCTTAGCGGAACGATAACATTAAGTCTTCATCGATGAAAGCAATAAGGACAATCATCATCGCCGCCCTTGGTGCTTTGGCGGCTTGTTCTCCGGCCACGATGGAATTGGAGGACTACACAGGTTACGTTAATGTCAGGATCGGCTCGGGCGGGCACGGGCACGTGTTTGTCGGGGCGAGCGTGCCTTTCGGCGCGGTGCAGTTGGGACCTACGAGCATCCCTCAGCAATGGGATTGGTGCTCCGGCTACCATTCCAGTGACTCCACGGTCATCGGATTCTCGCACACACACTTGAGCGGAACCGGAATCGGAGACCTCTTCGACATTACCGTGATGCCGGTGGTCGGCACGGTGAGATATTCAAGAGGGGAGGAACCGAAAGACGCTTCGCCGGAAGCGATCGCCGCCGCGCAGGCCTCAGGAATGTGGTCCTACGCCGACAGGACGAAAGAGATCGCCAAACCAGGTTACTATAGCGTTCCTCTGACCCGCTACGGCATCACCGCCGAGATGACGGCCACGACAAGGGTCGGCCTCAGCCGTTACACTTTCCCGGCTTCCGACAGCTCAGCGGTGGTCTTCGACCTTGAGAACGGCGGCTGTTGGGACAGGGCATACGATACGAAATTCACCGTCATAGACAGTTGTACCATAGAGGGTTACAGGTTTTCTACGGGTTGGGCCAAAGACCAGAAAATCTACTTCCGCGCCCAATTCTCAAAGCCGTTCGACTCCATCGACGAAATCACCGCCAAGGAATATCCCGTTGAGGGTAAGGAATATTCAGTGAACTACTTCCGCGCCGACTTCCACACCACCGAAGGCGAGCAGGTGATGCTGAAGGTCGCGGTCTCCCCGGCCAGCGAGGAAAAGGCGGCTTTGAATATGTCGGCGGAACTTCCGGGCTGGGACTTCGAGGCCACGGTCGATGCAGCCCGCGAGGCTTGGAACGCGGAACTCTCCAAGGCTAAGGTATCCACTGATGATCCTGAAGCCAGAACAATTTTCTACACAGCGCTTTACCACACGATGATAATGCCTTCGATATTCAGCGATCTGGATGATCCGAGGTCTGAATATACCACATTCTCCCTTTGGGATACTTATCGCGCCCAGATGCCGCTGATGACAATCCTGCATCCGGAAAGGGAGAACGATATGGTCGCTTCGATGCTTAAGATCTACCGGAAGCAGGGCCGTCTTCCAGTTTGGCATCTGGTCGGCAACGAGACGGACTGTATGGTCGGCAACCCTGGTGTCATCGCCGTCGCCGACGCTGTCGTGAAAGGCTTCGACGGCTTTGACCGTGACCTCGCCTGGGAAGCGATGAAGGCGACTATGACGGACACCATCCGCGGCCTGAACTACCGTCAGAAGTACGGGTATATTCCTTCAGACACAATGCTTGAGTCAATAGCCTTTGATATGGAATATGCCATTGCGGATGCAGCTGTGGCCGCCGCCGCTGATTACCTTGGCAAGCCGGATGACGCTGAATATTTCCGTAACAGCAGCCATTCCTACCGCAATTATATGGATCCGGAGACTTTGTTCGCAAGAGGAAAGATGACAGACGGCAGCTGGAGGACTCCGTTCAATCCATATTCCTCGGAGCATCGCGCTAATGATTATTGTGAGGGAAACGCCTGGCAATATACCTGGCTCGCTCCGCACGACTATTCCGGCCTGGTTGATTTCTACGGCTCCCGCGAGAAGTTTGTCGAGAGGCTTGACTCGCTTTTCGCCGCTGATTCCAGAATAGACGGTGAGGACGCTTCTCCTGACATCTCCGGCCTCATCGGTCAGTACGCCCACGGCAACGAGCCGAGCCACCACGTCATCTATTTCTATACTATGGCAGGCGAGCCGTACAAGACAGCCGATCTGGCACGCCGGATATATTCAGAGTTTTATAAGAACGCCGATGACGGTCTCTGCGGCAATGAGGATGCCGGCCAGATGTCCGCCTGGTACGTCCTTTCCGCTTTGGGCTTCTATGAGATCGAGCCTGCTTCAACAAGGTTCTGGTTCGGCGCTCCGGCGTTTGAGGCGGTTGATTTGAAGGTCGCTGGAGGCACGTTCAAGATCAAGGCCTCCGGTTTAAGTGATGCGAACCGCTATATCCAGAGCGTCACCTTGAACGGTAAACCTTACGATAAGGCTTACATTGAATATTCCGACATTGTCAAAGGCGGGGAACTTGTCTTTGAAATGGGGGCGGAACCTGCGGTCTGGTATTAAGAATCTGTTTTGATGTCAGGAACGGCTTCTAAGTTTCTTTTATGAGGAGTGTGAATATGAAGATGGCGGTAAATACATAAACCGTCATCTTCATTGTTTTTGATGCTGCAAGGCTCTTTTCCCGCTAATTTTTACGGGAAAATGAAAAAAATGTCAAAAAAAGTTTGGTGGGAAAGAAAAAAGTGCTACCTTTGCAGCCCGTTTCGGAAGTAACGGCAAAGTTCATTGACAATATTGAAAGATTAGTACAACAAGTACCGAGAACGAAAAAGAGAGCGTTGATTCTTTTTTTTTAGGAAAGATGAATAAGTTGTCGGGGTCGAACTTGGAGATATAAGTGTATATACAAAGAAGAGTTTGATCCTGGCTCAGGATGAACGCTA
>ERZ1026898.195-NODE-195-length-41308-cov-12.581727_pt1 | contig 41308 bp, 78 predicted proteins | sample MGYA00380178_ERZ1026898 | MGnify/ENA primary metagenome ERZ1026898 (study PRJEB33269, sample SAMEA4719814) | human gut metagenome | biome: human-associated habitat; feature: organic feature; material: feces | place: Cameroon | collected 2013-10 ...
CGGGCGTAGTCCCCGGAGCTGCCAATCTTGGCGGAGTACCCGGAGCTGCCAATCTGGGCGTAGTCCCCGGAGCTGCCAATCCGGGCGTAGTCCCCGGAGCTGCCAATCTGGGCGTAGTCCCCGGAGCTGCCAATCCGGGCGTAGTCCCCGGAGCTGCCAATCTGGGCGCAGTTCCCGGAGCTGCCAATCCGGGCGTAGTCCCCGGAGCTGCCAATCTTGGCGGAGTACCCGGAGCTGCCAATCTTGGCGTAGTCCCCGGAGCTGCCAATCTTGGCGGAGTCCCCGGAGCTGCCAATCTGGGCGCAGTCCCCGGAGCTGCCAATCCGGGCGTAGTCCCCGGAGCTGCCAATCTGGGCGGAGTACCCGGAATCAACGTTTTCACTCGGCATCTCAGCAATAGTCTTTTCCAGTACAAAATCCACACATGCTTTGATAAATCCGGATAGTCCCAGTTTTACGCCGATTTTCAGTTTTCGGGAGCAGAATTTTTTCTTGTCATCCGTCTTTGGCTCGTCCAATGCTTCAACTTCCGCGAACTCGTTCTGCGTGCCATCAGAGCGAATCAAATCATAATAGTCCAGCACGTCAAAGGGATTTTCGCAAAAGTGCATTCCCTTTTCACAGATTTTCGCCTCCGGTTCCTCGAAGACGGTATTTTCCTGATACTGCTTATCCTTGCAGATCAAGCCGGGGTTGAATCCTTTGTATCCTTTCATTTCCCTTTTCCTTTCTGTTTTCCTTTATTCCCCCGAGGGACTTTCCCCCACCGGGGCGGGGTGTAATTCCGCTTCACCGGCTTGAAACAGCCGTACATTTTCGCCTTGCTCATGCTCAAAAACAATCCCCTCTCTCACCAAATCCGGGTGTTCGTACCGGAAAAATTGGCGTTGTTTTTTGTGGTTTCCAATTGATTTCATGATGTTTTTGTTCCAGTTATCGATGAAATACGTTTCCCATGCCTTGCAGCCGTCCCCATTAATGGGGCAATCGTCCCGCGTGCAGTTCCTGCAAAATGGGCTTTCCGAATCGATGTACTGGCCGGGTTTTTCTCTCATAATGCGTCCCTTCTTTCATCTGCGCCCGCCGCCAGAACCTGCCGTATGGCTTCCAGCTCAGCGTCCCCCAGCTCGCCGGACGCGCCCTTAGGAATATCAGGCTTCCCATAGCGCCTAACCGGTGGTGCTGACCCAGCGCCACCCCTGTCCTGCTCTTTGGCAAGCCAGCCGTTGATAAACCGCTGTACCCCGCCCTTTGTTTTCCGCTTGGATGGGTTTGCGTCACACCACCCGGCCATTTTCCGAAGCTCTGCCAGGATATCGACGGCGGGGTAGAGTTCTGCCCATTTGTCCACGTCAGCCTGAAAAACAGGGTAAAGGGATTTATCATTCAGCATGATCTGGCACACCGGCGGCGTGGAGGCGGTGTCCGGCTCCGCGCCTATACTCTCCTTTACTCTACTTTTCTCTACTCTACTCTCCTCTACTCTACTATGTCTTTGGATGTCAGCATTTTTTGATAAAATGTTGACATTTCTGCTTGAAATGTTTACATTGGGGCAAATTTTGGCGCACTCGACCAGAAGGATGTTGTAATCGACTTCAAGACTTTTACGGCGGCTGACTGCCTCGAAGTACCGCTTCTGAATTCCCCGTGAAGTCAGAACGTGATACTTGTCATATATCTCTTTGTCGAACATCCCTCGTCTGATAGAAGCCTCTATTATTTCGGAAACGACGCTCCCACCCAGCCCGCACCTTCGGGCGAACAAAAGCGCAACCTCCTCTGTCCATTCAATGTAATAACCCTCCTTGCCGTATATCTCTTGCAGCAAGTGAACGATTACACCAAATCCTGTCAAGCCATATTCTGCTTCTATCAGTTCAAACTTCTTGTCCAAGCAAACATCAAGCGGAAAGAAATCAAGTCCGCTTTTGATTGCCATGTGCTACCTCACTCCGGTTGTGTGTTCCAGCGAATACCGCGCGAAGCACGTCCGTTCCCCGTACCGGTTCTTCCCGGTGACGGTTTCGCTCTTGATGGGAACGCCTTGCGCTTTCAAGTCCCAGATTCTAGCGCCCAGCCTGTAGCAGCCGTACTCGGTAACGGCCTCGGCCTGAGTGATACTTCCATAGTCCTGCAAATGCCGCAGGATACGCTCACACTGTGTCACGGGGTGCCTCCTCTCCGGTGATACGAACCGCCACGCATGGGCGGGTGCCGTACCGCTTGCAGACTGTGGCATCTGTGATAGCGGCATCATCCTTGTAAGCGATACCGTTCAGGGCATCACACACGATCTTGCCTATGTTGTCCCAGTCGGGCTTCACCATTGGGAGAATCCGATTGTCAATCGCTTCGGCCTGCTTGCGCTTGCTCCACGAATGGGGAACGGGATAGATCGCCGCAATGTCAACCCGGATAGTGCCAGTGAACTTTGCCCCATGGGCTTCGCACTGGTACGCCCATGCCACCAGCTTTTCATAGTCCTTTGTTTTCTTTGGGGTGTATGTCGCACCATTCTGGGTGAAGCGGGGGCGTTCCTTCCCTTGCGGAACGCCGGGAATCGTAAATTCAATCGTCACGTTTTCGCTCCTTCCTTTGGAGTTGGCGGTTTTACCTCCCACCGCCAAGGGAAAATGCAAACTGTACTGTCAATCTTTTGGGGGGAAGATTGATTTTTCCGGCCTAGAACGGCAAGTCGGCGTCGTCTGCGGTGATCTCCTGATATCCTCCGAACCCCTGCTGACTGTATCCGTTGCCACGGTTCACCTGCTGTGGGGCGCTGGTCTGCCCGTATCCGGCGTTCTGTGCCGCTCCGGTATTGGTGGTATCCTGAGAATTTCGCTTGCTGGAAAGCAGCTCAACGCTTGTGGTCACCACCTCGAATGCCCGGCGCTTGTTCCCGTTCTTGTCCGTCCAGTCCCTGGCTTGCAGCGCTCCGGAAACGGCTACGATGTCGCCCTTATGGCCGTACTGCGCCAGGTACTCCGCCCCCTGCCGCCATGTGACGAAATCCAGAAAATCGGTGGCATCCTTCGTCATTGGCCGCTTGACGGCGAGGCTGTAGGAGCAGACCGCCGTCCCCTCCTGGGTTCTTCTCAGCTCCGGGTCGGCGGTGAGCCGCCCGACAAATTGACAATTATTCATGTGTTCTCCTTCCTGTAAATCAGATCGTTTTCGTTCCAGCCGGGATAAATGCCCATCAGGTACTCCCGGAAATACGCCCTCATTTCCATCCTTGCCGTGGTCTGATCGTACCGGTTGTGACATCTGGGGCAGAGGGTAAGCCCGTTCTGGGCAATGCCAAGCCCTCCCTGCGCCCGGGATATGTAGTGGGCGTTGCTCCATGCCAGAGGGGCAGGGGCGGGAGCGCCGCAGAATACGCAGCACGTCCAGCCGTCAATGCTGTCCCGCTGGGCAATCGCCATTTTCTCACCCCGGGTGAAGTCTCTCGCTTTGGTGTCCTTCCTCAACGCCATTCCTCCTTGAGCAGTTCCAGCTTGTCCGGGGGCAGGGTTTCAATGTCCAGCGCCTTGCAGTCCTGTATCAGATTGTCGATCAGCCGCGCCATCTGTTTGGTGTCGTAGGTGCTGGAACCGTGGTATGCCGCCAGATTCCGGCATCCCGGAACCTGAGACGCGCCAAGGCTGTCCACCAGCCATCCAAGGCCATTTTTCTCCCAGCTCCGGGTGAATCGCTCCACATCCTGTTCCCGGACGCACATAGGCGTGTAATTGTCTCCCACGCCCCGAACGGCGTTCCGGTATACCTCTACTGGAGGAATCCCCATAGCGGCGGCAAGCTTGTGAATCAGCACCCATGCATAGGCGTTTGCGTCCAGGCTTCGCTTTTCCCGGTGCTCCTTGACATCCAGATCGTAGAGCCGATTCTTGTGCTTGCGAACCAAGGCCATGGCCTTCCCCAAATCCTGCCTTTCCGGTCGAACCATCAGCCAGCCGCCCTCGAGTTTTATTTCACGAAATGTAATATCACCCATTGCGCGCCTCCATAGGGAGCATCCCTTTTTCCAGTGCATTCGCCAGAACTCGGAGTTTGGGGAGGTATACCATATCTATCCATTCGGAATCGTAAGCGATATCTTCCAGTTTCAGTCTCCCGTGGTCGATGGGGCGGAGGAAGTTGTCATAATCTGCATCTTCCAGGCCATACGCGACGATCTGGCCTTTTTTGATACCAGCGGCGTACATTTCCACTTGAACTTGCTGCCAGTATTTTTTCGGCACCTTCCAGCCATTTTCTATCTTAAAAGTTTTGCATTCGTAGGTGCAGTCGTTTGTCAGCCCGTCGAAGTTTACCCGGAGTTTCAAATTTTCATGTATAATCTGCTCGTCCAGACGAAGCCCCTGGATACCAAGACTTTTCAAAATCCGATGCTCGAAATTCGTCCCGGCCAGCGTGTACCGATTATCGAAATGATCTCGATTTATGCCAAGCTTCTGCATCCACCACGAAAGCCATGTTTTTGTTTTCCAGTTTCCTACCACGTAGGCCGTATCGCTGGCTCCTATGTACCCGGAACGATCATGATTTGAGATCATAAGGCGTTGAGCTTCTGCTCGAAGCGGTTCAGCTGATCGAAGTAGGTGAAAATGATCTTTACCTCGTCCTCCGTCATACCTACCGCTTCCGCAATATCGAAAGTGGACATACCACGCTTGATAAGCCGGGTATAGGCGATTTGCAGACGTTCCTTGATAGCGAACAGATTATGGCGGCTCAAGTCCTCGGGTTCATCATCTCTGGAATCCATATCATCCAGCCACAGCCCGAAACCTAAGCCGGTACGCATTGCCACGCCCTTGACGAATGCCCTTGCCTGAGCATTCCATAGCCGCTGCTGGGTGAGGGAATTATCTTTTACCGGGTTGCTGCCGTTCATAAGCGGGTACTGTGCTTCGAACTCCAAATCATCGATCACGATTTTTACCCGGACTTCGTAGCAGCGGTTTGTGTTTCCCTTGCTATCGGTAAACACCTGATCGCTCATGAAAAGGCTGGAACCGTTGGCATTTACACACGGCTCGAAGTACACCACATCAGCGCCGTTCTTGTGCAGAAGCTCCACACACTTTGCCCAATTCAGATAAGGGACTTCGATTTCGCGCCCCCTGTCGTCTTTTGCCTTGCGCTTATCGCATTCTTTACTCACGTCAATTTTTCGCATTTCTGCGTAGCTTTTCAGCATTTCTTTTCCTCCTCGTACTGCTCAATCCGGTAAGCAAGTCCCATTCGCTCCAGATACGCTATAAGCGCCCTCGCCATGGAAACGGGGGTTTTCACTCGAATGAGCATGATTTTGTAAGTGGTATTGTCAATCATAGGAAATCTCCCGCCATTCCTCCCGGCTGTCCATGCAGAGGTCACAAATGGCATCGTCCCGGATTTTCCAGTATCTGTGTCCCACGGTTCTTCCGCAGCAGATGCACACCGGCCTTTTCTCGTCCGTTGCTTGGGAATCGTACAGATAATCGTAATCCGGATTCACACCAACATCATCCATTGACTTTCCTTTCTCCATTTGATATACTGTAAATGGTAGAGTTTTTATATCGCTTGCCGTCCCCGGTGCTGGAACATCGGGGGCGGCTTTTTATCGCCCTCTGATGCACCGTCCGATACCGGCTCCCATCAGGATAGCGCATACCCACATTGAGGGAACTGCCGCCTTGTCTGCCAGCAAATCTGCCTGTTGCCACCAGAAAAGCACCAGATTCAGCCCTGCATAGGGGAGCACACGGAAAACACATTCCTTGATGTTGAACGGCTTCCGGTTCTCCGGCACCGGCTCCCACCGGGCATCCATGGGTTTGTTCCTGCTTGCCATATCATCACCCCCTGACCGCATGATTTCGGTGGACTACCGCGAAAAGCTCTACGTTCTCATCGTCAAACGCCTTGCGTTCCTTCGTTTCCATGCCCAGGGATTCCCGCAACTCGACGTTTTCTTCCCGCAAGCGGCGGAATATCTCCGCCATGGCGCGAAGCTGGGCAACCTCGTTCGGCATCATTTGGAGTTCTCCTTGTAGGGGCGAACATCCATATCTGCCACCCATTGCTGCATCCCGGACGAATTTATATACCGCGAATCTCCATTGCGGATTTCCGAGAGTGTAACAATTTCACCAAGTCTGAACCAGTGGCGGAATTTCCCGGATAGCTGATTTCCAATAACCCGGAACTTATCTCCCACCTTCGGCTTGCTATCCTTTTGCTTGTCCTCCTTGCGCTTCTTCTCAAAAAGCCGCTCAACGGCGACCCTTGCGCCCTCCGCTCTGCTGTAGGTATCCGTCGGTTTGCACCGGGCTTCTGCGGTCTTCACGTCCCGCCCGCCCCGTTTCAGCGTGGCCGTGGTAATCATCCCGTCAAAGCGGAGTTCCACGGTGCAGGGTTCCCGCTCAGGCTCCGCAAGGCCAGCGATCATGTCTTCGTACCAGAACCAATGCCTAGAAAAATAAATGGCATCCTCCTCCACGAAATAGTAAACGCCATTTCCGTTGATTCCGGATTCTGTGATCGTCATGGTCTTACCCAGCCACTTGTCCATCTCAGGGTTCCAGTACCTCTGCGGCCTCTTGCTCACAATCCGCACCTTATCCCCAACTTTGTATTTCGCCATAAATAACTCCTTTCAATTTCGGCATTCTGCCGTAGATTTCAAATCACTGCAATTCCCTCGCAAACGCCCGTATCTCCTTATCCGAATACCCCAGGGTTTTCAGAATCACCGCCGGATTGGGGCGGAGGGTGGTCACCAGCTTTTGCAGAACGTCAAGGGGCATAACGGTTTTTCCATTTCGGTAGTGCCGCAGGTTTTGCCCATCCACCCCGATTCCCCGCCCCAGAGCGGCGGCGTTGTCGCTCTGAATCCCCGCCAGGGGGCAGCAGCGGTCGATTTCTTTCCAAAAGTCCTCTGACGTGTACCGGTCGGCGTATTGCCGGATTCTAGGCATTTAAGCTCCCTCCTTGTCCTTGGATTTGTCGGCCTCGGCCAGCTCCATACCCACGGCCAGACCGGCGGCGTAGGTTTCGGCCAGCCTTGCGGCAATTTCCCGCTTGTCCACCGGGATGCTGTTCAGAGCCTTTGCCGCGCTCTCAGCGCACCGTTTGATTTCATCAGGCATTTTCATTTCCTCCTTTACTGATTTTTTCTTTTGGTTCTTCCATGCTGAATACCAGCTCTCCGACGATCATGCCGCACCGTGCGACGAGCAAGAATATGAGGAAGCCGATTAAAATGTACGCCGTTGCTGCTCACCTCCTGTTGATTTATCCGGCGCACCCGCTTATAATGTTCATACCGGCCGGAATGGCCGAGTACAAATAAGGAGGCACGTTTATGGATTTCAAAGTTTTGATATCGTGTGAGAAATGCAAGTGTTCTTTCGAGTTGCGCCCAGAGGCTTTCAAAAACCGGCCATCAATGGAATGCCCGAATTGCGGTCAGGCATTCCCGGTTGACATCTACGAGCAACTGAAAGCCGGGGTCATTGCGTTGGGAAGCGTTCCGGAATGTATTGAAATGGATACCGAAACATCCCCAAAAGAATCTTTGTTTGCCGTGCGGATAAAAAGCTATGGTATGATGCACGATTTGTTTGGAGCCAGCGAAAATTAAATAATCGCCTTTCGGAGACGGCTTTTCGCAATGGCAAGCAACAGTTCTGCTTGCTGGAGCGAAAGGCCGTTTCCCGTCAGAATCTTGCAAATTTCGTCCGGGATTCTCTTTCGTTTGTCTTCCGGAATGCTTATCAAGACTTTTTCCGGCTGACTGTCCTGCTCAACTTTTGCAATCACTTCTTCCGTTGTCATTCCCTCACCTCCTTTTCAGTGTCGGGCGGGTTGCCCCGCCCTGTTGAATTAGTTGTCGCAGTCGTGATAGACTGCAAGCCATCCGTCACCCCGTACCACAAGGCCGTTGCGCTCGTAGTAGCGGTAGGATGCCAAAGCATCCGCAAAGGTCAGCCCCTTAAAGGACTTGCAGCACCCCATCAGGCGGCGAACAATGTCGCGGCGGTTCGCTGTGCCGAAAGTCATGATTCTTGCAATCTCTACCATTTCTGTTTCCTCCCGTTATCTGGTTTGCTAGGCTTGTTTGTTGAAGCTCTGTTTCAACTGTGTCTTAAGTATACATCAACTCTGTCCAAATGTCAAGCCCTATTTTAAATAATTTTTAGACTGAGTTGAAAAAAGTTCTTGATTTTATCCAGCCCATGTGCTATAGTTATGGCAAGACGAAAGGGGGTGATATTATGGATACAATCGCAAGTAGAGTTATTAAGGTATGCGAAGAATGTACCGACGGGAACATGAGCGCGTTCGCGCGAGAAATTGGTGTTACCCCGGCTTATATCTCCAAATTGAAAAATGAACCAGATCGAATTCCGGGCGACCGCACAATATCCGATATCTGCCGCATCTTTGGCGTAAATGAAATCTGGCTCCGAACCGGTGTCGGAGAACCTTTTACGCCGCTTTCCAGATCGGAGGAACTGGCCGCAATCTTCGAGCGGATGGAAGTCGGAGACGATGCAAAGTCCCGGCTTATCCGGGCAATGGCACGAATGCCGGATGAAGCGTTCCCGCCCTTCGTTAAATTCGTGGAACAGCTATATAAGAATTTCACGGAGGAATAAAAATACCGGGAACCGCAGTCAAACGCAGTTCCCGGTATTTTCACTTTGCGCTACTGGCGACCAGTGCTTTGATGTACAATGCTTTCAGCCGTTCCAGCGGTATTTCATCCAGCAGCTTCATGAGTTCCCTCTTCAGTATTTCGCGGTCGTCCTTCATGTCTGTACCCTCCGTTATGTATTTATAAACGTTTGTTTGCTTACAAGCCACATAATACACCACGTTCTGTCCAATAAACCGGACTAATTAAAAAATTGCACAAAAATTTTTCTTTTCGTTGAAATTATATGTCGAACGTGGGGTACCATATGGCCGAATAAAGTTCATTCGGCCATTGTTCCTTTGAACTTGTTCAAAAAATAGACTTGTCCATCTCCCGTCAGCTTCACGGTTTTTCTTACCCTTATGTTCTCCCCATCGTGAATCACGGTTTCTTTTACAAAGAACAGCCCCTTTTCAATCGCTTTCTGGGTGGGCATATTCCAGCTGTCCCCTTTACGGCGGATAAGGTATCCATTGTCCCGCAGCCATTGGAATAGCCGGTTCTGGCCGATATCTACACCGTTTTGCCGCAGCACCTTCGCGAAATCCCCGATAAGGATGCAGCTGTCTGACGCTGTCACCGCCTCGCTGAAAAGTACTTTCGGCGCATCCGCCGCAATCTTCGCTTCCAGTGCTTTGCGCTTGTCCGTTTCGGCCTTTAAGGCGGTCGCCACCTTGAGCAGATAGTCCGGATTCAGAATCGCCGCTTCCAGTGTCTCCGGGGTCATGTACGCGCCGTGCTTGCGGATGGAGGGGAGGACTTCGGAGGTGACCCATCGGCGGAACTTCTTAGCTGTTGGAAGCTTGCTGGAAAGGCACAAAGAATAAAGGCCGGATTCGTTGATAATGGGAACGCTTTGTTTTCCTCCGGGGGTGAGAATTTCGCTCACCCCTTTGTCATCGTCATCGACATGGGCGCGAATTGCTTCTTGTGGGTTTCTATAGCCCAGCGCCTGAGCTACATCCTTCCCCACCACCCACGGCTCACCATTGATTTCTACTGTCCGAACGCTTCCGAACTCTGCGTTCTGGAAAATTTGCATTTCTTGGGACATAAAAAGCTCCTTTCAAAATTAGGTCTTGACCTTTTGAAAGGAGCGTGGTAGCATATTCGCACATCCTTTTCAAAAGGTTGTAGGGTCTCCCATGCTACGGTGTCGCCAAACATAGGTAGCATGGGAGATTTTTTACTTATCCGAACATTTTGCTAATTCGTACATTTTTTTCAGTCCAGCCATGAGTATTTCGGATTTTTTCATGTTCAACTTATTACAGCAAAAATTCAACATTTCCAATTCTTCATCACTGAGCCGTAACCTGTACTGATTAGATTTCGGATCATCCTTTATAGGCCTCGGGGGCATAGCGCAATCTCCTTTCTTTTGTTTTTGGATATCCGATAACTATATTATAATTGGATATCCAAAAATGTCAAGCATAATTTTCAAAAAAAGATTGAAAATAAATTGTGAACGTGGTATGATTTTGGTGAAGATGATGTTTGAATTTTGATTCAAGAAAATTTTTAAAAGTGGTTGACAAATCGTCCAACGGTTCGTATAATACGGGTGTGTGAGGGGTATCTTCATACAACTCTTTATCAACCCTTGGGCTAGGACTCCCACCTTTCGGGATGTTCCGACCTCAAGGGTTTATTTTTTGGGTGGGATAGACGCCCCGCCACCCGTGCCACAAGGTGACGGGGCTTTGCCGCCGGTAACGACGTGTGTCCCTTGCCGGTTGCAATATCACCATACACCCCACACAGGCGTTTCGTAAAGACCCAGATGTGAAATTCCCGTTTCATTCATGCGAAAATCGTTCCATACGTGAATTATTTCGTTTCAGGAGGCGTTTTCATGAATATTTCCGAGCATTTATCAGAATTGGATTCCTTACGGAAATCGCGGGGAATCTCCCAGCAGGAGCTGGCAGAAACCTGCGGCGTATCCAAAGCCACGATCTGCCGCGCCCTGAATGGCGCGACGGAGCCGACGGCACGGCTTGTGCAGGATATTGAAGCCGCCGTGCAGTACACACCGGAGGAACACCCGGTGCTTCCCGCCCCCGACCAGTCCATGGAGGAATATGTGGAATATCTTCAGGCAACGATCATCCGCCAGAGCGAGGACTACAGGCGGCACACCATGCAGCTGCAAACGCACTACAGCCTTCTCAACCGCCAGAACCGCCGCGTGATTCTGATTATGGGCATTTCCATTGCGGTGCTGGTGATCTTCCTTGTAGGCTGGCTCATCTTCGATATCATGCACCCGGGAATCGGATGGATTCAGAGGTAAGATAAATTTTTACGATTGTCGGAAATATTTTCCCGTTTTTGGTCAATCTGTCTATTGCTATTTCCCATTTCTCAGGGTACAATATAGACGTAGGATAACCACCTACGCTATATAGACGACGTTCATCGTCCGCCCTAATTTGCCGCCTGCCGAGAGCGGGATATAAGACTTCGGCTTGTTGTAAGACTGCCGCCTGCCGGGAGCGGGATATAAAACTCCGGCCTGAAAATGCCGGACTGGCCGCCATGCCGGTTCGGCATTCTTTTTTTGGGGGATAACAAATGACAGAGATACAGGACTCCGGAATATACATAATCCGTGATGCTTTCTTTGAAAAATATGGCAACAACCGCTATATGAAGAATAAGCAAGAGAGCCGCCCCCACTACTACGCTATAGCTGACAAATCCGGCGTCCTGTGGATGGTTCCAATGAGTACCAACGTAGATAAATACAGGCGGCTGATATATGAAAGCGAGAGACGGCACGGCTTTGGAAACTGCGTGCATTACCTCATAGCGCCGATATACGGAAAAGACAGGGCTTTTATTATCTGCGATATGTTCCCCGTCCTCCCAGAACACGTACTACGCCCATACAATATCAACAGTGTCCCCTATGTTTTGGAGAACAAAAATATAAAGAAAAACATTCGCGATAAAGCGCTTGCCTACTTGAACATGGTTGAACGCGGGGTTCTACATAGTCCGTTAAATATCATCGAAACCAAGGCCGCGTTGCTCAAAAGCAGAAAGAGCTAGAGGACGGAACGGGCAGCCGTCGCCCTTGTTAGGAGACGTGGGAGTGTCGACCCACCTAGTTCTCAAAGGCAGTGGCAGACCGTTTCGGCGGTCTGCTATTTTTTCTAACCGTATGTAAAGGGGGATTCCTTATGGCAAAAAGAAAGAAGGAGCCGGAAATCAGGCTCCCAAAAATTAAGCAGCTCCCATCAGGGGCGTGGAGAACGCGCATTTACATCGGCGGCCGCACGGTGTCCATCACGAAGCCCACATACGACGAATGCGCGGCGGAATACCTCGCCATGAAGCACGGGGTCATTGAAGCGAAAGCCGCCCCCATGAAGCACGGGGTGCCGCTGGGGGACGCTCTCGACAAATACATTTCGACCCGGAAGGGGTTCAAGTCGCCGTCAACGATTTATGCGTATGAATCCTACCGCAAGCAGCGCTTCCAAAGCATGATGGCGGCTGACGTATACACCACCACGGACGAACAGTGGCAAGCCGCCATCCGCAGGGAAGCGAAATCACTGTCCCCGAAGTATATCAAAAATGTGTGGATGCTGATTTCCGCAGCGATATTTGAGGAAACCGGACGCAGGCCGCGGGTGACCCTGCCGGAAAAGGAGCACAACGAAAAGCCGTACCTCGACCCAGATCAGATACCGGTATTCCTGAATGCTATAAAAGGGGACTCGATAGAAATTGCTGCCTTGCTGGAATTGTCCAGCTTGCGCCGGTCTGAGATGCTGGCGCTGACGTGGGACAAGGTCGATTTCAAAAATGAGATAATATACGTCCACGGGGCGAGAGTTGCCGGGGACGGCGGCAAGCTGGTTCACAAGAAGCAGAATAAAAACGATTCCTCCCGGCGCACGGTGCCGATTATTGAGCCGCTGATGGAAGCACTAAAGGCAGTTGATAACAAGGAAGGCTATGTCGTCAACCTGACCGGCGGGTGGATATGCACAAGGATAAACGAGATTTGTTCCGCCAACGGCCTGCCGAAAGTCGGGAATCACGGATTGCGGCACAGCTTCGCGTCTCTGGCTTATCACCTCCAGATACCGGAAAAGATAGCAATGGAAATCGGCGGGTGGGCAGATGACGGGACGATGCACAAAATATATACACATCTGGCACAGAAAGACATTGCAAAACGGGCGCAGGATTTTCGGAACTTCTTTGTGTCAAATGCGGATAAAAAAGCACAAATTTGACACGCCATTTGACACGGATTTTTAAAAAGCATTATATACCAACGCTTTTTTGAATTTTAATCGCGGGTTCGATTCCCGTACGGGTCACCATGACAGAAAACACCCTAGAACTTGTTTCTAGGGTGTTTTTATTGGTTTTACTGCTTTATTCTGAGAACTCCGAACTTTTCCGCAGTAAAATATTTTTGCGAAACCTAGATTTTTAGCACAAACAATACAGTTTTAGCGCCCAAATTTGACACGCCATTTGACACGAAATTTGCCACGCTTACCGCTTGTACATCCCCTGTACCACTCCGACGTTCTCCGCCCGCTCAATATCCCGCTTGTGCAGGTACTCATAGACGGCCATCATGGCCGCGGGCGGCTCGCCCTTCTGCTTGCGGTATTCCTCGATGTGGGAAACAACGGCCTTGTGCAGGGCGTTCATGTGGTTCATTTCCTCCCCGCTCAGCCTGTAAAACAGGTCTGCCAGCTCCGGGTCGTCGTGCTTGTATTCCACGGCCAGCTCCGCGTAGGTGTGCGCGTCTTCCAGCTCGTCCTCAATGTGCTCCATCAAAAGCTTGATTTCTTTCATCTGATGCCCTCCTGAATGTACGCATACAGCGTGTCAATGTCCTGCCTTCCCAGCTTGAGCGTAAGCCCGATTCCGGGGATTTTTACGGGCAGCGCCTCTGCCACCATGTATGGCTTTGCGGCGTTGTACAGGGCGTCAACGTCCACCATGCCATTTTCTTTATCGTAAACGCCCAGCGCTTTTACCATGGGATGATCTGCGTACTGGGCAATAATCTTCGGGAAATTTGCGGTAAGCAGCCCACCAGCCCCGGCAACCAGAACTCTGTCCCAGCCGGAAAGACTAGGAGCAATGCTTCTGTCAATGAATCTTGCAAGCCCTGCCTGCACGTTTTCCATAGGAATCATAAATTACCTCCTTGAAAGTATGGGGCGGCGGCTGCCGCCCCAATTGTCGGGAATCAACCGTTGCAGCACCCGCCGCACTTGGGCAGGGGGTTGTACAGCGTCTGTGCCGTGGTGCCGGTTCCGGTGGTCACGTCGGCAACCTGCTTCGGATAGAAGGTCGCGTTGGCGTAAGTCACGATGGAATTGTCAGCGCAGCAGCGCCGCTCTGCCTCGATCTTGATGTCCTTGGACAGTTCGGAACGAACGCATTCCACATCCTGACGAACCAGCGCGAAGCTGTCCTCAGTTCGCTGATTGTGTACGGCCTGATCGCACAGGGTCTTGCGAATGTCCTTCAACTGCCCGTCAATGTAGGCGTACATCTCAAGGGATTTCTGGTCGTTGTAGGTGTTGGCCTTCAACAGCGCAATTTCGGAATCCTTGGCGGCGAGCTGCTGCTCACGATCCAGTTCATACCGGCTCACGGGCATGTTCTCGCTGCACCCGCCCCAGCCGTAGCCATAGCCCGCGCCATAAGGCATGGCGGGCATAACGGGAGTGGTGGGGACGGTGTTCCGGTTGCCCAGAGCCAGAGCGCCCAGGCCGCCCGCAGCGTTCATCACGCCCAGCGCCAGACCGGCAATACCCGTGCCAAGACCGGCACCGGCTACGCCTTTGCTTGCATAATCCTTTTCTACTTCCATAGTTTAGAAGTCCTCCTTCAAAATATTAGGAGGTGGCCACCTTCTACCTATAGAATAACAAAAATCCCGACGGTAGAATCATCATCTACTCGTCGGGATTTCGTCAATAAATCGTCAATAAATCGTCACGCAGAATCAGAATTTCAGATTTTCAGGGAGCTTGTCGCTGTACTTTCTGCACAATTCGTATTCTTTCCGCAACTTTTTAATTGTTCTTGTGATAGTGGCTTGGGACACACAAAACTTGTGGCACTGTTTTGTCTGGCTCCATCCGGCGGCTCGGGTGCGGATGATCTTTTCCTCCAACGGCGTGAGAATCGCCAGGGAACAGAATTCATCCAGAATCACCCGATTCCATCGGACTTTATCCACTTATCACATCAGTCCTCCTTGGGGGAACTGTAGGTTCTTGCCTGCTTGCTGTCAGCGATACCGGCGGTGGTGGGGTCATTGACCACGCCCAGAATCACCAGCAGGGCAAACACGGCGTTCACCACGGCCAGCAGCTTATCGCCGATTTCGCCCAAGTCCAGCGTAAAGCCGAACAGGGCGGCCACCGTCTGCACCAGCAGAAGCAGCGCGGGAATCGCGGCCAGCCAGAAGTTTTTGTTTTTGATACGGACAATCCAGTTAATCATTTTGTTTTCCTCCTTAAAGCGTAATGCCCTCGATCTCAGCGCGGATTTTCAGGCAACGGATGTAATTCCCCATGTGCTTCTTCTGCTCTTTCAGAAGATCGAGCGAGCAGTTGGGGGTGAACGGCAACGTTCCAGCCTCGTACTTCACGGTCATTGCGTCCAGTTTGTCGTACCGGATTTTTACCTGCTGGTACTCGGCCTTAAAGCGCTCCTTATAGTCAGCGCTTGTCATTCCCTCGATGGTGTCTTTCAGTTCGTACATTTTTGTTTTCCTCCTTAAATTTTAGCATTCCAAATGGTTCCAGGTTTGGGTGGGTCTCCAAGCAACGAATACACGCTGCAGAATCGATATTTTTCGTATAGTTTTTACACCGCAGGCATCCAATTTGCGAGCGTATCAATTGATGTAAGCTGATGCGGGACTCACATTTCCCGCAGAAGTTGTGCTTCCTGATTGAGACTACGAATTTACAGCCGACGCACTTTTCATCGTAAAAGTAGGAGTGGGTCGGTAAGTCATTCCACCTCGCGCATTTGCCCCCTTCAACTGTTGGTAGCATGCATCACACCCCCTAGCCCAGCCCAAGCCGGGCAAGAATAAACCCTACGACAGCGGCCACAACGATGTATATGACCTTTTCTACCACCGACTTCCACCGCTTGCCGGGTTCGGATTTCAGCTCCTGCACGTCCGCGCAGAGGCCGTCAACCTTGCCCCCGGTAACTTCCACACGTTCAGCCATCACCGCAACAGACGTTGCCAGACGGTTTACTGCCTCCGTCTGCTTTTCCAGCGCTTCCAGCCGGTGAGAGTTGGATTTCCCCCGCTGCTCTACAGCGGAAATCCACTTGGTGATCTCAGCTTCTTCCATTGGCATTCTCCCTTCTCAGCCGTTCCACCGGCTGTACTTTCCGTTGTCCTCGTGGATGCCCCATCCGTACAGCCCAAGACCGCCCCGCCCGGGGATTTTCTCGGCCTGTACCTCCTGTGCTATGGCATACAGCTTCTCCGGGGAGATAGCCCCTGAGAGGTCTACAGCCTGCCCCGTGGTGTGCAGGGAGTTGGATACCCCGCCCACCTCGGCATTGTGCCGCTTGCACCGAACACCGGAATTCACATTCAGGGGAACCCCTGCCCGGCGACGTATCTCATCCGCCATGCGGACGGTTTCCTCCACCGGTTCTGCGGGGAAGCCGTTGCAGTATTTCCCGCCGCACTGGCACCGGAACTCCTCCCGGGTGAAATACCGGATATCGTCCCAGAACGCCCCGGTTTTCGGTGCGTCGCTGCTCTCCGGTTTCTCCACCTTTACCGCCGTCCCGGCAATAGCACCAATCAGCATTTTCTGGGTAGCGGCTCCCGGAATCCCGTCCACGGTAAGCCCGTAGTCGGCCTGAAACGCCCGAATAGCACCTTGGGTGTTCCTGCCCTCGATGCCGTCAATTGTGCCGGGAGAATAGCCCAGGTAGGTGAGCAGGCACTGAATTTGCTTGATGGTCATCAAATCACCGCCTTACAGTTCAGCAAAACGTTCATCATCCCACGCGGGGGAAACCGTGGCCTCGCCAGTCCAGACCTTTCGCATCCCGTTTAGGGTGTAGTAATAGTTGGGGTAGACCGTCAACCCGGAAGTATACGGAATCGGCGTTTCCTTTGTTCCTAGCATTGTGGAATCGTACGCACTTTCCACCCACATAATTGCACCGCCAGCGGAAATCTGCTTGGGTATCCAGCTGTAGCCCGGTCTGCTGGGCGGGGCGCTTGGCTCCGGGTCGATGGTGATTCCAGCCGCAGAAACAACGCGGCAAGTTTCTCTATCTGCCTTTGCGAAGGCAATGATTTCATCAGGTGTCAGCATTTTCATATACCTCCGATAAGGACGCTACAAGAGCGTCATATTCTTCGCCATTGGCTTTCATTTCCGCGATTTTCGCAAGGATTCTCTGCTTCCGTTCTTCGATGGTCATGCGTTCACCCCCAGAGCGGTTTCGATTTCGGTTAGAGCGGCCTCATACTCGGCGTTCTTCTTCAACGCCTCTTCCAGCGGGGTGAGGATTTCCACCCCGCCCCGATAGAATTTACCATCGCTGTAGATATCGCCGATAGCCACGGGGCGGTCTGCGGGGTTGATTATGGATTCAGTTTCAGGCTCGGAATCGGAGCACCACAGCATGTTGGTAACTGTGCCGTTTTCGATAAGTGCCATACTCTTAGCCATCATGTACCTCCTTGCAGCCAGAGCCGCCAACAATAACGGGCTGGGGCTTAGATCCGCCAGTGCCTGGGTTGGAAATGTACCCAAATGTATAATTTGATTTAATAAACAGATTACCATCAGAGCCTACTACGCTTGAAATCATTATGCAGCCCCCCTTGTATTGCGGATGATGGCAATGCCGGAACCGCCGGAGCCACCGCTCGGAGCAGTCCCATTAGAAGTTTCAGTATATTTTCCTCCGCTACCGCCGTCACCAGTGTTTGCTTGCCCATTCTTTTTAGAGACGCCGCTGCCGCCAGTGGCATACAACTTCCCTGTGCTCATTCCAAATTCTCGGGTGGTGGTACCTTGCCCGGTTCCGGCATTTGTTCCGCCACCGCCATCGGTGGCACCCTCGTAATTGCTGTTTCCACCGCCAGAACCTCCGTTTCCGCCTGCGCCATTTTTTGGCGCTCCACCCCCCTTTGCCGTAAAGGAAAAGGCAGATGTGTCTCCACCGGCGCTTCCGTTTTCCTTTGGATCTGTAAATGGGGCTGTTGCACCCGCGCCTATACTGACAACATAGGGTGTATTCACGGCCACGGAAACACTGGATTGAGTTGCGGTGTATCCAGCTCCTGCCCCTCCACCTCGCTGATTGGGCTGGACATATCCGTTATCCCAGACACCATTACCGCCAGCTCCTCCTCCCCCAACAAGGAAGACGTCTAATTGGCCATTCCAACCATTTAACTTGGTAAACGTCAATGTGCCAGAGGTTAAAAATCTAATCTTCCAGTTGTTCTTCCAACTTGCGAAATCCGAAATAGGATTATCGCTGTCATCAACAATCTCATAATCTCCGGTGTAGGTAAACTCCGGGGTAATTCGATATACGATTGTGACGTACTCTACGGTCAGGCGGGAAATGACAACATCCTGAGTCACGCTGTCTCCGCCCTTCGTGGATGTAATCGTCCACGTACCCAGGTCAAGCCCGCCGAATGTCCAGACGCCATTTTTCTCAGCGGCCGTCTTCGTGGTAGACCCCATCTTGCAGGTCACGGTGGAGCCTGTAGGAGCGGTCACAATGATTGTCGATTTGTTGGGACTGCCACCGCTGGCTCCAAATCCATATAAAGGCACTGCTAAACTCATACGTACACCTCCACCGTAATCGGAATGGCCACCGTGGGCTTGTCCTCAAGGCAGGTAAACGTCAGCACGCTGCCCGACCGTGAAGCGTAGCTGACCATGCCGCAAGCCTCTTTCAGCGCAATATTGGCAGACGTGTCGCTTCCATACACCGGATAGGCCATAGCTTTCTTTGCGTCCGTCATGCCTGTGATGGTCACAGACTGGACATACGGCGCACTGCCAGTCCACCCGGCAGCGGTCAGTGTTGCGGAGACGGAAACCGTCTTGACGCCGTTCAGTGCCGTGTCAACGTAGCTCTTGTTCGCCGCGTCGGCATTGTCCGAAGGCGCACCCAGCCCCGTGACCTTGTTTCCGCTCATGGCGATATCTCCGGTCATGGTGCCGCCGGTTGTCGGCAGCGCTCCGACATCGGTTGCTTCCAGCACAACATTGCCGCTGGCATTGGGAGATACGCCGCACACGGTGGACACCGCGCCTGTGCCGTCAATGCCCATGCGGGAGACGGAGTAGAACGCAAACGGATTTCCGGTATTGAAGCCGATCATTATCCGTGTCCACAGATACTTGCCCTGCGCCACCGTCGGAACATCGTACAGCCAGTCGCCGGAGGGTGTGACCGTACCGGAATCACTTACCTGATAGCCAATGATGCTGGTGGCAAGCGTCGCCGGGTTGCCCGTGTCGCCCTTTTCGCCCTTGATCTCGAACCACTGATACTGCGTCCAATCCGTTGGGGCAGTTGCGGAATTGCCGCTGTATACACCCATCCAGTTGTCGGGGAGAACACCGAAATTATGGGAAGCTGCCGTGGGTTCCTGTGCCGCGTACCGAATCCAGACGTATGCATTGTCGCCCTTGTCACCTTTCGCGCCGTTCGTGATGGTAAACGTGCTGGTGGTGCTGTCGTTGTAGGTGATACGGTAGGTATCTACCAGGCCGCTTGTGGAGATTTTGGAAACTCCGGTAATGCCCCTGCCATTTTTAACGGGGAAATCAAAGGTCGTGGTGTCCGCCATGGTGATGCGGTATGTATCCGTCAGGCCGCTGGTGGACTGCTTCACGATGCTGCTGATGCCGCCATGGCCGTCAGCGGCGGCGGTAAGCCAGTTCAGCAGAATTTGTCCCGTCAGCTTCTTTGCCGCGCTGTCCTGTTCCAGGACGAAAAGGTCAGCAGCTTTTATCTGTTCCGCTGCAATCAGCTCGGATATTGCTTTATCTGCCATCTGCTTCCTCCTGTTCAGTCTCTTTTTCGGGTGCAGGAGGCGCAGACAGCGCCTGCACCACTTCTTCAATGGCTTGCATGCTTCCCAGCATCCTGTCCCAGTTTTCCCGTCCTGCGACCTGAACGCCCTCAAGGGTATTCAGGACTGCCCTAAGTTTCATTACAGGGTTCATTTTTACTCCTTTCCCAGCACCACACGCACCGCGCCGGTTTCCGGTACGATAGCGATTAGCTTCGTATATTGGGCGGCGTACTGCCCTTCCCACCACATTTGCACCGTCTCAGCGGGATTTGCAAATACCGTGGCAATCGTCGCCAGGGATTCCCCGAGAATACGGATGTTTATCTGCCCCGCCTGGGGGAATGGGTTGAAGTAGTCGCAGTCGAATTCTTTACCTGTTGCGGTTTTCAGTTTTTCCATGCTTACCTCCATCTCCAAGCGACAACCTGCATTGAGCTTGTGCCTCCGCTGCTGTTTTTGTAAGTGATCGTAGTCGGGTATATTTCTCGCCTGTCCAATAGTATCTGGTAAGATGACAGCTGGTCACAGGCAATTTGCGATGCTCTGTTCCACCCGTTAAAAACTCCGTTAGAGAAGTCCGCATACCCAAGCGAGGTGTTGATACCGCCGGATACTGCGTAATTGCCGATAGAACCGCCATATATCTGCCCGCCGTAGCCGCCTGAGATACTGCCGGAAGTAATGCCGCCACCGTTGAAATACCCATCGTCACCACCATAGTCAATCCTACCGGCGCTGACGCTTCCTCGGAAATAGCCATTCTCCGCGTACAGATTCCCGGTCGGCGTAATCTGCACGCCGTTAGCCTCTGAGCCGCACTGAATACCGTTGACACCAATGTAAATTCCCCGGCTGTTGGTGCCGTTCCAGACCTGATTGTTATAGCTTAGGTAGTCGGATTGAATGTCAAAACCGCCGATTTTGCCGCTTAAGGCGGTGATCTTTCCACGGACTTCCGCGCCGGATTTGGTGATCTGGAACACAGTGGTATTGTTGGCCTTGACCGTCCAGGAATCGTCAAGCAGCTCCCAACCGAATGACGAGCCGCTCCCGCCGGTTTTGGTCACCCGCGCAGAGATCTGGTCGCTCTGAATGTCCAGCCGCGAGGTGAGTTCGTCCCCCTGTTCGATACGGGCAGAGACTTCGGCGGAAATCTGGTCGGCCTGAACCTTGAACGTGGACTTCATTTCGGAATAGTGGCGTTCAATTTTGCGCTGCGTAGGTGTTTTGTACTCGTACTTGTAATTGATTTTTTCGCCGCCGGGTGCGGATACATTCGCCGTGTACAGTGCCCCGTGGGAAACGTTTTTGGAGTATATCCCGCTGTATAAGTTTCCGGCGGCAAATCCGTCTCCGATCTCCGCCGCCGGGTCGATATGTGCGCCATCGGCGGTATACGGCTGGTATTGAAAGCCTTGGATTCTCGATAGAATATCCTCAGCCATTTTTTGTGTACCCCACGGGCAGTCCAGAGTAAGCGTTCTTCCACTGTCCGTTCCGGCTGAATACTCCAATTCGTCCGCAACGGCAACAACGACTTTTGAATATCCGTTGAAAGTGTCTTGCTTTTCCAGCGACGAAAGCGATTTTCGGACATTGATCACGTCAGACAACGATCCTGTCACCTCCAAACGTAATGGCGTAGCCGTGGGTATCGATCAGGTAGCGGGTTTCTTTTGGGATATTCCAGAAGCATACCAGAAGCAATTCCCCCGATTCGCTCATGAGAAAGCACCCGGCGTACATGGCGGCGATATATCCAAGATATTCCCGGCAAGTATATTCCGGATTGTACTGGACAGGATAGGCGTTGCGCATAATCTCCGCCGTCCTCGGGTCTACCGTCACGCCCATTGCCTGGGCAATCTCCCGCACAACGTCTATATCCTTTGCTGGCCATGTCAATTTGCTGTCTGCTGGGTAATCCTGCTCAGCGAACAGAATAGCGTCGTAGCCGTGGATTTTAAGCCACTGCACATCGTCCTCGTCAGCGTCCTGGTCGATGGAATCCGCATAAAATACGCCCTGCGGGAGCCACTCAGAGCATTCGCCGTCATCGCTGACAAGCCTTACATAAACCGCAATCCGGGACATTCCTTCAATGTTCCCGGAGGGCTTCAGCATTTTAATGTCGCACTCCCTGCTTATTACATTGCCGACGGTCGGCTCGTTCCCATCGAAAATCGCGCCGGTAGTTTCTACCGACGCGAGGATGTTCATTCCGTATCCGGCATCTGCGCCGGAAGCCCCAACCAGAATGCGGGTGCCGCCGAACGTGATTCCATTTCCCCGTTTGTCCACAAGAAAGCCCGTATCGCCGATAGAAACCCGCGTTTCCTTCGTGTGGATGCCAGCAAGGATTTTTCTATACAGAGCAGATGTTTTCTGCATATTGCCTCCTTACTGCTCGATCAGCGGGAAGGAAATCCCCGTCCATACCGATTCCCCGGTATCGGGGTCAACGTAGGAGATCGAAGCGGGAACGTTGTTGGAATAATATTGCGCCGTCTGGCTCCCGTATAGCGGGTGTAGGTTCGTTTCCACTGTGACAAACTCCGGGTTTATCAGAGCCATAAGCGCAAGCTCTTCCGCGCGGTTCATATCCATGCACGTGATATCAGCCCGGTATTTCTGCGCCACCCGGCCACGGTGCATGGTAGCGTCCATGGTTCGCCCAGCGTTGGGGCTTTCCACATCGTTACGCTGCCATTTTATGCCGTCCTCCTGAGTGAGGTGGAGGATGTCCACGCCGTTGATTTTGAAATATGGTTTTGCCATACTACCCCCCCAATGCCCGCTGTGTCCGGCGCTGCTGACGGGTGATCTCAGGTGTCAGCACCCGCGCAAGCGTCGCAAGGTCGCCGGTGAACTTGATTATGATTTCCTCGCCGGAACCGTTCTGCGAAAGCACCTCCGCAAAAGCCTGTTTAATGGTTTCCAGAGGGGCTTCAACGTTTGTTCCGTTTTTCTGGTCGCCCAGGACGGCCAAAAATTCACGGTTCGGCGGGATAACTGCGCCCTGAGCAAGGCGGGGAGCCTTTATCGCGCCAAACGAAACTCGACCCCAATCCACGCCCTTGACGGAAATATTTACGCCAGGGATAAGGTTTAATAGCCTGATTGTTTCATTGACAACGGCTCTGACACCATCCATAATCTTGTTAACCGCGCCCTCCAGAATAGAGATAACGCCATTCCAGGCCCCTGCAAAAATATTCATGATTCCATTCCAGGCCTTTTCCCAGTTCCCTGTGAACATTCCGGAAATGAAATCAATTAGTCCGCCGAATATTTGCTTCACGGAATCAACCAGGCCGTTAATGAACTGTCTGATCGTTGCAATTTCATTTTTGAAGCGCCCATTGGTTGCCTTATCAATCCAGTCCAGTAGGCTGTTAATTCCTTGATTAGCAAAGTCAAGCAGCGACAAACCGAAATTCTTGTAATGTTCGAAGAACGAATCCAGAGATTCTTTCATACCATCAAGATCACCGTTGAGCAGTGCAATAATAAACTCAGACGCGTCATGGAACATCCCTTTTATGGATTCAAGCATATCCCCGATGGGAGTTTCGGCCAAACCAAATTTCTCGATGATCGAATCTATCCCCATCCCAACTATGTAATCCACAAATTCAAGAAGATCTACGATTAAATTCCTGACGTTCCCACAGAACGAAACGAGATCATCTATTGCATCTCCCCATTCCCCGGAAAGAAAGTCAGTTACAAAATTCCTGACATCTTCTATGATTGCCCAAACATCCGCCGCGATTTTGCCGACCTTTTCTAAAATCGTATCTAAGAATGTGCTATCAAATTCTTGCGCTGAAAAATCAGGCGCAATCGTACCCGAGCCGCCACCACCGCCGCCAGATGTGTCTTTTGTAAGCTGGTTGATTTCATCGAAACCGAGAAGCTGCTTTTTCGCTTCTTTTGCCGCTGCGCCCGTGCCGTTCAGCGCGGAGGTCTGCTGATTCAGTGCTTTTGCCGCCGCCCGGGACGATTCCACGGTTGAGCCTGTCAGCACCGCAAATACGCTGGCGATTTTGCTGATTATCGCCGCAAGGATATTTACGAACTTTGTGAACGCCGGAATGATGATGTTCACCAACGGCTGCACCAGCGTAAGCAAAGCGCCCTTGAGCTTCGCAATAGCCGCCGTTGCTTCCGGGCTGACCTTGATTACATTTCCAATCCAGTCCCGGAATTTTGAAAGTGCTTGTGTAATTACCGTGAACACAAGTGCAGATGTAACGACGGATTTCAGGCGGCTTGCAAAGCCTTTTGCACTTTTCGCCGCTTTCTTGACGCCGTTGTTCATCTTTTCGGAATTATGGCCAGCGGTAGCGAGTTCAGCGGCGAGTTCCCCCGCCCGATCTTTTGCTATGCCAATATCGCCATTGGCTTTTTCTATGTCGAGATTATACTTGTCGATCTTGTTGTTAACTTGATCCCACTGGTACTGCAAAGAATTGACAGTCTCCGCTTGGTTACTAATTGCCCCAGAAGATGCACTGCTGGATTTTAATGCTTCAAGTTTCTGCTTCGCATCATCCAGCGCCGCGCCCAAGGAATTCGCCTGTTCTTCCAACGGCATTTTCTTCGCTTCCGCTTGACTTGCCTTGCTTTCCAGTGCAGAAATCTTCTTTTCCAGTTTTTCAAGCTCTGCTTGCGCTTTTTTATTATCGATCTCAGTGCTAAAAACAATCGAACCGTCAGGATTTGGCATATAAACACCTACTTGCATTTTAATTTCGGGTATGATATTATGAAATTGTTAACACAACGCTATTTCCCATAAGTGGAAAATAGCGGCGTGGAATTGTTAAGGAGGGGTATTCATGTTTTGCCAGAATTGCGGAAAAGAGACCGCTGAAATGCCATGCCAATATTGCGGATTTTCGGGCATCAGGCAGCCAGCAAGTCAACCAACAATCATTATCCAGAACAACAATGCAAATGTCGCTTCTATGCCTGTCTTAAGTCAAAAGAGCAAGGTTACAGCACTTCTCCTTTGCATTTTCCTCGGAGGAATAGGGATTCACCGTTTTTACGTTGGAAAAACCGGAACTGGCATACTATACTTACTCACAGGTGGCGTTTTTGGTATTGGCTGGATCGTTGATATTTTTTCAATTGCATTTGGTGGATTCCGCGATGCAAACGGTCAATTTTTGAAATAAGGCCTGGATTTAACCGCCCTCTCCTGAGGGCGGTTTTTATGTCCACGCCTTAATAATCTCGTTCTCCGTGTCGGAATACTGCGTCTTTATATCCACAGCGTCCCTGTTTCGCCGGTAGAAGTCCTTATCCGCTTTGTCTTTCAGTTTTCCTTTCGCCTTCAAATCCCGTATCCGCACAACCTGTGCAAAAAAGCAGTCTCCGATTTCCATGTAGTATGAAAGAAACGTCCACCAGTGCAAATACGGCATTGAGCGGACTTCCGTCCCGGCAATGCGGTTTACCGGGGCAATCAGAATCGGAAAGTCCTTCTCCCAGTCCATCAACTTTGTGGCGTTTTTGCAGACTTTGTCGTTGCCGCCATTGATAAACCAGTAGCATTTTTGAACGGCATCGCTGAAATGCTCCACGGGCATATCCCGGAAACCCTTATAGAAGATTCCCAGCATCCCAATTCCCTTTTCATCGCCCGTCAAATCCGGGTCTTCCAGAACGCCGAATATATCCAGGATCGCCCGAAAATCCGTCTCAATATCATAATCTGTTCCGCATACGTTAACAGATGTCGGAAGTTCGTACATCATCGGCTGTACTTCTTCGTATATTTCGCCAGTTTTTCGCTGTGGAACGCCTTTTCCCGCTTAATTCCATCATCGAACTCGTCGATAATGGCAAGCATTAAATTCATCCACAGGGGCATCCCCTCCGCGCTTGCATACACGCTCATTTTGCCAAACAACGGCTCGCATACAGGGGTATCGAAGCAACCGTCAATCGTCTCCCGCATCTCTGCGTCCAGCTTCCGGAGGTAGTCAAACGTTTCTCTTGTACTCATGTTGTCCGGGTTCTTGCTTTCCTGCTTCCGGGACAACTCGTCGAGCGCCGAATAAATTCGGTCGGCAAATGCGGGGTCTGTAGGGTTAAACCGAACCGTGCATTTATCGTTAAGCCTATACTCGATTTCGCCGGTATTCAGTGTCAGTTCTTTCATAATCCCTCCAAAGATTTCGGGGCGGCTCTCACCGCCCCGTATTTGCATCAGGTATCAGCCGTGAACGTAACGGTTCCGGCGCTTACTGCTGCAGTACCTACCGTGCGTGCGCCGCCGTATGTAATGTCCATCGGCATTCCCACAAAGCCGCCGCCCTCGCCGCCAAGGCTGGACGGCTTGACCATACAGGAGCTGTAGCGCTCTGCAAAGGCCGCCGTGTCCTTAGTACCGGCGTACAGATGCACAATCAGCATATCCTGATTGGTCAGTGCTGCCACGTTCTGCTCCTTGACGGCCAGGTTCCAAATTTTCAGAACCGCAGCGTCTCCGGCGTCCAGATCGCACGGGTCAAAGGTCTGCGCGATGATGGGCTTTTTCATCGTGCTTCTGGTCGTACCGAGGATATCCTTTTTGGATTCCTCCTGCCAGTCGTATTCCATGCTGGAATCCGTGACGCGGCTACCAAGCGGCGACCACACAGGAGCAGAGGTTGTTCCGGTGTTCAGGTACGCGATCAGCAGCTCACGGTCTACGGTCTGGCCGGATGCGGTATTAAACTCTAAATCTGCCATTATTTCACCTCATAAATCGTTTTTTGAATTGAACGGACAGCTGTACCATGTACATTGCCGTTCCTTCTTCGTCTGCACCGTACAGAACGCCGTTCTGCGCGGTGATTTTCTCCGCCCTCGGGTCATCCCCAAAGGTGGGAGCATTGCCCATAACGGACATTTTCTGCACCCACTCCTGAAAGTCCATAACCCAGCCCGCATTTTCAGATGCTCCGGTATCATCCCCCGGGGACTTCTCGAACACGTAGTACAGACCGAAATTGTACTGGTTGACCACGGTAGTGTTCCCGAGGATATCCCGTGTTCTGGAAATCTCCACAAGCCCGGAGGGGAAAACGCCGCCGTTGAACGGAATCTGGTCGGTGTAATCCACATGGAAGTCCCGGAAGATATCCGCGCCGGGGTACTGACTTAGAAAGTCCTTGATTTTTTCCAGCGCCGTCATATTCCGCTCCTCCTGTTGATGTAAGCCTGTAGTTCATGCGCAATCTGGTCTTTTTCTGCCGCCATCATGCGTCTGTCCCAGAATGGCCCCGCCTGCTGGTTCTTGGTGGTGTCGTAGTTCAAATCACGATCAGTCGCTCGCAGCACGGTTCCTTTCCGGTATCGGTATCCAACCCCCGGAATGAAAGCGGGGCCTTTTCCGGTTCTGGCATTCACCATGACCTTGCCGTAGTACTGATACCGGGCGTATGGTGCCATAACCGTGATCTCCGTCGGGCTTGAGATATACTTAAGCTTCGTGGAAAGCACACCGGTTCGGAACGGCATGTACCGCGTTATCCGCTTGTTCACTATCCGGGTAAGCTGCATCTGCACATCGCCGGTTTTATTCACGCCAAGCCTTGTCAAAATGGTGTCGACGGGCTTCATGTCAACCTTTATCCGTGTTTTCATCCGCCCGCCTCCACATGAACCAGCTTGCCGCCCCAGTATTTGGGGTCAACGTACTTCACAACAACCAGCCCGGGAACCTTCACCGGAATGAAGGACGGCCACTGCGCCGCCGTGATCTCCTCCCCGGCACCCAGCAGCACCTTGTCCTCCGGATAAACGCACACCTCCGAACATGGAATGACCAGCAGGAAGGAATTGACTTCCTTACTGCCGGTCTTGTCCACATTCTCGGTTTTTTTGTAATCCAAAAAGGCTCTATCGTGTACCGTTCTGGTTACTTTGTCGCCGTCCCGGTGGTATACCGTGACCGCCTGATTGCACAGCCGGTAGTCTACGGGGCAGCTGCGGCGCTTGATTCTCACCATAGCTAGCACCCCCGGTAGATATCGAGATACAGGCAGGCGCAGCGATACAGTTCCCGCGACTGCCCTTTGGCGCTGACATCAACACTGTTCCCGCTGCCATAGCTCACCGAAACGGAGCCGATAGACGCAGACTGAACAGCGCCGCCCTCACCGTTGGTAATCAGATCAAAGCCGTGAATAGCCTCTGCCATGGCGCACACGGCAAGGGCTTCGGAGTTTTCCTCCGGTGCCTTTACCGTGTATATGCGCTTGTATCTTGCCAGTTGCGCCGCCGCACGGGCTTCACACGTGTTCCAGTCCTCTGCGGGGATAGCGTCGCCCCGAAAGCTGCTTATGTAAAAATCATAGTCAATCATCAGGGCGTCTCCTTTCCGTTACGCGGTCTTGGGTTTCAGGATAATGCCGTTCAGCGCCGCCGCCTTGAGCGTGTTCTTAAGCACGACACCGGCCACCAGCTCCACTTCGCCCTTCTTCACAGCGCCGGGGGCTTTCAGATCGGGCATATAGCTGTTGATGACACCGGTTCCGGTGGGGGAAATGCCGTGGAAACCGTCCAGGGCGATATTCACAGCGTAGATGCTGGAAGTACCGGCGGCGGTGGTGCTGGGGGTGGAGGTGTCGATGACATCCACGGACTTGGTGCCGTTGTAGTACATACCGGCGTCCATGATGGGGATATCGCCGAAGTACTCCACAGCCCTGCCGAAGTCGTCCTTCTTGCGGTCGTAATACCCCGCACGGCGGGCAGCCGCCCGGACTTTCAGCAGCATGGCGGTGTTCATCAGCAGCAGAGAAGCGCCGCCGTCCACCATGTGGGTCAGCTGATCCAGCTGGTCAACGAAAGCATTGGCGTTGCTGTCCAGCTTGGTGGAATCGGACAGGTCAATGTCCGTAGTGAACTCGTTGGAGGTACCCGCAAGAGCCTTTCTCAGGCCGTCGAAGGTGTTCGTGACATACCCGGTGCCGGACGCGGCGGAGGTGCCGTTGATCACCAGATTGTGGAAATAGTTGCTGGTTGCCTTGATCTTCTGCTGCGCCTGGAATGCCAGCTCATCAATGGCTCCGGAGGTGCTCTGAATCACACGGTCAACCTGGAAAGAACCGCCCATGATAACGGCCTTGGCGGTCTTTTCCTCCCGCTTCGCCTCGCCTGCGGTGTATTCGCTGTTGATAGCACGGACAGCCGCAGTAGAGGGGGTTTTCAGCTGAATGTAACCGTAGGTCAGAGTAGAACCGCCGGTACCGGGGGAAATGGCGTTATCAAACACCAGTCTGTCCAGCAACAGAGAACTGCGCCGGAACTCGTCGACCACCTGCTGATCGACCTTGTCGGCCATGCCGACCTTTGCTTCTGCAAGAGTAATTGCCATAGTTAAAAATCATCCTTTCACTTCATGTTGTAATTTGCCCTGAGCGCACCGGCGAGGGTCGTCGGTTCGCCGTTAGGCTCCTGCTGCCCTGTACCGGTCTTCCTGGCATAGGGGGGCGGCATTTTGCCGTCATCGAACAAATAGCCGCTGTCCTTCCGGAGAGCTTCCAGAGCGGCCTTAATGTCCGTTTCCTGGTTCTTGCTACTTCTCAAAGTATCGATGTCCAGTAGCGCCCGGATCGCCTTGGTGCTTTTACCCTTTGCTCCGGTGATGGCGGCATCCAGGGCGTGGGAGAATTCCATATCCGCGATCTTCCGGTTGCTCTCGGCAATGGCATCGTTGTACTTCTTTTCCCAATCCTTGGCGGACTGCTTGATGGTATCGATGTCCTGCTCCTTAAAGCCGGAAATGGTCTTTTGCGCCTCACTCAGCTGGCTCTTGATGGTGTCATAGTCAGCAAAAGGTTTCTTAGCCGCTTCGATATCCCGGCCATTCTCTGCCATGATCTCGTCAATGATCTCCTTGCTCAGGGGCTGGTCTCCTACTTTGAAATTCTGCAAAAACTCGCGTTTCATATACTTCCTTTCTCAGCTATGCTTTGTTATATGGGGGTTGCGTCCCCTGCTGTCGGCTCGTTTTACGCCTGCCACGGCAAAAATGGTATGAAAAAAGCAACCGTTCGGAAAACCCGAATAGTTGCTTCAATCAACTTGATTATAGTGGCACTTCCCATCGTGCCATGCGCCGCATAATTCCTTTTTGCACTCGATGAATTCTGCGGTGTTGTGTTCTATCACCTGTTGTAAAGTCTGGTTGCCGCTTTCGTCGTACTCCTGCGTCGTCTGCTGAACCAGATGCCTGTTCACTGTATAGGGGCAGTACACCATGTGTGTCATCTCCTTTTCGCAAGAAAAGAGAGCCATGTTCCCATAGCACTATCGGCTTATCCGTATATTGCTTTTCTAAGGGTTCCTGCCGCATCATCCTCGACGATTTCAAATTTTCCGCCGGGGTGGTCAGGGTTTGCAATGGGGCGAGGTTTGTGTGGGTCGTAGAGATAATCTTCGCCGCTGTCATCAACAATTTGAAGTGCGCCAGAATCAGCGTCGCAGGAAAGAATCTCATATTCCTTCCCGTCCGACAAACCATCAATTCCAAAGCTCTTACCTATGTATCGAACACGCATATATTATTTTGCCCCTTTCAGTTTAATTTCATCAAGCGGAACACCCTTGGTATTCTCGTACCAGTGTACCACATAGTGATGGCTCTTTGCATATACCGTCCCGGATTTCTTCTTCCAGCCGCTTGCGTCCCCATAGTCAGGGTATGTAGCATACAGGCGCTTCAAATCCCGAATTGGCGTGCTTGTCCCGTCACCGGCCATTGTGTACACCTCAACCGCCGTAGCGCCCTTTGGTACAACTCCTTGGATTTTAGGAAGGTTTACAGTCACAGTATGAGGAATTACGGTATCTGCTTCCTGCAACTTTTTCGGCAATCCGGATTCCGCCTTGATTGTAGCATCGTTGTTGATAAATTGCAAGTTTTTCTCATTGCTTTCTGCCGTCTTTTCCGCAGCCATGGCCTGTTTTGCGCCGAACCCGGGCATTTCCATGCGCTCATGCTGCATCCGCAGCCCTGCCGCTTCGGAAAAGCGCTTATATTCCTGATCCAAAACCTGGTACTTGATCTGATCGCGCTGTAAGTTCTCTTTGTCCCCTGTAGCCTCGTCAACCAAAATCCTGCGTTTCTGCTTCCGGATGGCGGATTCGAGCCGCCGCTGACGCCGGGTAGCCTCATACGTGGTGTAGTGCTTTCCGTCGTAGTCAATGCCTTTTTCGTTATCTTTCCTGAATTTGTCCAGTTCCTCCGGCGTGTATTGCGGAGAATCAACACCCAGAATAATCGGAAAAGCCGCATGTCCGCAGTTCAGCGTACCGATACGCCGCACAAGGGAGCTATTCAGTTTCTCATATTCTGCGTCACTGTACTGTCTGCCCTGAATCGGCTCATGGTCGGGGGCGCTGGCCGCGTGAGCGGATATCTCCCAGCCGTCACAGCCGAAATCATCGTGGTTATTCTGGCTGATCTGCTCCTGCATCAGTCCCAAGCCGCCCATAACGCTACGCCGAACAGCGGCTTCCATGGAGGTGTGAACGCCGGATTCATAGTCGATTGTGACAATTCCCCTTTCTGCCAGATTCCGGGTAGCCTCCCGGATGGCGGAGGCATAATCCTGTGCCCCCGTCGAAACCTTCGTAAAGGCGAAATCGCAAGCCTGTCTGTAAGCGTCTGTAAGCCCCACAGCCTTCCCATTTGGCATGACAGCACCCATTGTCTGGGTGATATTGTCCAGTTCGGAATCGGCCAGCTGCGCCGCAGCAGACACAATCTGCTGCAAGACCTCATTACTGCGGAATGGCACCGCCTGTACATAGGGGTGTTTCCGGATGTCATAACTGTATCCGGTTTCCCCGGCCTGTTCTATCAGTCGCCGAAGCTCCCGGTGGGATACTTTCAGTCGCTTTCGAAGCTCCTTTTTTAACTGCCGCTGAGAAATACCCAACTGTTGAAGTCTCCATGTCTGATAGGCCGCCGTGCCGGTGAATTGGCCAGCTTCCGCAATTCGCCTTGCAATATCCTCAATCAGAAACTCCGTCACCGGGGTAATGAGCTGCTGTGCCTTATTTCCAAGGGCTTCAATCTGGTCAGAGGTCAGCACAGTTATTCACCGTCCTCTACTACTTCCGGCATGTACTTCTTCCGAATTTTCGCTAACTGTGCTTCCGTATCCCGGGGCATGTTGAATTTCCACCCGAGTGCGATCTCAGGTTTCAGCAGCCCCGCAGCGACCATGTCCTTGTAGTCAGCCCAGGTCTTTTCCTCATCAAACAGAACGCCGTTGCCCCAATCCACGGCAATGGAATCATCTTCCACGTCGTGGGCGCCGGGTATGCGGTACATCCGCCCCAGAACGCCGCACAGTCTGACGGCCTCTCGCAGTGCGCTTTCCCACATCTGCTGGAAGTCGATAATCGTCAGGTTGTAGTCACCCTCAGAGGACGTTACCTCGGTAGCCGTTCTTTCTGCGGCCTCCACCTCGGACAGCAGCCCGCGCTTTAAGCCTATCACGTTCTCCACATTCCGGAGATATTCCGTTTTTCTGGCAAGATACGACTGTTCCCGCAGCGCCGGGGAGAAAATAGTGATGCCTATGTCGTCGGGGGATTCATCCACTGCGGTAAATACGCTTGCGGACAAGTTTTTCCGCCCGCCGGCCTCGTCAACCTCCAGCATATCCGCGCTGGCAATAATCCGGCTTTTTCCACGCTCGAACTCTCCGTTGATCTGTGCCTCGTTCCGGTTGATATTTTCAATCAGGCCGACAGCCGCGTCATAAACGGATACCCCGTCGGGGCTACCGTCCACACTGTTGTCAATCGGCGTTTTCAGCCATGCAACGCCGACGCTTCCCAGTGGATCAGGGAACGTGTATTCTTCTGCGAGTTCCGCATACTGTGGCAGCTCTGCAAGCCCCACAGCCTGCCCCAAATTGCCCTGAACGTTCGACCGATACAGTTTGTTGGTAATGGTCAGATACCCGCCGTCATCCACCGTGCGCCGCTCCAACAGTGTGTAATAATATCTGTCGCGGATGCTATGCTCCGCCATGCCGATGTCGGTCATGTTCCCGTCCCCATCTCGGGCAAATACCAGAATATTCGGTCTGCTCACAACAGCGAAGCGGAAACCGCTGCCCGTCGGGATGGGCTTTAAGCCGCTTTCTCCGCCGATCAGGGCTTTTTGCATGGCGCTTTTCTTTTTCGCGTCTGCCGCGTCGAGGATTTCGGAAACAAACGTGTCTTTGCTGGATGCCGAATACTCCGAAAATGCCGTCTTTGTCAGTTTACGGACGATTGTATATGGAATCCGCTGGCACGGGTCATAATCCGGGGTCGCGGCCTTCTCATAATACAGATCCTGCCACCTCTGGATGGCCTTTTTCATTTCCGGAGATGTCATATCAACGGCGCGAAACGCCATTTCATAATCACTGTTCGGATAACTCACGCTTTTCTCCTCCTGCGTTGATCGTGATGCGCCGCAGCGCACGCGTGGCGTACTGCAAGCCCTGTATATAGGCGTTCAACGTATCCACTTCCGCCCGAAGCCGTCGGTTTTCCGCTTCAAGCGTCCTGATATCGGCTTGCAACGACGCTTTCGCCCAAATCGGTGCCATATTCACGATCCATCTTTTAATTCTTCTCATTTCCCTCTCCGCTTCCATATCCGGTTCGTAGCGTACCGAACCGCGTCTATGTGGTGGTTGTTAAGATCTGGGTAGCCTTGCAAGACCTCTCCCGTCTTCTTGTCTCGCTCATATTCATACTCGGAAAACTCCGTTACCGTATCTGGGCACCGCGCCGGGTCAATGACGATTGCAGTCAGGGATTGCAGCCACTTTGTGGAATAGTTCACGCTCCAAGGCCCCTTTTCGGCACTACGGCAACGGATTCCGTAAGACTGGTAATCGCCGATGCTCTTTTCTTCGGCGCTGTCAGCAATGACAATCTCATCCTGGCTGATGCGCTCCAACACGAGCGCCGCAGTCTCCCGGTTTCCCGTCCGTCTGCGGGTCAGTTCGTCAAAAATATACAGCGTCCGCCGTGCCGCGTCATAGTAACACCTGTTGAATGCCCACGGGTCTGGGTACCATCCCCAGTCCACGCCATTCAGGATGCGGTCAAACTGGGATATCTGGTAATCGCTGATAGTCTCAATTTTCAGATTTTCGAATACCTGCGTTCCGCTGCCCACGACCTCGCCCAGGTATTCATGCCGATAAGCTGTTTCGTTGGTTTCTTTCAGATGCTCCGCATCATTCAGGAATCGAGACCCCAGCCAATCGGCGGGGGTTGTCTGGTATGTGCTGTGGTGTACACGCTTTCCCTGTTTTGGTTCCAGCGCGTACCGGTTTGCCCAGTTCCGCGCCATGGCCGGGGGGTTAAAGCTCTTGAAGCACATAGAATATTCGCCGCCTCTGAAAAGAGACTGCTCTACATTACGCACCTGCTCAGCACCGTCGAACTGGTCAAGCTCTTCAAACCATGCAATCCCGATATACCCAAACGGCACCTTGATAGACTTTAGCTTTCCGGGGTCATCCATCCCGAAGAAAAGGATTTTCTGCCCCGTCGACAAAAATGTGCATTCCATTGGGGACGTAGTGCAGCGGAACTTACTTGACAGCCCAAGCTCCGCAATCGCCCAGCATATCTGTGCATACACAGACGTACGGAGAGTATTTCCTACCTTCCGCATTACAACAGCATGGCACTGACTGTGCTTCAGCATTTCCAGAATGACTTCCACAGAAACGAATGAAGACTTTGCCGAACCGCGCCCGCCTTTCTCAACAAGCTCATTGATTTCATTGTTTTTGACAGCCCGGTGTGATTCGTAAAATGCCGGGGAAATCAGGCTTGACAGATTACACGTCGTCAATGATACTCACCTCAGACCCGCCTTGCGCTGGTTGCCTGTCATTCCAGCCGAAATTGCATTTCAAGCTGAACTGTGCGCCGTTCGCCCCGTCACGATCATAAAGTCTTTCTTCGGCGTAAGCCTCGCATTTTGCCTTCGCGCGCAATATCGTGTCCATGAATGCCGGTTTCGCTTGATAATTCAAAAGCGCCTGTCTCCCGGTAAATCCGAGAGCAAGCGCAAGCCCTGTGACAGTAGGCGGCTTCTGGCCAATGTAAACCGGGCGGCCAAATTTATCTGTGATGACCTCTCCGGCGCTCCCGCGCAAAAGCTCGCCCTCGCAAGATTCAAAGTATTCGTCAATTTTTGTCTGCATCTCTGCCGCAGACTTATATCTCGGCTTTCTTCCGCAAGTGCTTTTCCCAGATGCCATTGTGTCACCACCTCTTATGCAAAATAGTTGGCGCGAGGCCGATTCAAACGGCCTTCTGTTGGGGAGAGGGTACCCGACTCGCTGTCTGCCGCGCCATGCAAAAAGAGGCTCAGGAACGCTCCCAAGCCTCTTTTCATTTTCTTCATGGTACTATCTTAGCACACCTTTTTGGCTTTTTAAGGCAATCTTTTGATAATTCTTAAGCCCATCCGCATCAATTCTTTTCAGAAAATACGCAGTTAGCAAGATAAAGTCCCCATGATAATCTATCGCAGTATCATAGCTGATGCTCAATTTCACCGCCGCGCCGCTGAGTGTGTGGCTTTTCTTCCAAAATACCAGATCAATCAGTTTCAGCCTATCCGTTCCCGTTTTCAGCTGAGACGTAAACTTGATTGCACTAGTTACGGCATTGAGTTCTTCTTGTTCAGCCTTTGGCAATTCCCGCAACGCTGCCTGCGCAGTAGGATTTGATATGTTCCCTCCACCGGGCATACCCGATATACTGGCAGTTATGGGCGGCTCGTGCAAGTCCGCATATTCCGCTTTCAGCCCCGGATAAGCCCGGATGACATTCTTGATATATCCCCACCATCTGTATCTCGGCTTGCTCACATCGTTCCTCCTTGCATATCTTATTAAATCCCTGTATAGATATACACAATACACACAAGATATAAGATTATATTTTAATATATACTATACAGGGATAATGCTATAATATTAAATTCCGTCTCCTGTTCTCCGTCTTCTCCTTCTTTACGGTGCAATCCTTCCCAGGCGGGCAAGGCCGCTTTTCCCCATGGACGAATATGTAATTGCAGCACTTTCCGCCCTCGTGGTACCCGAAGAAATACCGGCACCCGACGCAGTACTTCCTGCTATCCTTGTACTCCATGTTGCCCCTAGAGAACAGGCAGGCCGCCGATACCGCCAATCATCCCGGTTTCTTGGCATATCATAAGCAGTTTTGTCTGCGCCGTCATCCGAATTTCAGCCGGTGCCCGTTCCGCTGCCGTGTGCAAGACGGAAATACACTCAATCCCCTTTCCCTTGTCCACAGACAGCACATAGAACGTCGCAGATACCGCAGAAGCGAACCACTCCGGAACGTTGCCGTATGCGTGTTTTGCAAGCATCCTTTGGAGAATCTTTTCCGGGTCAGATTCTTCCTGCTCTACTGTGGGGATCTCCCATTCCCCGGACTTGGCGGCCTCTTTCACTGTTTCGGTCAATTTTTTTGCAAGCATCTCGCGTGCAGTCTTCATAAGCAACGCATCATCAAATTTGAAATCCTGTTCTGCCATTATTCATGTACCTCCAATTCCTTATTTTTCCTGTCACGGTATCTCCTTTTAGCGGCTCTCTGAGCGTGGGCTTTCTGGCACTCCAAACTGCAATAGATTTTCTGCCTGATCTTGCCCTGCGTGAATTCCATCCCGCACTGTGGGCAGATTTTAGAAATACCCTGTGGTGATCCCACGTCCTCCACATCGGCCTGAATTGGCGGGCGGTATCCGTGGCATTGCCATGTACTTGCCGTAGCTCGTCCCGGCCTTCTGGGCGGCTATGGAGCACAGGGTGAGATAGTCCGGTTTCTTGCTTATGTTATTCATCTCTAATCTCCCGATACGTATCGATGATATCCTTGCCGATCGCAAGAATACCGCTCACCAGAAGTGCAGCAAACAAAACGCAGATGAGCGAAAGTACAATAAGAAAAAGAACAGCGCCGATTATGTCAATCATTTATGTTTCTCCTTTCTCCGTAGCTACAAAAGCTGTTCATTTCCACGCAAACAGCCTCGCCCTTGTAACCTCTGGCATTTGCGTAAGGCTCGGTATGCAGCATACACATAGGACTTTCGTCTCCCTGACGGTGGATGCAGTCTCGGCAGCGGACGATATGGAGCGTCTTTATAAACCCATCTGCGAAACCGGCATCATACCCAGCCTTGTACTGCCCTCTGTCATATTTAAGCGCTTTCAGAAGTTCTTCCCGATTCACCCGGATACCGATTTTTATAATCGCCTGTACTACGGCATCGCCGATAGCATCTTGAAAGTCGCTTAAATTCAAGCTGGCAGGTGGGGTGTAGCCGTTAAGTTCTTCCATTTTCATCCTCCTTTTTCTCCCCATAGCTGCAAAAATCATCGTCCGTAATTTCCATGTGGGACGCTGGGCAAATGCGATAGCCCTTTTTGTTTATCTTGGCCGACTTTGCGTATACACAGTCCCGGCACCTTACCACGGGGACGGCGTCCACGGTTAGGGCAACGAATCTTAGCAGGTGGTCAGCCTCGGCATATCCTTCGGCCAATGTGTCAAGGTGTATTTGACCGTCAGCAATCATCTTCTTTGTTCGCTTAAATTCTTCCTTGAAAAGCTTCCGCAGCTCATGGGCGTCAATCAGCCTCATAAAAATCCTCCTTCCTCGGCATCTCTTTCAGCCACCGCCTTATGGCAAAGAACCGAATGCGTGGCGGTTGTTTCTGCGCCCACCGCTCAACAGCGGCGGCGTAAGCAATTCTAGCGTTTAGACGCTGACGGTGTTCCCGTCTTTCACTCATTCCCTGCACCTCCTACCATGCCACATACAGGCATTCTATCGGGATTTCCTCTGCCTGCTCATAGATGCAATCACGGAGACTTTCAAGCACTTCAACGGCATAAGGGATATCGGCCACTTCTCCGTATTTCACATATTTCGCCCAACACACACGCAGCTCTTCGATACCTTTTTCGATATTCCCGATCACGTCGGAACACCTGTAATATTCTCCCTGCTTGAAGTCCCACCCTGTACAAGCCCGGAACATATCGCCCAGATTATACGTGGGGCTGCTGTATTCCGGCTCGGCGATTTGTGCGAACTTATCGCATCCGTCCACCTTAACGGCGATTCTCAGATCATAGCTCATTTTTCTGTACCTCTTTCCTTCGGCGGTTCGGGAAGTGGCTGCCAGTGGGTGACGGTGACGGGTAGGCACATAAAAGTCCACTCGTCCACATCCGGGTGATAGTCAGCAATATCGACGGCGCCAAAACTGGGCACATACGCAAGATAACTGGCATCCTCACCGTTAGTTTCCGGCATCCTCTCACTGCACGGAATCCACCTTGTCCGCTCCAACGCCTCCATGCCCATCCGGCAAGCCTCATTCACGGGGTCTATACTTTCGTAATGCTCCCGGTGTTCCGGGTCAAGAATTTCAATCGCTCGGTCAATCGTCATCGTCCTTATCCTCCTTATCCTCCAAGAGGTGCTGAACAGCGAGCGTGTTCAAAACGTGTGTAAATTCCAAAATATCCCAACTGTTATGGGTAATTCGCCCCGCAACAACGCTCATTGCGAACAGCATAGCGGTTAAATCCTCCGTGAAATCGCCGCCCAAATCCATCTTTGGGAGTGCCGGTAGCTCACGATCTTCCTCATCTTTGTAAACGTCCGCTAACGCAGCTCCAAAAATTGATGTTTTCATAAACAAATCCATAATTATTCCTCCAAACACATTTTTGCACCGCAATGGCAATACGGATATCTCCGGCAAACCTCGCCGTATTTTCCGGCTTCCAGCAGGTGGTGCAAGTCGATATTGTCTACCTTGCGCCCACACACGGAGCATTCCAGGCATAGGGTTATTTCGTCGGCAAGGCGAATATTCCAGTTCCCATGCCGCACCGGCCCCACATCGGCAGAGGGAAAATACTTCACGGTTTCGATTGCATCCGAATAGCACATTTCTGAAAATGTCCCATGGTTACAAGCCGAAAGATTCTTGTTTAAGCGGTCAATCAACGCCTCCCGGCTGATGTAGTCATTCATGTTCCAATTCCTCCAAACTAATCTGCCCATCAATGGGCGTATTGTCGGCCTCTTTCCGCTTCCGTTCCGGGACGACTTCTCTCACAAGGGGCTTGCGGCTTATTGCCCGATTGAATGCCCCACAGGCCATCCATCGTCCCGCCCAATCCGTCGCTTCACTATGGGTAAGCCCGTATACTTTGCATTTGCAAAGCACTTTATCGTGATACTTGCCCTTTATGAAGTTGCTACACTCCCGGCACGTATGCCCATCCAAAACGCCGAAAAAACGGTGCATCAGAGCAAGTTTACGTAAGGCCATCGCTGTTCCTCCACATAGCACCAACTCTGGGGTGGGCGTTTAATTGTCCGGCCATCACATTCCATTTTGGTGTAGTTGTAATAAGGGCATTCCCCACACCCCACCTCAATTTTGCATAGCCCCTTGAATGCGCTCAGCGGTTTCGGCGTATCGTAGATTTGCAACTTGGAAATGTGCCAGCCGTACAGTGTTGCGCCCTTTCCGTAGTCCCACAAAGCACCGTCCACAAGCCTAGTCTGCGCCACAAAGTCATCATCCACATCGTAGATTCCATACGGTTCTGTTGTCACCTTGATGGTTTCAACCCGGTCACATACAAAATCCCCAACAACCAGTTTTCCGCCGCTAATATTGCACATCATCCCGTTATTAACCTCATAGCTCAGGTTTCCGGCAGTGCAATAGATGTAAACCTTGAAAGGCGCTTCCAGCTTCGGACGGGTCTTTCTGACTTCCAGCGTCTTTTCCCCGCTCAGGATTTTCTCCACCCACTCCGGGCGGATGCTGATAAGTACCGCGTTAGCCATTGTCAGCCCTCCGGTTCCAAGCCTCAATTGCCGTGGCTTTGCTCTTATAGTAGCCACTTGAAGCCCCGCATCCTCCAACATTATAGTCACAAACAGCCTGAAACTGGCGGTTATATAAGTCGTAGTTTTCATCATATTTGTCCATAAGCTCAATTTCCGCAACGCTTCCCACGAAAATCTTGGTTCCCCCGCAAAACGGGCATGGCTTCAGTTCGATTTCTTCCATTGTTATCTCCTTCCCGCCCGGGTTTCCCCTGGCTTATCGCTTGTTTTCATTCTCCCAAAAATCTCCACTCCAAAGCTATCCATGCAAATTCATAGGGCAAAGACCCTTTCCGGAACTCTTGCGCAATCCTGTTTGCATTGTTCCGCTTAACGCCTTTCGACATCAGCAGTTTTACAAAACGTTTTCTTGTCATTGGTCTCTCCTAACAGTGTCGATTTCGAGGCGGTTAAACCATTTCCGTGAAGTCACGAAAATGGTCTATCCCCACTGTTCGGCCATTGCGGCGGCCAAACCGGCCGGAGTCTTACTTCGTGCGACACGGTGATTTTTAGTATCCGTCACATAAAATCGGCTTGCTGATTTCCTTTTACCGGTAGCCTTATGTATCCACTGGTATTCCGCTTTCGGTTTTTCCACTGTAGTATCCACAGACAGCGGCGGCAACCCTTTAAGCCATAAGCAATACGCTTTTGTGTGGGCTTCTCCAATCTGATACGCCCGTACAAGTTGCGTGTATTTCGGCAACCCAAACCGCCGCATTGGTGGAGGGTTCTCCACGCAAATTCTCGGACAGTTCGCAGAAAGAAAAGACAACAGAAATTCCGCACCGTCAAACCCTTTCTGCAACCGCTCCGGGTGTTTCGACAATTCGACCGCCGAAGCCGCTGTGATGTATGTACACGGCGGGTGTGCAATCAGCAAATCCCACCGCCCCACATCATGGGTCTGTCCGTCCATGGTGGTCACTTGCCCCCCCTCGATGGCCTTTAGAGCATCCCCCAAAATGTGCCATTCAGGATGCCCGCCGGACGGCTCCTGAATATCGCAGGAATATGCCTCATGCCCCCGCGCCCGGAACGCCTTACACACGGTTTGCGATTCCTCGCAGGCTATCAGAACTTTCATGGCTTTACCTCCACAAACTCTCCGTTTTCCAGCATGTACGGTGTATCCGCTTTGATTTTTTCGCCATCGACATACTCCGTTTTCACACATACCGGAACGTATCGTTGCTTTGCTCCATCGTATTTCCACTCCGCAAGTGTAATCCAGCAGCCAATTGGTGCTTTTACCACAGAGCCATTTCCGGCACAGCAAATCACGGAATCGCTTCCAGTGCAGTTAATCTGGGCGGAGTTCCCGGAGCTGCCAATCTTGGCGGAGTACCCGGAGCTGCCAATCTGGGCGCAGTCCCCGGAGCTGCCAATCCGGGCGTAGTCCCCGGAGCTGCCAATCTTGGCGGAGTCCCCGGAGCTGCCAATCTTGGCGGAGTCCCCGGAGCTGCCAATCCGGGCGTAGTCCCCGGAGCTGCCAATCTTGGCGGAGTAC
>ERZ1026898.198-NODE-198-length-41098-cov-24.735741_pt1 | contig 41098 bp, 32 predicted proteins | sample MGYA00380178_ERZ1026898 | MGnify/ENA primary metagenome ERZ1026898 (study PRJEB33269, sample SAMEA4719814) | human gut metagenome | biome: human-associated habitat; feature: organic feature; material: feces | place: Cameroon | collected 2013-10 ...
AACATATCTCCATATATGTGTCAATGCTTGGTAAGTAATAGACTCCGTTATATTCAGCCGTTTTACCGAGTTTCTCATACATGATCTCAAAGGTCACCTCAAGGAGAAACGCAACGGTCAAGGCGGTTAAACAGTAACCGCATAATTTTACTATCTTTTGTATCACGCTATTTGTCATATAAATACCAGTGAATCCTGCGTTTAGAGTTATAATTAAGATACCCTCTTGTCCATCCATAATATTCAGGAACCCTTGTCGAGAGGCTTTCTCTTCGAAAACCTGTCTTTATGATGTCAGAAATACTTGAACTGAGTATATTGGACAGTATTTGATAGCCATCAAAAGCAGTTCTTGCGGATATCCATCCAATTCCATTAGCCCCAGCGACATAGCCGGCGGCAATATTGCCGATGTCCCTTGCCGAAGCGTATATGTTTTTCCCATCAGTCCCTTTACCTATTGGCATACCACGATAAGGATCTAGTTTGGATCCGTAGGCAGACGTAGGCTCCCCATTGCTGACTTTAAAGTCATATTTATGGTCATTTCTGGCGTTAGCCATATAATCTATTAATTCCGGCTGCCACTCATCGTAAAACATCTGTAGGAAATCACTTCCGCTATTATCTTCCGTATTAATCACACTGTCCACGGCCCATGCTCCACCATTCTTGGCATCGAAATTATAAAATGAGTATGGAGACACCGTTTGACCTATAGATTCTCCCCTCTGCCAGACACCGTTATCATCTTCGTAAGTCACATATATGTTGGAATCATTATCAAAGGGATCCCCCTTATCCGTAACTATAAATGTACCATTCATCCCACGTGTAACCCAGGTGCTTTCACCATTAGGATCGATTATGCTTATTGGATTCCCGAGGCAATAGACATACGGACTGATCCCGTAGTACTTCTCGGACAGAGGGTCGGCGGCGGTCCAGCGGGCGATGGCCGGGTTGTACATCCTGGCGCCAAAGTCGAGGAAAGGGATGCTGGCGTTCAGGATGGACTGGGACTCCTTGCCGGAGAAGTGCCAGCGGTTCGGGGAGGATGTGGAGGCCACCGAGGTTGCCGGGGCTACCGTGGCGACTGCTGGCTCAGAGGCATATTGTGACCCTCCAACGGGTTCGGAGACCGGAGCAGTCACATGAATCCGCTTGCCGAACGGGTAGTAGTCGTTGGTCTCGACGACCGCCCCGGTGTCGCCGTCGATGACGGAGCGGACGCTGCCGAGGTGGTCGTGGAGGTGGATGAGCGGCCTGTAGGAGACCGCGCCGGCGGCGGAGGTCTCACGTACTATCCTGCCGGCGGAGGTCACGGCGCAGTCAAGGGTTACGGTGTCAAAGCAGACCATGTTCTTGGAAGAGTTTTATGACATCCGACTTGATGCGTTCCTTGTCGAATCCGGTGTCCTTCTTCGAGAGACGGTCTGACTTCAAATCCAAAGAGATAGATATTCCGAGGTTCATTATGTCTATTGATTTTTAAGGATTTGTCTAATAATAGAGGTTTTATAGAGGCCGGCATCAAAAAAGAGAACCCGTCAAAACACACAAACAGTACGAAATATTATCGTTCTTACTTCCTGATGTCGGGAAACAAAGTCGTCCAGGCAACGTTTCAATGCTGAATGAAAGTCCGCGCAAAGAATCATCAAATCCAAACTTCCATCAATGTCGCTATACTCTTTTTCAGTCCTTGAATATTTCAGGACGCGAACAGTGGGGTGGACTTCGCACAATGGTTCCAATTCTGATCCCGAATAACGTAGGACAACCTGGTACGCAACTGTATCCGACACTTCTGAACACGAAAAAAAACTGTGAAATGGTTCGGGAACCGAATCAGGGTTTTCTATATGCATTATTGCATGGTCATATTCCAGAACCAAGTCATTGATGCTTGACTGTAATTCACCACCAAGGTCACAGAACAAATACTTCCCTGATTCATCAAAGAAGGAAGGGCAATACGACCGAGCCTTTCTATAATCACGATTAACCCAAAAGCATGGTGATCCATACAAACAGCATCCAATCTTATGCTTTCTGTCGTAGATAAAACATGAGTCCTGATAGGATTCCATCATAACATATTTTTTCGAGAAGTATTCTTCTGGGGACAGTCCATCCATCCAGTTTTCAAACATCCCGATCATAGTCCCTTCAGAGGAATATGCCGCTCTGAAATCAGAGCAAAAATCTCTGACTTCCTCAAGTGATGACGGCATCCGGTAGTATGCCTCCGTAAATGCCTCTAACACATTATCGACAGCCCCTTGGCAGTAATACTCTAAAGACATCTTACGTATGTCCATCGTGCAAGAGTCAATCATCAAAACTAGTATAAGTGTAGTTATTCTATTCGTCATTAGATCAATCAATGATTATTAAATTGTTTATTAATCGCCGCCTTTAATCGTTTGGCATTTTCTGGAGTATAGTTAATATGCAAAGTATGGTCGCGCATACCATTTGTCAAAATCATAAAACAGCCATACCACTCATCCTCTCCATATCCTAATCCATATCCGCCATATCGTTTAGATTCGGATGGGGGCATTTGATATATTCTTAGTTGACTATGGGCTTTATCCCTTGAATGAAATATTGATCCGGATTTTGTGTTATTAAATGATTTTCCATCATAGATTCCATTATATTGGATAGAATATTCTCCCGGTGATAGCCCAGGAAAATAAAAATCTTCCTTAGGCTCCACCGGTAATTCCGTATCCCAACTTGATTGTGAAGAGTTTTCTTGAGTGTAGTTATTTATAATAAGATTATCCAAGCGCTCATATATTTGTCCCTCAAAAGTTGGAATACCCTTGTTATTTAAATACTGGACTGTTTCCCCGAATAAACTATAATAAGTATTCCCATCCTTAAAACGTATACCTTCATATTGCCCTTTAATTCCTGCCTTATCTAAATCTTTCTGAGAGTATATATTGTCATTATAGTGGTATAAGATATTACCTTCACTATCTGTAGTTGAATACCAATCTTTTCCAGTAGGATCAACAAGACATATAGCATTATTAGCACAATAGACATACGGACTGATCCCGTAGTACTTCTCGGACAGAGGGTCGGCGGCGGTCCAGCGGGCGATGGCCGGGTTGTACATCCTGGCGCCAAAGTCGAGGAAAGGGATGCTGGCGTTCAGGATGGACTGGGACTCCTTGCCGGAGAAGTGCCAGCGGTTCGGGGAGGATGTGGAGGCCACCGAGGTTGCCGGGGCTACCGTGGCGACTGCTGGCTCAGAGGCATATTGTGACCCTCCAACGGGTTCGGAGACCGGAGCAGTCACATGAATCCGCTTGCCGAACGGGTAGTAGTCGTTGGTCTCGACGACCGCCCCGGTGTCGCCGTCGATGACGGAGCGGACGCTGCCGAGGTGGTCGCGGAGGTGGATGAGCGGCCTGTAGGAGACCGTGCCGGCGGCGGAGGTCTCACGTGCTATCCTGCCGGCGGAGGTCACGGCGCAGTCAAGGGTTATAACCGGAGAACCCGTTTGACCTGCGGTCTGGGCGTATATCAGGGAACCTCTGTACTGGTAGCCGTTGCCGCCGCCGTCCAACGCACGCAGTTTTGAACCGTCAGCAAGATATTCATACTCAGCCAGCGTCGTCCCGCCGGATGAGATGCGCCTTGTCAGGTTCTGCTCATTGTACACGATGTCGAGCCCGGAGAGACCTTCATGGGTCATGTTGCCGTTCGCGTCGTGAGTGTACTGGCCTCCGCCACCGGACGCGCCGGTGTTGGAGATGCCACTCAACAGGTTGCCGTCGTACGAATATGCCAATATCTCCTCCGGGGTTGCCGCGTTCTCCCCGTATCTGGTCAAGGTCAAGGCATTACTGTTCTTGTCATAAGTGATGGACCTTTCACTGAATGAATTAGTTTGCACGCCACCGACAAATCTCCGCGCGTCCGTCAGACGGCCGGATCCATCGTAGGACAACGACCAGGCGTTTGTCTCTGTTCCCACACCATGATTCCACTCCCACTCGGAAACGCTCCCGTTATACTTCGGGACCGCCCCAAGTGTCGGCTCCTGATACCGGAGTGACATATTGAACACATTGGAATTCTGGTCTGTCAGTTGGTCTCGAATATTATAGGCAAGTGTCTCGGTCAACGCTGACGGATTGGCCTCCGTGCCATACACCCGACTTGTCAGACGACCTATTTCATCATAACCATAGGACACAGACTGCGACTTATCATTCAGAGATGTCGTTTCTGAGACCAGTCTCTCTTGTCCGTCATAAGCCCTCACTGTCACAAGGGAATCCACCTGGCCATCCGGAAGTTCGACCGTTTCCCTTGTCCTTGATGGTTTACCCGTGAAAGAAAGGGACTGATGAATATGCCCATATCCGCCAACCGCTTCTTTGCGGTGACTCTGAATCATACGACCTTGATAGTCGTAATAGAATGACGATACTGTCTTGGATGCTGGGGCGGTCAAGGAATAAACAGCGGTTCCTGTCAGAAACCCTTTGGACTTGTCTGTCCCTATGACTGGAATCCCATAGTTGGACAGTGTGTCACAAGCCAGAACCCGTTTTGTGTCAGATATTACAAGGTCATCCATAAACGAGTAATCATCGTAGTAGTTGACAGACAGAAGCCTATTATTAGGTGGTATCGGAATATTGAGTGAATAACCGCCAAACGAGGACGAACCGACATATCTGGCGACCACAGGAAAGTCGATCGACGACGGAGCGTTCCGCAAAGACCAGATTCCGCTCACTGCCTCACGACCGAGGGCATCACGGAACGAAAAGAGCCACTTGCCCCACTTCCTCATCTCCCCGTCTTGAGAACATATAGGAACATCTCCTTTGTCATATCGGTAAAGGATAGGGGCGCAGCCTGGCAACCTCTTGCTGACACACCGCCCTTTACTGTCATATTTGTAGACATAGGACAGCGTTGACAACGGAGACGAGGAATCACCGAACGTTCCTGACGAAGACATCACGGCTGAAGCCTCCGGGGTTAGTACATAACGAAGCAGTCCCAAATCATCATACACGTAATAGATGTCCTGATACCGTTCCCCATCAACCGTTCTTTCCAGAGCCTTACGTCCGAGTTTGTCAGTAAACGTCAACGAGACATTTCCGTCTTCATCAGTCACCTTCACGACATTGAGGTTTCCGGAAGGCAAAGTCCCGACGCAGGTCAAAGATGTGTCTGATTCCACAAGATACCCCGAACAAGAAAGAAGTCCCGAGTCATCGTTCACCAGATATGTGGTCCTCACCGACTTTCCTCTTGTGTGCCAAGGAGAGCCGGGGCCATATTCCTCCACCGGCCTGTCAAGAGGGGAATCATCGTACAATGTCTTTGAAAAAGCATACACTTCCCAATTGTAGAATTTAAGGATCTCAGGGTGAACGGCGGAAAAGGATGAATAAGCCCCTGTCGATGTCGTCATTGGTACAGGGCGGTACTCGCTGTAAGGTCTGCCGAAGTCATCATATCCATTCAAAAGGACAATGTCCTTGCCAGCAGGAGATGCCGCCGTCAGCACAGTCTCAATCGGTCTCCCGAGGAGATCGTGATAGGTATTAGTCTCCTTAAAGGATGTCGCATCGGCACTTAGGTAGTCTCTTGTCTGGATTCGGTTACTACCAACTGATGATCCGTAACAGTAGGAATAAGATGACAGAAGTTCTTTCTTGTGCGTTGTTCCGTTCCTCACAAATGTCCGACAGAGTCTGCCAAGACCGTCGTATTCGTAATCAAATATCCTTTTTGACTGATCCCGGATATAATCCAGACCTATCAAAGGTTTGTATTCATAAGTGTTGATAAATATATTAGGCACATCCCTGCATTTCAACCTGAATGAGACCAGTTTTTTTCGGATCTGCAAAAAGTCGCCATCGTTGAGGCCGGATGTATCAGCCTTATCCTTGACTCTGTCCCAGTCGCCGCCTTTGACCATAGCCACAGGATAATACCCATTATACCCCCATAGATAAACAGTTTTCCTGCCGTCCGTGTCCTCTGTCTCAAGAGGATTACCCCTGCGGTCATATTCATTGAACAGGATCTTCCGCTCGGAGGAACTTGCTCCGCGAATCTTAAGAGACTTGGCCGAAGGGGCGAAAAACGTTCCTGAGGCGCAAGGGTAGGATCCGTAAGTTGTGGAAAGGGTTGTCAGCAGGTTTGCGTCATTGACTGAATTTTTATATACACTCGTTTCGACTGGAACACCTGTCATTCCGGCAGCGAACATCGCTGGATATACTCCCCCTGACTTGTCTTGAGGATAGGTATATGTGGTAATCCTGTTCGCATATTCCGGCAGACCGACATTTTCTGTCTTTTCACGGATATTGCCACGATCATCATAAGTAAATGTCGTAGTTTTTGTAACAGAGCCATTGTCTCCAATGACTGTCTCATTCACCAATCGTGGCTGCCTGCGCCCTTGGCTGAGCGTGGTGGTTATATAACTTATCTCCTTGTATTGTTCAGGTACGTGGAAATCATCGAGTCCATACGGCCTCCAGGAACGATAAACATACCTCTGCCTGATCGCAGTGCTGTCAGATCCGAAGTCATAATCATTGCTATAGTCAGATTGAACTTCAGACACTTTCTGAAGCATCCCGTCTGTTCCATGTTTGTACACAGTCTCACCAGTCTTTACTCCACTTCGCCATTCCTGCCTGTCATCATAGATGAGATTTGTCTTCTTGACCTGCATCGGGCGATCAGGCACAATGACATAAGCGTGAACTGTCAAACCAATTGTATGATTACCTGCCGCATCACTAGATCTTGTCTCAAAAACATACGGATAGTTCACACTGGATCCAGCATCTGAAATCAGACTTACCATCATGTTGTCCATCCATACCCTTTCTTTATAGGTTGCCAAAAGACTTGGAAGTGTGCCTCCAAACTCAGCACAGTTCGTTTCTCTGTAATAGAGAGCCATCGTGTCAGGAGGATACGATGAATCCTGAGGGATTACAGTGCGGACTCCGCCTCCATTAATAGTTGATGAATATGTACTGTAGCTAAAATTACGGTATAATATCTTTCCGTCTCCTGCAATGTCACGGATCTGTTTTATCCTCAAGCCTCCAGCCATGCGTGATTTGCCATTATCATCAATGTAGCGATGCGCCTCATAACTAAACTCTGTTCGACCACCTGTTGGGTATGTCACAGATGTCAAGATTCCTCTCTGCATCGCTTCTTCATCAGGATTGCGATCGCCGCCTGGGACAGTCACCAAAGCACTATAGCCAATTAACGGATAATTCCTTACCGACACATATGTTGTCACCGTAGGGACAAGTGTTGAGTTATTTCGTCCATTATAATACCCCCATTTGTCAATGGAGCGGGTATCACGTGGGGGACAGTCTCCCTTGTATGTGAATGAATATGTCTCGGCAGTCTCACCATCAGGAGACTCTACAGCAAGGGACTCAAGCCTTAATGAGAACTTGGTTTTATTATATGTCTGAACAAGCTTAATACTTTTGACCAGTTTCCAAGACACGTCATAGACCTCTATGGATTCCAGACCTTTGTCCATATCAGAGTTCATATTGAACAGGATGTGGCCGCCGCTGAAGTCTATCCTTTTGACATAAGAGTTTTTCTGTATGATTTTTTGCAATGCCGGCATCGGAAACGTGTAACCATCAGGATATTTCACCACTCCCATGTCCGCCTCAACGAGACCTTTTACGTTACGGTCATAGACATACAACTTACTATCGTTACTTTGGCAAGTTGACACGTCAACAAGAGGTATAGTACAATTAGACTGACCGACATACTCATCCAGAATCACAAGGGCATCCACATACCTTATGCAGAATATCTCCTCTATGTTTGACGTGTATTTGAACGACACGGTCCGGCCGGTCATGGCCGAACGCATCTCACGGATCTTCCAGGAGGATGGAGCGAAGGAAGATGAGGGGGGTGTCCCGAATTCATAATAAACATAGTCATGACAGCTATCATCGGTGCCACCGAAACTGTACGTCATCCCGGAATTGTCCTTTACACAAAACTCCTGTAATGATTTTCCTCCCGAAAACGTCACAATTATGTCATCACGAGGAATTGTGATCGGGGTGACACTTCCATCAACATCCCGTCTAAGATACAGCCGGCCGCTGCTTCCCGGAAGAGAATAATGAAATTCGTCCAATGCCACATCAACGGCCTGAGTATATATAGCATTAAGTTGTTCGTATGACAACGAATCACTCAATGCCAGTTCAGGCAAGTATTTTATCTCGTCCGCAACACCATTGATCGTCCGCGACAGCAACGGCCCTGTAGACAAGCTCCAACCGTCCCCAAGCCAATGACTGGAACGCATATTCGGCTTAAGTCCCGAGGCGTGATAATTCAAGGTTATCGGAATCCGTATGTCACCGTCAACAATCTCATATAGCGGAATGCTTGTTTTTACCAGACCGTTGCACAAATCCACAGGGTAGGTGATGTACTTGGTAAGCTCAGATGCGACGGGAGAAGGAGGAATGACGTTCGAATGCGTGAGCTCCGGAATCTGGGCGAAGGCTTGTGTGAAAACAAGCGACAACTGCGAGACGATGATGAGAATGGCCTTTTTCATAATGTTGGTTTTATATTCTTGGTTATATTTTGTCGCATTAATGGTTAACTGGCTGCAAGATACGAATTATTTCAATATTACAAACGCGGTGAAAGAAAATAATTATGATTTAGTCCGAGGACTGTCCAGCCACACTATGCGAAATACTCATCCTTGAAGTTGACGAGATAGACTTTGTCGGTGGCGCGGGTGATGGCGGTGTAGAGCCACTTGAGGTCATCGGTGGTGAGTTCGTCCTGCCAGAAGGGGTTGTCGATGAAGACGCAGCTCCATTGGCCGCCCTGGCTTTTATGGCAGGTGATGGCGTTGGCGTACTTGAGCTGGAGGGCGTTGTAGTAAGGATCCTCGCGTACGGCCTCGTAGCGCTTTTTCTTGGTCGGAATGTCAGCGTAGTCCTCATTGACCCCGTTGTAAAGCTGGTTCTGCTGTTCGTAGCTCAACGACGCGGACTCGGACTCAAGGGTGTCCAGACAGACCTTAGCCACGATCTCGGTGTCATCATAGTCCGGGAAAGAAAGGCGGGCATCGGCGAAATGGAGGCCGTAACGTTCCTCGAAATTCTTGATTGACACGAGTTTGGCGATGTCTCCGTTGGCGATATAGTCCATACACTTGACTCCTTTCAGGAACTGGTAGCAGTTCTTCACTATCATCAGTTTCTCGCCACGGACCAAACGTTCCTCATCGTAAAAGACCTGGGCGCGGATGCCGGCGTTGTAGCGGTTCGCGCGCTTGTTGGAACGACAAAGCACCACAGCGTCGTCTTTTGAATATTCAGAAAAATACGCCGAGTTCAGAGTGTCGATAAGTTCTCCGCCGGTTATCCGCACGACATCGTCGAAGCCATCCGCACACAGTCCAAGTTCATCCGGAGTGAACATTCCGTCTCCATAGAGATCAGAGGCGATAAGCTCACGCAATTTTGTGGCATTGTATAAAATACCAGACTCTTTCTGTTGGCGGACAACCTCGGTGAGGCTGCAATAACGGACTCCGCCAAAGCCATCCATATACTCTTTCGCCAAGGCTGGCGAGGCATCCATTCCGACAGGAGGCAGCTGAGCCGAGTCGCCGATCATTATCAGGCGGCAGTCGTTGCCGGCGCGGACATATTCAACAAGATCTTTCAGAAGGTCACCGGTTCCGAATTGGGTGGTTCCCAGCCTCTGCGAGTCATCTATGCCGATCAGCGAGACCTCGTCCACGATGAACAGTTTGTGGGACAGTTTATTGGGTGCCAAGGAAAACTGGCCGAAGCCGTCATCGCCGATAGATTTCTGGCGGTAGATACATTTGTGGATTGTGCGGGCAGGCTTGCCAGCGTACAGGGATAGGACTTTCGCGGCGCGGCCGGTGGGGGCGAGGAGGTAGCATATTTCCTCATATTCATTGGTCGCTTCTTCCGCATTCCGAACCGCTTCGGCAGGTTCAGTTCCCCGCTTGTCCACCCGTTTAGGCCTCAAATCATCAAACGACCGGATCACCGCCGCGATAGCAGAAGTCTTTCCAGTGCCGGCATAGCCGTTAACCACCAGAATGTCAGCGTCATCGCAAGTAACAAAATCCGCAATCTCCCGGAACAACCGATCCTGATCCTCCGTCCCATCATAAGGAAAATTATCCTTGAAACGCTTATAGAAAAACTCCCCCCTGTACATAGCCTCTACTTGTTTCTCCGGCTGAAAATCATCATCACCACCGCCAGAATAGGGTAGATCTCGACACGCCCAAGGAACATGTCAATGGTGTAGATGAATTTGGCCGCCGCCGGTTCAGCGTTGAAGCTGTAGGCGGAACCAAGCTCGCCGATGGAGAGTCCGACATTGCTCAATGAAGTCAGGATGGCAGTCAAAGCGTTGCCGTTGTCCGGATTGAGGACAAGACAGACAGAAACCGAAATGATGACAACCATAAAATACAGAGCGATGTACAGAATGTGCGGAGCCACGTCATCCTGCCTCACGACCCTGCCGTTCACCCTTATCTCGTTTACCGACGCCGGATGAAGAGCCATCCGCAGCTGGTACTTCACCTCCTTGCAGAGCAGCAGCGCCCTGTCCGACTTGACACCTCCCGATGTGGAGCCGGCCATGCCGCACCAGATTCCCACAAACACAAGCATCGCGGACGGAAGAACCGGCCAAACGCTGTTGTCGGCGATGCTGAAACCTGTTGTCGAGGCGAAGCTCAAAATGTGGAATGAGCCGGAAAGCAGCGCGTCACCCCAACTCTTCTCAATTCCGTGAACCTTAAGCGACATCGCCACTATCACGCTCGTCACGACCAACGACCAAATGTAAAACTTGAATATTTCGTTCCGGAACGGCTTGAGCGATCTGGTCGCGACAGTCACGAACACCATCCCGAAATGGATGGAGGACAGCAGCATGAAGAGCATCGTGATCAGGTCGACCGACACCGAATTGTACGCCCCTATCGAAAGGTTCCTGGTGCTGAAGCCGCCTGTCGCCACGACGCTCATCGCATGGTTGATCGCGTCGAAAGGACTCATCCCGGCCATCACATAAAGCAGGAACGAGGCTGCGGTCAATCCAAAATAGACATAAGTGAAGATATAGACTGTCTTGTTCGCGCCGGATCTGTACTCCCTCTTGGACAAGGACGAAAGCTCAAGGGTGGTCAGCCTCAACCTCATCTGAGACGAACTCGGGATGATCAGCAGCAGGAAGACCACGACTCCCAAACCTCCGATAAAATGCGTGGAGGAACGCCAGAAAAGCAGACTGTTCGGCAATGCCTCGACATTGTCCAGAATCGTAGAACCGGTAGTTGTGAAGCCGGAAACACTTTCAAACCAGGCGTTTATAATCGTGAACGGCCCGCCCCAAAGCGCATACGGAAGCATTCCGAATATAAAGGACAGCAGCCAGGACAGCGCGATGATCATGTACCCGTCCTTCAACGTGATGGCAGCCGATTTTCTTACGAATATGAACGGGAATATCCCGACGGTGAAGGTGATTGTGAAGCTGATCATCAGGGCGGCGAGGGCACTGTCATTGCCGTTCGCCACAGAGACCAGAATGGACAGGAACATAAACAGCGCGCTGACGAGCAGTGCGTAGCCTACATTTCTGGATATCACCTTGACGTTCATTCGGATATTCTTTAATTATTATTATGAGCGGAGCCTGTCGAAGCGACCTTCGCCCGAAGGTTCGCCACCCTCTTGCGCAGCATCTGGTTCTCCCCCGTCAGCTCCGTGATCCCGTCATTCAGCTCAGCCAGCTGGTCATCACCCTCGAAGGAGTATGAATATTTCTTGTTGAACGACCGGTAATTGTTCAGGCCCGCCAACATCCTGTAAATCGGATTGACATAATAGACAAGAATGAAGAACAACAGCATCAGCACAAGCAGCAGCCCGACACCCACAGCCACAGCACCCGGAATGATGCTCCTGTAGAACCCCCTCTGGAACGTCAGGGAGTTCTTCTTCAGGTCATCGTAGATTGCCTCGTTGAGCACATCAATGTAGTGGTTCAGCCTCCTGAACTTGGGCTGAAGCCTGTCGAAGTACCAAGCCCTGGTGTCGATGAAGTCCGACAGCATCACGTCGTTCAGTTCCAGCGAAGTCAGCATGTAAGCTGAATACGCATAGACAACAGAATCGGTCAAAGGCACCATCTTGTCGGAAGTCAACGAGTTGCGAAGCGAGTCGCAGTGTCCCATGAACTCCTTCTGATGAAAATCCGGAAGCGTGTTGACAGAATCATCCCCGATCACCGTCAGCAGGTCCAGATTGTACTTGTTCGTGACTTCGGACAATTTCTGCGCGACATTGACGCTCCTGATGTTGTCCGCGATGAGATCCGACACATAGTTGCTCATCCTGTAGTACTCCATGATGGAGATCACACTGGAGACAAGCAGTGTCACAGCTATCGCGCTGAGACTCAGCGTCAGCTTCATCCTCATCGTGAGCTTGAACTCCTTCATTCTGTCCGCAAGTTTCCTGAACATTTCCTGACTGTCTGTTTAACCTGCAAACTTACACAAAAATCACGACAAAAGAAAAGTATGAACAAGCATCAGATTCTGGGCAAAGTCAGGCAGAGTCAAAAAGCAAGGCACCCCAGTGGAGCATAAATAGATTATATCGCTCTTGTCAAAGGCTTAAACACATACGACGGCCGCATTTTCCACTCATAATGCTGCCGTCGCAATCAGCAAAACTCTCGGGCGATGTTTTTGTGCGATTTCGTTGCCGAAGAGTGTCTGAAAGAGTCCTTAGGCAACATTTCGGGGCGAAAACGTTGCCCGAGAGAACCATCAAGTTCCGACAAAATCATTTTTAGGCAATGTCGCTCCCATCGCAGTGGAATCTCACCATAACAAGAGCATTTTGGTGCGAAAGCGCTCTTCTCGCCAACTAACCGCTCTTTACAAACGCCTGCTTAGGTGCGAGATTCCGTATGCGCAATCCTATACGGACAGATAGCCTTTTTCAAATGCAGCCGGATAATGGAACTTGGACTCGCGATCCAAGAATCTTACGATCAAGTAGTTGGCATCAAGGAATATAATTATGCCAGGGCCAAGACTTTTGTGGGTAACGGAGTCGCCGGGACGGAGGCTCTCCCACGGTTTAACGGAAAGGTGTTCGCCACATCTGGAAGAATCGTCAACATATTCAGAGTGGTCTCCAGCGTGTCCATAAGCGTTTTCTTCCTGTATTGACATCTCACAACTATGTCTGGAAAGGCCACCGGAGGATTCCGCCCTCCGGTCATTGTCGGGAGACGAGGACGAATTGTCCACGACTCTGTCTTCAGCCGGTCTGACCTTGGAAGTGTCGATGGCGGTGTCCCAGAGGCCGACGACAGAGCCGGTGTGTCTGTCGATGCCGGTATATTCAAGGGAAGAGTCCTCGTAGCGCTTGAACTTGTAAACGGCATCGTTCATCAGTTCGCTGTTGAAGACACCAAGGCTTACCAACAGGCTGAAATCCTTGAGCGTAAGACCCGTGACCTTACGGAAGAGAGTGGGTTCAAGCTGTTCGATGACGTCCTTCAGGCAATATTCCCGAAAGTCCGTGAGGTACATAAAGACAGGGATGCGGGTCGCGAATTTGATGAGCTTGTCCTGAATTTCCTTGCGCTTGCTCTTGAACTCCTTCTCCTCTTCTGTCAACCGCTTCTTTTCCGAGGCTGAAAGGTCATCGCCTTTTTCCTTCTTGGTTTTCTTGACGTGCTCGGACTTGTTGATGATGGTCTCGATGTCCGAATTGAGGTTGCGGAAGCCCTCGATATTCATCAATGCCCTCATTGCCTCAGGGCTGTTCATCAGGCGCTGGAGCGTGGCATTGTCCACATTGACCAGCACGGCGCTCTCCCAACGGCGGGCCAGCAAGGTCGCCGTAGTGCCGCTCATCGCCATATCCAGCACTCCCGCGGCATCGATCTCCTTCATCGACGAGCCGTCGAAAGCAAGTATGGGAAGGAACTTTATGAAATCCTCCACCTTCCTCTCCGGATTGGACTCATGGACGTTGAGTTGGCAGCTATATTCCTGCACCTGCCTCAGCGCACGGTTGGGCGCGAAATCAAAGACATAGCAGAAAGGCTTGAGTATGATCTCCTCCCCATGTTCGTCCTTTGCCGTCCACGGGGACTGGACACGGAACGCGGCCTGGAAATATGTCTCCGGGGAAGTCGTGTTGCGTAGCATCAGTATGCCTGTCCACGGCTTGACGGTCACACCGGTGGAAAGTTTGCCGCACGAGAGCGTGATGGTTTTCGTCCGCTGTGGATCTTCCATCGCATTATAGACAGGCTCCACAGCCTGCGCTCCCATTCCGGCCTCGTTCCCGGCCGCCACAATCACCTTGTAATCATCGAAGAAACGGTTGGAGCGTTTTCTCAGGAGCGCAGACATGGCCCGGCAGGCGGCTACGGAAGGCAGGAACCAATATGTGTGCTGGAGATAACTGAGCAGGCGGCTGTCGGAGAAAGGCATAGGCGGTTTCTCCTTGCCCAGTTTGAGTTCCGTCACGATGTTCTCGGTGTAGGCACCGCGGATGAGGTCCAGCCATTTCTGGACATATCCCTCGTGCAGGAAGCGGTCGTCCTCAGCACGGAAGAACTCGTTCAGGTCGAACTCATCGAACTCACCCCGGGAGGCAATCTCGCTGATGCTGTCCGGCAGCTGGTATGTAAGCATCACCATCTTGGGAAGCTGCGCGTAGGGGTTATGCTCTCCCTGCCACGCTTCCTTGGCGGCCTGTTCGTCCGAATATGTCCAGTTGAATATCTGCTCTTCGATAAACTCACCCGTGGAGATGGCGCGGAACGGTGTTCCGGAAAGATAGAGGTATGCACCCGTACGCAGCGGCATCAATCCTTCGTCATACATCTCGCGGGCCTCCAGCTCCCGAGCCGAGGAAGCGTCCTCGGTGAGAATCTCGCAGACCTCTTCCGCACGGCGCAGGGCAGGGTCTTTCCTGTCATAGAAGTTCTTGGCGTTCCTGCCCCACGCTCCGTAGTGATACTCGTCCAGAACTATGCAGTCCCATCCGACGGTCTGGATCCACTCGTTTGTGGCCTTGATGCCCCCGACGGAGTTCCTCCCCAGAACATCCTGAAAGGAGGCGAAGCAGACGAAAGGCCGGCGTTCGTCCACACGGTTGAACTCACGGTCATCCTGCTTCTGGCAGAACTGCCAGCCTTCAAAATCCTTATGGGTCAGAAGGTCTTCTTCCCAAGCGGTCTTGACAGCCGGTTTGAAGGTGAGAATCAACAACTTCTTCCAACCCATCCTGAGAGCCAATTGATATGCGGTGAAGGTCTTGCCGAAGCGCATCTTCGCATTCCAAAGGAAGTGTGGGACAAGTCCCCGGTTGGACGGATCTTTCCTGAAGGCGTTGAAATATGCGGAGGTTTTCTCAACGGCTCGTTTCTGCTCAGGGCGCATCTCGAAGTCCTCGGTCCTTTCCATCATGTTGTCCTTCCCTGCCACAGCCGCCGCGATCGCCTTCTCAACTTCCCTCACTCCGCAGACGCACCATTCCCCTTCCGGATTGGGAATATGATCCTTTTTGAGAATGTCTCGGACAAGTCGGTCATCAAACGTGGACCCGTCTTTGCGCATAGCCGGTCGCTCCAGAACTATCTTGAATTTCACGTGACTTGTCTGATTCTGTTCCCGCACGCGGATCTCCGCGGTGCGTGTGGTGTAGCCCACCTTAAGCCACCCCTTGTGAGCCGGATAGTCAATATGCTCGTAGGCATATATGGTCGGAGTCGCGGTGACCCTGCCGCGAAGTAGATCTTGAGCTGACATTTATTCAATTATATTCGTGCGTCAAACATAGATACTATTCCATCGGACGAATCATAGAGTCGATGAACGCAATCTCCTCATCATCAAGTCCGTACTTCTTGTACAGCATCTCATCGGTCCAAGGGTGCGAGAAGTCCTGAATAGGAACGAAGGAATATACTTGAGAAGCCGCGTGCTGTGAGGATTTCTTCAGCATTACCAAAAAACGGAATAACTTCGTCTGAATATATGAAACCACGTTTTCGGATTCTTTGATATTATCAAATGGTCCGATTACCACATATGTCTCAGTGCAGCAGGAACCAGGTTCGCCAATTATCGGTTTTCCCAATATTTGATGAGGATAAGTGTCTCCTGCATTATATGCTGCTGATATATAAACCTTTGGCTTATCGATCCAATCTCTATGAACGGCTATCTCATTCCGATTTACATAAGACCTGCCCCCTCGCTCGAATAATATTACACTATCTTGCGTTTTTGTCTGAGTTCCTCTAACAAATGTGCGTAATCCAAATGGCTTTTGAGAACTGACCAAAGCATCCATTGTTTTCTCTTTGAAAGCCAAGATTTTGTGATAAACAGAAACTCCTTCCGAATAGCGAATGAACACGTCACTGTCTTTCTCTTTGAGATAACGCTCTGGCTGTTCTTTCACAGATTCGCCATTATGTGTAAAGATACGGCACTTCCCCTCATTGTCCCTCTCCCATAAGAAGTAGCAGACTCCGCCCTTGATCTCCACACCAGTCCCGAAACAATCAGAGGCGTTAAGGAAGTCGTGCAGCACTCTTATGCGCTTATCCCGGATCATCGCAGACCTGAACTCATCAAGTCCACGACCGCCTCCGTACCACCGGGCTGGAATGATCATCGACAGGTATCTCGGCTTCAATCTCATAGCTTGAACGACAAAAAGATTGTAGATAGGCATTGCGCTGGCCTGCGCTCCGCCATCGCTTAACTGGTACGGCGGATTGCCGATGATCACGTCAAACTTCATATTATCAAAGAATTGAGATGGATTTTCTGTGTGGATGAACATATAAGCATATTGCTCAGCATCAGAGCCTCGGTCATAGACCGCCTGGGACGCGCCACAATACTTGCACTTGCCGTTCTCCCACGTGTGGGAACGATTGGAGTAAAGAATATTCCCGCATTCTGTGCTGAACCGGGAGACACTGTATTTCCCGTCGGCGTGCATTGAGCAATAAAGCGACCGGCGGGAGAGATAGGATGTCAGTTCGGTGATGGCTATGCCAAAGACCTGATTGTGAAGAATATGATCGATACGTTTCTGACGGTCTGGAATATTCCTTTCCAAGCCTCGGTCCAGCCGTTTGACTATCTCACGGAGAAAGACTCCGCTCTTGCTGAACGGGTCCAGAAACTTTGTGTCAGGGCTCTGGAAAAGTTCTTGAGGAAGAAGATCAAGGATGCGGTTCGCCAGTTCCGGCGGAGTGAAGACCTCATCGTTGCTCAGGTTCGCCAGACAATTGAGCACATCCGGATTATAACTGTTTGTCGCCATAGGTTGTTGCGTTTATATTCAGAAAATGAACGGGAGAGTAGGTTTCGACAGGAACGTCCGAAAAGAGACCTACGCTTTCATATTCACCGACCAGGTAGGAGAATTCGTAGTCGCGCCGGTTGACTTTGTCACCTCCGATGAAACTCCATTCGCTGATGTGGATCCATTCGTCGGGTTTGTCCGCACGCTTGTAGGTGAGCGCGTCGCCGTGGATGATGTTTTTGGAGAGGATGTAACGGACGGACTCTATACAGGCGGCCTTGCATTTCGATTTGAACAGCTGATTGTACCGCTCCATAAAGTAATTCAGGAGTCTCTCTCGGCAGGCCGAGGCGTTGTCTTCCTGAATCTCGATGCCGTAGATGCTGGAGACGGCCCAGACGGCATCGTGTTCGTACTGGAGTTGGGTGTATCGTTTGGCTGTGACACGGGTCTCGCAGATGGCGAGTTTGCGGCGGAGAATCTCGATGAGGAAGTTGCCGTCACCGCAAGCCGGCTCCAGGAAACGGGAATCTATCCGATCCGTCTCCGGCTTCACAAGGTCGAGCATAGCGTTCACTTCGCGAGGATTCGTGAAAACCTCGCCGTATGCCAACACCCGTTCCTTGGACTTGATCTGGGTGTCCATTCTGCGCTTTCGCTTTTAATGTTATATAGCGAAAGCGACTTATCGGAGGTACCAAGACAGAAACGAGAGCGTGGATGTTCCCTATCCACACTCAAGGTCTTGGCAAACCCATCAACGGAAAAGTCACATCCACGCAGTGCGCGGACGTTTACTGACTTATCCGGAGTTGATTTATAAAACTGCCAAGTTTTGAGTGTTCCGAATAAATAGCAAACGCTATTATAATATGTTTACAATACTCTTTCGAACTATTGTAGCCGCAAATTTAAGAATTTTCGCAGAGATAACCGCAAGAAATCAAAGAGTGTGAAATAATAAAATATTGAAGAGTCATCCATTGCCAATCCAAATTATTTCATTAGATTTGCAATGGTTAACGATTTTTGGAAAAAAGAAAGTAAAAGCAAGCATCTTTTCCCTAAAAGGGATGCTTGCTTTTTGTTTTTATTGCTACATACCGAGGGGGTACTACAAACAAGGACGGCTGTTCTCTCACCTTTTTTCATTATTTAATATCGTTAGCCAAATGAGAACAAGCCAACATCTTGTGATAGTCGCCATTGAAGTGGAGATTATCAGACTTGTCAAAGTACGAGCCTACAGGCGAGTACGTTTCGGCAAGGTTGAGAGAGTGCGAAGTCACTACAGACGTCATTAGGGTGATCTCTGTGGCAGCCCGCCACTCTGAGCCGTAAGGCTCTCTGCTTCACCCCTCGGCTTTTATTCATATTCATCAAATAATTGCTGTGGGCGGATAGCTACACTTATGGTTTTCTGCTTCCTTTATTTATCATACGCACAGCTTTCTTGCAAATTTAAGATTTGATTTTATGATTTGCAAGAAACCAAAGTGCATAGTACTCGTCGGCGCTTCGACAAGCTCAGCGACCGGCTATACCTCAACGCACCAACCGTGCGGATCCTCCTCTATGCCGTCCTGGATGCAACGGATGCGGTCATAAAGGGCGCGGCTTTTTCTGCCGCACTCCGTTCCGGAAGGCATCACATAGGTGCGTGAAACTTCTGAGCCCTCCAGCAGAGGCTTGTCGTCAATGGAGCGGAAAGGTGTGATCACCACCGCCGTGCCGCAAGCGTTGACCTCATCGAAATCGGCAAGCTCCTCGACCGGAATCGGCCTCATCTCCACCTTCATTCCGAAATCCTCGGCAATGGTGCGGAGAGACTTGTTAGTGATTGAAGGCAGCACACTGTCGGATAACGGGGTCACATAGGTGTCGCCCTTTATGCCGATGAAGTTGGAGGATCCGAACTCGTCAATCCTCGTCTTGGTGGCGGGGTCGAGGAACAGCAGTTCCGTATAACCCTGAGAATGAGCCAGATTGTAAGGGTAAAGAGACATCGCGTAGTTCGCGCCTATCTTGTAGGAGCCGGTACCGTCAGGAGCGGCCCTATCGTAGTCACGCGAGATGACAGCGGTCACCGGCGTAAGCACCCCAGCCTTGGCATACGTGCTGACAGGAGCACACATAACCGAAAACAGAACCTCGCTTGAGGAGCAGATGCTCAGCTGCGGGTCAATGCCTTCGAGCACAGGACGCAGGTACATGGACGCGTTATGTCCGTACGGAGGGAGAAAATCCAGATTGGCTTTCACACACATCTCGCACATTTTCAGGAACAGATCCTCGGAAGGCGCGGCCATCGAGAGACGGTCTGCACTGCGCCGAAGACGTTTGGCGTTCTCGTCCGGCCTGAAAAGGCGGACCTTTCCGTCCCTGCCACGGAAAGCCTTAAGCCCCTCAAAGCAGGAATTACCATAGTGAAACACCCCGGCGAAAGCGTTGAAATGGAAATTGAAATCGTCGGTAAGTTGGGGTTCAGACCATTGCCCGTCGCGGTAGAGGCTGAAGACAATGGCGTTTGTCTTTCTGTAATGGAAGCCGAGGCTTCCCCAGTCAAGTTCGTTCATATCAATACATTAATTATCGTTTTCTATCAACTCCGCAACCTTGTCACCAACCTCGGACGTGCCCAAAGGCTGCGATCCGAGGGAAGCCAGGTCCTCGGTGACGAAACCACGGTCAATGCTCTCACCGACAGCTTTGCGGATCGCCGCGCCCTCGCGCTTGAGTTCGAAAGCGTACTCGAACATCATCGCGGCGGAAAGAATTGTGGCAAGGGGATTGGCCACATCACGTCCCGCGGCCTGAGGATAGGAGCCGTGGATCGGTTCATAGACACCTGTGCGCTCTCCAAGCGAGGCCGACGCAAGCAGCCCCATCGATCCTGAGATGCAGCTGGCCTCATCGGTCAGGATGTCCCCGAAAGTGTTCTCGGTGACAAGCACATCGAAGAAGCGCGGGCCGGTGATCAGTTTCATGGCAGCGTTGTCAACGTACATATAGTCAGTCTGAACTTCCGGATATTCAGGAGCCATCTCCTGGGCCACCTGCCTCCAGAGCCTCGAAGACTCCAGCACATTCGCCTTGTCCACCACCGTCAGATGCTTTCGGCGAAGCATCGCCAATGAATATGCCTTACGCAGAATCCGCTCAACCTCATAACGATGGTAGATGTTGGTGTCATAGGCAGTGTCGCCGCCGTCCAGCCGGCCTTTCTCACCGAAATACATCCCGCCCGTAAGTTCCCTGACACAGATGAAATCCGCACCCGAGGCGATCTCCGGCTTTAGAGGCGAACGGTCCAACAGGCTTGGGAAGGTCTCCACCGGCCTGATGTTGGCATAAAGCCCCAATTCGCGCCTCATCGCAAGGAGGCCTTGCTCGGGACGTACCTTGGCCGTGGGATCGTTATCATATTTCGGATCCCCGACGGCCCCGAACAGGACCGCGTCGCTGTCAAGACACACCTTAAGGGTCTCCTCAGGAAAGGCGGATCCGCAAGCGTCTATCGCGCAGGCTCCGACAAGCGCGGTTCTGTACTTGGCCTCGTGTCCGAAACGCCGGCAGACAGCGTCAATGGCCTTCACGGCCTGTTCCACCACTTCCGGGCCGACACCGTCACCTGGCAATTTCGCTATGTTCAGTTTCATATTCTTCAATCTTGTCTTTATGTTCAAGCAGATAATCTATGTCGTCAAGCGCGTTCTCGAAGCAATACTTCTTGTAGGCGCTTATCTCGAAACGTTCGGAACTGCCGTCGGACAAAAGGGTCACTTCCTGAGACGGGAGGTCTATGCGGAGTCTTGCTGTGGGATCCGCCGAGATAGCGGAGAAAATCTTTTTAAGGAAATCCGGGCTGACCTGGACCGGCAGCACGAAACTGTTTAGTTCATTGTTGCGGTGGATGTCGGCGAACGAGCTTGACACCACAGCCCTGAACCCGTAGCCGGCTATAGCCCATGCGGCGTGCTCACGGCTTGATCCCGAGCCGAAATTGGCTCCGGCAACGAGGATGCACCCGCTGTAGCGAGGATCATTTAGCACGAAGTCCTTTATTATGCTTCCGTCCGGAGCGTACCTCCAGTCACGGAAAAGGTTATCTCCGAAGAACTTCTCATCCCTTGTCGTAGCTTTGAGGAAACGGGCCGGAATGATCTGGTCAGTGTCCACATTCTCTATCGGAAGAGGAATGCAGCTGCTCTCTATTATGTTGAATTTCTGTTTCATAGCAATTCTCTTGGATCAGTGATACACCCTGTCACCGCAGCGGCGGCGGCAGTCAGAGGGCTTGCGAGCATAGTCCGTGCGCCCGGGCCCTGCCGCCCCTCGAAATTGCGGTTGCTTGTGGAAACGGCATATTTACCGGCCGGGATCTTGTCCGCGTTCATCGCAAGACAGGCCGAACAGCCAGGCTGGCGGATCTCGAATCCGGCATCCGCAAGAATCCTGTCAAGTCCTTCTTCCTCAATCTGACGTCTGACGGCCCACGAACCAGGCACGAGCCAGGCCGTGACCCCATCCGCCTTCCTGCGGCCTTTAACGACCGAGGCGAAGGCACAGAAGTCCTCAATCCTGCCGTTGGTGCAGGCTCCGAGAAACACATAATCGATCTTGTGCCCAAGAAGCCTTTCTCCGGCGGAGAAGCCCATATAGTCCAACGCACGCTGAGCCGTGTCAGACGGGATGGTACCGTCAACCGGCATACCCATACCCGGATTCGTTCCGTAAGTGATCATAGGGCTGATGTCAGCGGCATCGAACACATATTCCTTGTCAAAGACAGCATCTTCTCCGCTGCGTAGGGTCCTCCAATATTCCACCGCCTTGTCCCAGTCTTTCCCCTTAGGAGAGAACTCACGGCCCTTGAGGTAAGCGAAGGTGGTCTCGTCGGGAGCCACGAAACCTCCTCGGGCTCCCATCTCGATCGACAGGTTGCAAAGTGTCAGACGACCTTCCATCGAGAGGCCGCAGATGGCCGAGCCGGCATATTCAATAAAGTACCCGGTGGCACCTGAAGTAGTCAACCTCATCATAAGATAGAGGACCACATCCTTGGCGCTCACGCCCTTACCGAGTTCTCCCTCTACCCTTATCCTCATCGAGCGCGGCTTCTGCTGAAGGATGCATTGGGTGGCGAGCACCATCTCGACCTCGCTCGTGCCTATTCCGAAAGCGACCGCTCCGACAGCTCCGTGCGTGGATGTGTGCGAGTCTCCGCAGACGATTGTCATTCCCGGCAACGAAAGTCCTTTCTCCGGGCCGACAACGTGGACAATACCGTTGTCCGGACTCATCATCGGATAATGGACTAAACCGAATTCAGCCGCGTTCCGTTCCAAAGTCTCCACCTGACGACGGCATACATCATCCGCGAAAGCAGTCCCTTCCGTCGGGATGTCGTGGTCAGGCATACATATTATTCTCTCCGGGCGCAGAATACCGCAGCCACGCTTCCTTATGCCCTCGAAGGCTTGAGGACTGGTCACTTCGTGACAGTAAAGCCTGTCTATGTAGAGCTGAGTGGGACCACCGTCGATGACGGACACGATGTGACTGTCCCAAATCTTGTCGAAAAGTGTGTTCATCCCCTGAATTTGTTTATGCAGTCAATGAACGCCTCCACAGACGCGGTGACGATGTCGGTGTCGGCCCCGAAGCCATAATACACGTGGCCGTCATGCTCGACCTGCATGTGGACCTTGCCCACATCATCGGAGCCTTTGGTGATGTTCTGTATGGTGAACTCCTTGATGACCATCTGACGCCTGATGATGATCTTGAGGGCGTTGATCGCCGCGTCAACCGGACCGTTGCCTCTGGATGCGGCCTCGAATTTCTCACCGGCGATGTCAAGGCCGACACTTGCGATAGGTCTCAGACCCTTGCCGCTGGTCACCTGGAGGTACTCCAGCTTGACGTGATGGTCCTCAGCCCTGTCGGCTCCGGCGAGCACAAGGAGATCATCGTCGCTGACCTGCTTCTTCTTGTCGGCCAGTTTGAGGAACTCATCGTAAAAAGCGTCAAGTTTCTGGCCTTCCATCTTGATTCCAAGGACTTCCAAACGGTATTTAAGGGCGGCGTGGCCGCTTCTGGCGGTAAGCACGATGTCGTTGTCGTCAATCCCAACTTCCTTGGGGTCGATGATCTCGTAGGTGCTGACATTCTTGAGAACTCCGTCCTGATGGATGCCTGAAGAGTGCGCGAAGGCATTGCGCCCGACTATGGCCTTGTTCGCCTGAACAGGCATATTCATAAGGTTCGAGACCATTCGGCTCACCGGAGTGATCCTGGTCGTGTTGATGTTGGTCACGAGAGGGATGTCGCTGTGGCTCTTGATGATCATGGCGATCTCCTCCAAGGCCGTGTTGCCGGCACGCTCGCCCACGCCATTGACTGTCACCTCGCACTGGCGGGCCCCGGCAAGAAGGCCTGACATTGTGTTGGCGGTGGCCATACCAAGGTCGTTGTGACAATGAGTGGAGATGACAGCCTTGTCAATCCCATCCACATTGTCGACAAGGTACTTGATCTTGGCGGCGTACTCGGAAGGGAGACAGTAGCCTGTCGTGTCAGGAATATTCACGACCGTAGCCCCGGACCTGATGGCCGCCTCGACCACTCTGGCAAGATACTCATTGTCCGTACGCCCGGCGTCCTCAGCGTAGAATTCCACATCCTCAACATACTTCTTGGCATATTTCACAGCCCTGACGGCACGCTCAAGAATCTCCTCCCGGGTGGAATTGAACTTGTACTTTATGTGGGAGTCGGAAGTCCCGATCCCTGTGTGTATCCTCTTGTGCTTGGCGTATTTGAGGGCTTCCGCGGCCACATCGATGTCTTTCTCCACCGCGCGTGTCAAAGCGCAGATCGTCGGCCAGGTGACGGCCTTGGAAATCTCCACGACCGAATTGAAATCTCCCGGACTGGAAATAGGGAAACCAGCCTCTATGACATCGACTCCCAACTCTTCAAGAGCCTTTGCCACCTGGATTTTCTCCACAGTGTTGAGCTGGCACCCAGGCACCTGCTCGCCATCACGCAAAGTGGTGTCAAAAATGAATATTCTGTCTGAACTCATCTGAAAAACGGTATTACACTAACAGCTCGCTAAGTTCGCATTCTGTTCTGTGAAAAACAAAATTATGGCCGACTATTTATGCCTCTTCTCAAGTTCCTTTTCCAGATCGGCGATGCCGTAGCCTTTGCTGACCAAAAGTACAAGAAGGTGGTAGACAAGGTCGGAGGCCTCGTAGATCATACGCTCATCGTCACCTTTCACGGCCTCGATGACGGTCTCGACGGCCTCCTCGCCGACTTTCTGTGCCATTCTCGGAGTCCCTGCCTTGAACAGTGACGTGGTGTAGGACTTCTCCGGCATCTGCTCGTGACGGCCTTTGATCACACTTTCAAGCTCGCGGATGAAGCCCGTGCTTGCCGGTACCGCGTCTCCCCAACAGGTCTTCGTGCCTTTGTGGCAGGCCGGTCCGTCAGGTATCGCGCGGACAAGAAGTGTGTCCGAATCGCAGTCTACCGCAATGGAGACAAGATGAAGGAAGTTGCCGCTGGTCTCCCCTTTCGTCCATAGGGTCTGGCGGGAACGGCTGAAAAATGTCACGAGACCGCTTGTCTGTGTCTTTTCGAGAGCCTCGGCGTTCATATAGCCGAGCATCAGAACCTGAAGGGTGTTCCGGTCCTGGACGATGGCCGGCACGAGTCCGTCCGCGCCGACATTAAGAGTCTTAAAATCAATCATATTCATAAAGTTCCTTTTATATTCTTACATTCACTCCGTGGGTGCGGAGGGTTCTTTTCAAATCGGGGATGGAGATTTCGCCGTAATGGAATATGCTTGCGGCAAGGGCGGCATCGGCGTGACCTATGGTCAGAACTTCCTCGATGTCAGCGATGCTTCCGGCTCCCCCCGAGGCTATTATCGGAATGGTAAGTTCCTCAGCGAGACGGGAATATACCCCCACGGCATAGCCGTTCTTGGTACCGTCGTGATCCATTGAGGTGAAAAGGATTTCGCCGGCACCGAGGTTCTGCGCTTCTTTGGCCCAGGAATATAATTCCTTGTCGGTTTGCGTTTTGCCCCCGTGTGTCATTACTTGCCAGCAAGTCTTTTCTGTCTGAGAAGTTGCATTCATCGAAACGACCATCCTCGCGTCAATCGCCACGACGACAAACTGAGAGCCATACCGGGAAGCGATCTTGGAAATAATCTCCGGATGAAGCACCGCCGCCGTGTTGATCGTGATCTTGTCCGCACCCGCGTCCAGAAGTCTGGCCGCATCCTCGAACGAAGATATTCCACCACCCACAGTGAACGGAATATCAATCCGTTCCGCAATCCGCACGACTAAATCCGTGAAAGTCCGTCGTCCTTCCGACGAAGCGCTGATGTCCAGATAGACCAGCTCGTCTGTCCCCTGTGCGGAGTAAAACGCCCCCATCTCCACAGGATCACCGACCTCACGCAAGCCCTCGAAATTGATTCCCTTCACAACCTGCCCGTTCTTCACGTCCAGACAAGGTATAATCCTCTTCGCCAACATATTACCTGAACAAATCCTCAAGTTTCACTCGTCCTTCATAAATAGCTTTTCCGACAATGGCCGAGCGAAGTCCAGATCTTCTCAATTCCTCCAGATCCTCGTAGCTGGACACTCCCCCGCTCACGATGATCTCCACTTCCGGGAACTGTTGCTGAAGGCCGGCGTAAAACTCAAGATTCACGCCCTGCAACATTCCGTCCCTTGAAACTTCCGTCACAATAGCCTGACGCACAAGACCTTCAAAAGAATCCAGTGCCTGCACTGCGGACATCGGAACGGTCTCCTTCCAACCGTGCGTCGCAACCAAACCATTCTTCAGATCCAGTCCAAGGATGATTTTTTCCCCATAGCGGCCAAGCCATTTCTTGAATATGTCCGGTTCGGTAAAGGCCACGCTTCCGCAGATGACATATTCAGCTCCGGCATCCAAGACCGCCTTCAAAGACTCCTCCGACTTCACCCCGCCGCCAAACTCGACCTTCAGTCCGGTCGCATTAGTTATATTCCTTAGCACATCCAGATTCTTCGGACAGGCGGCCTTTGCTCCTTCCAGATCCACAAGGTGAAGCCTTGTGGCACCGGCGCGCTCAAAACTTTTCGCCATCTCCACCGGGTTCTCTGAATATACTTTCTCTTTCGCATAGTCCCCCTGGGTGAGACGCACGCACCGGCCTTCGATGACATCTATGGCCGGGATTATGTTAAAATTCCTCATAACTTTCACAAACAGATAATCGCTTGCAATTAACAAGCTTAGCCAACAAATTATAATTCAATAAAATTCCTCAATATTTCAGCCCCGACCGAACCGCTTTTCTCCGGATGGAACTGCGTCCCGAAGAAATTGTCCCGCTGAAGCGCCCCGCTGAAACGGACACCGGCATATTCAGTCGCGGCGACAGTCTGATCCGGGAATATTCCCGCGCTGTACGAATGCACATAATAGACGAACGAATCTTCGGGAATATTCCTGAAAAGCGGGCCGCGCAGCCCGGAGATTGTATCCCACCCGGTGTGAGGGATCTTGACACCGGGAGTTTCCGGGAAGCGGGTGACTTTCGGGGTGAATATTCCAAGACATTCCGTGTCGCCCTCCTCGCTTGAAGCGCACATCAGCTGCATACCGATGCATATTCCCAAAACAGGCTGGGTCAATGACTTTATTACAGGCACCAAACCTGTGGATTCCAAGGCTTTCATCGCCGAGGATGCCTCCCCCACTCCCGGAAGGATCACGTGGTCGGTGCGGCGGATCATCTCCGGATCAGCGGTCAGAACATATTCCGCACCGAGCCTTTTGAGAGCGTTCTCGACCGAGCGTATGTTGCCGGCTTTGTAGTCAATTATCGCGATCATAACACCCCCTTGCTTGATGGTAGTTCGTAAGGGAACGGGGTCCGCGCCACAGCCATCCGCAGAACCCTTGCGAAGGCTTTGAAGATCGCCTCGGCCTTGTGGTGCTCGTTCACACCCTCCGCCCAGATGTGCAGGTTGCATTTCGCTCCGACGCAGACCGACTGGAAGAAATGGCTGAACATCTCGGTCGGGACATCGCCGACCTTCTCACGTTTGAACTCAGCGTTCCATTTGAAATCAATCCGCCCCCCGAAATCCATCAGGACAGCGGCGTCACAGTCGTCCATCGGGAGGACGAAGCCGTAGCGGGCTATGCCGAGTTTCGAGCCGAGCGCAGCGTTGATCGCTTCTCCGAAGACGATTCCGACATCCTCAATCGTGTGATGTTCATCGACTTGCAGATCGCCTTTCGCATTGATTGAAAGTGCCACGCCTCCGTGGTTCGGGATCTGATCAAGCATATGGTCGAAGAAAGGGAGACCGGTGGAAATGTGTCCGGAGCCTCCAATGGAATCCAGATCCAATTCAAGTGAGATCTTTGTCTCTTTGGTATTACGTACAATTCTGATATGTCTTTCGCCTAATATTTCCATACCGGGGGTGGTCGCTTCGACAGGCTCAGCGACCGGAGAGGACAGCAGCCGCAGCAGCCTGTCATTCTCCGCCGGAGTCCCGACAGTGATCCTAAGGCAGCCTTCGCACCCAGAAACCTTGGAACGGTTCCGCACTATAACTCCTCCGGCAAGCAGCCTCTCGTAAACCTCATCCGGATTGTCAAACCTTACCAACAGAAAGTTCGCGTCACTTGAATATATTCCCTTGACCTCCGGGCAGTTGGCCAATTCTTTTTCCAACCGGAACCTCTGCCCCACAATCTCGGCCACTGCCTTGTCCTTGGCCGCCTCGTCCAGTTTCATCAATGCCATCTTCTGAGCCAGGACATTGATGTTGTAAGGATATTTGACCTTGGACATCAACGAGATCACGGCCGGATCCGCGATCGCCAATCCAATTCTGAGACCTGCCATACCCCAAGCCTTCGAAAGCGTCTGAAGCACAATCAGGTTAGGGTATCTCTTGACCAATGATGTCAGCGAAGGCCTGACCGAAAAGTCGATGTAGGCCTCATCCAGCACCACCACGCCGCCGAACCTTTCAAGAATATCCTCGATCTGTTCAACCGGGAAGGAATTCCCTGTCGGGTTGTTCGGGGAGCAGATGAACATCAGCCGTGTCTTGGAGTCCGTGGCGGCAAGCATCGCCTCGGTGTCCATTGAGAAATCCGGCCTCAGCTGAACTTTCCGGAATTCAATGTCGTTCATCGCAGCCGCGACCTCGTACATTCCATAGCTCGGAGCGATGGACACGGCATTGCTTGCTCCCGGTACGCAGAACACACGGTAAACAAGGTCGATCGCCTCGTCGCTCCCGTTGCCAAGGAACAGCATCTCCGGATCCAAGCCCTTGATCTCAGCGATTTTGGCCTTCAAGGCCTTCTGGTGTGGATCCGGATAGCGGTTGATGCCGTTATTGTAAGGATTCTCGTTGGCGTCAAGGAATATTTCCGGCTGGTTCGAACCGCAGTCGTCCCGGGCGGTCGAATATGCCTCAAGACCTAAGATGTTTGGCCTTACGAGTTTAAGAACGTCTTCTATATTCATTACTGATTATTTTTCAAGTCTTACTTCAACCGCGGCGGCGTGAGCGTCAAGCCCTTCGGCCAAAGCCATTGTGCGGATTGTATCACCAAGTCCGGCCAAACCCTCACGGGTAATCTCCTGAACCGTCATCTTTCTCATAAACGCATCCAGATTCAGCCCGCTGAACGAACGCGCCCAACCACCCGTCGGCAAAGTATGGTTCGTTCCGGAAGCATAGTCCCCCGCGCTTTCCGGAGAATAATTCCCAATGAATATGCTACCGGCGGCGACTATCCTTTCCGCCACGCTCCAAGGATCACGCATAGAGATGATGAGATGTTCGGGAGCATATTCATTGGCGAAATCGATGATGTCCTTACGGCCTGACAAAACAATCATCCGACTGTGTTCCAATGCCTTGACTATAACATTTCCTCGACTGAGCCTTTCAGTCTGCCTTTCGACTGCATCCTCCACGGATTTCGCGATAGCCTCCGATGTGCAGACCAGAATAGACTGGCTGTCCGGCCCGTGTTCCGACTGTGAAAGGAAGTCAGCGGCGACGAAGTCCGGCTCTGCTGTCTCATCAGCCAGCACCATAACCTCTGACGGCCCGGCCGGCATATCGATCGCGGTTACCGACAGCCCGACCATCTGCTTGGCTTTCATCACATAACGGTTACCTGGGCCGAAAATCTTGTCGCATTTAGCAAGTGTCTCCGTTCCATAAGCCATAGCCGCAACGGCCTGAGCGCCACCGATTTTGAATATATTCCTGACTCCACAGACAGAAGCCGCATAGACGATGACAGGATTGGCTTTCCCTTCTTTGTCAGGAGGTGTGCAGAGAACGGTTTCAGGGCAGCCAGCCACAGAAGCAGGAACGGCAAGCATCAAAACCGTCGAGAACAATGGCGCGCGCCCTCCCGGAATATAAAGCCCGACCCTACGGATAGGGACAGCCTTCTGGTAGCACACCACACCTGGAAAAGTCTCAACCTTAACAACTTGCGGCATCTGTGCCGAATGAAATTTTCTGATGTTTGAATATGCCTGTGCGATGGCCGCCTTTAACTCCTGCGGTACGGAAGCGGTGGTTTCCGCGATTTCCTTATCGCTGACTTTCAATGCATCAGCCGAAACAAAAGTCACATTGTCGTAACAGGACTCCAAATCCAGAACCGCCTTGTCGCCTTGTGTCCTGACATATTCAAGAGTGGCTCTTACGCTTGCCTCAATGTCGAAATCACTTTCGGCAGCTCTCTTCACCAGTTTTGGCCATTCGCTACGAGGTGGGTTATTGTATATTGAGGTCACTTCGGCAGGCTCAGTGGCCGATAATGTAGGTTCAGTGACCGGACAATCAATATTTCGCATAAAATCAATGAATAAATATTCAATGCCTACAAAACCATCTTCTCAACAGAGAGAACGAGAATCCCCTCTGCACCGATCTCTTTCAAGCTCTCGATCTTCTCCCATAGAACACTCTCGTCCACAACGGAATGCAGAGACGACCAACCGCTTTGCGCAAGCGGGAGAACTGTAGGACTTCTCATCGCCGGAACGATACGGATCGCATCCTCTATCCTGTCATTCGGGATGTTCATCAAAAGGTATTTCTTTCCTCTGCTGTCCCGAACTGCATTGAACCGGAATTTAATCTGTTCCAGAAGTTTAGCCTTCTCTTCCGAAAGATTGCCTGTCGAAATCAGCACCGCCTCCGAGAACACCACTTTCTCTACTTCCTTGAGCCCGTTGCTAACAAGCGTCCCGCCGGAAGATACGATATCGAAGATAGCATCGCTCATACCAACGGTCGGAGCGATCTCCACAGAGCCTGCGATAACGTTGATCGACGCATCTATACCGTTCTCCTTCAAGAATTTGCCCAAGATGTTCGGATACGATGTGGCTATCCGCCTACCGTTGAAATATTCCAGTCCTGGATATTCTTCAGACTTGGGTATCGCCAAAGAAATGCGGCACGGCCCAAAGCCCAGACGGTCAACAACCTCCACTGCCTCACCCCTCTCGCAGACTTCATTGTAGCCTACGATACCCAAATCCGTCACGCCTTGAGCGACTGCCTGTGGAATGTCATCGTCCCTCAAATAGAGTATCTCAGCCGGGAAATTACTGGATCTGGACAGGAATTTCCGCTTGGTGTCATCCACTTCGATACCGGCCTCACGCAGCAGTGTGAGGCTCTCTTCACTTAACCGGCCTTTGGCCTGAATCGCGATTCTTAACATTTGTCGTTCGTTTTATAAAAAAGGCCCGCCACCAAAACGGAAGCGAGCCTTGACCTTAATATCCCTCATAAACAGATACCCACGACAAAGTCACCTCCGCTTCTGGCGATGGTGAAGATGTAGGTGGATATGATTGAAACTTCTCATTCTATTAGTTCAACACGGCAAATATCGGAAAAATATTCTAAATATCAAGAAAATTTGACAAAATATTCATCAGCCAATAGAAGTACTGACCAATCCCAGGATTGGCAAATTTTGGGGATCTAACTGATCTTCATCAAAATCGCTTCTTACATCGTTAATATTCCAACCGCAAGTCGTCCACCCAAAGTATGGAATCCGGACTGCCGGTGAAGTAGTCTCCGAGCATACTTGCCGCGCAGGAGACTATGATGTGGGTAGGGCGACGGGATGTCGAGACATATTCAAGCGGAATCTCGACCTTTGTCCACTCGGTGTCGTGATCTGTGACGAACTTGCCATAGGCGATGACATCTTTGCCTTTCGGATCGAAGAATGTGGACTTGTCGGTGGTGTTGACCTCGACAGGGCAGTCGGCCGTACCGCCGTATTTGCGGAAATCCCACGTGCCGAGAGCCACCCAGACAATGCCCCTGTCGTTGTCGCCAACCTTGACAACATCATCGTCAGGATAACCGCCGAGGGTCTTTTGCTGGATCTTACCGCTCTTGTACTTCAGCCAGACGGTCATTTTCCGAGGACGCAGGGTGAACGGACGACCCATTCTGATCTTACCGCCAGCCGTGCCGACATTCCCGCCATATTCTCCGGAGAAGATGTTGCCGGCGGCGAACTTGATGACCACATACTGCGACTCCATCTTCAATGAATATTTACCTTCAACCTTTTCGGTGTCATCCGGCTTGGTTATGGCGAATTTTGAGCCTACGGTTGTCGAGCCCTTGTTGCCGCTCCCCCACCATTTGCTCTGGAGCGCCGGGACCGGCGAAGCGGGATCATAGAACGAACAATATTTGTCAGACTCCACATTGGAGAATGTCTCAAAACCGGAATTAGGCAGCTGAACCTCAGCCTCGGTCGTGAATCTTACAATCTCGGAGACATCTTCACCGCTATAGGCGCGGCACTCATATTCAGTCAAAGGCTCAAGCCCATCGGCGGCGGCGCTGAAAGATCCACCATCCGAGGTGATATTCTTTATCTCACGCCACTCTGAATCTCCCGCCTTACGCACACTGAAACCATTCTGACGGCCCTCCACTCCGGCTGCCTTCAACCAAGCGACTCTTGTCCAGACATCAGGTTGCGAGATTGTAACCGCTGATTCCACGGCTTCCACATAGATGGTCCACGTCTCGGAAATATCTCGGTATGAGACAGTGAGCGTCACCGGCTCCTCGAAATCGCGCAAGTCGGAGATTGCAGGAGAATAGGTTGTGATCATCTCCGGCCCAAGCTTCGCCTCCGAAACCCTCAGATCATCCAAACCGACAGAAGAGGAGACCTGAGTCACGACACGCCTGTTGGGAGCGTCAATCACAGTCTCGCCAACCTGACCGGAAAGAGTGAAATAGCGCTCGATGGGCTGCTCGGCCTTGATAGTCCATACATATTCATTCTCGTAAGCCTTGAGGGTCACTCCGAGCGGGGAGGAAAGATCCTTTGTCCCGACTATCGGATCAGAAGATGTCACAACGTCATCGTTAAACGAGACCTCGCGTATGTTGACATTCCGAAGGTCCACCGCCTCCCCGAAAGTCACAAGCACCTCACGCACATCATCGCTGATGTTGACGGCATTCGCTCCATCAACGTCAAGCTGGGTTATCGCCGCGTCTATCTCAGGGTACGGAATGTCATTACGGATGCAGGACAGCACCGGAAGACAAATAATAATGAATATAATGGAGAATAATCTGTTCATCGTCTAAATGTGAAAGCTGAGTCCGAATGAGATGTCAAGGACATCAAGCATAAAACGCACCTTGGAAAAGTCCCTGGTGCCGACAATCTCACCGTTCTTATAATAATCAATATGATTGTACGTCGCTCCGCCGATGCCGATCGCCACGTGCGTGCTTATACTGTTGGTCACGAATATCATCAATCCTGGATGCACAGCGATCTTGACCCGGTTCGCCGCGGCGTAGCTGTCCAGGCTCTCCTCATTGTAGGAGAACGAGGTCCTGGTGTAGGAATACCCCAACGACACATCCGTGAACACACCTATCCTGGAGCGTTTGTCCAGAGGAGCATAGGCCCTGTGGAAAATCTCCGCCTGAACCGTGCGTGAATCCGCCTGGACGTCACTCAAAGAAACCGACAGATCATCGCTGAGCATCGAGAAATCAGCGTTGGATATACCGCCCTTGGCAGAAGAATACTTCGCTCTGAGACCAACCGACCTGTTGTTCTTGTAAGTATAGTCCAGAAAAGGAGACAATGTCATCATCGTGCCGTTAGCGTCCAAATGCTGAAGCAGCATAAGGTATTCACTGTCAGTACTGGACAAGTCCGCATAGAAGAACTGTACTCCAGCGGAAAAGTCTCCCTTCGGCATAAACAACCTGTCCGGGCCACGACTTTCCACTACAGAGAGACTGTCTTTTTCCGCGGCCTCAAGACTGAGCGCGGAAAGCAGGATGGAAAATATCAACGCAATCTTTCTCACTGGATCAGAGGTAATAGTAAAGGCTGAATCCCACTGCAAGCAGGTTCACCTTGAAATTAATGTAAGTAAAACTCCGGTCTCCGTCCGCCACCCGGTTGTGGCTTTGGTCCGTCCAATCGAAATGAAGCCCCATCATATTCACACTCACATCGATGGCAAGTTTGTCTGTGACGAAAGCCATAAAGCCGGGACAGACATTGATTCCCAAAGCGTTGGAAGTCTCATACGATGCGTTCACCTTGTTGCCGTGGCCGTCCAGGACCTTTCCCTGACCGTATGAATATGACAGCTGCAACTCGTTGAAAAGTCCGAGCCGCTTCAATGATCCCACAGGAATATAATAGCGTCCGATTCCCTGAATCTCAAAGGCGTGGCTGATCTTATGGAAATCCGACATTTCCATATTGATGTCCTCGAAACTCATCTTTGCGGAGTCCAGCTGGAACATATTCCTTTTGTAGCCGACCCGGACTCCAACGCCCATATTGTCCTTGACCATATAGCAGAACGCCGGGCTGACCGAAAGTGTATAGCCGGTTGATTTTATACCGTTGACTACCAGCAGACGGGAATTGTCATTGTTGTGCAGCATATAGCTGGCGCCGCCGCCCACCATCCAGGTTCCTTTCCTGATGAAGCAAGGCTGGGACGACAGATCGATGCCTCTGTCCAACTTCTGTCCTTCAGCCCGTAATGAGCCGAAGAACAAAAGCAAGACCGATAGTATTCTGAAGATGCGCCGCATCATTATTCGTAAATAAGTTCCATTCCGTCAAGCCAGAGCCTACTGTTATCGTAGCCAGAAAAATAATCACCGTACATACTTGCCGCGCAGCTGATTATGATGTGCGTCGGATAAGTCGTCAGGTTGCTGTACTCGATAGGGATTGTCACCTGTATCCAATCTTTGGCAGGATTAGTGTCATCCGAAGAGACAATCTTCTCACCAAAAGCGATTGTGGACGCGTCTGTGCTGAAATCCACGAATGTGCTCGGATCTGTGGTGTCAAACTTGACAGGACTGTCAGCGTCTCCGCCATACTTCTTGAAATCCCAAGTGCCGAGGGCGATCCTGATCGATGCCTTGTCATAGTTGCCTTTCTTGCCACCCTCCGGAACATTGTTTGATTCCCGGTTGATGACACCTCCGGAATATTTCATCCAAAATCTCAATGCCGTAGGCCTTGCCGTGAACGGCCTTCCGAAGTAAACGGTTCCGCCAGTGGTTCCGATAAGGTCTCCGAAATGTCCGCTGAAAAGGTTACCGGCAGCGAATTTCACGACAACCCAACGGGACTGGAGGCACACTGACTGGGTGCCCTCTTTGTAGTCCGAGGCATCAGGATAACAGATCACCGAACTTGAACCCACCAGCGTAGCGCCATAGTTTCCGTTGCCCCACCACTTGGTCTGAAGGGTAGGATCTGAAGAGGCCGGATCATAGAACGACTTGTATTTGGAACTCTCAGCGTTCGATACGGTCTCAAAACCAGCATTAGGCACGGACGCAGCCTTGTCCGTGGTGATATCAGACGGAGCGTCAATGATTTCCTCCTGACCGGACTCAAGAGATTTGATCACAAGACGATACTCGTATGTGGTGGAAGGGGTCAGTTCCTTGACATCAGCGGTGAACGTTCCCTCGGATTCCCTGACAGCTGTCACAGGCCTCCAATCCTGTGAGCCCTTCGCGCGAACCTCGAAACGGACATTGTCCTTGTCGTACTGAGCCTCATCCACATCGGCGTGAGCGGTGAAGTGCCCGGCCCAGATCTCATACTTGGAAGACTGGGCGATTCCGGTGGAGGTTCCGTCAAAGATGATGTCATCGTAGATGTTGTTCGTGGAGTCATCCACCAGAAGATCGAAGGCCAGCAGTCCATCCTTTTCTGTGTATTTAAGGTTCAGCCTGTACCTTTTCCCTTCCTCCACGGATTTGATCTCGCCGGATTTAGCGAAGGAACTACCGTCTTTCCTCAATTTACCGGTAAAGGACCAGTAAAGCGAAGGCTCGAAGCCGGAAGCGATGAAAAAACCATCCTGGCCGCCTTTGGACGCATCGTAAACCAGCTGTCCACCCGATTCGCCAAGGGTTACCGAGCAAGAGTATCCCTCCTCGAAAGCCTCCGGAACCGTCAGGTCGAAAGTGACCCTTGAGATAACGTTGCAGACCTTGGCGGTGACTGTCACCTTGCTGGAAGCTCCGGCGGTGACAGTCACATCGGAAGAGCCTTTGTAGCTTTTCTGCTCCCACGAAGCCAGAGCCGGCGTCTCCTTTACCAACTCTCCGGCGGTGACATCGACACGATATTCATCGGCCGGGAGGTAGATCGCCTCTGGCATCTGTGAATATGCATATTCACGGACCTTGCCGGAGAAGTCGCCTTTGTAGATGCTGACCTTGGCCGATGAAAGCAGATCCTCCTGGCTCATAGCAGCTTTGGCGGCAGGTTCCCCCATCTTGACATCGAGGCTGAAAGCACCTTTGCCAGCGGTTGTCACATCGTATCTGGCGCACGCTCCCAAAGCGGCCGTCAGGACAGCCAATGTTATGATTGTGAGTTTGTTTCCCATATTAATTCCTCCTAAAGTACCTCAAGGGTTATCGGAATACTCTTTCGGCAGCCCTTGTTGTCTATCACGTTCATTGTGAATGTGTGGGTGCCTTTGAACGCCAGAAGCGGAGTCTGCGCGCCCGACAGGTCGAAATCGATCTCGGTCTTGCCTGAAAGCTCTGCCCCGTGCGGGAACGGAACAATGTCGAACACACCCATAGCGGCTTCGGAAGGATTGATAAGATCCAGAGTGGTTCCACCGACAGTGTTCACCGAATTGATGAAATCCGCATTCGTGGAAGCGATGTCCACAGTGAACTTACGGGCACCATTAGGGATCTTGGCGGTCATCGTAAGTGGGAACGTTCCGGATGAAGGCACTGTGACGGTCTTGGTTATGTCATATGTGCCTGTGCTGACAAGCTCGATTCCTCCGTCACCGATCGGAGCGTTTGGATCGTTGCCGTCGCCTTGTTCGTCAGCGGCCACATCATTGTCCAATTCGATGTCTTCAACCAAGCCGTCAATCTCGACCGAGAACGAAGCGTTGCCGGAAGCGTCAACCTTCTTCATTATCGTGATGATGTGCCAGTCCTGCGCCTTCACATTCGTGATGGTGGCACGCATCCTCTGCGTCTTGCCGTCAACCGAGCCCTTGAATATCAAGGCGATGGTGGCATCGCTACCGTTCACGGCGAAATACCCCTGACGGCGGTCGTAGGTAGGATTGCCGTTTGAATATTCCAGTTTATACTCCAAAGGATAGCCGGCGGTCAATTCCACGGACGCGACACCGTCTCCAGTGACTGATTTCAGGAAATCCTCATTGTACCCTACCGTCACGAGTGCCTGGAGAAGGGTGCAGGTGATGGAGCCCAGGGTTGTGGTCACACCAGCCTTGATGGCGAAGTTCCTTGTAGCGCCATAGACAGGAGCCGTGAACTTGGCTTGCGGAACCTCAGCGCTTGTGGATCTTGCCTCAAGGCTGTAGTTACCGGCTGGAAGTGAGATGCTTGCGCTCCCGCGCACCTCCTGGTAGGTCTTCTGCCAGACAAGCAACCCGGTGTTGTCATAAAGGAACAGCACGTAGTCATCGCTTGCCGCCTCGGCACGTGTGGAGACCTTGTGCACCTCATCGGAAACCTCAAGAGAAAGCCCCTCGAATGACAACGTGCCTGTCTTGTCACCATTATGATAATTAAAATTGTCCTTCTTGCAGGACGCTGTCAAAACCATAATGACAGCAAAGAATATGTAAGATATCTTTTTCATCTCATCAGTCGTTAAGATCAATATCCACCAGCCCGACATCCTCCACCGTGTCGTCAAAAGAGACAGTTATGGAGTTACCACCCACATTGGACACATCAAACTTGATGGTGTAGCAGGTCCTCGGGGCCAAAGCCTTGTAGTCCTTGGAGAAATTCTGAGTCTTTCCACCCTGGTTTGTCAGTGTTCCGGAGACAGAAATCGTGTAAGCGTCCACAAAGGCAGCGCGCGCCTCCCCCTTAGGGAAAGAGATTTCGGTACCCGCGCCTGTCTTTACGGTGAAGGAGTAATCAGTGTAATAGGACTTGAATCTGTCCGTGCATTCAACCTTGACGATCGAGTTCGCCAAAGAGACAGGAATCGCGACCGAAACCGTGCTGCCTCCAGTGACCGAAAAGGTCTTTTCCCCTGACAGGCAAGGTTTTCCGAAGCCCTCGTCGGAGACGTTTCCGTAGGTAGCCTTGACTGAGTAGTTTCCGCTCTTAAGCGCGGTTGAAGTATTGTAGCCATCGAGCCGGCCGTTGTAAACCTCGTCACCATTGCCGTTGGCGATGACAATCGTGAAATCACCGGCATCTGGAAGGGTTGTGTAGTCGGACACGTTGCTCCGCGTCACTACCTCGACCGGGGAATCCGCATCCACGGAGAACAAGACGTTCCCCTCAGAGTCGTTCAAATGCCGGGAGCAGGACACCGACAAAAGAGCCAGCGCCAGCATTCCGGTCATTTTTCCGTTTACATTCATATTCATTCTACTTTTTGATTTTCACTTTTATGTTGTCTATGTAGAGCCAGCAGGTGTTGTTGTTCAATCCGGCCTTGCTTTCAGGCATTGTTCTCCAACTCAGCCTTATAGGAGCTTTGATGTCCGCCAGCACCGCATTATATGTATGGTTGACATTCGTATATGATCCACCCGTCTCGTCCGATGTGTAACTTACCGGATAGTCACCGGTACTGTCTCCACTCTTAAGGCTCTTGTCCGTAGTAATATACCCCACATACATAGTCTGGGAGACATCCACAGGGCCAATACCACCATTCTGTCGGTCCATAGAGTAATCAAACGTGATGTCAAGGCTTACGGACCGGTTCGCCTTAAGACCCGACAGGAACGGAGAATCAGCCCTGGCCGCGTAATTCGCGGATGTTTCCCTACGACACGCTATCCTGATTGAAGTTCCGGCCTTGGCTCCGACTCTTGCCGCACTCCATCCATTCAGGAATGTCTCAGGATCTTTCGAGCCCATATTGGATGTGGCGTACTTATCGCCTGAACTGATATCCCCGACATCGCTGAAATCCTCGAAGAACAGATAAGGGCAGTTCAAAGAGCAAGTCGCGCTTGTGGCAGTCGTCAAGTCCCCAATAGCGATGTTCTCTGACACCAACGCATTCTCAGAGTCGTAGCTTACCGTCAATGTCTGTGAGGACAGAGCCCTGAAGGCCGCCTCATCCTTTGTCTTCACAACAAACGTGTCTCCGACTTTGATAGCGGCCCCTGTTCCTCCCAACGTCATCTCATTGGATGCAGATCCAGGCCAGTTCACCCCTTCCGGAAGTGCGAGTTTGATGCTGCGAGGATCCTCTCCCAAATTATTGGAAGCCAGCGTGAACCTTATCTGATAGAGAGTCTTGACCTCCACCGGTCTAAGCGGGACCGGAGTGATATGCCCGGCGGCGAAAGTCCTGCCAGTCAATGAGACTGGGGCCAAAGCCGCCCATCTGTTTTCCGAATATACAATAACACTCATCTGGTCTTCCGATGAATATGCCGCCTCCGGTGGGAATATTCCGGCGACCGCGGATTCGTTCTCTCCGATCGGATCTTTTAAATCAAGTACCATAGAGTTTGTTCCCGAGCCAAGAGTCGCCGTGGATGCATCGGTGACATTCACCGACACCGTCCCTGCGATAGCCTGCGGCATTGAAAATTCAATTCTGGTCAGCGGCTCACCAAGTACATTCTTCCCTTCTGGAATATAGAATCTCAAGAAATGGAGCAGATGCTTCATCTTGATTTTCAAAACCTTGTCCGGTACGATTGGCGATCCTGTCTCTATCGGAGCCAAAGCCGGCCCATCCACTGGTTCAGCGATGATGATATCCACACCTTCCGAAGCGCTTCCGTCCTGAACAGCCGGAACCGAGAACACAGCCTTGCCTCCCTCCGCAGAATCAGGGAGCGGATAAGTCATATAGTATGAATATGTTCCCTCAGGCATCGGAGATTGAAGCGTGGCCGAAAAATACGCCGAAGTTCCATCAGCCCCCGTGGCCAACAGGTTGAAAGTCTGACCGTCAAGCGAATATGTTCCCGCTGAGGATCTCGCCCAGACCGAGACAGCATCCCCCGCCTGCCAGACAAAACGTCTGGTTTCAGAATTATATGTCGTTTTTGTCCCGGGGCCGTCACCTATCGAAAGAACGACATTGACGGGGCCGGAAGTTGTCCCGACCTCTCCCCCTTCAAACCCATTGCATCCGCATAGCATAATGCCGGCGGCAGCAAGGATAATCCTCTGTAATAGTCTCAAATACACTACGTCACTTCTTTGGAAGGCAATTCAAGACTGCCTACATAATATTTACAAATGTAATGATTTTTAGCCATATACAAAAATATCAGCATCCAGCTGAATGAAAGGACGAGAAAGGTCAGAGCCACGGTAGGCATAAAACAGCCAAAGCCTTAAACAATTCAACGGCTAAATTAGATGATTTCAGATTGTTACGGGCATCGGGCACATTGTTAAAAATCTGCCCAACCATACTACAAGCATCAATTTCAGAGCAATCAGCACAAGTCTTGTAACCTTTCTCCCGCACACACTTACGCACAGGGCAGAGTTCACTGCAATAATGATACTTAACACCTTCAGTACGACATCCCATACAGTTGATGTGCTCAGGCTTTATAGGAGCATCGTTCGCCTCTGCCCATTCCTTTGCAGTTTTCACTCTAAGCTCATCATCATTAGTGATGGTGGCCTTGCGGGCATCGCAGTTCTCGCAATCAAGTCCGCAACAAGCAATCAAATCCTTCATAATTCTAAATAATTTTTACAAAAATATAAGATTCGACTCGAATTACGAGGCAGTAGCCATAGACAAAAAGAATAAGCAACCGATTGTTTTTCAAGACAATATGCTACACAAATATGGACATTCTCCTTCGACCAAGATAACAATGCACAATTTCAACGAGTAAAGAGGGCCGATCATACAAGAAGACCGCGCACGCTCCAGACAAGCCGCCGCTGAGCCGTCAGCCGCATACAAAAAAAGGAGCCCCGACATCTTATCGATGTCGGGGCTCCCCGAAGTACGGCGGC
>ERZ1026898.199-NODE-199-length-41006-cov-11.789358_pt1 | contig 41006 bp, 26 predicted proteins | sample MGYA00380178_ERZ1026898 | MGnify/ENA primary metagenome ERZ1026898 (study PRJEB33269, sample SAMEA4719814) | human gut metagenome | biome: human-associated habitat; feature: organic feature; material: feces | place: Cameroon | collected 2013-10 ...
CTGGTGCATTCCTCTACAATCCTAAGGCTAAGGAGGCACTCGACAAGTTCTATGCCCGTGAGGACACTCTTTCACTCGGCATCTGTAACGGTTGCCAGCTGATGGTAGAACTCAACCTCATCAATCCTGAGCACAAGCATCGCTCACACCTCTGCCACAATACCAGCAAGAAGTTTGAGAGCACATTCCTGGGTCTGACCATTCCTCAGAACGACAGCGTAATGTTTGGCAGCCTCAGCGGTGATAAGTTAGGTATCTGGGTAGCTCACGGCGAGGGTCGTTTCTACCTTCCTGAGCCAGAGGATCACTACAATGTGATTGCGAAGTACAACTATGCTGAGTATCCTGGCAATCCTAACGGCAGCGACTACAACGTGGCAGGTATCTGCTCAGCAGATGGCCGCCACTTGGCTATGATGCCACACTTGGAGCGTGCTATCTTCCCATGGCAGAACGCCTGGTATCCGGCCGACCGTCGCAACGACGAGGTAACTCCTTGGATTGAGGCTTTCGTCAATGCACGCCAGTGGATTGAAGAAAGAGCTTTGAAAAAGTAAAAAGGTAAAAAGGTAAAAAATGAATAATAGCGTAAGTTATCTTACATTATTTAAAACATTTACGAAGATTGGCATAGTCACCTTTGGTGGTGGCTATGCCATGATTCCTATTATAGAGCACGAAGTGGTCGACAAGAACCATTGGATGACGAAGGAAGAGTTTCTCGATGCCATCGCTGTGACACAGACTTGTCCAGGAGCCCTGGCCATCAACATGAGTTCCATGCTTGGATATAAGTTGGCAAAAACTCCAGGAGCCATCATCTGCACTCTCGGAGCCTCACTTCCCTCTTTCCTTATCATATTGGCCATCGCCATGTTCTTCCATCAGTTCGAGGACAACAAGGTTGTGGCAGCTATGTTTGCCGGCATTCGTCCTGCTGTCGTTGCCCTGATAGCCGTCCCTACATTCTCACTTGCCAAGAGTGCACACATCACTTTTGCCAACTGCTGGATTCCCATTCTGTCTGCCATGCTTATCTGGCTTCTGCACGTCAACCCCATCTGGGTCATCATTTCCGCAGCCGCAGCTGGCTACATTTACGGCAAGTTCATACTGCCTACAGAATGAAACCTCTGCTTATATATAATAAGGTGTAAGTCTTCAGAAAAGATGAATCTTCCAAGGTATAGATTTGTCTATTATCGATTCTTAATTATCTATTGATATGATTTTTCTTCAGCTTTTCCTCGTTTTTATCCAGATTGGCATCTTCGGTTTCGGAGGTGGTTACTCTATGATTTCCCTCATACAGGGACAAGTAGTAACACAATACCACTGGATGACGATGCAAGAGTTTACTGATGTCGTTGCCATTTCGCAGATGACACCAGGTCCCATTGGCATCAATGCTGCTACTTATTGTGGCTATACTGCTGTACACAATGCAGGCTTGAGCGAATCAATGGCCATATTGGGAAGTGCAGTAGCTACATTTGCCTTGGTTCTTCCCTCTTTGATTTTGATGATTCTTATCAGCAAGATGCTGTACAAATATATGAACACCACTGCCGTACAGAGTATTTTCATCGGACTTCGCCCCGCCATAGTTGGGCTCGTAGGAGCTGCAGCCCTGCTCTTGATGAACCAAGAAAACTTCTCATCTCCTGCCGACCCCTGGCGATTCTATATATCTATCGCGCTCTTCCTTGCCACCTTCTTTGGTGTCAAGTTTGTCGGCATCAACCCCATCCGCATGATATGCTACTCTGCTTTTGCCGGATTGCTGTTGCTGTATTAACAGAGATTAATTTCTCCGAAACTGAACGAACATTCAATATATCTACGAAGGAATGAAAAAACTATTATATTTTGCTGCAGTTGTAATTGCTGCCACCGCATCTGTCTCAACAGCCACCAGCTGCAAGTTTGCCCCATCGCAGAATGATGGAGACACAGTGGCTGCCAGCGAATTCTATCCAGAAGACACTTCGGCACTTCATGCCAAAAAGATGGCACGAATAAAGGCTCAGAAGACCATGACCGACAGTGTGGGAATATACTATATCGGAAGCGGATCTTCTAAGGAAAAACTACAATTGGTTTCCTATCCTTCAAGACGAGACACCTTTGAATACGGAAAGACTCGCCGCATCAAGGTTAAGGGTTGCGCTGATATCAACCACGTGGTACGTGTCGATTTCTATCTCCTCAATGGCAAAGACTCGCTCGTGAAAGCCGTGGAAGAAATCACACAGCAATAACCATCCCTCGTTTTCAAAAACAAGCCCGTTTATTCCCAAATAAGTCTTCAAATATATTGTCAAGAACTGAAGTTTAGCATGTATGGAAGTTAAAGAAGTTATCACTTCACTCGGTCGTTAGAAGTTATAGCCAATAGCCTTTTGGATGTATACTTAGCTATAAAGCATATGGCTTTAAATTCTTTAACTTCCCCATCTACGAAAGTTGAGTCAAGAATAAGAGAAAGACAACATTCTCTCATTCTTGACAAAAAAGCGGTGCATTTTTACTCTTTTACCTTTTTACCCTTTTACCTTTTTACCTTTAAAAGGCTATTCGTCGGAGAGTTCTTTAATCTGCTTCTTAGGTGTAACACCCAGTTTCTTCAGACTCTCTACCCTTCTCATGACATTACCAGCACCATCGTAAAGTTGCTTTTTAGCCTTGTCAAAGGTTCCAGACAGACGGGTTATCAAGTCGCCCACACCCATAAAGGTGTCCTCAAAACCTGCCACCTTATCATACAAGTCTGCTGCAGTCTTCACTATTTTCTCTACATTCTTGTTTTGACGGTCATACTGCCACAGGTTGTATGCCAACTGAAGAGCCATCAGAAGATTGCTGGGCGAAATGATGATAATTTTCTTTTGATAAGCATAACGGCTAAGCTCAGGTTGCTGCTTCATGGCTGCAATATAGCTGGTTTCGTTGGGAATAAACATCAGAACAAAGCCAATGGCATCATCCACCAGCTTGGAATAGTCTTTTTCTGCCAGTTCGTCGATATGCCTGCGCACACTTGCCGCATGCAGTTTCATCAGCCGTTCGCGCTCGCCATCATCTTCTGCCGCTATAGCATCAGAATAGGCAGTAAGCGAAACCTTCGAGTCGATGACTACACTTCTGCCTTCTGGGAACCTCACGATGACATCAGGGCGAAAGTTCTTGCCCTCTTCATCCTTAGTGTTCTCCTGGATAAAGAACTCCTCGTCCTTTCGCAATCCACTGTTCTCGAGAATGGTTTCAAGCACCATCTCACCCCAGTCGCCCTGCATCTTACTATCTCCCTTCAGGGCACGAGTTAGATTAGCTGCATCCGAACCTATCTTCGAAGTCTGCTCCTTCAACAAAGAAACTGCTTGCTGCTGCTCCTGCTGAAAGAGTTTCATCGTTGCCTCAAAGGTATTCTGCAGTTCTTTCTTGTTCACTTCGTTCTGAGTCTTGCTTTCCTCAACCGACTTTTTGAAGTCTGCAAACTGTTCCTTGATAGGCTTCAATAGTTCATCCATCTGCAGACGGTTATTCTCCTGCAAAGCCGACTGCTTGGCAGCCAGTTGCTCTGCAGCCACTTTCTGATGTTCTGCATTCATGCGCTGCATGTCTTGCTTTAGCGTTTCCATCTTCTGCGCCCATTGCTGGTCGCTCTCAGCACGCAGTTTGGCAGCATACTGACGTTCGCTCTCCATCTGTCCCTTCAGCGACTGCATCTCCGAAGCATGTGCTTCCCTCAAAGCCTGCATCTCTTCGGCATGATGGGCTCTTTCATTCTTCAGGATAACATCATAATGTTCCTTCAGATTTTCTTTCTCCTTCTCTGCCTGCTTACATAATACTTCTTTTTCCTTCTCTGCCTGATGGCGCACCTGGTCGGTCAGGCTCTTAACCTGTTCCATCTCTGCCGCCAACACTTGAGCCTTTGCCACAAGCTGTGTTTTCTCCTCGCTTGCAGTTTTCGCAGCCATCAGCTTGCCAAGAAAGAAGCCTACGATGATGCCGATAATAATTCCGATGATGATTACTATTTCCATTGTTTTGTTTATTTCTTGCGTTTACTCGATTCAACATATAAGGACTCTCATCCCTACAATTACCAGACGCAAAGATACACTTTTTCTGACGAATATCCAAGCCCCCATCCTTTTTTTAACCAAGAAATGCCATAGCAACCGTTTTAAAGTCAAATGCACGACTGTTTCACTACAGCCGTGCATTCTATAAGTTTTCACATACAAATGTTAACTAAAAATTAAACAAATTATTTTTCAACAAATCTCAGAGGTGTACGGCAAGCGTATCGGTGACCGATTGAAAGAGACAACCGAGATTGTCCCTCTCTTGAATGGCTCATACAGAGGCTAAAAAACAATAATTGTTCATAAATGTCAAGCCAATGCTCAATGCGCACCTCACATAAGATGCACAAAGAGCACTGGCTTTTACTTTTCCAGCGAGCTATCTCGATGCCGCTAAAACAACGATTTTAAAAATCGGTAAGCCTAATTACCGGTTTTTGAAAATCGCATCAGGCTGCCACTCCAAAAGGAGTTCTTGTACAAGTCAAGCATCCTCGGCTGAGCACCTTCGGGGAGCAAGCTCTGGCAGATTTTTCACATTGATTTGACACACTCATCATACACCGCTAACCCTTTCACGGTCAGAAGATATTTCTGGCGAGGATGATGTGGCGAGTTCGGAAATTTCATTTTTACCAAGCCTTCAGTAATGGCTGGCGTAAGAGAATATTCAAGGAAATTGGGACGATTCTTCAAACCGACCGCCTCCATCATTTCCTTAACGCTCTTTTCATCTGTGCCAATCGCAATAACTAACCGTTTTATATTTTCAGATAACGTAGATACGGTTTCATCAAAACTTGTATGGGTGCTTGTATGGGTACTTGTATGGGTGTCACCAACATCTGCATATCCTATCAGCATATAACGGTTCTTCAGTTCATGATGTTCGCCCAACATCAAATTACGGAAGAACCTGATGAGGAATGATTTGTTGGGCTCTATACCTTTTGAAGGATTGCGATAGTTGGCACGAACAAGGGCATTGCGGAAATACCAAGAGTTGTCGGCAAACAAATCGTTGTCCACCTTGAATCCGATAGAGCGCAGATATTTGATGACAAACACGGCCGTTGTTCGTGTGTTGCCCTCACGAAACGGATGATTCTGCCATAGCAAGGTGACGAAATCTACAATGTGACTGATAATTTCATCCGTTGACAGTCCTTTATAATTAAAGTCCTTTTCTTGCTGAATGTCATATCGCAACGCCATCATAATGTCGGCAGCACGTCCATACACAACAGTATCTCCTTGCAATATCCATTCCTTCTTGCTGATGTCATAGGGGCGCACTTCACCAGCATGTTTGAATACACCCTCAAACAAGTGCCTATGGATATTCAGAAATTCCAATGCTGTAAACGAAAAAGACTTCTCGCTCAGTAGCTTGGCTATATTGGCAGCCACACGGTCGGCCTCTTCTTTTTCGGCATCGTCCTCATCATGAGTAGTTTTGTTGACATAATACGATTTCAACTGTTCGCGCACATCATCAATGGTAATATCGCCCTCAATGTGTCTGACAGCCGTCTCTTTCAGATAGTCAGACACCTTCAGTCCGTCAACATCTTGCAGACCGATAGCCGTGCGCCATGCCGAAGCCCTTTCGCGCTTATGAGGCTCTGACACACGCTCGTAGGCTTTGAAGTCTATATATAGTTGCTTATTTTTGTCTGTCATTCTTGTCAACTTTTATATTTTCCACCCTACACACAAAAGGAATATACCTATTGCAGCCTCTCCTTTGTGCTCTCAGTATATCATATTCTCCCAATTCTGCTGGCTTATCGGAATCGTACTCTATGAGTAGGTACTGCTTGGCATCCTTTTCTTGTCGAATCAAGAAACCTTCTGGAATGCTTTCCTTTTCCACAAGGCGAACAGGCGCTGTCAATTCAAAAGGCGTTGCTTCACTATTCTTCCAATAATGGAACATGATATAGCGAACGCTTACAAAAGCCTTTACTACTTCCTGCGAAAGGTTATATTCCTTAATTCCCAATGCTATCCTGCCTGCCGATTCCGTTTTCTTTCGTGCCATAGGTCCAATCGCATACATCAGCACCAAGTCCAAATGTCCATTAAGCAGGTCTTCTTTCCTTATTCTGCGTAAACGTACCTCAATACTTCCAGGAATAATAATATCCTCGGCAACCATCTGCAATTCGCTCTCATTATAGTCTTGATATCTGATGATGATTTTCTCATACCGTTTGGAAACAGGAATTGTATTTGTTCCTGCTACATACAGATACATGTCTATCACAATTCCAATGGCTGCTTCAACTTCCTGCTCCGTAGCAATATAACTGCCATGAGCCTCATCATTGCGCAATTGCCGAAGAATGTCAAGCCGGTCGCTGAAAGCCCTTACTTCTGGGTCTTCGCTGTATTTCAACTTCTTCAACGACGGTATACCAAATATTGCAGACGACAGCGTTGCATCCTTGCCTGGTTCTTTACCTTCAAGTTCCTTATGATTAATAAGATAATACAGCTTTTTGAGGAAAGCCTCATACTTCATCAATAGTTGGTTCAAGTGCATACGCTTCTCGTTGGCAGGCAAGCCTTCTGCCATACACAGCATGTTGAGCGACTCCTTAACAATGCTGTCTACACCATCAAGGGTGTTAAGGGATTCTGTGTTAAGCACCCTAAAGAGATTGTCCACCGTCTTCTTCATGGGGCGTATTTTGCTGGCTATCTTCGCAAAATGTGGCGCATAAGTGCGGCACAAACATTCCTTCAATACATCCTCGTTGTAGTCGGGATGCATTTTCTTGCGAACAATCTCCATCAGGTCGTCCATCGATATAGAATCCGAAGAAGTTGGTTCACTGCCGGATGTCGTGTCATAATCAAAATCAGAATCTCCGTTGTCCACGTCTTTAAGCTGCTCCATGAAGATGGAATAGAACTGCTCCACATTGTCGTCAAGCATTTTCTTAAACTTATCCACCTTGACAAGGTCAGGACGTTTCTTCAAGTCCACCAGTTTGTAGATGTTCTGGAATTTTCTATACTCTCTTAACTTTTCTTCGTCTTGTGTCTTGTCGTCACGCAGAACGACACACAGTTTGTCTTTTTGTCTGAGACTCTCAAACATCACACCTATCTCCGCGAGCCACCTTTGTGCCTCACGCGCACTAATAAGTTCCTGCTCATTCAAACGTTTCAGCTGTTCCAGTATTTTCTCCAGAGACACCTCCTTCGGCTTCTGTTCCTTTGGGCCTTTCTTTCTTTTCTTTCCACCATTGCCAGGTTCGTCATCTCCATCGTCCACATCGGTAATGCCAGCTATCTCGTCGCTGTCAGCAACATCATAGCTACGGATGTCATCACCTGTTTTCTTCGTTGCATCACGATATATCTTGCAGAACACCTGCCAGAAGTCAAGGAATGTCTCTTCTGTATATTTGGCGGCTATGTCGTATACATTCTTCAGCGACATAAGGGCCGAGGCATACTGACCTACTATGTAGCGCAACATCTTTGCCTCATTCTCAGGTTGAACATAGTCGGCATCTCCGGGTTCCAGCCCAAGTTCTTCGTTTTGCTTGCGTATGGCAGCTTCCCTTGCCATGCAGATATTTACCCAGTCGCGTATGCTGCTCTCCATATCGAGAATGAAGTCGGCATCATCCTTCTTCTGAACATATTCATTAAACCACTGGATGTATGGCTTGCTGGCTGTCATATCCTTGTAGTAGCTGGCAATAAGCTTCGCCTCTTCCTCAGGGTTAAACTGCGAGATGACCATGTCACAATACTTCTTGAAAGCCAGGTTAATGTACTTGGTATTGACATTCCGCCAAGAGCAGTCTATTACATGACATTCAGTCTTGTACTTGCAGGTGCGGTTCACGCGGCTGATGGTCTGTATGGCATTGATGTCTTTTATCTCCTTGTCAAGGAAGAGCGTGTGTAGCTTCGGCTCGTCAAAGCCTGTCTGCAGTTTGTCCACCACGATGATAAGTCCGTTCTTGCCATTCTTGAAGTTATCAATAGCCTGAGCTTCCGAAATATTACCATTTACAGACGCACACGACTCGTACTTCTGACTATCGCTATATACCACCACGATGGGAGCATTGGCGTACTTGACATACCGTGGCTCTGCACATTTCTTGGCATACAGTTCGCGGATAATTCTCGTATACTGTATGGCAATAGAAATGGAAGAAACTGCCAGCATAGCCTTGCCCTCACCGCGTATCTTGCCATACGCCAACGAGACGAGACGGTCTACCACAAACGCGGCTATCTTACGCATTCGTGGCTCAAACTCATACACTTTCTGCTTCTTCTGCCGCACATCAGGGATGTTGTCCTCATCGCTGAGGTCAATGTCCTTGGGCATCTCAAAGCCAACGGGCACATTGTAGGGTATGATGTGCTTTGTGGGGTCGAGTATGTAGCCATCGGCTATGGCTTCTTTCATGGAGTAAGTATCGAACGGCACCCACAAGGGCACAGTGGTGGCACTGCGGAACTCACCAAAGCGGCTCAGCGTCTCGTCACTTGGCGTGGCTGTGAAACCGATGAGCAGATTTTTCTTGTATATCTTCTGTCCACCGTGGTTGAACGAGTCTTGCAGCCGTTCAAAGAGATTGATCATCTCCCTGTTGTTCTCGCCAGAGTTAGAGCGGTGTATCTCATCGATGAGGAACGCCACACGCATGTTTTTCAGCTTCTTGCCAGCTTCATCGATAGCCAGCTGCAGGTCGAGAAACTTCTGTATGTTCACCACGATGATGCGCCGCTGGTCGTCAAGGGCATCCACAAAAGTCTGCCTGTCAACAGCCTCCACAAACATCGACTTGTCAATGTTCATATTGTACATGCGCTCGTCCAGCTGGTTGCGCAGCTGCAGACGGTCCACTACCAGCATTATTTTGTCGTAGGCGTATGCGTCCTGGTAGCGGTAGTCCTTGAGTTGCAGGGCTGTCCAACCTATGATGTTGCTCTTGCCGAAGCCAGCGGCATACTGCATGAGCAGCGAGTAGACAAACTTGTTGTTGCAGAACCGCTCACGCTTGGCTATTATCTCCTCGGTCTTCTGCTGTGGTATACCGAGGGCATAGATCTCGCTACGCAACTTGTCGGTATAGTAGTCAGGGTTGCCCTCGTTGTCGAGCATCTCCTTGATGCGGCTCATTATCTTGTCGCACCCGAACTTCTGTTTGGGGCGTGGCGAGATGAGGCTGCCGCTGTTTGACTTGCGTACACGCTTGCCGTCTTTTTTCTTCTCATACTTATACTCTATAAAGTTATAATAGAGAATCTCGTTCTTGATGGCATTTTTGGAATACAGGGCGCACGCCACCTCCTCAAACTTCTGTTTCTCTGTAAGCAGAGGCGAACTTACGGGATATGCCTTAAACACCTTGCACACATCGGGCACAAGGCGGTCTACGGTTGCGGTGGACTGGTTTGTCGTGAACTCACCATGCGCCAAGTCGTACATCTGTGCCATGTTGCGCATCACGTAGGTCTCGTTGATGTCGGAGGCGGTGATGTGTATAGCCTTTTCATAGATGGCAAGCAGCTGTTTCTTTTCCTTCGTCACATGGCTGTCAGTCTGCTCTGCCTCAACAATGGCACGCACGGCAGAGAGATAGTCTTTCGCCACCTTGCCACGTCCTTGGTCTTTTGCGTTCTGCCCCATGCTCACGCATTTCAGTTCCATGTAACCAAGGAAGATGCCGTTGAGATAGAAGGTCACGTCCGGACGAATGTTGGTCACCAAGTTTCCGTTGTATTTCTGCTTGTGTGGTGCTTCCTCTACAGCACAGAAGATGTTCTTCTTGAAGTCTTCATCACCGCGAAGCTCTGTGCCCGGCACATAAAACAAGGTGATTTGCTCGCCTTTGAAGGTGATGGTTTTGAAAGTATTGAAGAAGATGGCCACATTCTGCTTGTCTATGACCTTCTCTCTTATCGCTTCAACAAGTTCGTTTTGCAACGCACGCTCGTCATTGCCGAACTTGCGCATCAGTTGGCTCCACTCTGCTGGTTGAGTGTTGCTGATAAACTCTGCCAACACCGATGGAATGAACATGCCGTTCTGCACCACATTGGGTGCCACATAGCGGTAGCCCAAGCCGCCCTCATCCTCACGACGGCAGAGATAGTTCATCACATAGTCTTTCTGCATCTTTCTTTCGTCCATAACTCTTCTGTTTTTAGTTTAAGGTTCTCTACACAGCTCGTTTGCCTGTGATTACTTCATCTATCAAGGAGCGTTTCAAGTCACCGTAACGGCTGATTTGCTTGTCAAGGTTTGACACGATGGTGTCTATCTTGGCGCATTTGTCATCGAGGTAGGTGGCGATGGCGCGTTGCTCGGGGAGAGGGGGAAGAACTACAGGCAATTGAGCTATAATAGCTTGACTAAGATTCACCTGAGTTCCTCCAAATCCTAAGCTTATAATTTTCTTCTTATGGCATTTTAGATAACAAAAAAGGTATTTAGGAAGTAAAAGCTTTTCATTTGATACAATTGCACAACAAGCCTGATTGATCGTAGCTGAAATATTCATTAGTGCAACATTACCAATTGTTCCACCTCCATACATTGCGATGAGAATAGTTCCTATTGGATAATACTTTAGAACACTATAATCATTCAAAGCTTTATCTGTTATTGAGAATTTTGCTTCATTTATTACACAATCTTGAACGTCACTTGTGTTAAGCCAAGGATGAATACCATTTTCATAATACTTGTCTTCTCCTGATTTTGGTGTCGTTCCACTACTTATTGCAGATAATTCTTTCATTCTCTTCACCTCCCAATGCTCCGGTACCTCTCCTATCCACTCAATGCCCGAATCCTTCATCTTCACATTAGGGTTGAGTCCATGAGTAACGGCATGATTGATGATGCTCTTCTTCAGACGAAGATAAGCATCACGCTTGGAAGTGAGGAGGGACACCTGGGTGTCAATCTCTGTACATTTCTCAGCGAGATAGTTAGCAATTCTTATACGTTCTTTTCTTGGTGGATATGGTATAAATTGAATATTCAATGTACTTACAGCAAGACCTGGTTGAGCAGCCGTCATGGATAAACGATTAAGATTTGCCGCCTTAAGAGTTTCTCCAAGCCAATATGTTATTTCCTCATTTTTTGTATATACAACTACAGCATGTTCAGTAGCGTAGAATTTACCGTATGCATAGTTAATATTTCCACATAAGGCTCCTTGTCTACCTATTAATACATAGTCCCCATCATTAGTATAGTTATTAGTATAACCACGTAAACCATTGCCCCCATAGACAGGATATTTCCCTTCTTCTGCAATATCCATTGCTGTAATAGAGTTGCCGCTTTGAAGAAAAGCAATATCTTTAATTCTTTTTTCTTCCCAATGGTCAGGAATCACGGGACACCAATCTATATGACTCTTTTTCATAGTACCACCTTCTTTATTTCAGAATCCAACTCTTCAATCTCCTTCAAAATATCCTCCGCCTTTTCCATTTTCTCAGGCACATAAAACTCTTTGTTGAAGTTGATTTCAACTCCAACCGTATTACCGCCGAGTGTGTAAGGCTTAAAGACATATTTCTGCATAAACGCATCAATCTCACGCTTGTTAGCAGTCTCATCCATGTGGTGCGGTATTATCTCGTAGTCGCCTGTGGTGTAAGGCATAATAGAAATTTTGTGTACCGAGTTTTTCTTGCCAGTAGAAGCCTTGAATGCGAACATGCCGCAACCAAGATCGTGTACAGAGCCATCCTCACGGGTGTGAAGAATAGTGCACTGGTCGGGACAGAAAGCATACGTTCCGTCCTTCTCGGTCTCTACGGAAACAGAAAGATTAAGTTTTTCTTCCGTCACACGCTTAGCTATCGCTTTCAGCTCGTCGGATGACAGCTCTTGCAAGTCGTCGTAGCGTGTATCGCCAACGATCAGTGCCACAGGCTTCTTGATGGCGAAAGGCTTGCTGTTCTCGCAAACCGTCTCCTCCACATAACGTCCAGCGTCAGATACCTCGGTAAGCGTGAGCGACTGTTTGTCGTAGTAGAAGTGCTCACGGTCGTAAATCTTGCAGATGTCCGACGGCTCAAAGCGAGCCAATGCCTCCACAATTTTGCACAGGTGCTCGTCGCCCATCTCGCGACGCTTGTCGCCCTTCGACTTCTTCAGTGGTTGCCACAGGCTGCTGCCATCTATAAGAGCCACCTTGCCACGACGCTCCACAGGCTTGTTCTTGTTCATAATCCACAAGTAAGTGTAGATGCCTGTATTGAAAAACTCCTGTTGCGGCATCTGTATGATAGCCTCCACCCAATCGTGGTCGAAGATGTATTTGCGTATGTTGCTCTCGCCGCTGCCAGCATCGCCCGAAAAGAGCGTAGAGCCATTGTGCACCTCTACGGCTATGCCATCGTCAGCAAGTTGCCAAAGGATGTGCTGCATGAAGAGAAACTGACCGTCGCTTATTGACGGCAAGCCGGCAGGAAACTGTCCCAACTTATCTGCCTTCACTTCCTTCTCATAACCCTTCCACTTGGTGCCATAAGGTGGGTTTGCCACGATAAAGTCGAAGCCCTCCTCCATGTCGGCAAACGGCACCATCGTGAGCGTATTGCCATACTTGATGGTTGACATAGGGCGGAAGCGCGACTCTATGGAAGACAAGGCATAAAGAGAATCATTGAGCTCGCTGCCGTATGTCTTGATGTATTTGTAGCCATCCTTCTGCAAACGGTCGGAAACGCCAAAAAGCAAGTTGGCGCCTCCACAGGTGGGGTCGTAGCCATGTAGCAGCTTGTCCTTGGGTTTGTTCACCTTCAATGCCACAATACGGGCTATCAGCTCGATGATGTCCTCTGGCGTGTATTGCTCACCAGCCGTACTTGCAGAAATGTCAGCCCAGCGTCGCTTGATGTGCTCTTCGAGCGTGGTGATGGCAGAGTTGTCGTAAGGAGCAAGGTCTATCTGCGCCCAGGCGGAAGCCACCTGGAACAAGATGCCTTTCTTGCGCAATTCAGCCACGATGCCATCCATATTAAGGAACTTTTGGTCGGTCTTCTCACGCTCTATACCAAGCAGCTGCTTCAGCACATCGTCGAAAGCCTTGAGATACTCGGCAAAATCCTGCTCAAAGGTATTGTCGTTCATGCAGATAGACCTCAGCGTCTTACCCTGCATCACAATATACCTGTTATAGCCGCACTCCTCAGCGTCATACAAGGTTTTAAAGGCTTTGGCATCGCTTTCCACAGTAGTGCCGTACTCGCTTTCCACCCGTTTGACAGTATTGATCATCCTGCCCTCCACCATAACGAGGGCAAAGAACGGCATCATGTAAGCCGGGAAGTCGCTCTGTTTGATGCCGGCAGCAAGAAGTAAGTCGGCAACTGCCCAAATGTCACTCTCATAGTGCATGATATCCTGCACCGGATTCTGTATGTTGTTTTCTATCATATAGATATCTTTTTTAGATTATTTGCTATACAAGATTTATCATCTTTATATTTTCATCATAATCGCTATATGTAGTAATGACTTTCGATTATCCTTGTAATCTTATAACAGATATTTGCAATGTATACACATGCGCTTGTTATATCTGTTGAATAACATGACAAGTTCTTTCTATTTATCGATGTATTAATGTATATTTTTAAAAAAAACTATTGGTTTGACGGAATATTAAGAAGTTTTTCCGCTTCTATCTCAATGCGGCTTTTCTTTGTCTGCACGATGAGAGAGCGGACATCCACATCAAGAGCCTCTGCCACTTGTACAAGAGTTTCGAGGCTTGGTTGCGAACTGTTGGTACACCACTTGCTCACGGTGGCTGGGTCTTTACCCAATTCGTCTGCCAGCCACTTGGCTGTCCTTTTGTTTTCAACCAATACTATCTTGATGCGATTGATATCTTTCTTTGCCATATCCTTTCATGTGTTTCTTGGTCTACAAAGGTAAAAATTATCTTGGATAATCAAGAAAGATTACGGAAATAATTATCCATGTTATTGCGTTTTACATCTATTTTTAAACAAAATAGCACCAATTCAAGACTCTACAATCAAAATCCAACTACTTTCTGCTCGATTTTCATTGATTATAACTACCTTTGCCATATCAGAGCTGCCGACAAAGAGTTCTTATCAAGGATAGACTCACGGAGTTTTTTACGATAGAACAATATCTTACTCAAGTTGTCCGAATAGAAATCTGTTCCCACCGAAAACTCTGTACTGAACAACACCAGTTCGCTGTAGGTCTGATAATAATCCTGCAAGTCCTGTCCACTCAATTCACGAACATCGATGCTGTCTATCAAGCCATAGGCATGGTCGAAAAGTCCTGCCACAGAGAGAATATGTACCAAATTGAAGGTACTCTCGGTATATAGTTTCTTATTGTTCAACCGCTTGGCTATGATAAAATTCCGATTCACATACTTGTATGCAGAATCGTACTTGAAAGCCAGGTATTCATCATAGAGTCTATTGTTGATGGCATATTCCTGCTCCAAGGTGATAGAAGGTACAGATAATCCCTCCTTGATGATCTTTATCTTGCGCTCTTTCTCTTGGGTCAGTTCTTGCTGCTGTGCAAGCAGTTGATCAAGTTCCTCAAAAAGAACTTTCTCATCGAGTTCCTTGCATAAAGAAACCTGACAAGCACAAAACAGACAAACCAACAAACAATAGACTCTATTCATGACAACAGATTATTATTTTTACTTTTTACTAAAAGTCCCATTTCACACCTAAGCAGGGACGGCATTTAAAGCCACCTGTTGAGCCGAAGTTGTTGCTCAACTCTACCTCGCCTCCTACACTGAGGTTCTCGCAACCGAAGTGCTGACCTACATTGTACCAGAGCTGTGGCTCGGTGATGAAGACTGTGTGCTTGGTTGTAGCAGAACCATCCTCCTGATAGTCGACAGCATGAGTCTCCCACCAGAAATCGGCAAAGCCGTCGAACTTCAAACCCTTTACACCAAAGATGTCGTTACAGGTCCAGACAGCAGTAAACTGCAAGGGTACATTCTGATCAGTCTGACGGATGGTCTTGTATAGAGCATTCAGAGTCAAAGTGTTCTTGTAATTCTTGTCGTGCACGAGGTATTCCACACCGAAGAGCCATGCATTGTTGATGGGATAATTCTTGGTGATACCACCATTGTACTCCACATGAAGGCTCCAGTTCTTGAACTGAGTTTTCTGCCAGAAGTTGAGTGCACGTGAAATCTCTGTATAGGTTCCTCCCTGGGCAATATTCTTCTCGCCCACTACCATTTTGTCGTAGTTGAAGTCGTGGTCAACAAAGAAATAAGTACTACCCCACTTGTCCTGCTTGAACATTTCGAGGGTAAGGGTGACAAACTTACGGTCGGAACCGAAATCATACAAAATCTGAGCGTTGGTCTGTGCCTTTGCCACTGAGCTGCAAGCCCAAAGAATCAGCAAAGCCATAACTAATCGCAAATGTCGGAGTTGGTTTAAAATCATTGTTTCTTATTATAGTTTTAAATATGTACAAGAAAGCCTCCTGCTCTCTAATCGTTTGCAAAGTTAATAAAAACTATAATAAGAAACAAACAATCTTAAATAAATATTGAACTCAACTTTCGAAAATGGGGAAAGTTAAAGAAGTTAAAGAAATTAGAGAAGTTAGAGCCATATGCTTTACAGCTAAATCTTCAACTAAAAAGACTGTTGGCTATAACTTCTAACGCCCGAAGGGAGTGATAACTTCTTTAACTTCTATAACTTCTGAACTTGGAATGTTCAATTTATCAGAATTCAAGTATCATTGCCTGACGAGGACGAAGCTTTACGTTCTTGTTGATAAGAACAGTGCAGCCATTCGTAACATCAGTAGCCTTTTCATGCGAACCGATAATCTCTGCATAACGTGTCACATCCAGCTCATTGGCTTCCTTCTTGCCATTGATGATGGTCATGACTGTTTTACCCTGATACTGGCGTGCGATGACATACACACCCTTATAAGGACAGAACTGAGTCTGCTTGCCTTTGGTAACCACCTTGTTACCCTGGCGCCAATGCAGCAAGTTGCTGAGCCACTGGAACATCCGGTTCTCATCCTGTGTTCTTCCTTCTTCGGTGAAGGCATTATGCTTGTCGCCAGCCCATCCACCAGGGAAGTCTTTACGCACGTTGCCGTCGGTTACACTCTTGGTGCCATTCATCAACACTTCTGTACCATAATAGAGCTGCGGTGTACGGTTGATGGTAAGCAAGAGCGCCAAAGCCTGCTTCAATGCCACGGTATCCTTGCCCTCGCCGAGGAATCTGTCGGTATCGTGATTCTCAATGAATGCCATCACGCTCTTTGGGTTAGGATAGAGATAATCGTAGCAGAACACATTATAGAGACGGTTCATTCCGTTCCACCAGTCATCGGTTTCCTCGTTCTTGGCACTGTTGATACGGTCGAAGAAGGCAAAGTCCATCACTGTTTTCAGATAGCTGTTCTTCTCTGAGAGCTTGCTGTCTTTCTGCCATGCAGCAGTATAGGCTGGCTCAGTAACCCATGTCTCGCCTACGGTATTGAAGTTAGGATATTCGTTGTTGAGCGTCTTCATCCACAAAGCCATCGCATCACGGTCGGCATAAGGATAAGTGTCCATACGGATGCCATCAATTCCCACGGTCTCTATCCACCATTCGCTGTTCTGGATAAGGTACTTGATGACATGAGGGTTGCGCTGATTGAGGTCGGGCATAGAAGGTACAAACCATCCGTCTACCGTCTCTTCCATATCCACCTTGCTGGCGTATGGGTCGAGTACAGGAGTCAACTTATAACTGGTCTGTCGATACATATCGTTCACTGTTCTTGCTCCGTCCACAGTACCGATCTTCTTCACATGCTCAGGAGTCTGATACTCAGGAAGAAGCCATTCTGGACAGTTGAACCAGTCTTTTGAAGGCATGTCGGCAATCCAAGGATGCTCGAAACCACAATGATTGAAAATCATATCCATCACAATCTTCAAGCCTTTCTGATGTGCCTCGTCAATGAGTCGCTTGTACTCAGCATTGGTTCCGAAACGAGGGTCAACCTTGTAATAATCGGTTGTGGCATAACCATGATAGCTGCTGCTCTTGCCATCGCCTGGGCTGTCATTCTCTAAAACGGGAGTAAACCAAAGGGCCGTGACACCCAACTGGTTGAAATAATCCAAGTGTTGACGGATTCCTTCCAAGTCACCACCATGTCGCAGACTTGGAGCATTACGGTCGCAATTCTTGTCGCGCATCGTCTTGAGAACATCATTCTTAGGATTTCCATTGGCAAAGCGATCTGGCATCAGCATATAGAGCACGTCTTCGTTGGTGAAGCCCATGCGCTTTTCGCCAGCCATCTCACGGTCTTTCAACTGATACTTCACCTTCTTACTCTGCTTTCCCTGCTTGAAGTTGAGAACCATCTCGCCTGCCTTGGCATCCTTCAGATTAAGATAAACCAAAAGATAATTGGGTGATTCGAGACGGGCAACGCTATCGATTTTCACACCAGGATAATTGACTGTCACCTCAGCATTCTTGATGTCCTTACCATACACCATCAACTGCAACGAGGCGTCTTTCATACCTACAAACCAGTCGGTAGGTTCTATGCGGCTCACGTTGACTGCCGCCGTCATACTCATTACGCTACTCATAAGCAACATGAATGAAACAAATTTCTTCTTCATTATAGATCTATGTTTAAGTTATTGTATTGACTTTCGAAACTTATTTCTGATACAGTATCAATGCCGACTGGCCATCTATGATGGTTTCGTTACCCCCCAATGGCATCCCGATTCCGTCTTCATTGATAACCCCATTGCAGCAAGCCACATGATACTCGCCCTGTGGTATGGCTACGGTACGGGCTTCCTTGTTGGCATTGAAGATGACAATAATGTTCTTCCAACTGTCTATGCCTTCCAGGTTCTTGAGTCTGAAGGCAAGTAGGCAACCATTCTTCTCCACCTGAGCGCCATCTTTCTTCTGCTCTGCAACAAGGGCTGTTGGCAAGAACTCCAAATGTTCTCTCACAGCCTCAGCCTTGGCAAGACGGAAAGCCGGATGATTCTTTCGAAGCTGAATCAGGTTGCGATAATACTCAAACACCTGTGGATATTTCTTCAGATTTTCCCAGTTGAACTCATTGATGCTGTCGGGCGAGCAATAGCTGTTGTGCACACCCTTCTTGTCACGCAACATCTCCTCACCTGCCAAGAAGAAAGGCACACCCTGCGAGGTGAACACAGCAGTCTGAGCCAATAAGTCAAGGCGAATCAACTCTGCTGTACGTTCGCTCTCCGTTCTGGAAGCATCTTTGATGCCAGGCACGGTTGCCTTCAATCGGTCAACAAGACACATATCATCATGACAGCTCACATAGCTGATCTGCTGGGTAGGCTCTGCTGTCCAAGGCTTCTTGTCATAGTTGACCAAATTCATATCTACCTGCGGATGGGCTATGCCTCCCACAATACCAAACTTCAGACTCTCTTCCTCGCCGGGAATGCCAGCCAGGAAAGCGCCTTTGGTATCGTCAGAGAAAGGACCACGAAGGGCATCTCGCATATCATCGCTGAAGGCTCCGATACCATTGAGTTTGAAGATGTTGGCTTTCATCGCCAACTGGTCGTTAGGATAAGCGCAACTACCTGCGCTCCAACCCTCACCATATATATAAATAGAAGGATCTATCTTGTCAACAGCAGCTCTGATGAGCTTCATCGTCTCAATATCGTGCACTCCCATCAGGTCGAAACGGAATCCGTCGATATGATATTCATTCACCCAATAGAGCACACTCTCTATCATAAAGTCGCGCATCAAAGGTTTCTCCGAGGCTGTCTCGTTACCACAGCCCGAACCGTCGGAATACTTACCATCGGCTGTTTTGCGATAATAATAGTCAGGATAAGTACGCTGGAAATTGCTTCCGTCAATATTGAAAGTATGATTGTACACTGCATCGAAGATGACACGGATGCCTGCCTGATGCAACGCCTGCACCATCTGCTTGAACTCTTTTACTCTGACAGCTGGCGAGAAAGGATCGGTACTATAGCTGCCATCAGGCACATTATAGTTCTTTGGATCATAGCCCCAGTTGAACTGTGGTGTACTGAGGCGTGTCTCATCTACCGAAGCAAAATCGAACAAAGGCTGGAAGTGTATCGCATTGACACCGAGGCGCTTGAGATATTCTATCGCCTTAGGCTCTGTCAGTGCCAGATACTTGCCTTTATACTTCAGTCCTGAGGTAGGTGACACCGAGAAATCACGCACATGGAGTTCGTAAATCACCAAGTCTGCAGGCGACTTCAGTTCTGGTCGCTTGTCATCCTTCCATCCATCGGGATCGGTAGAAGCCATGTCGATGATGGCACCACGATTGCCGTTCACACCGACAGCTTTGGCAAAAGTACCAGGACATTCGCCCTTTCCCATGTCAAATGTATAGAACTTCCCTGCCAGGTCACCTTTCACAGTAGCCTCCCAACGGTCTTTGCCATTGGCTTTCATCTTCACTGTCTTGATGGCCTTGCCACCCTGTCCAGATTTATAGATACGGATTTTAGCTGGAGCAGGCGCATTCAACTGAAACACCGTTTGTCCTTTAGAATACGTCATCTCATTGAAAACGGTCTGCGCCTTCAATGCTGTAGGTAAAATAGTTGCCGTCAATGCTGCAAAAATTAGTTTTTCTATTCTCATACGGTTAGATAATTGTTAGTTGACACAAAATCTCTGCAAGAATTTATTCCATTTTTATGAATAAATATAGAATTTCTTACTTCTTCAAGTAGTCATTTGCTGTATTTCCTGCATACAAAGTATAATTCCTGTTGGTTTTATGCAGAAACAGGCAGAATTAAACACGCTCATTTTTGGCGTATTTAATTCCACCTTGACAATCGGACAGAAATACAGAAGTTTCAGCCTCCTTATCTCCATCAATATAAGTCTTATTTGGCAAGCAATGAGATGGCAAAGCCACCACCACGTGCCTCTTTGATCTTCAAGACATCACCCTTCTTCACTGTCTTGTGAATAATCTGGTAAGATTTAGGGTTCTTCTCATAGTCGGCATTCTTGCCGTCCTGATAGATGGCGCAGGCATACTTCTTACCCTTGTCGAGGAAGTCGAGCTTCACTACCGATGTACGGGCTGCGTCAGTCTTGCCACCAACAAACCAGTTGTCGGTTCCTTTTGCCTTGCGGGCTACGGTGATATACTTGGCAGGTTCTGCCTCTATATACTTGGAGTCATCCCAGTCGCAAGCCACATCGCGGATAAACTGGAAGGCATCGTCGTACTTTTCATAGTGCTCAGGCAGGTCGGCTGCCATCTGCAAAGGACTGTACATCACAAGATAGAGTGAGAGCTGACCGCAGAGAGTGGTGTGCACATAGCTTTTGTTATTGCTCCACTCCGACAGCTTGGTCTCGAAGATACCTGGAGTATAGTCCATAGGTCCTCCCTGCAGACGAGTGAATGGCAACATCACGGTGTGATAGCTAACACTTCCTCCAAAAGCCTCATACTCAGTACCTCTTGCGCTCTCGTTGCCCACCAGGTTTGGCCATGTACGGCAGATACCTGTAGGACGTGTTGCCTCGTGAGCATTCACCATGATGTGATGTTTGGCAGCTGTCTCGATGACACGCTGGTAGTGATTGTTCATCAACTGGCTGTAGTGATACTCTCCTCTTGGGATAATATCGCCCACATAACCGGTCTTCACGGCATCATAACCATACTTGTTCATCAGGTTGAAAGCATTCTCCAAGTGACGCTCATAGTTGAGGGCTGCAGCCGAAGTCTCATGATGCATCATCAGCTTCACACCCTTGGAATGAGCATAGTCGTTGAGCATCTTGATATCGAAATCAGGATAAGGAGTCACAAAATCGAAGACATCCAACTTCTGATGTCCGAACCAGTCTTCCCAACCTTCGTTCCATCCTTCTACCAACACTTCCTGCAAACCGTTCTTGGCAGCAAAGTCGATATAGCGCTTCACTTCCTCGTTGGTAGCACCATGTGTTCCGTTAGGCTTGCACTTGCTGTAGTCGGTCACACCAAGACGAACAGAAGGCAAATCGTTGGTGTAGCTCCAAGTCTTGGTACCCACAATCATGTTCCACCACACACCGCAGTACTTGGTAGGATGAATCCAAGAAGTATCCTCAATCTTGCAAGGCTCGTTGAGGTTAAGTGTCAGCTTGCATGAAAGCATATCGCGTGCATCATCGCTCACCAGCACGGTACGCCATGGTGTGTTGAAAGGAGTCTGGATGAATCCCTTTCTGCCTACCGCATCAGGTGTCAACCATGACTCAAAGGTCAGTGTCTTCTCATCCAGATTGAGGTGCATAGTAGGATAATCCAGACAGGCAGCCTCATGGATATTGATATAAAGTCCGTCCTTGGTCTTCATCTGGAGAGAGGTCTGCACACCTGTGTCAGAGAAGACGGTGGTGGAAGAGTTGCTTTTATATGATTCGCGGTTCTTGGCGATAACAGGACGGATGCCTGTCAGAGGAGTAATCTGATATTCATACTCTTGAGTGTCGTAGTCGCCTGGAATCCAATAGGCAGTATGGTCGCCTGCCATGGCAAACTGGGTGTGCTCTTCCTGAATGACGAAATAGTTGAGCGATTCCTGCTGTGGAAACTCATAGCGCAGACCCATACCATAATCATATACGCGGAAGCGAATGGTGATATTACGGTTGGAAGAAGCCTGGTTCAGGTTTACCTCCATTTCGTTATAATTGTTGCGAATGGTAGCAGTCTCACCCCATACAGGCTTCCATATCTCATCAAAAGAAGAGGTCTTGCTTCCTGTTTCGGTGAATCCGTCCATCAGATTGGTTTCCGTCATACCTTTGCTGGCATGCTTGTCCTTGGCAAGCTCCAGTCCGAGGTGTGAGGGTTTACATACTGTCTTGCCCTTATAACTCATCTCGTAGGTAGGCTGTCCATTACCAGTCAGAGAGAATGTTACCGATACATTGCCATTGGGCGATTTAACGGTCTGCGCTGCCGCCAAGAGTGGCAGCAGCAGACCAACTACTAAAACATTCAATTTCTTCATATTGTCCAGTGTTATTTTGTCTTTTTCAGTTGTTGCTTGCCTTGTTCTGCAGTTTGCCTTGTTCTGCAGTTTGCTTTGTTCTGCTATTGTTTGTCAGTAAAAGTAAGTCATTTGGTTAGACATTGCAAATATACAAAAAACAAAAATACCCTCCTAAAATTTGGAGGGTATTTCTTTTTCGTATTATGTGCAAACGTTTGCATTAGTTTCTTCCCGACTGTGCAACAAGCTCTGTCACACTGTCCATAAATTCTCTATTAGCCGCCAGATCCTCTATGCTGAGGTGCATGCGATAGCGCCAGTAATGCTTAGGATTGGCAGGAATATTGATACGCTCGGCGTTGGCATCGGGCAAACGAAGATGCTCGTTGATGGCAAGCCAGTCCTGAATACTCAGCACGCAGAGCATAGAGGGCGATGTGAGATGGCGCGAGATGATATCCTGTGCGAGCCATCCGGGCAGCGGATGAGGTGCTGGTCCCTGGCGATAGAGCATCGTGTTGTAATACTCCTGTGTGCGCTGAATTTTCTCGTCCCACCACTGGCGAAGCGTAGGCATATCGTGACTTGAGATGGTACAAACCGAACGATAAGGGTTACGGCTCAGATGACCGAACTTCACACTTGGGTCCTTAGGCATACTCTGCAACTCAAGGCTCAATATCTTCAACTCGTTCATCACCCATGGCACACAATCTGGCACCATACCAAGGTCTTCGGCACAAACCAACATACGTGTTGCCTGAACCAACTTAGGCAACTTCTTCATCGCCTCCTCATACCAGAACTGGTTGTTGCGACGATAGAAGTAATCGTTATAAAGACGATTGAACGCAGCCTTGTCATTGTCATAAAGTGATTCGAAGATGAAATCGAACTGAGCAGAGATACGTGGGTGATACAATCCCGGATTGCGATGGTCGCGAACAAAGAGTACATCGCTGATCAGGGCGTAGAGTCCGTCGCGAAGCCAAATTTCCTTCTCATCGGTCACTCCCTCAAAGAGAGCCTCCACCTTTATCTGGGTATCCACCTCTGCCTTCAACTGATAACGCTCATCATCCAGACGGTCCAGATACTTTTGCTTCACCTCTTCAGCACGCTCATGGAACACACGGTCGAGCACCCAGTCGGTGATAAATGGACGGGTGAATCTGTCCTGCTGGAAGTTAAGACCATACGAGCGAATCTCGTCAGCTGTCATGCCGAGTGCAGGAGCAAACTGTCCGAGCAGTCCATGTACAGAGTCGACAGGAATCTCCCATATACGGAAGAAGCCCAGCACGTGGTCGATGCGATAAGCATCAAAGAACTTCGACATATTCTGGAATCGGCGTGTCCACCACTGACAGTCGTCCTTCAGCATCTCAAACCAGTTGTAGGTAGGGAATCCCCAGTTCTGACCATTCACAGAGAAGTCATCTGGTGGAGCTCCAGCCTGTCCGTCGAGGTTGAAGTACTTAGGCTCTGTCCACACATCACATCCAAAACGGTTCACACCGATAGGAATATCTCCCTTCAGGATGACTCCCTTGGCCATAGCATGCTCATGAGCAGCCTTCATCTGTGTGTTCAGCACATACTGTACGAAGTAGAAGAACTCCACCTCCTTGTAAGCCTTTGTTCTTGGGTTGCTCAGTGCCTTGCGGTCTTTCTCGTCCCAAGCATTGTGGTCGGGCCACTTCGAGAAATCGGCCGTACCATACTTGTCGCGCAGACAAGAATATTGCGCATAAGGCACCAGCCACTGTTCTGTATCCTGGAAGAATGCCTGATATTCGGCACTCTTCATCATCTTTTCACCTTCCTGATTGAAGATTTGGTGCAGGTACGTTATCTTGAAATCATTTACCTTTTCATAATCTATCTGGGGCAGGGCATTGAGCTCTGCTCTTGTCTTCTCAGCCTCAGCACGTGCCTTGGCATCCTCAAGCTCGGGCAGAGCCTGCAGATCGGCATACTGTGGATGAATGGCAAACACGCTGATACAGCTGTAGGGATAAGAGTCTGTCCAGGTGTGAGTGATGGTCGTATCGTTGATAGGCAGCAACTGAAGCACCTTCTGACCAGTCTTTGCCACCAGGTCGATCATACTCTTCAGGTCGCCGAAGTCACCAATACCTGCACTCTTCTTGCTGCGAAGCGAGAAGACAGGAACCAATGTTCCGGCAAACTTACGGTTCCAGCGCTCCAAGAACGACTGGCTCAACTCGTAAGAGACTACCGAACCGGCCTTCATCTCAGGTATCTCAACACTGCGGTTGTAACCTGTTTCCCATGCTTCAGAACCCTTCTTGTCGCTCAGTGCTACAAACTTAAACTCCAAGTAGTTGACAGCCAAAGCCTCGGCATTGATATCCACCGTCCATTCGTTGTACGCCTGTTCCACCATAGGCACGGCACGCTTTACGTCCCAGGCTCCTACGAGAGGGTCAGAACCAACCAATACCAGACGCTCACCTTCTCTCAACTGTGGAGCACGAACAATCAGCCTGATGGTCTTGGCAAAGGTATTGCCCTTCACCTCGGCTGGCTGCTGATGGTTGATACAGTCGGTGAAAGCGCTGCTGTAGAGGTACGAATCCTCGGGAATGTCACGCCAGTGATCATAGATGATATAATCATTGGCACGCTCGGCAGTCACATTCAGTTGATGCATCACCACCTGCCATTCCTTCTTGACACAAACGCCATCACGTTCTACACTATAATAATAGGTAATGTTTTTAGCCTTGGGAGCCACATCCAGATCGCACGACCAGTGAAGTCCGTCTGTAGTTCCCAAGCTGTAATGAACCTCTTTGTTGTCCATGTTCAGGTTCAAGACGAGATTCTCGCCATAAACCGTTTTGTATTCTATATTAAAACGAAACACCATAAGGAATTATAAGATTGTTATTTATGGTACAAAATTAGTCATTTCTTACTATATACAATTAATTTCTTGCACAAAAGATGTCAAAATGTTGCGCAATCGGTTGCGCTTATTATGCTTTTTGCGTCACATGCTTTTCCTTGATGATGGAAACAGCCAAAGCTCCACATATCAGCAGCACACCTGCCACTATCATCATGTCACTCTGGTGAGAGCCTACCACCCACAATACGTGTCCGCCACAAAGAGCTGCCACAATCTGAGGAATACAGATAGTGCCGTTGAAGAGTCCGAGATAAGCACCCATGTGTCCATAACCCTGCAAAGCATTGGTGACAAAGGTGAAAGGCATCGCCAACATAGCTGCCCAGCCAGCACCAATCATCAGGAACGGAATGAACTGCAGGTACTTGTCGTGCAGGAATGGGATAAGGGCAAAGCCCACACCACCGATAATCAGGCTGACCGCATAAGCCATCTTGGAACTTTTGAACTGAGGAAGCACTACTACCCACAGCACACTGCCCACTGCCTGAACGGCAAAGAGAATGCCCACCCAGTCGCCGGCATCCTGGAAGGCCTTGGTACTGGCATCAGTAGTATTCCATACAGTTTCGGCAATGGCGCCGGTAGAATAGTTCCACAGATAGAGGAAACCTGCCCAGCAGAAGAACTGCACCAGTCCCACCTTCCAGAAGGTAGAGGGAGCATTCTTCAGAAGACTTATCCAGTCGGCCTTGCCTTCTTCCTTCTTCTCGGCATCTTCGGTAACTCCATTATACTTGGCGTATTCCTGCGGATTCCACTCCTTCACCTTCATCGTGGTATAGATGACACAGAGGATAAGGATGGCGGCGCCCACATAGAACGACCAGATCACAGAATCGGGCACAACACCCTTCTCGGCATAGTTCTTGATACCCAAGAAGGCAAAAAGGAAGGGAAATATATAACCGGCTATCGAACCCGCATTGCAGAGGAAGCTCTGAATAGAGTAAGCCTTCGTCTTCTGTTCCTCATTCACCATATCGCCCACCAACATCTTGAAAGGCTGCATCGCCATATTGATGCTCGTATCAAGAAACATCAGGGCTATCAATCCAAAAATCATCGCACCGCCAACCGTCAGGCCAAGCGAACCGGCATTAGGCAAAAGACACATCACCAAGACAGCCAGCGTAGCTCCCACAAAGAGATAAGGAATTCGTCGGCCGAAACGGCACCATGTCTTGTCGCTCAAGGTTCCGACAATGGGTTGCACCAGGATTCCCATCAGTGGAGGGAGAATCCAGAAATAACTCAGATTGTGTGGGTCAGCACCCAACGTTGCAAAGATTCGGGAGATGTTGGCGCTCTGAAGAGCGTAGGCTATCTGTACCCCGAAGAATCCGAAACTCAAGTTCCAGAGTTTCCAGAAACTCAGATTAGGTTTTGTCATCATATTTTTTATTGTTTTATTGATTTCTTTTATCTTGTCGTACCACGAACCACGAGTTTGGTTCTTACCACTCTCTTCTCCACCTCATTCATCGGGATAGAACCTTCCACCTGTCCGATAAGGATGTTGACAGCCTCCTCTCCTACTGCCACTCCTCGCTGGTCGACAGTGGTCAACATAGGATCGCAAGCCATGGCTCGCTGGCCGTTGGTGAATCCACAGACGCTGACTTCCTCAGGCACTCGGAATCCCATACGTTTCGCGGTATAGAGAATACCGATGGCAGTATCATCATTCACCGCAAAGAAAGCATCCGGTCTGTTTTCCATCTCCAAGAGTGCAGGCGTAATCGCCTCTGCCTGTCCCCTGTTGTCACAGATTTGTACGTGGGAGGGTATTTCTTCCAAGCCATGCTTCACCAAGGCATCATGATAACCATTATATCTGTTCTTGGATATTTCAAGGTTCATGGGCGAGCCATAGAAAGCTATCCTCTTGCAGCCTGAGTCAACGAGATGGGTTACAGCCGTAAAGGCACCCATGTAGTCGTCCACCACTACGCGCGAACAGTTCACACCAGTACAGATTCTGTCATAGAACACCAATGGCACGCCATTGTCCATCAATCTTTGGAAATGCGTATAGCGCATGGTATCCTTCGCCTGTGAAACAATGATGCCGCACACCTTATTCTTGTAGAAGTCCTCGCAGATTGCCACTTCCTTGTCATATCGTTCGTTGCTCTGCGCCACCATCACACGATAGCCACGTGCACTTGCCTCCTCCTCGATACCCGAAAGCACAGAAGAGAAGAAATAGTGGGCAAACTCAGGAATGATGACACCGATGACCTTCATGGGCTGTGTCCTACTGTATCTGAGAGCCTCGCCAATTACATTGGGGCAAAAGTTATGCGCCCTGGCAAACGTCTGTATACGTTCCTTCTGGGCAGCACTGATACGAGGGCTGTCCTTCAAAGCTCTGCTCACCGTTGCGATAGAAACGCCCAGCTCGCGAGCTATATCTTTCATTGTTATGATTGTTTTCTCATTCATAGGTTGTTAGTGTTGTGTGCAAAATTATGCAAATCTTGCCAAAGTTGCGACTTTTACTTGACTTAAATCAAGAAAATCTCGTGCAAACGTTTGCACGATATAAGCAAAAGTACAACAAAATCTCTAAACAACCAAATGATTATAAGGAAATCAACTTCCCTTAATTTCCACATTTGCGAAAATTCAGTATAGAGCCCACTTTAAAAAGTCATTTTTGATAATTTCTTCAAATGTAACCATTTGATAATCTGATGGCATTTTGTAGGGAAAGGAACCAAAAACTACTTTTTAAAGTGGACTATGTAGTCAACTAAATATAGGAAACTACACTCAAGCCGCCGATCTATACAGAGTGCCCAAAAATCGTCCGACCTTTGGGCACTCTGTGCACAGCGCATGGGCAATAAATGCCCGTCCCTTGGTCTGTCGATGCCCATCCCTTGGTCTGTCGATGCCCATAGCTTGGTCCCTGACTGCCCACTTGACGAGCAAGACAGACCACCTGATGGTCTCTTACAGAACGGCTTATGTGATTTTATTCCTAATCCAGCTTATACCCCAGTTCGTGTAGTTTCCTATATTTAGTTGACTACATAGTGGCAGTTTACCTTCATTAGATAGTTTCTATACGGCTTTTTCCATGAGGACTGGATCTAACCCACGTTTCACTCCTTTTCGCAGAGACTTTTTAAATTTGTTTGTAAAGTCAATAGAGTATTTCATTCCAAGCACTGTTTGATTAAATCGTGAGCATCTTTTGCATGAAATACTCTGCCTGCTTTAACATCTTCCATGGCTTCTTCAATGCCACTTTTCTTTTCAGCTTGAATGACCCATCCAAACTTCTTTGCCAGTTCCTTTAATAAGTTGAAGTCAACTTGTGGAACTGTTATAGTTGTTGTTATATTATTTATAGCTACATCCATATTGCTTTATTTTTAATGTTATTTCTAATTTTCCGAGTACAGTTTATCTTCTGCAAAGAAAATGCAAATGAGCGCAAAAAAAGCTTGTTTTCAATTTGCCGAGTGCAGCTTTTCTTATATAGTTATATGACTTTCCCTCGTAACCACCAAAGTTTTTTGGGGAAATTATTCTTCCTTGATTTTAAGCAAGTCTATCATTTTCTTCATATCAGGCAAAGCCTTGCGTAATCTTTCTGGCATGTCATCCAACGTCTTGTAGGTAGCAACTCCCATCGGCTTGGTGTAGTCTCGAACAGCATATTCAGCATAAGAGTAGTTTGCTGATTGGCAAAGAACGATTCCAATAGATGGATTCTCGTGTGGTTTGCGCACTTTGTCGTCGAGAATTTGGAGATAGCCAAAAAGTTGTCCAAGATAAGAGGTCTTAAACTCGCCAAGTTTTAGCTCTATGCAAACCATAGCGTTCAATTCTCGATTGAAAAACAGCAGGTCTGGGAATTGTTCAACACCATAGATTTCCAAATGGTATTGGTTGCCGATGAAAGCAAAGTCTCTGCCAAAGGTCATGATGAAATTCTTGATGTTCTGAACGATGCTTTGTTCTACAACTCGTTCATCGACATCTATTTTTTCGCGTACGCCAATCTCTTCTACATTGATAAAATCGAGCAGATATTCATCCTTGAACATTTCTATTGCACGTCGAGCTTCCTTTGAATCGTTGATGGTTTTGGTAAAATTGTTTGGTATGTGACCTTGGCTATGAAAAGCATCCTCCTTTATAAGTTGGCGGAGTTTCTTTACGGCAAGATGTTCCTCTGCAGTGCGGTGGATATAATAATAGCGTGCCGAAGTATCTTTAGTTCCAATAATGATGGCTGAGTGATGAGTAAAAGGTACTTTGAAAAAGTCATCCACAGGGAATTCTGGTATGTTTGTGATAGTCAATGTATGAAATATGTCTATCTGATACTCTTTGTCTTGCAATTCGGCGGTTGCAACCGCCGAATTGCAAGATGTAATTTCGGCAGTTGCAACCGTCATATTATTATCTAACATCTTCCATGCCTCATAAAAACGTCTCATATCCTTCATTTGAGTTTCCGAGAATCCTCGAAGACCTGGTAGATCCTTGCGAAGCTGTTCGCTGATAGCTGCCAACGCTCCCTCGCCCCATACTCCTTTGCGAGTATGTTGTGAAAGATATTTCCCGATGGCATAATATAAAGCAAGTTGTATGCGGTTCACACCTTTGGCTGCTTCATATTGTCCTTGAAGTATGGCTGTCTTTATAGCGTTGACCGCATCATTATATTGTATCAAACTATCCATAGTGAAATGTTTTAATTTGCCGAGTGCAGCTTTTCTTATGCAAAGATACGACTTTCCCTCGTAACTTCCAAAGTTTTAGGGAAAAATGTAGGAATGCAGGGCATACAAAAAGGCGGTCTCTGAATAGAAACCGCCTTTAATTGTTATTTTTAGAGAGATATTACTTCTTGATGAACTCGCACTTTGCTGTGTTTCCTTCCCAATCAATATAAAGCTTGATGTCGTAAGTACCAGCTGTTACAGCGATGTTTGGACCATTCTGTGTAGTGAGGTTATCTAATTCTCCACCCCAACTGAGAGCCCAATCGTCGTTGGCACGGAACTTCATTTCGCCATCACTCAGTTCAACGCCCTTGATTTCCCAGCAGCGCTCTGTCGGATTGTATGTCATATCCGTATCGCTTGCCCAACCAGAAGGAGTTGCGTTACCAATGATACCAATATTAAAAGGAGACAGTGTGTAAGTCTTCGCAGACAAGTCAACATCTACCTGATAGAAACCTGCTTCTTGTGTCATCATGATGTTGTCTTCAGACTCACCGAAGAATGCGCCACCATAGTTGGTGCCATCCCAGTCTTTCTGAGTACAGAACTTGAAACCATTCTGGTTCAGGTACATGTAACCAGTGTAGTGAACACCATCCTCACTTGAGAGGTAGTCAATCTGATTCCAGCCATTAGCATCGCCAGCCATATAGAGGACAGGCTTGCCTACTGTATATGTCAGGTTGTTCATGTCGAGAGTTACAATCCATGTACCAGCACCTGCAATAACCATGGCCTGTGGAGTACCCCAGCTGTCGCCAGTATAATAGATTGTACCAGAAGCATCTGCGCTACCGTCTTTCTCGCAACCCATGACACCTTTGTTGATAACATCCCAGTTGCCGCTTTCGTCCCACTTGCTACCTTCGAAGAACTTGAAGTAGTTCTTGTCTTTCTCGGTGGTGACTTTAAGCTGGTACACACCATCAGACACTTTGGTCATCCTAACTGGACTTGTAGCATCCCAGTTATTTCCGTTTACCTCGCCAAGCATGTAGTAGCCCTGTTCATCGATAGCAGGAGTTGGGGTTGGCTTAAGTTTGGCTGTAGTCGTACCTACGGTATTGATGGCAACGGCATCACCTGATGCCAAGTTGACAGAAACCTTAGACTCAACGTTGATGTCACGAGCAACGCTTGCGCGTGATTTATTCTGTTTGCAGAGAATCTTCTCCAATTCGGTTGCATTTACCTGAATGTTGTTGCCAATGATTTCGCCGCTTTCAATTGCCTCACCATTTACTTTCAAGTCTATCAGTGTGTAGCCTGCAACATTGGCATCAGTCGAGTTGACTGTGACGAGGTTGATGACTCCGTCTTCGTCAGGCATATTACATTCTGCTTCAGGACCCGCTGTAAAGGTAATACCATATTTGGCAGCTGAGGCTTCCTGTGGATTGTGCTGTGGTTGAGCCCAATCTTCGTAGTCGCCGTTGCAGCTGGCAAGTGATACACTTGCCAAGACTGCTAAGCTATATAAAAATGTCTTTTTCATTTTGCTTTCATCTTAAATTATCTAACTTCTGCTTTATTTGTATCAAAGTTGACATACAACTTCTTGCCAGGGGCGGTAGTTACAGAGTAATCAGGACCCATAGTCTCAGCCCAGTTGTTTGGCATATCATATTTACGCCAGAACACTTCGCCATTGTGAACAGTGAACTCTGTACTATACCAGTCGAGGCTACCGACCTTGACAGATACACGAAGCTCTGTGCTGGCAGTGAATGCAGGAGAAACCCAATCACCACTTGGATCGTCTGGAGGAGTCAGAGCTGTATCATCAGCAAAGCCCCAATCGCTTTGACCAATACAAGCACCAATCAGGCAAACCTGAGTCTTGTAAACAGTCAGTGTCCAGTCGATGTTCTTCTTGTCTTCGGTAATCTTACCCTTGAAGTGGAGAGTGTACCAACCAGCGTTGGCTACCTTGATGTTTTGTTCCTCACCTGCAGAGATAACTGCACCAGCTTCATCGTTGATTTCCTTAAGACGGTTGATGCCGCGATAGTCATTGTTTTCTGTACCCCACTTGAACTCACCACCTGCAGGCAAGTAGACGATACCATAGTAGTTGCCAGCTACACCTTGTACCTGTGGAATAGGCTTCCAACTCTGCCATGGAGTCTGGATAGAGCTACCTATCAAGTAGAGATTATCGGTGAACTTCGCATCAGGAGCCTGATAGACAGCCTTGACAGAAGGCAGGGTAATAACATTTGAGAAAGTTTCTCCTAAATAGGACGATGATGTAACGGGAATCACCGCACGAAGACGAATATAAATTGGCATATCTGCGGGAACACTTGCATCAGGATTGGCAGCCTTGAAGAGTGATACCACAGCATCGTTTACTTCGGAAGCTATGTATTCCAATCTGCTTGCATCTGAGGATGGTGTTGCCAACTCAACATGAGAGGCTGTAGCATCGCTGACAAATGCAGGGTCGATAGATACCTGTGCATAGTACGTCACAGAGTAAGGCACTCCACCATAATTTGGCTGAGAGCATGTCAATACCAAGTTTTTTGCACTGGAGAGGTCGTAGGTATTGTTTTCTGCAAGAGCAGGAGTGTTCAATACAAATCCATCCGCAAGATGACTCAGGTCCAATGTAGGGTTGCTGTCTCTGTCTTCATCGCAGGATGTAAAGAGCAAAGGGAGTACCAATGCTGGCAGCAACATGAATTTGAATATCTTTTTCATAATTGATTTCTTTTAAATTAAATCTTGTTTCCTAACAATTAGTATTTTGGGTTCTGTGTCATGTTAGGGTTGTTCTTCATCTCATCGCCTGGGATAGGATAGATATCGAATTTTGTAGGAATACCCTGACCATTTTCTGAACCACCCTTGAAACTCCAGAGATACTTGGAACCAGTGAACAAGCCAAAGCGCACCAAGTCGGAACGACGGCGGCCTTCCATATAGAACTCACGGCACCATTCATCGATAAGGGTCTGCTCATCTACTGATGAAGCTTTTATCTGACGATTGGCACGGTCCTGAACCTCCAGGATGTCTGCCAAACCATCCTGACTGCCATTGAGGCGGTACTTAGCCTCTGCACGGGTCAGATAGATTTCTGCCAAGCGGAACATAGGGAAATCGGTATCTGAAAAATTCTGATGGTGTTGTGCTGTACCATCTGCATGGAGGTTGGTCCACTTAACGAAAGACGCACCATTCAGAGGGCCTGTAATAGCATCACCTGGTGTAAGAGTACGTGCCTTGTCACTGCATCCACCGATACCCATATAGAACAGGGCGCGGTCGTCTTTAGCCTGTGCTACGACATCGGCTGTACTGATACCCTTCTCATTATCCTTTGCAATCACCTGATCTTTTGATGGATTGGACAAAAGATCCTCATCGGTAGCCTTAGGAATATCCCCGTTAGGGAAGAACTTCTTTACCAAGTCTACACGTGCAAACAGACACTTCCATGGGTCACTTGTGCTTGCATAAGGCATGCCAGATATGGTAGAAGCATTTACGAGGTATGAAGTTCCTGCATAAGCGCGAGTCTTTACACCATCCTGACGGATAGGGAAGATAATTTCCTTCATGGCCTCTGGGTTGCAGTCATTGTCGCCCATGAACAGCTGCTGGTAACCGCTGTAACCGTTCTTTTTTGCACGGCAAAGATTGTATTTACCTTCGCCTTCACCTACGTTGTTGAGAATCTTGTCGCAATAATCGATAGCCTTCTGGTAGTCCTTTACCTGACCATCGGTATAAACGGCAGAGTTCAGCGCCAAGCGGGCATGAAGTGCGTATGCTGCACCACGGTCGGCACGTCCGAAATTCTGACTGTTATTATAAGCGCCCATCTCAGCCATCAGAGGCTCAATGGTGGTCAACTCATTATCCAACCACTCGTAGAGATCCTTGCCGCTTTTCTCGGTAGGGAGATTACTATCGAAGGTGTCCTTGAAAGGAGCCTTGCGATAAAGGTCAAGGAAATAATAGTAGTTCAATGCACGGAGGAAGCGGACTTCTGCGATCTTATCCTCACTCAGGCTACCTTTCTGCTCAGAAATAAAGAAGTTGTACTGGTTGATGTTAAAACTGAGGCGCTGGTATACCCAGTTTACACGTGGATTATCCTTATCCCAATCCATGCTGGTGATTTGAGCAATACCTTCATTTGCCTGATAAGCCCACAAAGTTTCGTCTGTCATCAACTCTTCCAGGTTGAACACTGTACGGATAAATCCAGTTTCACCCTCGTCGCCACTTATATCGCCTAAACCAGCAGGACCTTTCTGACCTGTAAGACCAAGGGTTGCATACTGCTTAGCCAAGAGACCCTCTACCGTATATGTTTGGTGATTAAGTGGGTCAACCGACTTGATGTTCAGTTCGTCTGCGCAAGAGACAAAGCCCATGCACAACATACTTGCCATTGCAGTCTTTATAAATATCTTTTTCATAATTGTCTCCTTTTTGTTTTTTAGAAGTTAAGATTCAAACCAAGCTGGAAGCTTATTGGACGTGGGTAAGGATTTTTGTCCATACCGCTACTTACCTCAGGGTCGATACCCTTATACTTGGTAATGATGAATGGGTTCTGTACGGTGAAGTAGATACGTCCGCTACAAATCTTCTCGGCACCAGCCTTGATCAATGCAGGGAAGCTGTAACCCAATGTCATGTTGCTACACTTCAAGTAAGAAGCATTGCGTACGAAATAGTCGCTGTATACATTTGATTTTAATGTTGAACCCGTAAAGCCAAGATTGATAGCTTCAGCTGTCGTGTTAATATTACCGTATTGTGTAATTTGGTCCAAATTAGCTTTAGAATTCAGGAAATCGTAGTACACATAGTTGCCGATAGATGCATGGAAGGCTGCACTGAAGTCCCAGTTCTTGTAGATGAACTTGGTGGTGAGACCCATGATGACATCAGGTGCAGGGCTCTTGTAGCAATAACGGTCACCATCATCAATGATTCCGTTACCATCACGGTCAACATAAAGTCCCTCAATCGGTTTGCCATTCTCGTCGTAAACCTGCTGCAATACATAGAAAGAGTTAATAGGTGCGCCAACCTTGTTTGCCTGTACCGTTGTGTTGTTTTCACGAGATATCACATCACCTGTCTTAACCCAGTCTGACTTACCTGCTTCCAACTCGGTGATTTCATTGTGGTTCCATCCTACGTTGTAGGATACATCCCATACGAAGTCCTTGGTGACGATAGGCTTCACATTGAATGCCAATTCCACACCATAGTTTTCCAAAGAACCAACGTTCTTCAAAATCTTGTCGCTTAAGTTAGTACCAGCGGCAACAGCAACCTGAGACAACAGATCGGTAGTCTTGCGATAGTAGCCATCGACATTGAAGCCGAAGCGACCATTGAGAGCGGTGAAATCAAGACCTGCATTGTAGGTTGTAGTCTTTTCCCAAGTCAGGTCAGAATTGCTTGCAGATGGACGTAAAGTAGGATAATAATTGTCGCCGAATGGATATTGTCCATAACTGTTGCTGACTCTGTACAGAGTAGTATAGTAGAAGTCGTCAATACCATTCTGCTGACCTGTCTTACCCCAGCCCAAGCGGAGCTTCAACTCGTCAATCCATTTTACGTTCTTCATGAATGGCTCGTTACTGATTTTCCAGGCAAATGCAGCTGCAGGGAAGTAACCCCACTTTTTGCCCTTTCTGAAGCGTGAAGAACCATCGGCACGGAAGGTTGCTGTAAGCAAATAGCGGTCTAATAAGTTATAGTTGAAGCGTCCGAAGTAAGATACCAATGAGTTATGGGTTTTCCAAAACTCGTCAGATTGGAACTTTGGATCATTCTCATAATTCCATTTACCTTCTGTAGCTTCATACTGAGGATTGGTATCTCTCAGGTATTCATCAATACCACTTCCGAATTCATATCCTGATCTGTGATAGTGGCTCTGCTCAGCACCTGCCATGATATCGATGTCGTGAACACCAAACTTATGGGCATATTCAGCAAATGCTTTTCCTTCAATACTGTATTTGTATTGATGGTTAGTAAGATACCTACCAAAATAGTTGTTGGATGAACCTGTATTCGAGTCGACTGTTGCTGAATACTTGTTTGTATCCTCATTTTGTCTACCATCAGTGTATTGTGCTCCTATGGCTGCATGCAAATGCAAGTCTTCAAAGCCATGAATCTTATAGTCTACTTCCAAATTTGAAGATATGTCATGAGTTTTGGCTATACACTTGTAAGTGTCAAGGATAGACACAGGGTTCAGAGGATACTGAGATTTAGGCGTACTTTTCCAATTAGGATCTGTAACCTTGTCGCTTTTGTTGCCCAGATACTGGAAATATCCGCCTACGCAGTCGTACTTCTCATCGTTTACGCGAACGGGCTGTGTGGGGTCCATTCGGAGTGCGTTAGAGATGGCTGCACCTGCTTGTGCGTAGCGGTCCTTTTCGAACATATACTTCGCTGTGAAGTTGAAGTTCAAGTGCTTGTCGAGGAAGGAAGGAGCCAAATTGACAGAAGTGTTAAAACGCTTCATCCAGCTGGTCTTAACGATACCATTGTTGTCTTCGAAACCTAAGCCAATACGGTAAGGCATATCCTTCAAGCCGCCCTGAATACTGAGACTGTGCTTGGTAGAGACGGAAGTGCGGAAAATCTCGTCCTGCCAGTCGGTGTCGGCATCACCCAAACCCAAACTGCTTATATCTTTTCCTAAAGAGGTAAGAGCCTGCTTGTACTCGCTGGCATTCATCACCTCATATTTCTTCTGGATGGTAGATATTGTGATATCGCCATTGTAGGTAACCGTAGGTCTCTGGCCTGCACGTCCCTTCTTGGTGGTGATGATGATGACACCATTAGAAGCACGAGAACCATAGATGGCGGTAGCCGAAGCATCCTTCAATACTGTGAAGCTCTCGATATCGTTAGGGTTAATCATCGCCAAGACATTACTCATACCCTTATTGGTATTGTTGTCAATAGCCAAACCATCGATAACATAGAGAGGGTCGTTAGAAGCATTCAGAGAGGCACCACCACGGATACGAATCTGTGCTCCAGAACCTGGCTGACCACCAGCAGTCTGTACGTCTACACCAGCTATCTTACCTACCAACATATCTGAGGCACTGCTTGTGATACCCTTTGACATCTCATCAGGCTTGATAGCTGTGACAGAACCCGTCAAGTCGTTCTTCTTGGCACGACCATAACCAATGACAACGACCTCGTTCAACGACTTGGAGTCGTCGATCATCGTGATGATCATGTTCTTGCTTGCTTGTACTGTCTTTGGGGTCATACCCAAATAGGTAAAGGTTAGCTTAGTACCGGGAGCTGCGTCGACAGAGAAGTTACCATCCATGTCGGTAATGCCCACAGCCTTACCGTTGACTGTAATGGTAGCACCCATGACAGGCTCACCAGAAGCATCTTTCACTTGTCCCTTAATGGCATTTGACTGCGCAAAGGAACTTGCTGTCAGGAGAAGACCACTTGCGAGGGTCAACATCCTAAGAGGCAATTTAATTTTTACCTGCTTCATCATTCTGTTTAATTTTTAGTTAATATATGCATGTTGTTGTTAGTCAGTCTTCATTCCACGCTTATTTCCCTTTAGCCGTTAGTTATTAGTCCGCTCGGTTAAATAATATTATAAGGTGGTATAGCTCATCTCATCATTTTGTTTGATCCTCAAGTTTATATGAATAATCTTGCTTAGTTATATCCTGCACTTAAAATAAAGTTATAACCTTTTGTGGCGTTCTGGATAAGTTTGGGCTTTCAGTTAGTGTTGTTAGCTATTCACTTTCAACTTCCAGTCGGTCGTTAGGTCTCTACATTATTATAAGGTAGGAATGGTATTTTTTGTACCATTTTAACTTTCTGTATGCAAATGTAACTCCTTTTGCGCTTACTTGTACTTTTTTTAGAGTTAAAAACACCATTCTATTTGTGCAAACGTTTGCATGATATTTGCTTTAGGTACATCTTTAGGTACTTTAATCAGAATGGATAAAAACAACTCCATTTTTATGGAAATATAGTAACAGAACTTTCGCAAGTGGTTCAAGAACGGGCTGAAGGAGCAGGAACGCTTAGCCCAGGGTTGTGTCCTATGTATAATGACAGAAGCCCATATAAGCAGCACGCCCTGGACCAACGGTCACCGACCGAAGGAAATTGAAAATCGCTGGCCGAAGGGTAAAGCAAAGGTAAAGGGCAGAAGCTCATATAAGCAGCACGCCCTGAAAGGGCAGAAACTCTTAGCCCAGGGCATCGCCCTGGGTATTAATGGCAATCAGCAATGCGCCCTGTAAGGGCAACAGCTTTATATATTGCCTGGAGTTTTAAAGCTTTTGCCCTTACAGGGCGACAAGTTTGCGCACGAAACAACCCAGGGCGATGCCCCGGGCTAAGAGCTTCTGCCCTTTCAGGGCGTGCTGCTTATAATAGGTTCTGATTCCTCAGGGTGTACTGGGTAATTTCAACCGTACAGGTCATATTATTTTCGGTTAGTTATGAAATTGTTCTGTCTCTTGCGGATAAATCTATATTCCGTGATACGGAATGTACGTTCCAAATCACGGAATATACGTTCCGAACTACGGAATGTACGTTCCGTGTCACGGAACGGAACTTTTTGTAGCTTAAACAAAACATTTATATAGTATAAGAGTAAGCAGAGAGTAGTTACAAATGAAATATTAACAATGAATTAAAGAATTATGGAAAAAGCAAAAGAGCCCATTAAGATATGGGCAAAACCCCTCAGGAATGGCAACCAATGCCTTGCAAATTGCAACATTTATCAAGTGCGAGCGAATCAAAGAGTACATGAACGGGATGGTCGGTATCAAAAAGAAAGCTCTCAGGGATATGGCTTTGAAAGACTGGATGCTGACGTATGCTGAAAGGAAAAAAGCGCAAGGACAAAGTGGAAGCAATGCTGCCACAATCCGTAACACCATGCTACACCTTATTATATATAAGGGAGAGTCTGTCAGAATGAGTCAATTAGACAAAGCCTACTGTGAAGGTTTTGTGATTTATCTTGCCAACGCTATGACCATCGGCTTCGACAAGCCCAAACGAGGGCAGCATCATCAGAAAAAGCTTGCCCAGGGAACAGCCCGACTTTACTTCAATACGTTCGTCACGGCATTAAATGAAGCAGTGCGTGAGGGAATCATTGCCGAGAACCCCACTCGCCTGTTGAAGAAAGAAGAGAAAAAAATCATCTGTAAGAACAACAGCAGTCGTACACATCTGAGTGTTGAAGAGGTCAAGACCCTAATAAACACCCCCTGCAAAAACACATCCGTAAAAGAGGCTTTCCTTTTTGCTTGCTTTTGCGGTTTAAGAATAGAAAAGCCTCGAAAAATGAAAGCGGCTTCGATAGTCAATGAAGCCTATTTCGTAGAGCAATGAAAGCGGCTTCGTAAGCAGTTGAAGCCTATTGCATATCATCAAACAAGTCATCCATTGTCAGTTGCACTTGTGCAATTGCTGAATGGGCATTGGGGCGGATGCCGAATGTAGTTATTAGTGTAGGCAAGATGCCATGCCGAACACCTGTCTCTTCTACAAAATCACCCATACGGGTGCGAATATTTAACTCTTCTTCCTTCGTAATCGTATAAGGAGATTGTGAATACTTGATCTCGCAAAGATTGATGAGATGATCTGCTCGTTCTATCAACAAGTCTATCTGTGCTGCAGGAGTAGAGCACTTGCTACGCCATGAGTAATACTCCGTATATATTTGTTCTATGCCCAACCTCTTTTTGATTTGGGGAATATGTAGCATGCAGATACGCTCGAAAGCTAAACCATACCAAGTATTTTGACGTGGCTTTCCCATCTGATGCGTCCAATATGCAGTGTCTGTAGTGCCCGAATGACAGAACGACATATAAAATAAGGTGTATAAATCTGTCAGTTGATAGATTTGTTCTTTGAGTTTGATTTTCTTCTCACGGGTATTGTAACCTCTTACGAAATCACAATTGATCAATTCTCGAAGAACTTTGGACAAGGTTCCGCCAGACTGCATTTTCAGGTGAGTGGCAATTTCCTTGCGAGTCATACCTTGCTTGCATTTCGTCAAGGTTTCAATCACTCGCATATAGGATTCTGAGTTTTTGAACAAGGAAGAATACAGCCTGTTGTATTCTCTTTTCAATTCGCCTCTTTCCGAAAAAAACAGTCTATCTACATTAGCTTCTACACCTTGTGTCTTGTCTAATAAACTCAAATAATAAGGCACTCCACCCATTACGCTATATATTTGCAAAAAGGAAAGGCGTGGCCAAGCGAAGCCATTTACTTGAAGGTACTTTTCTGTTTCCCCCAGTGTAAAAGGAGCCAAGTATATCTCATGTGTGATGCGATTATGGAGCCCTCCGTGGCTATCTATCAAATTGGAAATCATCCATGAGGTGGCACTGCCACAAACTATGAGCATGATTTCACTCTGATTTGCAGCCCAACTGTTCCAAAAATGTTCAAAGGCTTGTTGAAAATTGGACTTTGGGGTATCCAAACAAGGTAATTCATCTATGAATATCAATAATCGTTTTCCGCACAATTTTGGCTTTAGCATCTGTTTCAGTGCCTCAAAGGCCTCTGTCCAATTCGTGGGTAAAGGCTGTTGGGTGTCGCCAAATTCACGTAGCGCATAGCCAAAGTTAGACAACTGAGCCCCTGTTGGTGCGTCAATGGAACCTGACATTTCAAAGGCAAACCTGTCTTTGAAGAGGTTGTGTACAAGAAATGTTTTACCCACACGTCTTCTTCCATATACTGCTACAAACTCTGCTTTGCCAGAATTAAAATATTCTGTCAACTGTGTGATTTCAGTCTTTCTGCCTACTATTTGCTCCATAACTGATATTCTTTAGCTGTTTATTGTGTTGCAAATTTAAGGAAAATATTTGAGAAAGCAAGCGATTCTTTAGCCAAATCGAAGAAAAAACGCTCGATTTGGCTAAGGAATAGGTGATACGATAGCCAAATCGAAGAAAAAATGCTCGATTTGGCTGTTGTTTGCTCATATTCCTCACCAGCATTTGGTGGTACGAAAAGTCGTATCTTTGCAGAAGAAAAGCTGCACTCGGCAAATTGAAAGCAAGCT